>Ga0307510_10005909_pt1 | contig 14604 bp, 9 predicted proteins | sample 12_EM_MG_FD_207224 | JGI IMG/M metagenome (GOLD analysis project Ga0307510, IMG submission 207224) | Populus trichocarpa ectomycorrhiza microbial communities from riparian zone in the Pacific Northwest, United States - 12_EM | ecosystem: Host-associated > Plants > Roots > Unclassified | place...
ACAGAGCCGGCTCCTCTCCTGCTGCCCATTACACCGGCCGCGGCGTATGGGTCCCTGCGTTCGCAGGGACGACGACGAAAATTGCTAACGCTCCACCGTGTACGCCTCGACCTGCGCCTGTAGCCGTTCCAGCGACGCCAGCGGTGCTGCGCGGTCAACGACGTATTTCCGCTCCGCCAGCCATGACAAAATCTTCCGGTCGATCGCCGGCGAATGGTGGATCACGTCGCCGTAATTGCCGAGGTCGTGGGTCACGTCCTTCACGTCGCGGAAATCATGCAGCCGCACGTTGGGGAATTGCAGCAATCGCGGGAAGGCGTAGGTAGCAAAATCGTCGGCGATTTTCAGCGTTGCCGGCGAGGCGTCGCGCATCGCGACGAAATGCAGGATCGAATAAGGCGCGAAGTAGATATCGAAGGTGACGTCTGGATTGCTCTCGATCAACGCGATCGCATCGCGCTCGAAATTCCTGACCATCGCGTCGTAATTGTAGCCGTCCGCAATTGAACCGCTGCGCGCGGGATCGGTCATGCGCCTGAAGGCCCCGACGGCACTCTTCGCATTGTAGAACCCCGCAACGTCGAAATCGGGCCGCAGGGCGTTGATGTCGTCGACACGCGAAATCGGAAATTTGAACATCACGCCGTTGGTCAGCCGCGCGACGGTCGACTCAAGTGGCGGGACCGCGCGCGCCAGAATCCACAGCGACTCGCGCGCCATCGCGCCGCTGAACAGATAACCGGCGATGCCCTTCGCGTTGCGGCGATAGAGATCGGCAGGAACGTAGATGTCGGAATCGACCTCGGGCGCGTCGCGAAAAATCCAGTCGTCCATCTGCCAGATCACTCGCTTCGGGCGCCGCGCCATCGCGGCCGCCAGCACAAAGCCTTGCTCGCGGGAATTCGAACCGGTCATCGCGAGCTTGAGCGAGCGGACCCCCAAGGCCCGGTCGATGTCGCTCTGGCGAAAATGAATCGCGAGCGACGTACCCATGAAGACGGTATCGAAATCCTGGCTGCGGATCAGGCCGGCATCCTGCATCCGGCTGTCGGTCGAATACATCGCCGGGAACAGCCGCGCGGGCCGGAACAGTTGCAGGGGATCGACCATGAAGTTCAGCGCCGCCGCCATCAGGATGATGGCCGTTGTCGCGCACAGAAACCGCCACAGGTTTTTCGCCGTTACACTCATCAGAACCTGAAATAGATGAATTCGCTGTGCTGCCGGATTCCAAGAATCCCGAACGCCAACACGGCCGCGGTGGCATAAAGGAACAGCGGCCGCATCCGCTGCGCGCGACGGTTTTCACCGACGGTCCGGTTCTTGTGGTCGTAACCCATGATCTCCTGCGTATTCGGCGCGAACCAGGCCAGCGCGGCGTAAACCCCGACGAACAGCGCGTAGACCATTTCAACGCGGCCAAAGGCGATATTGGAAGGATCGGCCATTTTCGACAGCACCGAGAGTGCGGTCGGCATGTCCGGAGCGCGGAAGAAAACCCAGGCGATGACGACGGCCAGGAATGTCAGGGCTGCTCCGGCGGTATCGGCAAGGGGTGCGAAACGCGGTGGCGCCTTGGGGCCAAAATGGCTCCAGGCGTGATTGATGCAGAGATAGACGCCGTGCAGCGCGCCCCAGGCGACAAAAGTCCAGGCCGCGCCGTGCCAGAGGCCGCCGAGCAGCATGGTGATCATCAGATTGACATAGCGCAGGACGCGGCCGTGGCGGTTGCCGCCGAGCGGGATGTAGAGATAGTCGCGCAGGAATTCCGACAGCGTCATGTGCCAGCGCCGCCAGAAATCGATGATCGAGACCGCCTTGTAGGGCGAGTTGAAATTCAGCGGCAGGAAGATGCCGAACATCAGCGATATCCCGATCGCCATGTCGGAATAGCCGGAAAAATCGAAATAGAGCTGGAATGTGTAGGCCAGCACGCCAATCCAGGCCTGATCGAAGGTCGGCATAGTGGGGCCGAACGCCTGCGCGACCAGCGGCTGGATGCCGTCGGCCAGGCACGTCTTCTTGAACAAGCCGATGGCGAAGATGATGAGACCGCACAGGATCAGATGCGGATCGGGGCGTTTGGTTTCCGCACGCTCGAACTGCGGGATCATGTCTTTGTGGTGAAGGATCGGCCCGGCGATCAAATGCGGGAAGTAAGTGACGAACAGCGCGTAATGCAGCAGCGCATAGCGTGCGACGTTGCCCCGGTAGGCATCGACCAGAAACGCGATCTGCGTAAAAGTGTAGAAGGAGATGCCGACCGGCAGCACGATGGTGACGATGAGGCCGGTCGAAAACAGCGCGTCGAGATTGGCCGCGAAAAATCCCGCATATTTGAAGATGCCGAGCACCGCGAGATCGCCGGCGACGCCGGTTGTCAGCATGGCGAACCGTGAGCGAGGGCCGAGCTTGGCCGTGATCAGGAGATAGCCAACGCCGTAGTTGAAGGCGATCGAGGCCAGCAGCAACGGCACGAACTGCCAGCCGCCGAAGGCATAGAATACCAGCGAGGCCAGCGTCAGCCAGACCACCGGGACCAGATGGCTGCGGCGGCCGAGCGCGAAATAGCCCAGCAGGACGACCGGCAGGAACAGGACGATGAAGGAATAGGAATTGAACAGCATCGGGCTTTCCCGGCGGGGCCGAAAAGCCTAACCATACAACGCGCTAGCCAACAAGATTGGGGTTCGCCGCGGATCTGGCAATTCGCGTTTTCGAACCGATATAAGCCAGTCGGCGACGCTTGCCTGATCGTCATGCGCCGGCACGACCCATACGACCAGCTTACGAGGATTGAGTGACAAAGCCTTCAGCCAGCAAGACCTCCCTGCCCGCGCCATCGGCACCGCGCCGTCCGCATTCCTTCACGACGCACGGCATCACGGTGACGGACGATTACGCGTGGCTGAAAGACGCCCGGTGGCAGGAAGTGTTGCGCGATCCCTCGATCCTGGACCCGGATATCCGGAAATATCTCGAAGCTGAAAACGACTACACCGAGAGCCTGCTCGGCCATACAGCGTCCCTGCAGAAGAAGCTGGTTGCGGAAATGCGCGGGCGGATCAAGGAAGACGATTCCAGCGTGCCTGCGCCAGATGGCCCGTTTGCCTATTTGCGGAAATTCCGCGAGGGCGGGCAGCATGAACTGTTCGGCCGCACGCCGCGCGACGGCGGCGATGTGCAAATCGTGCTTGACGGCGATGCACTGGCCGCGAACCATGAATACTTCAAGTTCGGCAGCGCGCGGCATTCGCCGGACCACAAGCTGCAGGCATGGAGCGCTGACACCAAGGGTTCGGAATATTTTTCCATTCGCGTGCGCGACTGGGCTGATGGCAAGGATCGCGACGATCTCGTCGAAGAGACCGACGGCGGTATCGTCTGGAGCAAGGACTGCAACAGCTTCTTTTACGTCAAGCTCGACGACAACCATCGCCCGATGCAGGTGTGGCGGCATCGACTTGGAACGAAACAGGCCGACGATACGCTTGTTTATGAAGAGCAGGATTCCGGCTGGTTCACCCATCTGCACGAGAGCTCGTCCGGACGCTTCTGCGTCATCGCCGGCGGCGATCACGAAACCTCGGAGCAACGGCTGATCGATCTCGAACATCCCCAGGCGCCACCGCGCCTCGTCGCCGCGCGCGAGGAAGGCGTGCAGTATTCGCTCGCCGACCGCGGCGACGAGCTGTTCATCCTCACCAATGCGGATGGCGCCATCGACTTCAAGGTCGTCACCGCGCCGCTTGCCGCACCCGAACGCGCCAACTGGCGCGACCTGATTCCATATCGCGAAGGCGTCTATGTGTTAGATGTCGAACTCTATGCCGGCCACATGGTGCGGCTGGAGCGCGCCAACGCGCTGCCCGCGATCATCATCCGCGATCTCAAGAGCGGTGAGGAGCACGCCATCGCGTTTGATGAGGCCGCCTACTCGCTCGACACCATGGGCGGCTACGAGTTCGAGACCACGAATTTGCGGTTTTCCTATTCGTCGATGACGACGCCGGCGGAAGTCTATGACTACGACATGGCGACGCGGGCGCGGGTTCTGCGCAAGCGGCAGGAGATTCCGTCCGGCCACAATCCGGCCGATTACGTCACCACGCGCATCATGGCGACCTCGCATGACGGCGCGCAGGTGCCAGTCTCGATCCTTCATCGGAAAGACCTGGTGCGCGACGGCAAAGCGCCGTTGCTGCTCTACGGCTACGGCTCCTACGGCATGGCGATGCCGGCCTCCTTCGCCGCCAACCGGCTGTCGCTGGTCGACCGCGGCTTTGTCTATGCCATCGCGCATATTAGAGGGGGCGCCGACAAGGGCTGGGGCTGGTATCTCGACGGCAAGCGCGAGAAGAAAACGAACACGTTCGATGATTTTGCGGCGGCGGCGCGCGCGCTGATCGAGGCCAGGTACACGAACGTAAGGCGCATTGTCGGCCACGGCGGCAGCGCCGGCGGCATGCTGATGGGTGCGGTCGCCAACCGATCGGGCGAATTGTTTGCCGGCATCGTCGCCGAAGTGCCGTTCGTCGACGTGCTCAATACGATGCTCGACGACACGCTGCCGCTGACGCCGCCGGAATGGCCGGAATGGGGCAACCCGATCGAAAGCGAAAAGGATTTTCGCACCATTTTGTCGTACTCGCCCTACGACAATCTCACGGCAAAGGAGTATCCCGCGATCCTGGCGATGGGCGGACTGACCGATCCGCGCGTCACCTATTGGGAGCCCGCAAAATGGATCGCGCGGCTGCGCCCCACCATGAGCGGCGGCGGCCCGGTGCTGCTGCGCACCAACATGGGCGCCGGCCACGGCGGCGCGTCCGGGCGGTTCAACCGGCTGGATGAAGTTGCGATCGCGTACGCGTTCGCGCTCTGGGCGGTCGGGATGGCGGAGAAGGCGGAGGTGTGAACGTCAGGCCGCCGCCAGGCTCGGCGGCGGCCACGTGCGCAGCGCCATCTCGGCGATCTTGCGCAATTGCTCGCGCGTCGTGCCGCCGGCCGCCTGCACCGCCATGCCCTGCAGGAACGCGGAGAGGTAGGCCGCGAGATCGGCGGCATCGGATCCCTGAGGCAGGTCGCCTTCGGCGATCGCCTGCTCGAAGCGCTGGCGCAAATCCTGTTCGCCTTTGGCGCGGCGCGACATCAATTCCTGCTTGATGGATTCGGCGGCATCGCCGCAACTCAGGGCGCCCTGCACCGCCAGACATCCCGGAGGATGGTTCGGGTCCGTGACGGCATCGGCGCTTTCATACAGCAAGTGTTCGACCACGGCTCGCGCAGTCGGCTTGGCCAGCGCGACCTGAAAGTAACCGCCGGGGCCGTCGACATAACGATCCAGCGCCTTGCGAAACAGTTCTTCCTTGTTGCCGAACGCGGAATAAAGGCTCGGCTTGGTGATCCCCATGGTTTCCGTGAGGTCCGCCATCGACGCGCCTTCGTAGCCTTTGCGCCAGAACACCTGGAGCGCCAGGTCGAGCGCCTTGTCGACATCGAATTCGCGGGGCCGTCCCATGGCCATGATGGGTCCTCCTTTAGTTTCCTACCAATCGTTAGATAAGTGACTTGACAGGACATGTCGATGGGCCATCTATACCGAACGTTACGAATGTGTGCGCTGCAACGTAGCCGGTGATCGGGTGTCGTCACCGGCACGGCAACAGCGCCGAATGTCCTGCCGAATTGGGGTCTCTATGAAAAATATCTTCAAAAACAAACGCTTGGTTGGGACGGGGCTGGTGCTGGCCGCCTTGTCCATCGCCGCAGGCACGACTTTCCTGAGCGGTCGAGGCGGAAGCGCGCAGGCCGAGACGGCCGCAGCAGCACCTGCGGCCCTGCCGGTCTCGGTCTCCGTCGTCGCGCCCCGGCAGACCGTGCCTTGGGACGAGTTTTCCGGCCGGCTTGAGGCCGTCGAACGGGTCGAAATCCGCTCCCGGGTCGCGGGCGCGATTCAGGAAATCCACTTTACGGAGGGTGCGCTGGTCAAACAGGGAGACCTGTTGATCCTGATCGATCCGTCGCTGTATGCGGCCGATGTGGCGCGCGCCGAAGGCCAGGTGGCCGCGGCCAAGGCGCGCCTGATCCTCACCAAGAGCGATTTCGAGCGCGGCCAGCAATTGACGGATTCGCGCACGATCTCGCAACGCGATTTTGACGGTCGCGTCAACGCCTACCGCGAGGCCGAAGCCAATCTGACGGCGGCCGAGGCGACGCTGCAAACGGCAAAACTCAATCTCGGCTATACCGAAATACGGGCGCCGGTCTCCGGGCGGGTCGGCAAGCTCGAGATCACCGTCGGCAATCTGATCGCCGCCGGCCCTGGCACGCCGGTTCTGACCACGCTGGTCTCGGTCAATCCGATTTATGCCAGCTTCAACGCCGACGAGCAGGTGGTGACGCGGGCATTGCGGACGCTGGCGGATGAATCGACGCCGTCCGAGATCGGACGCATCCCGGTGCAGATGGGGACCGGCACCATCGACGGCACACCCTACAAGGGGAAGATGCAGCTGATCGACAACCAGGTCGATGCGCGCAGCGGCACCGTGCGGGTGCGTGCGGTGTTCGACAACGCCGATGGCAGGCTGATGCCAGGCCAGTTCGCGCGGCTGCTGATGGGACAGCCCAAAGCCGAGCCGGTGTTGCTGATCAGCGAACGCGCCGTCGGCACCGACCAGAACAAGAAATTCGTGATGGTCGTCGACAAGGACAGTAAGGCGGAATATCGCGAAGTTGCGCTCGGCGTATCGATCGAAGGCATGCGCGTGGTGACCGGCGGGCTGCACGCCGGCGAACGCATCGTGGTCAAGGGACTGCAGCGTGTGCGCCCCGGTGCGCTGGTCGCGCCCGAGGTGGTGGCGATGGGTTTTGCTTCTTCAGCTACCGAGGTGGCGCAACGCTAGCAGTCTGATCCCGGTGCTTTCACGAGAGCACCGGGCAAATATCAAAAAACAAACAGAAATGAATCAGTGCGGTCGATCGCGGTCGGCCGCGCCGGGATGCCTGCGCTTCGCAGCCCTGACATCAGCGAGACAGTGTCATGAACTTTTCCAGATTTTTCATCGATCGGCCGATCTTCGCGGGCGTGCTGTCGACCCTGATCTTCGTGGCAGGACTTCTGTCGCTGCCGGCGCTGCCGATCTCGGAATATCCGGAAGTGGCGCCGCCGACGGTGGTGGTGCGCGCGCAATACCCGGGCGCCAACCCCAAGGTGATCGCCGAGACGGTATCGACGCCGATCGAGGAGCAGATCAACGGGGTCGAAGGCATGCTCTATATGAGCAGCCAGGCCACCACCGATGGATTGATGACGCTCAACGTGACGTTCCGGCTCGGCACCGATCCGGACAAGGCACAGCAACTGGTGCAAAACCGGGTGGCGCAGGCCGAGCCGCGACTGCCCAGCGAGGTCCGTACTCTCGGCATCACCACGATCAAGAGCGCGCCCGACCTCACCATGGTGGTGCATCTGCTGTCGCCGAACGGCCGCTACGACATGACCTATTTGCGCAACTATGCGGTGCTCAACGTCAAGGATCGGCTGGCGCGCATCGAAGGCGTCGGCCAGGTGCAGTTGTTCGGCTCCGGCGACTACTCGATGCGAGTCTGGCTCGATCCGCAGAAGGTTGCCGAGCGCGGGCTGTCGGCCGCCGACGTGGTGCGCGAGATCCGGGCCCAGAACGTCCAGGCGGCGGCGGGCGTCGTCGGGTCATCGCCAAGCGAGGCCGGGCTCGATTTGCAGCTCTCCATCAACGCACAGGGGCGGCTGCAGACTGAGCAAGAGTTCGGCGAAATCATCGTCAAGAACGGCGCCAATGGCGAAGTCACAAGGCTGCGCGATATCGCCCGGATCGAGCTTGGCGCCGCGGACTATTCGCTGCGCTCGCTTCTGGATAATAAATCAGCGGTCGCAGTACCGATCTTCCAGTCGCCGGGCTCCAATGCGATCAAGATTTCCGACTCCGTCCGCAAGATGATGGTCGAGCTGAAGGCGAATATGCCCGACGGCATGGATTACAGTATCGTCTATGACCCCACGCAATTCGTTCGCGCCTCGATCGAGGCGGTGGTGCATACGTTGTTGGAAGCTGTGGCCCTGGTCGTACTGGTGGTCATCCTGTTCCTGCAGACCTGGCGTGCGTCGATCATTCCGCTGATAGCGGTGCCGGTTTCTATCATCGGCACCTTTGCCGTCATGCATGTGTTTGGTTTCTCGATCAACGCGCTGACACTGTTCGGGCTGGTGCTGGCGATCGGCATCGTCGTCGATGACGCCATCGTCGTGGTCGAGAACGTCGAGCGCAACATCGAGCAGGGACTAACGCCAAAGGAGGCCGCATATCAAGCGATGCAGGAAGTCACCGGGCCGATCATCGCGATCGCGCTGGTGCTGATCGCGGTGTTTGTGCCGTTGGCGTTCATTACCGGATTGACTGGCCAGTTCTACAAGCAGTTCGCGCTGACGGTGGCGATCTCGACGGTGATTTCCGCGTTCAATTCGCTGACGCTGTCGCCAGCGCTGGCGGCAGTGCTGCTGAAATCCCACGACGCACCGAAGGACGCGCTGACCCGCGGCATGGATCGCGTGCTCGGCTGGTTCTTCCAGCGTTTTAACCGCTTCTTTCACCGCAGCTCCGAAGCCTACAGCCACGGCGTCAAACGGGTGATCTCGCGCCGGGCGATCGTGATGGTCGGCTATGTCGCGCTGATCGGCGTCACTTTTGGGCTGTTCAAGGCGGTGCCCGGTGGCTTTGTCCCCGGCCAGGACAAGCAATATCTGGTCGGCTTCGCGCAACTGCCAGACGGCGCGACGCTCGACCGCACCGAAGAGGTGATCCGCCGCATGGGTGATATCGCCTTGAAGCTGCCGGGCGTCGAAAGCGCCGTGGCGTTTCCCGGCCTGTCGATCAACGGTTTCACCAACAGCTCGAACTCAGGGATCGTGTTCGTCACGTTAAAGCCTTTCGAAGAGCGCAAGGCGGCCAATCTCAGCGCGGGCGCGATCGCAGGTCAGCTCAACGGCAAGTTTTCCGCGATCCAGGAAGCCTTCATTGCCATGTTCCCACCGCCGCCGGTGGCGGGACTCGGCACCATCGGCGGCTTCAAGCTGCAGATCGAGGATCGCGCCGGGCTCGGCTATGAGGCGCTCAACGACGCCACCAAGGCGTTCATCGCCAAGGCTCAGGCTGCGCCACAGCTGGCCGGGCTGTTCTCCAGCTATCAGGTCAACGTGCCGCAGCTTTATGCCGATATCGACCGCACCCGGGCGCGGCAGCTCAGCGTGCCCGTGACCAGCGTGTTTGATACCATGCAGATCTATCTCGGCTCGCTCTACGTCAACGACTTCAACAAGTTCGGCCGCACCTATTCGGTGCGGGTACAGGCGGACGCGAAATTCCGCGCCCGCGCCGACGATGTTGGGCTGTTGAAGGTGCGCGCCGACACCGGCGAGATGGTGCCGCTGTCGGCGCTGCTGAAGATCAAGGAAAGCGCCGGGCCGGAGCGCGCCATGCGCTACAACGGCTTCCTCACCGCCGACCTCAATGGCGGTGCGGCGCCCGGCTATTCGACCGGGCAGGCCCAGGCAGTGGTGGAGAAGATCGCGGCAGAGACCTTTCCGAAGGGCATCGCGTTCGAGTGGACCGACCTGACGTATCAGGAAATCATTGCCGGCAATTCGTCGCTGGTGGTGTTTCCGGTGGCGCTGCTGCTGGTATTCCTGGTGCTCGCTGCGCAATACGAGAGCCTGACGCTGCCGCTGTCGATCATCATGATCGTGCCGATGGGATTGCTGGCGGCGATGCTCGGCGTCTGGCTGACCAAGGGCGACAACAACGTGTTCACCCAGATCGGATTGATCGTTCTGGTGGGGCTGTCGGCCAAGAATGCCATCCTGATCGTGGAGTTCGCGCGCGAGCTGGAATTCGTCGGACGTACCCCGGTGCAGGCCGCGATCGAAGCCAGCCGCTTGCGACTGCGGCCGATCCTGATGACCTCACTTGCTTTCATCATGGGCGTGGTGCCGCTGGTGATCTCCAGTGGCGCAGGCTCCGAGATGCGTCATGCGATGGGAGTTGCAGTGTTCTCAGGCATGATCGGCGTCACGGCGTTCGGCATCTTCTTCACGCCGATGTTCTACGTGCTGCTGCGCGCATTGGCCGGCAACCGGCCGCTGACGCAACATGGCGAAGCATCGGTAGGAAATATCGCACGCAGTCCGGCCGAGTGAGATGCCGAATGCGCGGCCGTCACCGCGCAAGAATTCGCAGGCGCTTCACCGCAGTGCGGCCCGGCAGGTCAGAAATCACCTGCCGTTGGCCTTGCGCCAGGCCGCAAAATCCTTTGGCGTCTGCTCGTCGGTTGCGGGGTAGAGGCCGAGGATCGAGCGGCCCTTGCGCACCTGCTCGGTGACGAAATCCTCGAACGCGGTCATCTCGACCGCATCGTCGGCGATCTCGTCGGCAAGGTGGGCGGGGATCACGATAACGCCGTCAGCATCGCCGAGGATGACGTCGCCGGGAAACACCGGCGCGTCGCCGCAGCCGATCGGGACGTTGATTTCGATCGCCTGGTGCAGCGTCAGATTGGTCGGCGCGCTCGGGCGATGGTGATAGGCCGGGAAGCCGAGCGCCGCGATTTCGGCGGAATCGCGAAAGCCGCCGTCGGTGATCACGCCGGCGCAGCCGCGCTGCATCAGCCGCGTCACCAGGATCGCGCCGGCGGATGCAGCGCGGGCATCCTTGCGGCTGTCCATCACCAGCACCGCGCCGGGCGGGCAATCCTCGATCGCCTTGCGCTGCGGGTGGCTGCGATCGCGGAACACGTCGATCTTGTTGAGATCCTCGCGCGCCGGCATGTAGCGCAGCGTGAAGGCTTCGCCGACCAGCACCGGCTGATCGGCGCCGAGCGGATGCACGTCCTGGATCATCTGGATGCGAAAGCCGCGCTTGAACAGCGCGGTGGCGACGGTGGCGGTTGAGACGGTTTTTAGTTTGTTGCGGGTAGCGTCGCTTAGTTTCGTCATTTTCATTCATCCCAGTTGGTCGTCATTCCGGGATGGTCCGAAGGACCAGACCCGGAATCTCGAGATTCCGGGTTCGATGCTGACGCATCGCCCCGGAACGACATCGTGACTCACACCGCTCCATGCGACTCCACATAGAGCGCGTAAACCGAGTGACAGCTTGTCATATAGAGGCGGTTGTTCTTCGGGCCGCCGAAGGCGAGATTGGCGCAGCGCTCCGGCAGGCGGATATGGGCGACCGGCTTGCCGGCGGGGCTGAACACCATGACGCCGTCGAGATCTTCCGACTTGCCCTTGAGCTGAAACACTTTTCGACCACCGACATCCGCCGGTTCGGACTGCAGCGCGCCGTTGGAGCCCCAGCCGCACCACAGATTGCCGTCGCGGTCGACGCGAAAGCCGTCGAGCGCGCCCTGATCCGCCGCGTCGATCAGCTTGGTCTTGCCGCCCACCGTGCCATCGGCATTGACGTCATAACTCCAGATGCTGCGGTTCGGCGTACCCTTCCATTCCACGACATAGAGTTTCTTCTCGTCCGGCGAGAAGGCCAGGCCATTGGGATTGACGATGTCGGTAATGACGGCGCTGAGCTTGCCGTCCTTGGTGAGGCGATAGACATTGGTGGTCACCTGCTCCGGCTTTTCCTTCTTGCCTTCCCACTCGCCATTGATGCCGAACAGCGGATCGGTGAACCAGATGGTGTCGTCGGACTTGACCACGATGTCGTTCGGCGCGTTCAGGCGCTTGCCCTCGAACTTGTCGGCCAGCACGGTGATCTTGCCATCCTTCTCAGTGCGCGTGATGCGGCGCGTGACCGAGTGCTCGCAGGTGACGAGCCGGCCCTGACGGTCGCGCGCATTGCCGTTGGCGTAATTGGCGTTGGGGCGGAATATGCTGGTCTGGTTGGTCTTCTCATCGAACTTCATGATGCGGTTGTTGGGGATGTCGGAGAACAGGAGATAGCCGCCCTCGGGGAAATACGCCGGGCCTTCGGCCCAGCGCATGCCGGTGGCGACCTGTTCGACGGTCGAGGAATAGATCCGGTATTTTGCAAAGCCGGGGTCGAGGATCTGCACCGCCGGATCGGGATAGCGCTGGTTCGGCGAGAACGGAAACGATTGCGCACCGGCGGCGCGCGACAGAAGCGTGGTGGCAGCAGCCGCGCTCGCCCCTGCGAGCAAATTGCGTCGGGTCCTGGTCATTGGTGGTCCTCCCCTGTGATGCTTTTTTGTTTGGTTTCGGCTCTATCCTCGTCATTGCGAGCGAAGCGAAGCAATCCATTCTTCTTCTGTGCCGTGAGATGGATTGCTTCGCTTCGCTCGCAATGACGGATGATGGTTCGTGCCCAGGAACGACGGCGGCTAGTAGATCGACGGCTCCTCCACAGGCTTCCCGAACCCCGTCTCCAGGAAATCGAAGTCGCAGCCTTCATTGGCCTGCTTGATGTGGCGGGTGAACATCCAGCCATAGCCGCGCTCGTAGCGCGGCTCCGGCGCCTTCCATGCGGCGCGGCGTTTTGCCAGTTCAGCGTCCGGCACATCGAGGTTGATGGTGCGGGCGTTGACGTCGAGCGTGATCTTGTCGCCGTTGCGCACCAGCGCCAGCGGGCCGCCGATATAGGATTCCGGCGAGACATGCAGGATGCAGGCGCCATAGCTGGTGCCGCTCATGCGCGCATCCGACAGCCGCACCATGTCGCGCACGCCCTGCTTCACCAGTTTGGTCGGGATCGGCAGCATGCCCCATTCCGGCATGCCGGGTCCGCCCTGCGGGCCGGCGTTGCGCAGGATCAGCACGTAATCGGCGGTGACATCCAAATTCGGATCGTCGATCGCCTTCTTCATCGACGGGTAATCGTCGAACACCAGCGCCGGGCCGGTGTGCCTGAGGAAACGCGGCTCGCAGGCGCTCGGCTTGATCACGCAGCCGTCAGGCGCGAGATTGCCCTTGAGCACGGCGAGCGCGCCCTCGGCATAGATCGGATCCTTTACCGTGCGGATGACGTCGTCATTATAGACTTCGGCGCGCGCGATGTTGTCGCCGAGGCTCTCACCGGTGACGGTCATGACGTCGAGATGCAGATGCTCCCGGATGCGGCTCATCAGCCCCGGCAGGCCGCCGGCATAGAAAAAGTCCTCCATCAGATATTTGTCGCCGCTCGGCCGCACATTGGCGATCACGGGCACCTTGCGGCTGGCCTTTTCGAAATCATCGAGCCCGATGTCCTGCCCGGCGCGGCGGGCCTGCGCGATCAGATGGATAATCGCGTTGGTCGAGCAGCCCATCGCCATCGCGACCGTGATGGCGTTCTCAAAAGCCTTGCGGGTCTGGATCTTCTGCGGCGTCAGATCTTCCCACACCATCTCGACAATGCGGCGGCCGCATTCCGACGCCATGCGGATATGGCCGGCATCGGCGGCGGGGATCGAGGACGCGCCCGGCAACGTCATGCCGATCGACTCCGCTATCGCCGTCATGGTGGACGCAGTGCCCATGGTCATGCAGGTGCCGTAGCTGCGGGCGATGCCGGCCTCGACATCGACCCAGTCCTTGTCGGAGATTTTACCCGCGCGGCGCTCGTCCCAATATTTCCAGGCGTCCGAGCCGGACCCGAGCGTCTTGCCCTTCCAGTTGCCGCGCAGCATCGGCCCTGCAGGGAGATAGATGGTCGGAAGATTCATGCTGGTGGCCCCGAGCAGGAGGCCCGGCGTGGTCTTGTCGCAGCCGCCCATCAGCACGACGCCATCCACGGGATGGCCGCGCAGCAATTCCTCGGCGTCCATCGCCAGCATGTTACGATAGAGCATGGTGGTCGGCTTCAGAAACGACTCCGACAGCGACAGCGCCGGCAGCTCCATCGGGAAACCGCCCGCCATCAGGATGCCGCGCTTGACGTCGTCGACGCGGCTCTTGAAGTGCATGTGGCAGGGCTGCGCGTCTGACCAGGTGTTGAGAATCGCGATGACGGGCCGGCCCTTCCATTCCTCCGGCGCATAACCCATCTGCATCGCGCGCGAACGATGGCCGAAGGCGCGGAGATCGTCGGGCGCGAACCAGCGGGCGCTGCGGAGGTCGTCGGGGTTCTTCTTGTTTGTCATGACTGCGTACCCCATTTCTGGACGGTGTTGCGCTCGATGGTGCGGAAGATCAGGTTCTCGACAATCAAGCCGATCACGATCACCGTCAACAGGCCGGCGAACACCGCGGGAATATCCAGGAGATTGCGGTTTTCGAAGATGAACCAGCCGAGGCCGCCCTGCCCCGATGACACGCCGAACACCAGTTCGGCGGCGATCAGCGTGCGCCAGGCAAACGCCCAGCCGATCTTCAGGCCGGTCAGGATCGAACCGAACGCGGCCGGGATGAGAATGCGCGCAACGTAAGGCAGGCCGCGCAGGCCGTAATTGCGGCCGACCATGCGCAGCGTGTTCGACACACTCTTGAAGCCGGAATGGGTGTTGAGCGCGACCGGCCACAGCACCGAATGGATCAGCACGAAAACCAGACTGCCGTTACCCAACCCGAACCAGATCAGCGCCAGCGGCAGCAGCGCAATCGCCGGCAACGGATTGAAC
>Ga0307510_10005910_pt1 | contig 14603 bp, 16 predicted proteins | sample 12_EM_MG_FD_207224 | JGI IMG/M metagenome (GOLD analysis project Ga0307510, IMG submission 207224) | Populus trichocarpa ectomycorrhiza microbial communities from riparian zone in the Pacific Northwest, United States - 12_EM | ecosystem: Host-associated > Plants > Roots > Unclassified | place...
TGGAACCCTGACCCAATATCCGAGGTCGGGTTGGTTGGAGGGATCAGTGGATCATCGCGAATGAGATTCGCGATTACTATTTTCCGTTTATAACCGTGCCGCTCTGCCAGTGACACCACCACACTGACCATTTTTGCGTGTCAGATATACCCAGTCGGGTGCGTGATCAGCGACCGGGCGTCGGTGAACCATGTGGTCTCATCCAAGTTCAACGGTCAACATTCCGCCAATCATAACGACACTTGGACGCCGACAGCCAATCCGGTCCGAAATGGGGTATATATTGGGCCTGCTGATTCGGCGATGTGATACCACATTGGAGTAACCACGATGGGATACCCATATCTTGACTTAATCATACACACTGACTCAAAATTCCGCTATGTTCCATCATATCTCAGACAAAGCTCGTGAGCACATGTGTGAGCGCCCGGCGGAGTACTAGTGGGAAACTCCCCAGCGCTAATGTAATTGAAATACTTCCAATTGTGTATCCTTGTGGGAAATTTCGAGTCTCCTTGGGCGTTATCGATGACAACGCACGAGGCAGACCACCGTTGAATCAACACCCTACCACCGTATTCCAGGGTCTATCTCGCGTAGCCTCACCCCAGACTACAGTAGTCCCTCTTTCATTGCCCACATCTCTTCGGTTTGCGATATGAGTCAACCCTCCTCTTCCTCGTCTTTCGAGTCGATCTTCAACGCTGCCCTCGAAGACTACGCAAAGCGGTCCGGAACAAAATTAGATCAGCATCATCCCCTCGTCAAACAACTCGAAAACTGCAATTCTGTCGATTCGATTTCCTCGGCTATTCAAGAGCATGCACGACGGTTCCGCGAATTCCGAGGAGAGGATGGAAAGATGATGAAATCACTGAAGGGTGCCGTGCAGGTCCTGTATACGCTTTCTACCAGCACTGTTCTTGGTGAAGGTATTGGTATTGTAAGCCCCAAGTCGCTCATTTCAATTATTATCGCTAAAGAACATTCGATAGCCATTGCCACCTTCAAAGGCAGTACTTGCAGCGTTTGGGGTCTTGCTCGGTGTAAGTCCCTTTCACCATTCCCATCCACGTATCCTTGTGACATTAGTATGTACCAGGCGGTGAAGGACGTTAGCGCAAGTTATGATGCTCTCATCGAGCTGTTCGATTCCATCAAGCGTTTTCTCTGCCGGCTCGAAATTTATACAAATATCACTCTCACGACAGCCATGACTGTCATCGTTGTGGAGAAGTTGGCAGAGGTTCTCTCAGTTCTTGCTCTGGCAACGAAGCAGGTCAAGCAGGGGCGGATAAGTGAGTCTTTTCCTCGCGGTATGGTACTATAACTAAACGCACAACAGAGAAATTCATAATGAAAATCATTGGAGAGGATGACATCGAGGCTCTCCTCAAGAGGTTGGACAGACTCACTCAGGAGGAGGGCGTCGCTGCCGGTGCGCAGCTCCTCGGGGGTATGCACGATCTCGTTCAACATACGAGAGGCGCTATCGGTATGAATCCGTTCAACATATTCTTCGGTCGCTGCTGAGTACTGAGTGTTCCCAACTCTAGACCAAGAAAACAGGGGATCAATAGGACCAGCCAGGGGTGGACCAGGTCAGTTTATCTTATGGGAATTCGGCGTTTATCTGACACTCCATTAGAAAATACTATGCAGAATGTTCCGAGCGACATCAAAAAATCAATGCGTGAGTCATTTCTCAAACCTCTGTTACCTACAAAGCCTGATAATTTGACACTGCCTATCAGGCGTCGAATTGCAACAAAATATGCAAAGATGGCTCTCTCCCCCGGATCCGTGGAAGAACCACAATATCGCCTGTGAATCTCAACACAGTGGAACTGGAACATGGTGGATTCGTGGTGAAACGTTCTCAAAGTGGAAATCTTCTGGGCCAAGTTCTCTCTTATGGCTACATGGGAAACGTGCGTGTTTTGTGCGCTCGTACTTCCCTTGGAACTCATGATTTTCACATCCGTAGCGGGAGCAGGAAAGAGCGTTCTTTGGTACGTGATTCCTTCCGTATGTTCTTTCAGGGACTCAATAGGCCCCATCACCTAGTTCCTCAATCATCCAGGATATCCTAGGCATGTGCGCGTCAGGACAGGCATCACTCGCATTCTTCTATTGTGACTTCAGGGAGGACCAAAAGAAGGACGGCCGCGGGTTGCTTTCCTCTCTCCTGGTCCAGCTCTGTGGCCAATCTGATACCTACTACGATGCTCTTTTCAAATTCTATCTGGCACACGATAAGGGCTCGCGACATGCCAGCGATAGTGAATTAGCGCAATGTCTCAAACATGCGCTTGAACTCTCAGATCAAGTTACAGTATACGTTATCATCGATGCCTTAGACGAATGCCCAAAGGCTGGCCTGCCGTCTCCCCGTGAGCAAGTCTTGGAGCTTGTGAAGGAGCTCGTCAAATCACAAATTCCAAACCTGCGGATTTGTGTTACCAGTCGTCCTGAGGCTGATATCGAGCCTGTTCTTCATCCTTTGGCCTTCCGTTCGGTTTCTTTACATGGAGAGAATGGTCAAGTTCAGGATATCGCCGAATACGTCAAATTTGTCGTCGAAACCGATCCTATGATGCAAAAATGGAGAGAAGAAGACAGGAAGCATGTCGTTGAGGTACTCACGAGGAAAGCTGACGGGATGTAAGGAATCGATTCAATCACTCATCATCATGGCTTCTCATCACACCTCAATTCAGGTTCCGGTGGGTGCATTGCCAGCTTCAGTACCTCCGGGAGTGCCTCCGTCAACGCATCCAGTGCGCTCTCAACGAATTGCCAGACACGCTCGACGAGACATACGATCGCACGTTGGAAGAAATTGGCAAGCAAAAATGGGAATACGCACACCGACTCTTTCAATGTGTCGCGGCAGCTTCCCGCCCACTTCGCGTCAAGGAGCTCGCCGAGTTCCTTGCATTTGATTACACTGATTCAATTCCAACACTTCGGGAGGATTGGCGCGAGGAGGACCCAGAACACGCTGTGCGATCCACATGTTCCAGTCTGCTTGCCATTGTCAACGTGGGTGGATCGTCTGTTATCCAATTTTCCCATTTTTCGGTCAAGGAGTACTTGACATCGGAACGGCTCGCCGAATCAAAGGGCATCATTTCCCGATTCCATGTTTCCATGACACTGGCCCATACGATCATTGCGCGAGCCTGCCTAGGTGTTCTACTACAGATTGACGAGGACGTCACCTTGGACGACCTGGAGAGGTTGCCTCTCGCTTCGTATGCCGCCGAGCATTGGGCAGGTCATGCCCGATTCGAGGGCGTATCATCAAATATTCAAGATGGGATGAAACGTCTCTTTGACCCTGACAGTCACCATGTCTCTGTATGTCTCTGGATTTACGGACCACATCTAAAAACTGGATCCTTCGGATCCGAATGCCCGTCACAGGTCAAGGCATCTCCTTTACTTTATGCGGCATTGTGTGGCCTGCACAACATCTCCCGGTTTCTGATCGTCGAGCGATCCCAGAACGTCAACGCTCGGGGCTTTGATCACGAAGAGACTCCGCTGAGTGTGGCGTCTTGGCGGGGCTATTCTGAAGTTGCTCGAGTCCTCCTTGAACATGGCGCAGATACGGAAACCAGGGACAATGAAACCTTCAGCCCGTTGGAACGGTCTTCGCAAAACGGACATGTGGAAGTGGTTCGGGTGCTTCTGGAGAACCACGCGGATGTGAACTTCTTAGACGAGAATAACTGGACGGCCTTGCATTCGGCATCGCAGTGCGGACATGTGGCGGTAGCCCGGGTGCTCCTCGGAAACGGCGCGGATCCAAATGCCAAGACAACGGATAATCAGACTCCACTGCGTTTTGCGCGTAACGAGGGGGTTACTCGAATTCTCCTCGAGTACGGCGCAGATCCGAACGCACGGGACAGCGACAATCAGACCCCGTTGCATTGTGCACTGGAAAGGAATCACGCGGAAGTGGCTCGCGTGCTTCTCGAGAATGGCGTAGATGCGAATGCAAGAGATGTCATGAACCGAACTCCGTTACATGTGGCGTCCACACTGGGACGTCTTGATGGCGTACGATTGCTGCTCCAGCACAGCGCCGATATCCATGCACGGGACGACAAGGGTCGGACACCATTCCAACGTGCATCAGCAAGTGGAACCCAAAGCATAATGCAGTTATTACTGGAGCATGGAGCTGAGGACGATAGGACTCAATAATAGCTATGGACTCGGAGCCCAGGGCGTTGTGTTGGGCCCGAGATATCGTCGCTGTATTCATACGCTTTATGTGACCTCGATACTATGAAGATAATTCCAGTAAAGCCAGGATTCCAATCTCATAGAAATGTCATCTCGACCAGCACCGGTCGTGTTTCTTCAACCCACCACGCGGAGCGAGCAATCGCTCGACGAACAATGTCTCCTACTCTCCGTCGGGACTGGTTCAAAAAACATTTATTTCCACCGTCTACTACACAGAAGCTTCTCTTCCTTCAATACCCGAATGTTAAGACAAGGTCCAATGCCAATCACTCGTCGCACGCTCAGACCGTCACATACACATTTATCCGTGTGTAGAATTTGAAGCCGGTCACCTCAGGGTCAGTTCCCGTATTCACGGGTGATGCGAGAAAATAAAACTCACATGTTAAATTTCTTCTCGACATCGTCCGGCGTCACAAGTTTATGCACTAAACATCCGGTGGACCGGTCTTGTCAATTGCGCGAGCTGAGGTTCAGTGCCGGGCCTGGCATGAAATCCTCCTTGCTGCCAATGCCCTATCAGGTTTTTAAAACACGACATCATCATCAGTCCTGTTCCCTTGTATTAACACCACAGAGAATGAACATAGACGCCCGCTATCACCGTCTTCTGTGGCAGCATTCGCCTTTCCCGCCTTTGGTGCCTTGTCTGGGTCACACCTTCATTATCTCTCGATAAGCCGATCGAAAGGCTCGCAATGGGCCCGATGGGGACAGCATCGTTGATCTACGAGTCAACGAGGGAGTTGGTGAGACTGATGTATCTTCCGAGCCCGACGAGGCACGGTGTGGTTGCGCAGGGGTCTGAGATCCCCGCTCCTCGTCCGACTCATCCCGACTGTCCCCCACTCTTATCAGCACGCATACCGAGCCGGAACACATTTGAGGCAGGGAAGTATGGGCGCAGCGAGCGCGTGGAAGACTAGAGCCAATCGAGCCATGCGATCACGTCTTATCCGCGTCGGTCAGCAGTAGATGTTGCTTTGTGGTAATCCCCGACCGGGACAGGTGTGGCGAGGTACGGATTATAAGCTAGGGAGTGAGAGACGGGATAATATGGTCAACAAATCCGCATATACTTTGTCAGTAGGATGTGGGAAAGACGGACTTACTTGAGGAGCGAATCGATAAGCTCATATGTCTGCCTCATCTGGGCGAGGAGGTACTACGTTTGCTAAAGGGCGAGAAAGAGCATTCGTCGTCATCAAGAGAACTAAAAAATGAGGGTGGATGGGAAACAGCACGATTGAACATTCTGGGAAAACGTGGAAAAGTGGGAGGAGAGACCAAGGCCAAGGAGGATTTTTCCGCAGAACAGGGCCTCCAAAATAAAATTGGGCGCCATTAGGGGGGCGACAGAGGAGACGGCTCACTTTGGGGCACTTCTGGACTTTCGGCCTTCAGCAATACAGCCGTCCAGTTCGCAGCTTGCACACATTCTCGTCAGGAGAGAAATGAGATTTCATCTAATGGAGCACATGAGGTTGGGGGGTGCAAAGGCGTATTCGGGCTTTTTGAATTGGCAACACGAATTAGACAGGGCGTCAGGGACACATGATTGAACTTGTTAGCGGGAAGAACCCACCTTGTGACGCTTGCGATATGTGCACGCTCCGCGACTGTGTGGGTAGCGGGAGGGCGTCGGTCGTGAGAGGCAAGTGCGGGGGACGAGATAGAGAGTGTCAGTGCAAACCCGGGGTTACGAGCGGTCCGAGATGACATGTGTTATTGGGAGGGTGTCGGGGCAAGGGTGTGGATGGATGACGGCGTAAGATTTGTTTGATGGGAACTCAAAAGAGAAGGAAAAAAGAGGCAAAATGGAAAAGAGTAGTTCCAACCACGGACCAACGGTAGCTGAAGAAACGTGAAGAATGAAGCGAAGGACGATGTCAGTTCATTGGGATTTCACAATGTGAAACGGGGGCTACTCACACCCTTTGGGAGGCCGAGACAGGTCCGGATCAATGCCCGGGCTCACTAGCTCCTTGCCCTCACCATTATTGGTTTTGGCGCTTTGATGCTTGCGCTTTGATTTAGCCTTTTTATCTTTTCGTCTTGAAGGTACGATGGCGGTGGTGACGGGTGTTGGACGGGCCGGTGCTGGTGCTGGCGCCGCCCCAACCGGGTGAGACTCGGATATGCGGCGGCGAATTCAACGGAGGTCTCTCGAAGTTTCTCGACGAGCCAACAAAATTTTACTTACAAGACTGAGCGCTGAGCGCTGAGCATCTATCTTAGCACGACTGTTGCCACTTTATGACGAACTCGCCTTGGAGCGCCAGCTGCTACTGCAATTCCTGATTCTGTGTTTTCTCTTATATTTTCTGCTGACGAAAAGTAGGGTACTTGTAGGATATAAAAGAGGTAGTGCTACAATAGGACTAAGAAAATGTATCTGCTTTGATTTTTCCCCCTCCTCCAAAAGTCCCTTCGCGTGCTAAAACTTCTTGTGCCCGCAGTGCCCTCACCCTACCGTTGGAGCCATCACTCGATCGACGCCCGAACCATTAACCTTCTTCAGTGCCGACACCCAATCCTGGTGTGATGCAATCAACTGATTGGGATTGGTGCTTGTCATGCATCTCTCGGTTGGGGTACTGGTTGATCAGATCATTGATGTAAGCTTGAAGTTCGGAGGTGGTGGGTGTGTAGGGCCAGTGATTGACGACTGCATCAGGTTTTCGGCATGCGGTCGTACGGGCTGAGTCACGCGCTGGGATCGCAGAATTTGTGTGAACGATCGTCGAATTGATTCTGATGCGCCAGGTGGTTGCGTCGTGAAGCGTCAAAGGTGGTGGAGAGGTGATACTATAGTATTGGGAAACACGTCGGCATTGATTGTGACGCCGTGTCGTCGTTGGTTGCGCGTGACGCCAGGGCGGTGGTCTGTGGTTGAGGGCTGATGAGGATAGGATGAGGATGCGGCGAGCAGGATATTGTGTTGCTGTTCGTAGGAAGATGTCCACTCATGATAGTTCTGCGTCTGGCGCCAGACTTGATGGTCCGGATCACAAAAGGTGGGAGGAGAGCCGATTATGCCAAGCGGAATGAGCGGAACCAGGTGGACTGGGATGGTTTGAATGACCTGGAAAATGATAGAGAGCAGAGGGATGAGAAGATGGTGAGGGTTGGGATGGGAGAGGCAAAGAAGTGTTTTGAATATGAGCGGGAGCAGGTGATGTGGGAGTGTTAAAGCAGGCGAAGCCTTAGCGGTCCTCTGACTCGGAGGGATCTCCAGAGGAGACGGCTGTGTCAAATTTAGGAAATGACGGTGAGGGAATGAAAGAAGAGAAGGGGAAGGGGGTAGTGCCTGCCTCTGAGGAAAAGAGGAAGGCCGCGCTGGAGGTTGTCAGAGTCGGGCGGAGACATTGGAACTCAAAAGGCGAGGGGGTGGGGTCAGAGCGAGGACAAGAAGGATTTCCTAGTTGGATCAGATAACAAGACGGGTCGATGAATATTGCGACTGTGTCGGGTTCGGAGGAGAGGCCACGTCGGAGATATGTGTGGGAGGAGTCTTACAGTCGGGACAGTGGTCACAAGCAGAGCGTCGGTTTCCCTAATCGACAGGGAAGTGGCCACGGACATCCCTGGTAAACGCGGATCGTAGAGAGAATCAGACAAAGTTTGGAAATCGGGATGTGCCGCGAGCTTCGATCTTGCGGCTGATAACGGCACCATCGCCTCCCTCTCATACAGCCTCGTGCGCGCGTCTCAGGCTTTGGTAGCGACCTCTCGAATAATTCCATACATCCAACTCATTTAAGTGCCTGAGAGGAATGACCAAGTCTCGCATGAAGCCGCCTTCTGGGGTACAGTGCTGTGGTAACATGTCATCATGTTGGGTGCCCTCGGTCCATGTACACCCTTCCACGGATGATTTTATATCAGGACGCAATCGGACGTTCCCGTCTTCACCTATAAAATCCGTGTCCATTTCTACTCACTGAGTATTGACCTTGTGCTTGCCTAGTTCGCAGATAGTCACGGGCCAGTAGGCTGCTTATTTTCCTCGCACCCGCTAACGCGGCCGTTTCCATTCATGTCAAACTTGGACAAGCAGATGACAAAAGGCTAGGGAACAGAAGCGGGTGGAATGCGTACCGATGTAGACAAATTCAATGGGTCAAAGTTCTCACAGGCAATCTGGGACTGTCGATGCGGCACTGGGTCGCTTGTCAGATGCGGTGAGCCGCCTTCCAAGTCGGAAATTATGGTAACATGGCATGGCTGGGGTACTGAATCGCCACCGCATGTCCTACACCGGCTCCTACAGTTCCTGCGATAAACTCTCCGTCCTGCTGTGAAAGCTCAACAACCTGAGAGAAATCAGGACACTGGTCGTTTGAGGCGGAGACGGGGTGGCCGAGCGGGTGGAAGCTCAGAGCTCAGACGATCGAGTGCTTTGGAGAGCACCACACGAGGGAGTAGTTGTGGGGGCGCAGCTGAGCTGGCAGGCCCGGCCTGTGATGCTGGTGAGGTGGCAGTGCCGACGGTGGTGGCGGACGGTGGGGTTGCCAGTGTTGGAATAATCGGCGCGGGGCTGTTGTCGGGGAGGGGAGGGCCTTCGGAGCCACCAGATACGAAGATAGGACACAAGCGTCGACAGCTTGTTAGTTCTGGAGCATAAAGAGGAAGAAGTGGACACACACCAGACTTTACGGCCACGCAGGACCCACTCCTTCATAGGGAGAATATAGAACGTGCGTAGTTTGGTTGCGTGATACAGTTGTGAGCAGGTTCCCATGTGGAGCCCATGCGAGGGATTGAATCATATTCTTGTGTCGATGGCTAGGGGATATCGCGTCCATGTGTTTGCTATATGTCATTAGGCAGAATATAAGGCACATACAGCATCGTGAGCCCGATTCCAGGGCGGGATCTGAGAACTTGAGGAGGTTGTCCTTGCTGTCGGACACGAGCAGGCCCATCGTCGGATGCCACTCGACGCATTTGATGTCCCATCCGTGACCCGGAAGGACATGTTCCTCTCGGCCCTCCGGGAAAGACCTGACACGCACAGTAGAGTCGTCGCTAGCTGGGGCAAATCGTGCGTTGTTCGGCGAGAAACTGAGACCACGCATGGCTTCTTGATGCGCGGGTGATCCCTTGAGGTTGTTTGTGTATTTGATGATTCCTGATTCGTCTGCCGATGCGATGTGGGTGCCGGTGCGGTTGGAGGCCAGCGCACAGGTGGCAGTATCCTACGCTCGTAAGAAGGTTTCAAAGTTGAACCTCAACCAGTTCCAAGTCGTGAACTCCCCACTCATGGAACTGGTCAGTACGCGGCGTCTCTCTGTCATCCACTAGGTAGCGATATCAGGCGAGGAAAAAGACCGACGACACATCAGCGAAAATGACGAACCGTGACCGCATTGACGGGGGTCTTGGCGCGCGTTATGCGTGTGGCAGTCGAGGTTGTTTACCGCCATGATGTTATCGTTCTCGGACACTGATCGGTGTAAGGTGTGTACTGATATTCCTAAACATCAAAGGGTTGAGAATCATACAAGCGATCAGTGGCGCATCAAGGGAGGACGCCCGATGAGGACGGTGTCAAAGGGATAAGGAGGACGATGTGGCGTACCTATCTGTCAAGGACCCTTTGGATACTCATCAAGCATTACTCCCTGTCTATGCATGGTCTGGTCCCACGGCCTTCTATTGGATTTGAGAGATGGTAAATGACAGCAGGTGGGGCTTGGTAGTTGTGTGAAAGAGCAAATTGATGATGGCAAGCCACTCGGGTTGGAACAGTAAAGTCCTTTCTAACTGAGAAGATGATGTGGAAGATGAGGTGACGCGACCCTTGAGCGGTCCGTCGAGGGGTCTTCAGAAGAGGACGTGGTTGCATCGGGGATTCTGGGGATGGGAAGAACGATAATGGGAGAAAAGAAGAGAAGGTGGGGGGGAAGAGCTTACAGAGAGTTGCCTGTCTCCGATGAGAAAAGCAGAAGGCGGTTCAGTGTGCCAATGTTTCCCGGGAGTATAGAAATTAAACGGGTAAGGTTGAGGGTCAAGGCGAGCATGAGAACCAATTGCCTAGTGGATCGGTGAATTGATATTTTGTCCTTGTCGGAGGTCGCACGAGAGGAATCACTGGGGTATGAAGTGTGAAAGACGGAAGGGTGTCGCACCCATGAGGCCAATATGGCGACAGTACATATTATGACAATAGACGTTCAACGCATCAGCGCATCAGACTCAGGTTCGAGGCCATCGCGAGTAAAACCGCTTAAACGCGGATCGTAGACAGACCCGGGATTCGGGCACGACTCGGCCCGGAAGCGAATTGCGATATTCGGTTTCTCGGCAACTCCCGATGAACCACCGTTTCGGTCACACTTTCCCCACGATTCCATGAATGGCCATGGCACTGGAATCACCATCATCTGTCAGTGGACTGCGAAACGTCTTATATGTGCCTGTAATTGCTGACTTTGGCCGTATTGGTCGTTATACTGGCTGGCGTGTTCAACCCAATGACCTTCCCAGTGTGTGCACTTTGGTTTTATCTGGCGCCGTCTCCCGAAAATTCAGGGGTCAGCGCACAGCGGTGTGCGCGTGAGCGCCAAGTCTATGATAGCCTATTCCAACACAATCCCAGCGCTTCTGTGCTCGAAATACTCACAAGCACACCATGTGCCCCCGTGGGAAACTCTTATCGATGGGAACATGAGGCAGTACACGTTTCCTGCCCAGCTCATAAGTCTCTACCACGGAGTCCTGCCATCTAGCTGCCCTCATCTCGCCAAGAACACATCCTGCACCAGTGCCTACAGCTCTTCCTTTCAAGATATGAATGTTTCAGCTTCCGCATCGTTCCTCTTGTTGTACAATTCCGCCTTGCAAGATTACACAACCCAGACGGGGACAAACTTAATCGATCATCCATTTGCCAAACAACTCGAGAAGTGCAAATCTGTGGATTCCATCTCTTCTCTTCTTCAAGAGAATGTACAGAGATTCCGCGAATTCCGAACAGAAGATGGAAAGATTATGAAGCCACTCAAGTGTGCCATCCATGTGCTCCACAAACTCTCTACCAGTACTGTCCTTGGTGAGGGTATCGGCCTAGTGCGTCCCAATGCAGTCATTCCCATCTCATGTTCCTGACGCATATTCCATAGCTATTTCCACCTGCAAATGCGGTATTTGCTGCATTTGCCGTCTTGCTCGAGGTAAGTGTCTTTCTGCAACTCTTATTCCTATATTCTTCTGACGTTCAAGTGCATTAGGCGGTCAAGGACGTCAGTGCGAGCTATGATGCTCTTGTCGAGTTATTCGAGTCCATCGAGAGATTCCTCAGCAGACTTGACATCTACACAAGGATCCCTCTTACGCAAGCCATTACCAACGTTGTCATAAAAATATTGGTGGAGGTTCTCTCCACTCTTGCTCTGGTAACAAAGCAGGTCAAGCAGGGGCGATTAAGTGAGTCTCATCTTTGCTGACGTGGTACATTTATTGAACGCGGCACAGAGAAATTCGTAAAGAAATTTCTTGGAGAGAACGACATCGAGGCTGTCCTGCAGCGGCTAGACAGACTCACTCTTGACGAGGCTCGAGCAACAGGCGCACAGACACTCGAAGTTGTGTGCGGCCTCGTCCAACACAGGCGCATTGTTTTGGATGGTAGGAAATCTGTACTCTCTACATTTGCCGCACGTTTATGAATTATCGTGCCTCTAGACCTAGACGACGAGGCGTCAGCAGACAGTATCCGGATGGCACTTGGTCAGTTTTGTGATGAGAATTAGACCTTTACCTGACTTGCCGGCAGAACTGTTGCAAAAAATGTCGAGTGACCTCAACAAGTCAAGGCGTGAGTTATTCCTCGATGGCACCGCTGCTAGTTATGAATGCTGATAGCTTGAGATGATGGTCTCGCAGGTGAAGAATTACAGCAAAAGATTCAAGATTGGCTCTCTCCTCCTGACCCTTGGAAGAATCATAACACTGCACGCGAATCTCAACACACCGGAACCGCAACATGGTGGATCCGTGGTGAAACCTTCTCAAACTGGAAACATTCTAGCCCAAGTTCACTCTTGTGGCTCCATGGGAAGCGTCAGTGTTTTCACTGTCATTATTTCCCCACAACTCATGGTATTTGTCGTTGCAGCGGGAGCAGGAAAGAGCATTCTCTGGTACATTCATCTTTTCGTGTATTCCCTCCAGACACTAATAAGGTGCCATCACCCAGTTCCTCAATCATCCAGGATATCCGCAGCATGTGCGAATTAGGCCTCGCATCACTTGCCTTCTTTTATTGCGACTTCAGAGAAGACCAAAAGAGGAACCGCCGTGGACTACTTTCCTCACTCCTGGTCCAGCTTTGTCAACAATCTGATGCCTATTACGACGCCCTCTCCACATTTTATTTGGCACATCGTCATGGCTCGCAACATGCGAGCGATAGTGAACTAGCCCAATGTCTGAAGCATTTGCTCGCGTTCCCAGGACAAGCCGTGGCATATATTGTCATCGATGCCCTCGATGAATGTCCCATGACGAGCGGATCGTCGTCCCCCCGTGAAGAAGTCTTGGACCTTGTGGAGGAGCTTGTCAGATTGCAGGCTCCAAATATTCGGATTTGTGTCACGAGCAGACCCGAGGCCGACATCGAGCTTGTCCTCGACCCTTTGGCATTCCGTGCTGTGTCGTTGCATGCGGAGAACGGTCAAGTCCAGGACATCGAAGACTACATCAAATTCGTCGTTAGCACAGATCGTAAAATGAAAAAATGGAGAAACGACGACAAGGAACTTGTCATTGAAGTACTGACTAGAAAATCCAGCGGGATGTGAGGAATTAGTCCCATCGTCCATCGTGGTTTCTTTCTTACACTTGTAAAATAGGTTTAGATGGGTGACCTGCCAGCTTCAATATCTCAAACGCTGTCTCCGACAACGCATCCGGCCGGCTCTGGATGAATTGCCAGACACGCTCGACGAGACATACGATCGCACGTTGAATGAAATCATTGGCGAGAAAAACTGGGAATACGCACACAGACTCTTTCAGTGTGTCGCAGCAGCTTCCCGCCCACTTCGGGTCGAGGAGCTCGCCGAGTTCCTCGCATTCGATTTCGACACTGATTCAACTCCCACACTCCGGGAGGATTGGCGTGAGGAGGACCCAGCACACGCTGTGCGGTCCACATGTTCCAGTCTGCTTGCCATTGTCGACGTGGATGGATCGTCTGTTATCCAATTTTCCCATTTTTCGGTGAAGGAGTACTTGACATCGGAACGGCTTGCCGAATCAAAGGGCATCATTTCCCGATTCCATGTTTCCATGACACTGGCCCATACGATCATCGCGCGAGCCTGCCTAGGTGTTCTACTACATATTGATGAAGACGTCACCAAGGACGACCTGGAGAGGTTTCCTCTCGCTTCATATGCCGGCGAGCATTGGGCAGGCCATGCGCGATTCGAGGGCGTATCATCAAATATTCAAGATGGGATGAAATGTCTCTTTGATCCTGACAGTCATCACGTTTCCGTATGTCTCTGGATTTACGGTCCAGATGAAGGAACTGGATCCTTCAGATCCGAATGCCCGTCGCAGGTCAAGGCATCTCCTTTACTATATGCGGCATGGTGTGGCCTGCACGACATCGTCCAGTTTCTGATCATCGAGCGATCCCAGAACGTAAACGCTCGGGGCTTTCGTCTCGAAGAGACTCCGCTGAGTGTGGCGTCTCGGCGGGGCTATTCTGAAGTTGCTCGAGTCCTCCTTGAACATGGCGCAGATACGGAAACCAGGGACAATGAAACCTACAGCCCGTTGGAACGGTCTTCGGTCAACGGACATGTGGAAGTGGTTCGGGTGCTTCTGGAGAACCACGCGGATGTGAACTTGTTAGACGAGAATAACTGGACGGCCTTGCATTTGGCATCGAAGTCCGGACAAGTGGCGGTAGCCCGGGTGCTCCTCGGAAACGGCGCGGATCCAAATGCCAAGACAACGGATAATGTGACTCCACTGCATTTTGCGCGTAACGAGGGGGTTACCCGAATTCTCCTCGAGTACGGCGCAGATCCGAACGCACGGGACAGCAAAAATTGGACCCCGTTGCATCATGCACTGGAAGAGAATCGCGCGGAAGTGGCTCGCGTGCTTCTCGAGAATGGCGTAGATGCGAATGCAAGAGATGCCAACAACCGAACTCCGTTACATGTGGCGTCCGGATTGGGACGTCTTCATTGCGTACGATTGCTGGTCCAGCACGGCGCCGATATCCATGCACGGGACGACAGCGGTCGGACACCATTCCAGGATGCATCAGAAAGGGGAGCCCAAAGCATAATGCAGTTATTACTGGAGCATGG
>Ga0307510_10005911_pt1 | contig 14603 bp, 10 predicted proteins | sample 12_EM_MG_FD_207224 | JGI IMG/M metagenome (GOLD analysis project Ga0307510, IMG submission 207224) | Populus trichocarpa ectomycorrhiza microbial communities from riparian zone in the Pacific Northwest, United States - 12_EM | ecosystem: Host-associated > Plants > Roots > Unclassified | place...
CGCATGCGTACGAGCGCCTCCGCCGCGAACTCGGCCTCGCCCTACGCGAATGTGAGCGCGGGCGGGAGCCACTACTTGAGCTTCTCCGCCCAGCATCCGCCGACGAGTACGATGATGAAGAGGATGGAAGTGTTGAAAACTTGAAGGGACCTGAATAGTAAATACACGTTGAAGCAGCGTGTGTCCGCCATCAGCATCAGTTCACACAGCCAAGAATCTGGGCACAAGGGGGGCACGGGTAATCCATCAAGATAAGTGGTCGGGCACGGGCACGGGCACATGTCGGGCAGAAACACAGACTCAGGGTTCTATTTGCCTTAAGCCAGACAAAGGGGCGTGAGTGCAATACATTGCTACTGGAATCCAGAGTGCCAGACGGCCCAGACCTGAGGGGCGGAGTACAATATGTGCGACGTGGTCCAACGAGTCGAGGGTGTGGCGTGTGACAGTGCAAGCTCGGGACAAGTGCGGGTGAGGGTGAGATGTGTAGCAGGTTTGGGTGTTTGAAGGACGTCAAGGGAGGGTGACTGAAGACTCAGTGCGGCCACACTAAGGGATGATCAAAGGGAAACTAGGAGCGTACCCGGCCTTCAGGTTCAGGTCCGGTTCGGGTCCGGACCGGGTTCACCATTTTTGGGCCTCCCCCGAACCGAGAACCGGACCTCGGGTTCGGTTCGGCCCCTACCCCGAACTTTGAACCGGACCCAGGTCCGGTTCGCCGAGGTTCAGGTTCGAACCTAGGTTCTGAACCGGACTGCGGCAACACTATTGCTGATGCTAAAGCCACTTCATTATACCCGCGATACCCGCGACTGGGGTAAGGGTTTTTGACGGGTAGCGGAATGTCTACCCGTACCTGTACCCGCCAATACCCTACCCGCACGGGTCACGGGTTTACCCAACCCGTGACAATGCCTATCATCACCACCCCCGACTCTTACCTTGCCGGTGCTACCCCATTCTCTTTTGTGCCCACGCGAAATTCCTCCGCCAAGGTCACACCAGAGGGCGTCACTCGCGAGGTTACACTGGAGGCCATTCAGGTCAAAGGAAACGAGGAGAGCACGTGGAGTGATGCCTGTCCTGACTCCTGCAGCGTCTGAGGCTGCGTCTCGATCATCCCAGATTCCCAACATCGTACATCCCATGTCCTCACCATCCCCTACCCCCTTCCTCGTATCTTGCGCTCGTGTCGTCGTCTCTTTGTCTCCTAACCGTGTTTTGTTTGCTGTAGGTCAAACTTAACAAGTGGTTCGAGTAACGGACAAAATACTACCTCACTTTCGAGCCCACTGTAGGCGGCGAGCTCTTTTGAGCGTCTCAGCCAGCGCGGCCACTAATCGGAACGAGATGCCAGAGCACTGCTTCCGTGCGCTCGGTCATTTTTCACCCACTGATAGCAATGCGGGACTGTGTTATGCCCAGATTCGTCTTCTCCGGCGTGAAGTACCTGCACGCCCACGGCATCGTCCACCGCGATGTCAAATATGTTGCCTCTCCCCTTATCCTTATCCCTTATCGTTGACTTTCATACCTTCGGCGAGATCTTTGAACCTATCCCGTGGCTTGTGAACACCTGGAGAACATTATCTTCCGTACCAAGGACACATCGTCGGATATCGTTATCGTCGACTTTGGCAAGTGCATCGCCTTGGCCTTCTCATCGAAAATGTCTCATATGCGTGCCATTTGACCTTGCAGTGCCAAGCACCTCGATCTCTGGGGAACCACTCACGTCTGTCGCACGACGTTTGGGATATGTCGCTCCAGAAATACTCAATCAAAGGGGGCACTGCAAGCCTATCGACCTGTTGGCCAATGGTAGGGTTACTTCCACCCCCTACCAATCATCCATACCACGATGGAATGCTGATTATGTGTTGCAGAATCACCACTTACGTCCTCCTTGCGGATACACGCCGTTCAGGGCAGATGGGATGAACGAGATGATACAGCAGACGACGGGGACTTTCATGATAAAAAATGTGGAAGAACGTTTCCGACGAAGGTACGCCTGGGAGTCTGGGACCAATCGCAGCTTGTGGGAATACGCCTATCTGACTTTCGCGCCCTACATCACAGTCAAAACATCATCCTTGCCCTTCTTCGTCCCGACCCCGCACGTCACCTCAGCGCCGAAAAGCGCTGTCACATATATGGCTCACGAGGTTCGCGGCTCTGACGGAACATGACCCCTGTGGCCTACGTGAGAACTTTGACCTGCGCGCACGCTGGCGCAACGAGATCGGGGCGGCGTGGGCAATGTCGCGCTCTGCGAAAAGTAATGGCGCGACAATAACAAAAAGAAAGGACCGGCTGGAACTATGTTCCGACGATGGAGACGATAACGGGAGCCGAAGCGTGTCGTCGTCATGGCGCGCGACGTCGGAACCACACCCCGAGAGATAGCAGCCGCACCTATCACCTCCATCGCCAGGTGATCGCGCGCTACGGGGCAGGGCTGGCGGGACGTGTCGCAAAGGTGACTCCAAAAACGACGACGTCTCCATCATCGTCCCTCCCAATGTCATTTTCTGATGCCCTAAACAAGACCAAGGCTGCTGCCGAGCCCGAAAATGCGCGAGAAGTGGATGCAACCCCGTACACAGATGACGACGACGTACCAGCCGCGCAAAACGGAGGAGGTTGAGGAAGTGGTGGGAGTGGTGGAGCTGCGTACGCCCGGGTCTTTCGACTTTGGGGATCACGGCGGCGGTGGTGCCGCGCGTGAAACGCTGGGTGCGGGGACTGTCGATCCACTCGATGTCGGTATGCTCGAGAACCTGTGGTGGCGGAATCAGCTGAGATGAAGGTGTGGACAAGGACACCCTGCGCGTTGTATTTTAGACCGTCGTTTGATCAACATTTACCCTTATGGTTACAACCCGTCCCACGGCCCTGCACCTGCTGTTGTTTGGCACCTTTCTTTTTTTTCTACCTGCTCGGTTTGGGTTCCATTGTACGATTTGTATGGTTCGTTGTTCCCCTTGAATATGCGGTCAGTGCGAATCTTAGCGTAGAGCAACTTAGAGCAATGAAAGACTCCCAAAATATCGAAGCTCCGGCCTTCGAACATCACATGGCACTTAGAGGGACGCACGCACGAAATGGCCTGTTACTAACGCCTTTAAGGCTTTCAAAATATACAAGATCGGTTCTTGATTTTAACGAATCATCGCTGCGGTGGAACCCAAAGATAATGCCTTGGTGCAGCCATGGCGGCACAAGACCGTGACATCAGGCCGACCCATTACAAAGTCCGGCAAAGAACCAAACGTATTTGAGCATTGGATATACAGTGAACCATTCGGTTAGATGCTAGGGAGTAGAGTGCGATCGCCACAGACAGTTCCGACTCTAAATCGATCGCAAGTTTACGTTTATGCATTTCGTAGAGGTCGAGATAAGCATGGGAAAAACCTACTTTGATAATTTAAGAAACTTAGCGATATTTTTGCTGAATTCGTCGGAATTTATCATTATCGCCCCTTATCTTACCCCCCATAATTTACCTCTCGTTTATCACTAATAATTCAACCTGATGTGTGATAATGTTCAAATAAAACTCTGCCAGTCCAGGATGGTGGATCTCGCCCAGGTACAGACGAAGACGACCCACTTAATCTTAGCAGCCCGCGTCGTCTTTTGTTAATTCAATCATATCTATATCGCATTTAACTGGGTTGCAGAGCACAGCCCGTGCTTCATACCCATACCTAAACACCTAAACCAATCGAAAACACGTCCAAACGAGCCCCTAATAAACTCTATTTGAACGCCTACGACTGATCATCACTTTCCGAGCTCTTGTCTTGCACGGACTCCACTGCTCTGTCCTCCTCTTCGTTTAGTACCTGCCAATCTCTCCTCTCTACATATCGCAACCCTTCGTCAGTGAGGAGCCCGCGGATAGCGAGAGTATTCGGTTTGATGTCACCACATCCAGGCGCAAACGTCCCTCTCATGGTTGCGCCGTCCCACATCCAAGTCACGTTGTATGCAATCTGCTTTCGATTCTGCGAAATGGTGAGTCAAAGTCGCCAAATTTTGAAAAGGTCGAGTACGGTACCCACCTCTATCTCCTCGATGAAACTATTCCCGACAACGGTGACGAGGCGCCAGCGTCCATTTGCTCCGAGTGCCCATGCCACGTCCCCGTCCTACTCGATAGGATAAGTAGCCGTTCCTTATCTTATCTTTGAAGGGCACTTACATTAAAGACGTAATGCCACGGCTGGCTTGCCCAACCAGGGGTGCCACCAGGTGCGATTAACGGACCTTCAAGGATATATGGCCGGATTGAAGCTTCGATTGATTCGCTGGAGCCTGCAGAGAAGGACCTGCTTGGCTGCGTGGGTTCGCGCTTCTTTCTGAAGACAGCAGGGAGAAAACGCAGAGCAGATGTTCTGGACATAATCGCAAGCAAAGTATTCGCAAAGAAGATTTGGATGGGGGTTCACTGTCTAATGCGTCAGGGTTTTTATCTGAATTCCATCCGACAATGCGAATGGCTCAGCCACAAGCACGAGTGTTATCCATCCACAGAGCTCTGGTGGTTGGCCAGGTTGCCTCCACAATCGCTTTTTTGTCTGACTGCGCCAAAAATGATGAAAGGGCGCCACTTCCACGTTCCCGAGCCACCTCCGTGTTGGGGCCTACGTAACTCTGGGGATGGTTGTCACGAGACTCGGGACTAAGGATAACTCTTATCGACACGCACGACTGTATACAGTAGTGCCACTGAGTGTTGTGGCTTCTGGGAGATCGCGGACGATCGATGATTCGAGTCGATTACGCCAAGGTAAGATTGACACTAGATCGACATCCACAAACCACTGGCAAGTGGCAACCGCCACTACTTCCACTCTGCGTCCACCTTTCAACGCGACGTGACTCTTCGTGATTGGTCCTCAGCTACCCCGAATCTTATCAGAGAGATTCTCGCACAAATCTCACGGGAACCCGAGGGGTGACATAAAAGTAGAGTACAAAAATGTTGCGTGGTTGATTTTATTGTGCAGAAACCTATGGGTGATGAGATGCATGGCTTTTCTTCTGTGGTGTGGGCTCTCCTATACGTTCGTTCGACCGCGTGACCGTGAGATTAAAAGGCATGACTCGGACCACATAACTTACTATCCGCCGCAAAGCAGCCACATACATCACGTCGTTTCACACGTACGGGCCATCTCCGACTCTTCCTTGCGAAAGGATCATTCATAAGTCTCTGTCTCAGCGTGCTCGAAGCACCATCCATTCTCCCAGTGAGACAGTCCAACCATCAACAATCATTCGCCCACATCTTTTGATGTCGACTGTCAGGGGCACAGGTGGTAGGGAGGATGCCGCACGGTGCCAGAAGGACTTTTCGGAAGAAGATGGTAGAAGTGAGTGATAGTTCCCATATCCATTTTCCAATGACTCCTGAGCAAGTGCTTTACAGATCAGCTCTGCCGAAAGGTGTCCATCGCCGGCGCACTCCCCAACGATGTCCTTCTCGAAATATTCATATACTATCTGGATTCATCTCAGCACAATCATTCCTCTCCCATCGTGGATGGTGCAAGCCTAGATCCATGGCATACACTTGTACATGTGTGCCGAAGATGGCGATATACCGTATTTGGATCACCGCGTTACCTAAATATACGACTTCACTGCACAAACAAAACACCAGCGAGGAAAATGCTGGATATCTGGCCGGAGTTTCCAATTGTTGTTCTGTGTCACCAAAGTCTGTATTCGCAACTACGGGGCGTCCTTAATGTCTATGCCGCGCTCAATTGCCCTGATCGCATATGCGAAATCAACCTCCGAGGCATTCCAATAAGACTGTTTAAAAAAGTCGCCGCGATAACTGTTCCACTCCCTGCGTTGACATCTCTACGACTTTCTTCAGATTTTGGTTGGGATTGGAAGCCGATCATCAAAGATTCGTTCCTAGGAGGAATTGCCCCGCGTCTGCGATCACTCGAGTTGAACGGCATTCCCTTTCCGGCTCCACAGAAACTACTTTTGTCTGCTACAGACCTCGTCACACTCCGCATGGAACGTATTTCAAGGACCGGATACATTTCACCCGAGGAGGTCGTCACTTGTCTGTCCACGTTAACCAAGCTCGAAGAATTCTCACTTGGATTCCAACATTCCCATTCTACCTCATTTCACCCGCACCAAACGAACCAACGTCCTCCAGCCCCAAGTACTGTCCTTCCTGCTCTCACCTCCTTTCGGTTCCAGGGTGATTTTTGGTACCTGGAAGTCCTCATCACCCGAATCGCCTTCCCTGTACTCGATAATCTCGACGCCATGTTCTTCAGTTGGGAGAATGTGAACTCTCCACCACTCTGCGAGTTCGTCAATCGCATAGAGACACTCGATATGCACCATCGTGCAGACATATCCTTTCACCCTTACTTTGTCAACACTACGCTTTCTCGGCAAGAAGGGTTGGCCAATTGCGGAAAGATAAAGTTTGGGATCTTGTGCAACACTTTCGATTGGCAGCGTTTATATCTGATGCAGCTCCGCAGCTTCTTGCCTTCCCTCCCCACTTTGGAGCATCTCTACATTCATGACCACAGTCCGTTTCCCTCAGTCTATGGGCAATTCTCCGCAGAAAACTCCCGATGGCTAGAACTTTTACACCCGTTTACGTCGGTGAAGAAACTGTACCTGAGTGAGATACCGGCTTTACGAGTTGCGCGTGCCCTGCAAGACCTCTCTGATGAAAGGGTAACAGAGGTGTTACCTGCTCTACAAGACATTTCCTTTGTCGGACACGAACCATCGGGAGCCATCCTGGAAGTCTTTGGAAAGTTCGTCGCCACCCTCCAACTTTCTGGTCGCTCTGTGTCTGTCCACCATTAGCAAGGAGGAGAACGGGTAGTAGTGACTGTGACCAGGAGATCAACGGTCGACTGGTCAGTGCGCTCAGATTTTGCGTCCCATCAAGATTTCGTGCTATCATCTCACCGCCTCTTCTTATATTTCGAACATGTTGGTTTGACATTCTATTTCTCAATTAACTTTGCTAGCGTTGCCGTGATCTGGTCTTGTTTGTACGATATCATGGACCCAGCAATGACAATGATCACTTATGATCCGTAGCCTTTGCGAGCTACCACGTGGTCGGAGTTGCAAGAGAGTCAGTCGGAGTTTTCAACAACAGAGGCCCCACTTATCGGAGTTCTGATCTGAATGGAACACTACTTCCGAACTTAATGCAACTCTTCAGTCAGTACAGTTACTTACAGTATGCGATAGTATCGAGTCAACGTTCTCACCACATTAGATGTGGGAGTCCATGAGGTTATCCATCAAATTAAGGGGTCGCTCCTGGCGTTGCCCCGCATCCAGCTCCAACACTCGGGCCCAGCTCGCGAGCACCGCCTGTACACCTCGAGTGCCTGCCCCTGCGTTGGTCCCTCGGCACCATCAGATTTCGCCACCAGGGTTTGAGGACTCGTACAACGAGATCGGATGACGGTAATAGTAGCAAAACGCACTGTATCTGGTGTCTGGGGGTGTCAAACAGGGGATGGGAAGGAGTATGCGATCGATAAGACATGGGATGTTAGAGAGGCAGAAAGGAGGGCGTACTTATCCATCACTGAGAGTACGGAACCCCTTGTGGAGTACCATACACTCGCCTACCCTCCGTGCACCTCTTTCCGAGCGGTAGATCTAGTAGTGGAGAATCACAGGTTGACCAGAGAGCTGTCGGGCGATGACAAACTGCTCTATGGCTTCCTGGACATATTTCGATGGTGCCGAAGGATATGAGCCCTTCAGGAAAAGATTTTGTAGCGCGGGTAAGACTTCTGATACTCGTTCTCCAGTGAGCTCTTTCAGCGCAGGTGCGATAAGGTTGACTAGATCGTCGAATAGGACCAGATCCTTCACAGAGGAAAATGGGAGTAAAAGTCCTAGCCACTGGGCATTCTCCATGCTGAACCCCCAATATAGTTTATCCGCGAAGATCTCGAGGTGTTCCAACGTGGGTAGTAGGGGAGGCAAGAGTGAGTTACAGATCTGGGCGAGTGATGAAAACCGCCAGTCTGGCGCATTGCATGAAAACCGCAACTTTAGCATTTTGCTCTCCTCCGACTGAAAGAGTGTGAGATGGAGAGCGTCTTTGCGAATGGCTACTTTGGCCCGATGTAATTCATTGAATACTTCTGTGCGAGTGACAGTGCGACTAATAAAGGCGCACAGTAGAGGTGTATCGGAATCTGGTTGGCCGGAGAACGCTATACGGGCGGAGTTGAGTAGCGGGGTATCAATTTTGGAAACCATGTCCTCCATGTACTCCCTGTCGCTCCATAAGTAAAACTCGGTGAGGGCGGGGAGGACAGTGCGTTTGAGAGGAAGTTGACGTTGTGATTCGACGCCGTGAGTCCAATGTTGAGAGGGGTCAAAATCAAGGTGAAGTGATTTGAGTCTTGTCAGCATGGAAAGGGCGGTCACTATCGCCGCGGGTGAAATGTATCCAGATCGAGGAATTTCGAAAAGATGAAGAGTGACCAGGTCAGTAGCAGTGTAAAGTAGTCTTGGTAATGAAGGAAATGGGATGCGTTGGAGCTTGAGGCTTAGCAGACGAGGAGCGGATCCACCCAAGAAGAAATCAGGAAGGATCGGCGCAGCTCTATCGTTTGAACGAAGTTCTAGATCTGTCAGTAACGGGAATGGCATGTCGAGTTCTATCGACATCAACAGGGAATTTGGAATAGCGTTGAGTTCGACCTTGTACACGCGATTGCGCTGACGAAGTGCGGCAACCAAGTCCATCAAACGCCGCAGTCGTACGGCTTTAAAACATTCTTGCACGACAATAGGCAAGGCTGGCCAGATACCCAACAATTTTACCACTTGTCTTCCGCTTGTGCAAAGAAGTTGCAGATCCAGGTGACGTGGTGAGGCGAGTACGAGACACCTCCACCTTTGGCATACATGCACTAGATCATGCCATCCATCATAAGCTCTACCGCCACGCACAAAAGCATACTCCAAATAGAAGCGGAATATGACAAGAAGCACATCATCGGAGAGTTTGTTGGTAGCGTCCTGTGGGTACAAATGGTCTGTATCACTCAACTCAGTAATGACCCGAGACGACCCTGCGGATAATCACGCACCTCGACATTCTTCGGCCCGCAAGGACCATAACTGCTGTTGTCGATGCACAACGTACTTCCCCACTTTTGAATCCTCCATGTCCGACTTTACTGTCGGCTCTGAGCCAAGGTGTGGATATGGCAGAAAGCGCGAAAGCTAGGGTTTGAGTTCCGGGAACGCGTTGGGCTGAGGGTACAAAAACCAACTACCCCTACTGTCTGGAATATGAAATCCCGCAAGGGATGACTAATGCGTGCGAAACACGCACCAAATGGTAGCTAATGAGTGTAACTAACTAGGTATATGATCTAGTCGATCCGCTCCGTGCGCTCAATTTGCTACAGATATTTGGCAGTGGCACTGTCCGAGTTCTGAGTGCTGGGTCTATACAGTACGGAGAGGACTGGACTGTATGGAGGAGACCGTTGCACGACGTGCGGCAAAACCCGACATAAGTTGTGGTTTATTATTGTGTTTTGCGATACTATTGTGTCCGCGTGTTTGAAAGTTAGGGGGTTTTTGAAAACTCGAAATATAGTGCTTCCTCCCCAAATGTGCACCCTCGGATACCTCGGGATGAGTGTTCATAGTACATACAAAGTTATCTGTAAAGTTTATTTGAAGAAAAGTCACCAAGTTTTTGTTGAGGAATAGGAAAACTAGGAAACATTTCGAGTAATCGGCAGAAAATCATGTCTGGCTCATGTTTGAGATGGAAAATTGCAGAACAAGTTTGATACAGTCAAATACCATGTATATACAAGGCTCTGTGTAAAATCTCGGGCCTTGGGAATGACTGCAGCGTACATGGCAGAGATTTTGAAAGGAGAGTGACTATTCCGTGACTATTCATCCCAAGCGGGGTTTCAATGGCAAACCCGATTTGTTGATCGCTCGTGATGCGCGATTAGATGCGTCGCATGACCTCGAGCGGAGAGTCAATTGGCTCGACAGCGCCGTGACCACTGACTGAAAGTTTTCAAAAACCTACTATTCACTCCGGCAAGGTGCTCCTCAGGACACAACCCCATATATCCATCCTTTATTCTTTATAGACACCTAGATCAGAAGTATATCTACCTCCTACTGAAAGCCGGGGGTTTGTAGCTATCGGGAAGTACATTTCCGAGGCAAGTTTTCTCAGATTTCAAAAACCCCCGGCACGATAGTAAGTTTTATCTGGGCTTGAAGCTTGAACACCCCAGGTTTACTCACAAATTTTATCCCATATGAAACGTTTTTAACTATAAGTTGCAGTTTATTCATCGTTATCCGTTATTTCATCTCTGCAAGTACGTCTCGAGCCACTTCCCATCTCTGCTGTGAAAGCCGAAGTATGCTGACAGTGATGTGCAACGCACGTTCGCATGTATCACGTTCGGCTACTATCAGTCGGAGTCGGAGTCGGCGACTGTCCTTAAGACAGAACAACTCCGCTATATGTGGTGTATGGTTTGATGCAAACTGTGCAAACTGTCGCAGAGACCGTCGTCATGGATCGACATAGGGGTTGTAGCCCATTTCAAAATTCATGTCAGGCCATGCCAGATACGGAGAGGCACCATCGCGTGCAGTGTAAAGACACCGGAGGCATTTCTGCGTCGAGCGGCCGTCATCAGGCCTCACCGCCGCCTGTTGATTGCGTCATGAGACGGAAGGATGATTCGAAGCGACAACATGCATGGTACATCGCACCTTCCACATCTCATCTCCTTTCTCTTGCTTCAAGAGAACGCCGCTCGGACTAAACCGCCGCCATGCGGTGATAGTGCGAACTTTTCGAAAATTGAATGGTTCAGTGCTCTCTCGCTGGAAGGGTGGTGGATATTGTGGCAGATATGAAGATGGATAGATAAATGTAATGCGTTGAAGCATGTCAAGAGTCGGCAGATGCCAGTTGGAATTTCGCAACGTGACGAAATAGCATCAAATTGCTAAGTTGAAGCCGAGATACCGTTGAAATCGTTGCCCTTTAAACGTGAAGCAACATTTATAATGCACCGGAATAGTCAAAACTCACCCAACGGCTAGTACCAGATATTACAATACGCGAGATAGGTAGACTTAGTTGCGAGTTTATCGGTGGCAGCGTCGAGGTATTTGAGGGCTTCGGCCCACGCAGCCACTTTTAGGAACGAGAGAGTATCTAGCCGCCTTGGGACATCACTAAATGGTCAATGATAACCAGTTGTGATAACTTGAGTTCCAGACACGAGGCCGAGCGATAAAAAATGCCCGCAGGACATCGATCTATCCAGTGCATGTTGAGGACCAACTGGAACACTTCCAAGTCCTATTGAAGTTGATGCTATGGAAGTGCTATACAGGGAAGGTAATGATGCGAAAAGAGGACTATACTGAAGAGAGGGGAAGGGGGAAGGTAAGGACAAGGTGGAACGCACCCGCAACGGATCTGAGGCTCGAGGACCTGAAAGGGCCATATTCTCGTATGTTCCTTCACAGCAAATTCGGAGGTGAACCTATATAAAGCCTAGCATACACACCGTCAATTTGGCCGTGTCTGTAGGTCATGGGCGGGAGAGGGATGGTTTTCAACTGAGGCAAGTGGAATGGGAAAGAAATGGAGTGGTGTATGTCATGGAGGGTAGTAACTCCAAGGTTAGAACGAAAGAAAAATAAAGGGGTACATGGGCATAAAAAAGGAACCAACGAACTGTAGGGCGGTGCATCCGACATCGGTCAAGTAGGGGAGGGGGCGTTGGTATTTTGGGTGATGACACTCGGGTGTTCTGAGTGAGGCGATCCGTGCGTGCCAGTGGTCCGAAGGGCACCTTCAAGTTACGCTCATGGCAGAGTTACGTTCATGCAACACGTCACAACATCGCGTTTTTCAGAATCGTCAAGATTTGCTGCCAGAGTCCAAACTGGGTTTAATATACCATACAACGAGAAAAGGCGCGGGGCATGGCGATGGTCTCAACAATCGAACATTAAGCGTACAGGAAAATGGCAGGCGACACCTAGATAACACCAAATGTCGATCAGATGGAAGCAAAATGTTATGATCGATCACTGATCATACTGACCAACCTATTTACCGCCAACTTCCCCTTTCTCGGTGGTGGACAATTACAGGGCGACCAGACAGCTGACGCGTGGAGATGAATTGCCCAATGGATTTCTGTACAGATTCCGATGGTTGGAGCCCCTCTATGAGAATATTCTGTAATGCAGGTAACACTTCGGTTGCACCCTCCTCGGTGAGCCCTCCCAGTGCAGGTGCGACAAGTTGGGCCAAATTCGCGGATAGTTCTAGATCCTTCACAGAGGGGAAAGTGCTTAAAAGTTCGAACCATTGGATACTTTCCACGTTGTCGTCCCATTCCACATTTGAATGTCGAATGCCATAGATGCAGAGGCGCTCTAAGGTAGGGAAGGAAGGGAAACATGAGTTATAGAACTGCACTGTAGACGGCGTCTGCCAGTCTACCGGTCTAGACAAGACATGCAATCGTGGTGCTCGATGATCGGCCATCCCTTTTCCATGAAAAAGTGTGATCCTGACATCGAAATTGGAAATGACTATGTCTGCCAGGTGAGGTGCCCTGAACGATGCTGAGTTACTAAGGGTGGAGCAGTGGTGTGTCGAACGCCAGATGATCGAAAAACTCTATCGAGACCCGATTAAGTAGGGGGGGATCGATCCGGGACATGAAGTCCTCCAAGTAATTGCTATCGCCTAGGAACCAGAAAGATGTGAGAGCAGGGAGGACAGTGCGAGGCGGTTGTCGGCTTTCTCTGTTAACCCGAGATTGAGGGGATCGGAATCCAAGGGAAAGTGATTTGAGCTTTGTCAACGTGGACAGGCAAGTGACGGTCGCCTCGGGTGAAGTGTAACCGGAATGGGGCAACCCCGAAAGGGTGAGTTTGACAAGGTCAGTGGTAGACGAAAGTAGTTTTGGTAATGACGGAAATGAAAGGCCCCACAACCCCAGACCTCGAAGACGAGGGGCAGATCCACCCATGAATGATTCGGGAATGATGGGTAGGTTTGCATCATTCGACGCAAGTTTCAGTTCTCTCAATTCCGGGAATGGGGTCTTTATCGCTGCGAATTTCTCCAACAGCGATCTTGCAATGTCCTCGACAGAGATTTTACACACGCGATTGGGTTGTTTGAGTACGGCGATTATGTTGTCCACGTCCTGTGGTTGGGGCGTTCTATCATAGACTCTTATGACAATAGGAAACTCTGGCCAGATATCCAAATCATTGAGTAGTCGCCTTGGAGTGCAGAGAAGTCGCAGGTCCAGGTGACGCGGTGATGCAAACACGAGACATCGCCATCGTCGACAGACGTGCACCAGCCGAAGCCATGTGCCTTGATGTCTTCTATCAATATCATCATCCATGCAGACGCCAAATATTTCAAGAAGGACATCGTCGGGGAGCATGTCAATATTCACTCCGAGTCGAGGGTCGAGTTGGCCTGAACCGTCCAACTCTGTAACCTTCGAAGATGAAACCCCCGATTATCACTCACCTCGATGCCCTTCAGCACCCACCCCGTCTTTTCGATGTAAAACAAACTCGCTGGCACCTGATCCCGTGATGGTAGGCATTAGGGATGTGGTCGGGTATTGATAGATGAAGATGCTCAGGCGTTCGAGCTGGCCGAAATGGAGATCGGTGAGTATTTCTTTACGATAGAGTCAGACTTTGGACATACTTGTCAGAGTAGATCACAGTAGGGAATCAACCTGAACCCTGAAAATGAGCACTCGACCATGTATGGTCTTTGGCACGACCTTGGAGGTCGTGTCACGGTAGGTAGTGGAGTGGTAGTAGTTGTCCCAGGAAATCTCCGGATATCATGCAAACACAACACAACAACAACGTGAAGTGACTGGACTCGTCGTCGCCAGCGCCAGCACCGATCGTGTCCACGTCGGCGTTCAAGTTTCCCACCCGCACCTCCACCTACTTTTAATCGGCAGATATCCTTCATTCGTCCTTAGAATTCCACCACCCACCCTGCAGCTAGGAATTGATATGGAAATTCTATCTTAGACCTTGACGTGAACGCAGAACGCAGCACTGCTTGGGATCACATCGAACGAGTGAGAGGGCCTCACTTCGACAGGGGTATGCGGTCAGTGAGGTAACATGTCCTCCTCCCACCCCTCCTCCCTTGACCAGACCCGTCGCTCGTTATGCATGAAGTCGAACAAAAAGCTTGGAGGGAGATTTGGATGGCGGTACGTGATGTTTTCACTTCTCTCACCCGTTCCTTAACCCAGTTTCTCGTCTTACAGAACTTTCACCCATCAATATCGTACGTTTCGCCAGAGTTCGCCAGCGGCCAACCTTGCACTGCGTGCAAATCAGGGTATTATATGAGAAAAGAGTCTTATAAAACTTTAATGAAGAGTTAAAGAATTATAAGGGTTTTCTTGTTCAGAAAACTTTGAAAGAAGAGTTTAAGTAAATCTCGACGGAAAAAAATTCCATAAAAAAACTTAAAC
>Ga0307510_10005912_pt1 | contig 14602 bp, 11 predicted proteins | sample 12_EM_MG_FD_207224 | JGI IMG/M metagenome (GOLD analysis project Ga0307510, IMG submission 207224) | Populus trichocarpa ectomycorrhiza microbial communities from riparian zone in the Pacific Northwest, United States - 12_EM | ecosystem: Host-associated > Plants > Roots > Unclassified | place...
AGTGAAAAAAATAGGAAGCTTTTTTAAAAAAAAAACAACTGTGTGAATGCCTTTTTACCTCATTTTGCCAATTGGATTTTGTCAAATTTCTTCTTTTGGTCCTTTTAATTTGTAAATTAAATAGTTTGGTCCAACACTTTATTTTACTCACATTTTAATCCATGAGTTTGAAAAAGAAGAGAGTCACTATATTACTACGGATGAGAGAGAAAATTGACAAATAATTATTTTTTAGCTTTGAGACTCATCGTTTTTAGTGTCAATGAGTTTTATTCGTTAAGAAAAGTTCCATTTAGGTCTTTTTTTACTTTATCCTGCTAAAAAACGATATATCGTGCATCGAGAATGTTTTTGGATTCATAATGTTGTTTATTTTTTTAACCAATTAATTGCTAATTCAATACCAAAAATACTATGAGGTCCTTAGGGTGTTTTTGATAATCTTTAGAAATTTAGAACTTTTGAGAAGGACTCGTCATATGTCTAATTGGTAATTATACAACCACAAAGGCATGCCACACCTTATTAATGAAGGGGTTGACCTATATATAATCTTTATATACCTTTATTTTTCACTTCTGAATATATTCAACTCCTTTTAACAAAGACACATCCACTCATAAATTGAAGACTTCTAATCGAGCTTGTATTCAGGAAAGAGGGACACAACTCTTCTTATTGTAAGGTTTTCGGACTTTGTAATGGCAAACACAAATCACAAACCAAATAAGTTTTCATGTAATCAAGGGCAAGGTTTTGTTTGTAATCATGCATAGATCAAGAATCAAGCATCTATTTTCTTCGTTATTGCTAGATTAACCATTTAACCAGTAAATCTAGATTAATCATTTAACAAGTAAGGTATTAAAAATGAATAAGATAACAAGTATAAAATATGTTAATAGTAAACTTTCTTGAATATAAACATTAAAGTCCATGTTGAGTTTATACTATACTTATTCTAACACTATTAGTGTAACCTTTTCACCTTGAAAAAATAAACTTAGATACACATAATGAAGAAGAGAAACATATATAAACAAGATAAAAATATAATTATGATATAAGTTAACTAAGTATAGTAAAGAAAATGAAAAGTATAAACAAGATACTAATGAAAATATAACATGAAATAAACTTGAACATTACAAAAATACAAAGAAAGAAAACAAGAGCAAGATATTGATCTGAAAATCAAGATGTCTAAATGTATGGCAAATGTCTCATTTTAAAAGCTAAAATTTAGAACTATTGATTTGATGCTAACTATTGAGTTGGTGGCCAACCATTGAATTGGTAGCTAACTATTGACTTATTTGTTGGACAAACTGTTATTGCTAACATCAGAATTTGAATAGATAAGTTTCATAAAATTTGTGGGAATTTATTTCATCTTTCCAACAAAAATAAAAATGAGCTTATTTGGACTTCTAGAACTCGAGATATGAGTTAAACACCAAATAGTATCTGGGCTGCAGGACAGATTCAGACTTCTCTTTGGTTGCTAAGATTTGAATTTGAAAAAGACAGTTTTGAATCTTAGACTCTTCATGAATGTTTTATGCATATGTCTGAGCTTTCCATCCAAATAAATCAAACCTAAATCCAAGATCTACAGCTCTAATTATGACCCAATAACCGAATGGTGTTCCAGAATTGAACCAGCATCTCTTCTTTAAGCTTAACCCTCTCTTTATCTTTTCAATTTCAATAGTTAAACAAATCAATCAATCCTTTGAATTGTGAGATATGCTTACATTTAAAATGTGCATTTACTATAAATTAAAAATATCTTATATTATCAGACTTGTTATTATAAAACATGTTTAAGTAAGGGAATTTAATGATACTTTAAGTGCAATATGATCATATAAAACCTTAATGAAAATGCACTTTTAAGTATTAATCACCTACCATTCAAATAATCTCATAGTTATGCTTATATGTACTTCCTAGCAAAATCCTAATCCTCTACAAGGTACCTTATTTAGAAAGGTGTTATGGGAATATATATTATAATAAAAATGATAATAAATGATAGTAATAAAAGCTTTGCAAGCATTTTATATATTCATGTTCATGTTCAGTATGTATGTATGTATGTATGTGTGTCATGTAGTCTAAATATTAGGGTAAAATACATGTGCATGGCAAAGTCAAATGAGGAAAAAAATGAAAAAGGATTATCTTCTCTCCTCTACTAAAAGGTCATAAATTGTCACTAACTAGATCCAACTTGAGTTGGCCTTGTTTGAGCATTTTGATGGCAGTTTAGAAAATCAATAATTTTACCAAATCTAGGAGTGCCATGGTTATCAGTTATGATATGAACAAAAATTATGTAAAAAAAAGAAAACAAAATGACTTTTTTTTTATTACCACAAACAACATCGCTGACAAAGACAAGGTGTTTTAGGCCTCTTAAGGAGTTGTTGGGCTAATTAGTATCTTCCTGGTAACTTTAAGCCTAATATGTATGAGAGCCTAATAAGATATCAGAATTGGGTTGAACCACATAAAAAGGTGATATGATTGACCTTATGATCTAGACTCATAAGGAGGGGTTTGGATCTTTTGATAAACCTATAAAATAAGTCCTCTATTATAAATAAAAGGCACTTAATGGCTATGTTACTCTAATGTTGATCATGATTGCCTTCATCTCATCTCAAGTGTCAATAAGCCTCTTATGATTTCTTTTCATACTCAAAATAAGTTGATCACACCATATTATAGCATAATCAATAAATTTAATAACAAGAAGTTTTAACCTTTTTTTTTTTTTAGTAGTGGTGACAATCAAATATCAACTCAACCTTTTTTCTCACACTCTAAATATTCCTATAGATCATTCCTTCCCTGAAATGCTGGAATTTTCATCTTAATACTTCCTAAGTTTCTATCCAAACCATCATGATACCCAAAATCACTTCCTACACCACTATGGTTGAAGTTTTCATCTTGTCAAAACCCCCCATCTCTTCGGTTTCTAAGTTGTCAAAATCTATCACCTTGGTTGATTGATGCATGATCAAGATCTTCAACTTCTTCATCTTCATTCTCGTTAATAAAGTCATCTAAAGGTAGACTAACATGTCTTTCTGGCCTTCTGACATTAAAACCCCTTCAAACTGACTCCTTTTGCAAACTAGTAATCACAACATCTTGTTTATCCATCCTATTAAAAACCTTACCAAATCTCACTTAATCCTCTCAAATTGTTGATGTATAACACGTAGCATAAAAAACAAGTTTCCCCTCTTTTTCGTAGGTGATGATCCGTCTTTGGAAGACATTGTTGAAATTTAAAATTTCAAGTTAATAACAATATATATATATATACACACTTCCTCACATGTTGACACTCAATATGATGTCACTCCACTCTTATTTCATTTAATTCTAGTTTTTCACGATAATATGCTAATCTTTTTGCCTTTAACCTTTTGTGATCTTCTTTTCAGTTCTTTAAGTAATTAATCTCAAACAATCAAAATCACAACCTTGTAAGATTAACCATGGATTTTAGGACTCAAAACAATCAAGGAAAAAAAAAATGACTACGATATAAATCAACAACAATAAAAAATTTAGCAAAAATAAAAACAACAAGGAATATGTTAATAAACATAAAAACAAATGAAAGAGAAAACAGAAGCAAAAAAAACTCTCTAATAACCCAAAACCATAATAGATTATATTGACCTGAAAATAACAACAACAAATAAACAAAATTGATATACAACGCGAATTGATTTTGGTAAACACTGATTCATAATTTTCTCAAATAACCCGAAATCAATATCAAACTAACAATAACCACAATCTAATATGAATTAAAGTGTTTTTATTAAGTCCCAAATTCATTTTTTTATATATATACCCAATTTGTGGCAGAATAAACAACTTGTAATTTCAACCTTTTATTTCCTCTACTATACTAATTCAATAGCAGACCTTTTGAATAACAAACAAACAACATGGAAATTTAAAGATAGATAGATAGATCGATAAAACATTATTTTAAAGCCTTGCTCTAATACCAACCGATGTGAACCTAAAGGGTAAGAACTTTTGAACCCACATGCAAGAAAGAACAATTTAAAAAAGCTAAAATCAAATTACAATAAAGAACCTGACACAATGATTACTTGAAAAGAGACACCGAAGTTATTGGATAAAAAAAGACCCCGACCTTATAATTATAAGGAATCACGAACTGGAAGTATGGAAAGAACACCACAAAGACAATTGATATTTAATAAGTTAAAGATAAGTTCAATGAAGAACCTAAAGTATAAGCAACCTTGCACACACATAATATTATTCTAAAATAAACAAAGTCTCTAAAAAAACCTAAATACAAGATAAATAAACCTATTTATACTAAGTAAAAAACATCTTAAAAAATTCTTAAAAAATAATAAAAGAGTATTAAGTAAAATAGAAAAAGAATCATAAACCAACTAGCAAATTAAATGTAATTCTCGCATAGTAGCTTATAGACTTTATCGTAAAGCCTTATCAAACTCTGATTAATATGAAATTTTAACCCTATATAAAAGAAGACCTTTAGAAGCTTTTGGAAAAAATTTAGCCCGATCAAATAGTTGGATTGAACATTATGCTTGTTAGAGTCAAACTATGTATTAGAAAAAATAAAGCCCAAAACCAGTCAAACTCTTGAATCAATCCACAAATCATGAGAAAACCAAGTCCAAACTGCCTCTCCTTCTCTTGTGTAAATTTAAAAAAAACAGAGCCTAATAATTCCTTCCTTGTCGTAATCTTAAAACTTGACTTGGTCTAAATATTCTTAATAAGCTCAATCTTAAAGTAAGGACACGATCTAATGAAGATATTTAAACACCAAGTGACGAATCCCCATGCCAAATAGAAAACTAATTCATAAGATGTGAGTATTGAAAAATATCAGATGAGGGCTTCACCATTGCTGGGAAGAAAATATTTTCTAAAGATGTAACTGTAGAGCATGTTGAACCAATGGATACAGCTGCTTGGAACAATAGTCAATGCAGAGAGCAAGGTGCAGGGTTGTCTTCAGAGTGTCAGGGAAGCAAAAACAGTTGTGAGACATTCAGCTTAATTACTAACTTTAGGAGCATATGGGATTTATAAGTTAATTCCTAGACCATGCAGAGCAAGTATTGGAAGCTTTAAAACCACTTACTGCATGGTATAAAAAGAAACAAAGGTTACTGGCAACTTTGTCTTCCATTGCATCAGTGCATAGGCGGAGAAGCTTAACAGTAACTTTTGACTGACTTTTCACTTTTTGAAGCCCATAATTATTTACATTCATTTTCTGAAGGAAAACAAACAAGATCTTGAGATCCCAAACAAAACAAAACATGGAATTGCAGTGTTTTTTCCTGAAACAAACAAAACACGAAATACAAAAGAAAATAAAATAATAATATTAACAAAATACAGCAAATTAACAAGAACACAAGATCCATGCCACAATCACAACTAAAAATCTAAACAAAGAAGAGGAAAGCAGAAAGCAAATAATAGAGAGAGATTTGAGGAAGAAGGTTACCTGAAATAAGAGGATTCAAGGAGCTTCAATGAAGATTGTTGCAGATAACAAACAAAATAAAAAGGAAATGATGATGTTTTTTGTTCCGGTAAAGAGATTTGAGAGGGAGAGATTTTTATGAGGTATTTTATTTGCGAAGAAAAAAAAGGGTTTTCCAAAGATAATTCTTCTTTGACTGGAAGTCATTTTTCTTTGATTAACTTTCCTCATCATTGAGCTCATCAACATAGGAAAGGAAAGTTGTTTCTAGAAAAATATTTTCCCAAACAAGGCATGAGGTACCATTGAGCGAAAATCTACAATTGGTTTTCCCGAATTGCAGCCATATAATTAATTATTATGTTTAAACATGGGATTGAACGGTGCAATTGATTGCCATCCACACCCAAACATTGCGTTTGCATCATACAAAGATCTCCCTCATAAATTCTGGAAAAAAAACAAACAGAACGAAAAGGAAATATCACGTGCATTGAATGAGTAATATCTAAACATTGAACCCCATAAATCCAGTACTTGGAATTTTCCAGAAAGTAATTTTGGCAGCAATCTCTGTAAGATTAGCATTATTCCTAAATAATTATACTCGCTTGCCACAACATAACCAGTTTTAGAGAACACGGAAAACTTTGATAAATAGTACAGTAGACCATTGATCATGCAGCCACAATTCTGATACCAGCCCAATTTAAAGACTAGTGGAATTGGATACCGTAATCACTCACGATGAAATGATATATAATGCAGAATGGTTTAAAAAAAAAGTGTAAGCACATCTATATGTACAATTGGTTAGTAAAAATCTGGGAAAGTAGTTTTTTGAACACAGTTTCTACAGAAGCGTAGTCAATATCAAATCCAAAGCTTTGTCCGCCATACTGTACATAAAGATACCCTTTAGGGGATAAAGGTGGAGGCAAAATCTTAGAGATCTGGGGTAAACCTGAGATGGGTGGAGAAGGCAAGTCTTTCTTCTTCAAAGCATAGTACACATCGGCTAGTAGAAGCCATACAAGGTCAGAGTCGATGGATGCAAGTCCGCGTAGTGCATTAATGGACGCATCATGAAGCCCTTTAACACCACTAAAAGCTATTCCCACGACAAGGCCACTAACCTTCTTGAGGACTATTTGCAATGCTGATGTGCTCCTTTTATTCTGGGACAAATGAGCAATCATGTTGAGCACTGCAACCTGGACCTTCAAGTTTGAAATTTCAGACATTGAGTCCCCTGAGGAAGTAGGAGCGCTTCTGTAAGGAAGTTGAAGTGGAGTTCTGTCTTCTTTTGAAAATGGTTTCTTCTGTAATGGAGACGTTGTAAGAAGTTTCCAGAAATGTGGTCCATCAGTGTGGAAGCGGCGCGAAAAGAAATCTCCTCCACAGATTAATACTACACTGGATATCACACTTAAACATCTCCTGACAGCCTGTCCAATTAAAGGAGTTAGAATCCAAGATAATAGTACCAAATGATCTTCATTATGAAATTCTTTTGTTTCTTTACACTTTTCAACTTCAGCAATTCAGGATGTGAAAACAGTTGGGCTAAGAATGAAGCTTGCTGTGAGTTAAGAATTTAAAACCATAAACAAGAGATGACCAATGTTTTTTGTAGAAAAAAAAATGTCCCAGGACTAGATTAACAAAGCAACAATGTTTCAATACCATCACTAAAGGTATGCCACATAAGGCAGCTTCCAACAGGAAAAGATGAATACGCACCACTGGGTTTTTATTACGAACACAAGCAACCAAGAATGGCCATATTTTATTCATTGCTGGGAGCAACCTGTTCTCATCAGTCCCTTCCTCAGCCGCATCCAAAGTATCTTGAAGCTGATATAATGAATATGATCGAATCACTTCCTCAATTGCTTCTTTAGTTTCTTTCTCATGCCTATATGCTTCTTCCACTTTGCCCAGTGTCACAATGCCATCCTAAGAATGCAATTTGTAGCGAGAATATATTAAGACAAATCTCTCGAGAATTTGTTTGATGCATAGCATTAGCATAAAGAAAACAGTCCATTCACAGATTTAAAGTAATCTGAAAGGTTCTAGTTTGTTCAATTAACTTTTTAAGATAAAATAGAAAAATAATTATAAGAACGGAGAGATAGGGCATCACCACTATATTAATAGCACCTTGCCGACCTTCTATCCAAGGAATTTGCAATTAGAATATTTAGGTTTCAGAAGCACCAGCACTGGAGAGATTACCATAATTTCTTGCAGCAAAACACTAAGGCACAATTTGGAATTGCGTTCCAAACGGTATTTCATGAAAAATTGAATTTTGTTTTTTGCTTAAAATAAATTTTTTAATATTTTCAGATCGTTTTAATATGCTGATGTAAAAAATAATTTTTAAAAAATAAAAAAATATATATTATTTTTGTGCATTTCCAAGCGAAAAGCACTTTTAAAAACTACTGTCACACTCTCAAACACCCCTTGGCATGACTACTACAATTAAAAACCCCAGTACTCCCAACAACATCCAAAAAAATTAGGTATCACATCTACCACCAATAGACCCAAGTTTGAGCTTCATAAATGTAAGATGTAAAAGAAAAACAAATGTTAAGTTGCGCAAAGCATCTTAAGTCTCACATCTATATTTCAACAAGCTTATTTGATATCACACACCTGATGAAATTTCAAAAATTAATATGCACAATAGGTACCTCAACTATATTCAGGGCCACCAAGCATTCCTCTTGCTTCATTGAAGCTAGTAGTGGGATTGCAGCTGTTAAGCATGAACCAGCAATTGATCCAACAGTTCGTCTGTATCTTTTGGAATCATTCAACTTGAAAAGCAAATTCTCCCATTGCTCTGCAATCAATATCATTACTAAAAGCTTTCTCAACAAACACACACACATACTTTAAATGAAAGAACTAAATTCTTCTGTCTTCAGGACAGGTATCAAAATCAGATCAACTAAGATACATAAACAGACATAAATCTAGTAGGAGGGATACAGTTCAATGGTTCACAAGAAGTGGATGATTCAATAAGGAGTCATAAAGTGTCCCTTGGTTATTCAATCTGTTACATAGTTTAGGTGAATATTCTGCATCGCACTGCAACTAAAAGACACAGGGTATGAATGTGCAAACTGCCAAAAGCAACATTATTTCCATATCAAGCACAAAGGAAAAAATTCCCATCTCCTTGATATCTAGAAATAACAAGAAAAACAATGGGAGCAAGCACAAGTACACAGCCATGGGCATCATCATTTTGAAATGGTGCACAATTAATTCATGGCATCCTTTTTATCCAAAAGTTTGTAAATGATAACATGGAAACAACAAAACTGTACACCTAAATCAAAAGGACCAGATCATGAAACCATAGATCCAATTCCAAACTGAATAAGCAGAATGCAAGACATAATTGCTGAAGTAATCACCTGATTCCATGTCAGACATATCAATATCATTGTCATAATATGATGTTGAGTTTTCATGGGATTCCAGTTTTTTTCCTTTTCCCATATCAGATACTTTGGACTTGACATGCATAAGATAAGATTCTGCATTAGTGGGCAGTGAAGAAGCCTCATGTTTTGACGCCTTACCAATTTCTGCTACAGCCTACAGGAAACAAAATTGTTGACAATAAGAAAAATATCATATACAATAAATTACTGGGTAGACACTGACATAAAATACAACCTTCAAAAAGGGAATAGTTAAAACTGGGTGTTGATGTCTACCAAGAATCTCAAGTTCCTGAGAAACGGAGCGCATCTGCACAATTTTGCAACATTTGTCTTAAGCATCATATATCAGCGGCAAATCAATTTAAATGCAATTTATTGACTAATAAAATGCCAAGTGGGTTAAAGCAAAATTAACAACACGAGAAAAAGAATGTGTATGCACATGAGAAAGAGCAAGGAGCACAAATTTCATAATTAGTGAAACAAAAGAAAAATAACAATTTATCAGAAAATCGACCAAGCCAACTCAAAACTGTTCTCAAAATTCAGGGTAAATTGCCACACCGGTTCCTCCAGCAGAGGCAGTATCTTATGAGCTACTCCAATGTAAGAAAGCAATGAAGCCAGCACATTTGGCACACGCGGGTTAAGATCCAAATGACGCAGTTGTCGACATATTGAATCTATTATGTAGTCTGCATTTGCCAAGACTAATTGCCCAACCTACAAGAAAAAATAACAATATAAAAACAGTCACAGAAGCACGGATCCGGTGGCAGATAAAAAACGTTGGCTATGCAAGCTCACCGTTGGATGGCCCGATGCACAGGAAAGGACATGTAAAACAGCATCAGAAGCTTGTCTAACTTGGATGTTTGAACATATTAGACTCTCAAGCAACAAATAAAGGGATGAATGAAGAAACCAACTGGAAGCGAAATCTTTCCCAAGGCACATGGAAAAGATGCCTATCCCATCAATAATAACCTGATTGAGAAAACAAAAGGTTAGAATAGAAGCTCAGTAATATGCCATCCAGGAAATTGATGAACTAATGCAGGATTCATAAAATTATATGCACTTTCTGATAGAAAGACAAAGTACCTGTTGCAGCATGGCAGTATCGTGGAAGAAGTGCAAGGTAATTTCTTCAACTTCACCATCAGACTGTACGAGAGAAGATTTTTGATCTATTGGAAGGTTCCACACTTCAGAAGATAGATATTCGTGTGCAATTCTACCAACACAATCATTCAAATGACTCCTAGCAACTCTTTCCTGTGAAACCTTCCAAATAGATCGAGTACGCTCAGGATGTTCAACTGTATTGGGCTGAGCATCAGCACCTTTTGCATCAGGTGCTTGAACTCCTTCCCTGTTTAACTCAGACGTATGAAACAATCTTATAAGATTATCAACTGCTTGGTCAGAGAGGCCAAAAATCATCTCATTCAGAATACACACTGCAGTGCTTGCCTGGCGCAGCAATTGGCCTGAACCTGTCCTGTTATACCAAGATTGCCAGCTTTCTTTAGTAAACTCCTTATCACGGATCTCAGAAACCAGTTTACGAAGGTGACCCAGTGGTATATCACTGACAACTGACATATGCCCTTCACTTTTAGAGTCTAGCAACACCCAAAAAGAAAAATATGTGTGGTGTTAAGTATAGAGAACATGAGACCAAGTCTAATAAAGAAACTGAAATTACAAGAGTTGAGATGACCTGTCATTAAAGATAAACCTACAAGTCTAAGAATTCCTGCTAGAGTCTGATATAATTTCTGACTACCAAACCAAGGGGGCATGCGTGGAAGCTCAGAATTGTCCTGCAGAGAGAGCGAAGGGTTTTGTATTGCTTTTCCATGGATATCTCTGGAGTTTGGGTTATCAGATGGAACAACATCCACAATGGATTGGTAATCAGAGGAAAATCGAGAACTAGATTTCAACTCAGCAATAGAGTGAAGATATCCAATTGAAGATGGCCTTGCTAACATAAGCTTGTCAAGAGCACCTGTAAATACTGAATTCTGACTCAAACTGAGGGCAAAAATATCCAAAAATCTTGCAGCTGTTACCTATGCATATAAGAAGGGATAGCTGGAAATTATAACCTTCCTTGTACAAAGAATGAAAAATAAAAAAGGGGAACTCATATGTCAGGCACCTACCGGAGACTGAAGGTGATCCATCAAAAACTTGGGACCAGAATAGTAGATAACTACAAGTAATTGCTGGGCATGTGAGAGCGCATGTGATTCATCATTGCCGAAAACCACTTTTGGAAGCTTCTCGACGAGCCTTAAGAGGAAAAGAAATTCATAATAAGAAATTATTTTGAAGAAGAAATCCTGTATGCCCCCACATCCAGTCTACTCTCACATAAAGGACTAACCTGCTAAAAAGCTCAGCAACATCAGATTGTACATTATGTTTGCTGCTTGATGAGAGTAAATATTCAAGAAACTCCTGAGCAGGTGCAGAAATGTCTCCACATTCATCAACGACCAAGACAAATAGACACTCCTGCATGATTACTCATCAGAATATGCATGAAGCCAAAATTTACAGGAAGTTAAAAGTTATTAGATGCCTTATCCAGTCTAATTAAAAAAAACGTCCTAAACAAACACAATGCTTGTTCTAACAGCTTCCATTCTTACAGGATAACAATGACAAGGAATACAAATGATTCTAAAACTTTACAACAGACAACAAAATGCAACACCATTTGCACCCATATATATTGAATGTCTGTTACTGCCAGCAAGTCAACTTCAAGGAAAAAATGACAGGTTACATGGAAATAGATTTCAATTCTTAGCTTACCAAAAACATTGATTTGCTTTGCTTCAGAGTGCAACTGCACTTTGATAACAGCCCTCGTATGACAGCCAGCAGTCCTTGTCTCACCTTTCTTGCTGGATGAAGACAAATCTAGAAACATATAAACTATTAAGGCAATGAAAAGAATCAACTGACAACATCAAAGGAGAGAGAGTGGGTAAATGCACTAACTTAAAAAAGCCCTGATTCCTCTACCAAAATCTTAACAGGAACTAAAAGCTGAACAAAAAGGGAATTTCAAAAACATACATGTGGAAAGGTTGCACTCAAAAGTCTATCCACATGCGCTGAAGTTTCCTCAACCCAGTCTCTTGTGCGATCCACATGCAAAGCTCCTTTTTCATTGCCAGGCTTAGCACTTTGAAATTCAGATGCAGGAGTAACTGATTTTACTGCTTCAGCAACTGAATTTTCAGCTGCAACTTTACTCTGATTTTGAGTGCTAACGGGTAACTGGCGAAGTTCATCCAGAACTGAGTGGATAGAAGATCCTTTCTTATTTGAATTAAAGCCAGAACCAGCACATAAAGATCTATCAAGACTGGATACATTAGCATCATCCTCAAGGACTATCATCAGATACTCAGCCAAGGCTCTAATTGCCTGGTCAATAGCCTCCACACTTCCAGCTGCCCCACTTATCATCGTTTTTGACATATGCAAAACTTTTGCAAATTGACTAACAACACCAGGTAAGAAGAAAGCCAATGCATCTGCAGTACCAATCTACAAAAGATAATTTACCACTAAAATTAGCTAATTGTTGTTGTGAGAAGTTGTTTGCAGGATAAAGCTGAAGGTAGGATTCAGTTAACCCAAAAGCTAATCTAAATTACTATAATCCTTCCTGCTAGAAGAAACTTCTGGTCTTATCATTTCCAACAAAAAATCAAAGTGAGTAACTAATAAGAAAGATACACTAATGGATAGGAACGCTGCCACACAGCAAAGCATCTTCTATTAAGACTCAACACCTTAAGAAACATCTCCCAAGCTAACAGTCAATAATTACAAAATACAAGAAATTAATGCAACATAGTTGCATCACAAACAAAAATCCAACAAGTTGCCCCAAAAATAACTAAATTCAATCACCCCAAGCACTCCCTGCAAAAGAACTAAACAGAGCACTTACATAACAAAAATATATGCAAATGCACTACTGCAGGTTATGAGCTTTAACATTACAATTTTACATACTACCACGATGAGATGGAATTACCTTAGCAACAAGAGCACGCAGAGTCAAAAATATATGCAAATGCACTACTGCAGGTTATGAGCTTTAACATTACAATTTTACATACTACCACGATGAGATGAAATTACCTTAGCAACAAGACCACGCACAGTCAAAAATGCTTCAACCCGAATCTTCGCACTCCCTCTATGTCCTCTAGCAACCTCATTATCTGCAGCCTTTTATAATAATAATAAAATAAAAAGACCATTTTTCAGCACAAACTCAAATATGAACAACAAGGACAATTCCCAAAAATCACAACTTACTTTGAGAAGAAGAGAAAACCAATGCCCAACAGCAGCAGAAGCACTCTGCGACCTCAAAAACGAAACCAAACACTCTCCTTCCCCTCCTAAATAATCCCGGGCTGAATTCACATTCCGATTGTCTCCGGCCTCTACAAGCGCAGGCAAACCATTAATTTCTTCACATGAACAGCCTTCAACTCCACACGAACTTAATCCCTCAATTAATGCCCTAAAACACTTAATCACTCCTTCTCTAAACTCCTCCGAAGCCTCATTTTCCGTTAACATGGCCGCATACGTCAACTTCTTCATCAACACTACCATCTAAAAACAAATATCTTTAATTAATTTAAACAAATTCAAGCAGGAAATTTCGAATTTTTGTTTGAAATACCTGATCAATGGAAACTAAATAGCACTTGTTCAACAACTCTTCTAAGCACTGAACAACTCCTTCGGCTACTCTGTCGCTTATTTTATGAGGCTTAGGATTTTGTTTTCGAGAATCAACGGCGGCGTCGAGGAGGAGGAGGAGAGGGAATAGAACGTAGTCGAAGAAAGGTTGGAGAGAAGGAGGAGGAGAGTCGTGGAGGAATTGGACAAGTGAGGGAATTGAAGATGAAAAAGAAGTAGGATTAGGGTTTTGGAGGAGTTGAAGAAGGTCTAAACAGTAAGGTTTTAGCTGCGAAAACACAACACCGCTGCTGATAATATTTTGTTGTTCTTCTTCTTCTTCTTCGTTGACGTCATCGTTTTGATGGTTCAAATTGGTGGTGATCAGGTGATTAAAAGCGTCCATTTTCAGAGAGAGAGGGAGAGAAGTAGGCGCTTGTTCGAGAGAGTGAGAGCAGAAGAAGAAGAAGAAGAAAAGGAGGAAGAGGTGGTGGAGGAGTGGGTTGTAATTTAGGGAGATGTGAGGGCGAAGTTGTCGTATAACATATTAAGTTAATATTATTAGCTTAGAATATGTTTAGAAATGTTTTTGTAGTTATTTTTTAAAATGTTTATTTTTTAAAATATATATTAAAATAATATTTTTTTTATTTTTAAAAAATTATTTTTGACATCAGCACGTCAAAATAATTTAAAAACATCAAAAACAATATTAATTTAAAGCAAAAAAATAAAAAATTTCAAATTTTTTCAAAAATATTTTTAAAATACAAAAACAAACCAGCCAGTTTAAAAATATAAAAAAAAATAAAAAGATAAAATTTTGGCTTTTATCTTCTTCTTTTTTAAC
>Ga0307510_10005913_pt1 | contig 14602 bp, 18 predicted proteins | sample 12_EM_MG_FD_207224 | JGI IMG/M metagenome (GOLD analysis project Ga0307510, IMG submission 207224) | Populus trichocarpa ectomycorrhiza microbial communities from riparian zone in the Pacific Northwest, United States - 12_EM | ecosystem: Host-associated > Plants > Roots > Unclassified | place...
CATGAGCTTCCTGCTGCAATGCTGATCATGACGACTTTGCCATGTCCCCTTCTCAGATTGTGCGTGATCTCGTGACATGAGCTTCCTGCTGCAATGCTGATCATGACGACTTTGCCATGTCCCCTTCTCAGTTTGTGCGTGATCGTGGCATGAGGTTCCTGCTGCAATGCTGATCATGACAACTTTGCCATGTCCCCTTCTCAGGGTGTGCGTGATCTCGTGGCATGAACTTCCCGCTTCAATGCTGATCATGACGACTTTGCCATGTCCCCTTCTCAGATTGTGCGTGATCTCGTGGCATGAGCTCCCTGCTGCAACGCTGATCATGACGACTTTGCCATGTCCCCTTCTCAGGCAGTATGTGATCTTGTGGCATGAGATTCCTGCTGCAACGCTGATCATGACGACTTTGCCATGTCCCCTTCTCAGGCAGTATGTGATCTTGTGGCATGAGATTCCTGCTGCAATGCTGATCGTGATGACTTTGCCACGTCCCCTTCTCAGAGGGTGCGTGATCTCGTGGCATGAGGTTCCTGCGGCAACGCTGATCGTGACGACTTTGTCATGTCCCCTTCTCAGGCAGTGCGTGATCTTGTGTCATGAGCCTCCTGCTGCAATGCTGATCATGACGACTTTGCCATGTCCCCTTCTCAGGCAGTACGTGATCTTGTGGCATGAGATTCCTGCTGCAACGCTGATCGTGATGACTTTGCCACGTCCCCTTCTCAGAGGGTGCGTGATCTTGTGGCATGAGGTTCCTGCTGCAACGCTGATCGTGACGACTTTGCCATGTCCCCTTCTCAGGCAGTGCGTGATCTCATGGCATGAGCTTCCTGCTTCAATGCTTATCATGACGACTTTGCCATGTCCCCTTCTCAGAGGGTGCGTGATCTCGTGACATGAGCTTCCTACTTCAACACTAATCATGACGACTTGCTATGTCCCCTTAGCGGGTGCGTGGTCTCGTCACGGTGGCATGAGCTTCCTACTGCAATACTGAATGACGACAACTTTGCCATGTCCTTTTCTTGTTGCAGGAAGTGTCTGATCGCATGGCTACGACTTCCTGTCCGAGTCGTGATCCTAGTCATGGCTTTGTGATGTCTCACTCTCAGTTTGTGCGTCATCTTGCTATACGCTACCTGATGCGACACTGAAGGGCAGCTCTGCGTTCTCCGGCTGTTTTCAGGAGGTGTGTAATTTCTTCCCAAGAACGCCCCTTCATTCACTGATACCACTCCTGTCTGCTTTCTTCTTACTTTTGGAAAGTATGTCATCCTCTGCAGCCCTTACATGATGCTTACTGCGATGTTCCCCGGAGTCCATCACATGGTCGGCTGTTGGGTACGTGGTACTGTACTGGTACACCGTCACAGATCTAACGACCTTATGGCCCTTCCCTTTATTCAGAGTCTGGACCGATAGCTCAGCGACCTGCAACATCGTCACGACCTTTTTCGGATGATATTAGTTCGTATTCTATTTCCTTGTCTTCCGGATGACTCATATTATTCTGACATGTGCCAATGGAATAGGCGAACATGACCTTTTTGAAGAGTGTGAGGATGAATTGGAAGAAGTCGAGTCGTTCTGAGGACAAGTGACAAAGCAGCCAGGGGCGAGGAATCGATGCAGGGTCAGACCGTGGAATATGACCTGGACTTGGAGTGGAATGAGTAAATGGAGCCTATAGGACGTTTTACTGCAAAAGGTGGGGTAGCCGTCTATGCAAGCAGTATGGTTGGATATGTTTTGGGCATGGGACGTTAAAGAAGGATGACGGGAATAAGAATGAATGAGAATACCCGATCCTCTAGCACAAAGCCAAGTACCGACTAGTTGACCATTGACGACCAATCCTTGATCCCGTCACTGGCACGAGTGGAAAGTTGTGCAGGTTATGAAAGCGATGGACGATCGAGGGAAGCTCCGACGGGAGCAAAAGGAGGGTGAGGGGGAGTGGAGTGACTTAGAACGCTTCCGGCTTTCGGAAGTATTGGACGCGCGGGGTTTTGGAAAAGCAAAAGAGAACACTTCTCTACTATTCTTGAGCCAGTACTGTAGCCCTTTTATATGTTACAAGTATTCTAGCATCGTCAGCAGTAAATGTAAGATGGAACATCAAGAACAATACTAAGACATGAAGCCATTGTATAGAATTGCGTCAGTATGTCAGGAAATGGCGACAGTCGTGCTTGACTCTGGTACAGTAAGACATTCGATCTTGTAAGGGATTTTGGGGGTCGTCGAAAGGAAAAGTCTAGACCTATTCTGATGAGATAGGAAGCAAAGATAAGCATAAAACAAATCGTTGAATCAAGACGTTACCAAAACCAGATACGGATACAAGATTCAGATCTCGAAACAAAAGCCCTCGACGAAGAGGGGGGTTCCAAAAATTACGAGTCGCACTAAGGCGATCTCGGTTTAGTCGAATGTGGTGCGGCACAATGCACGCTCCTCCAGTTCGACCTGGCAGAATGGAAATCCGCCAGAAAGGGATGATAACACGATGCTATCGACCGTGCACCATTTTGGAGCCATCAAATGAGTTTTTCACCTTCTGACTGTTCAACCAGGAAGTCAGTATATTGTTATTCGTCTCGTGGTCTCCACTCTTATACTCACACATCTAACGACAAGAACTTCGGCCCTTCTCTACAAAAAAAAAAAAAGAAAACCAAAGGAACCATCGCGTGCCAGCGTTCCCTACATATTCCCCACGTCGCCATCCAGTTCTGGCCCGCCAGCGACCTGGATCTCATGCACGCTCTCGCAAGCGACGCCCTTGAGGATCTTGGCGGGGCCCTCTACCACTACCGCCTCGAGCTCGGCGGGACTCTTGACGAGCAAGTATCCAGCAAACCCGAGCGCATTGACGCTAAGCCGCTCGCCCGACAAGGCGAGCACGTGAGCGTCGTGCCGTCGCGGGAAGACGTACATGTGTCCCAGCGTGAGTAGCACGTTATACGATGGTGCGCCGGGTGGGTAGTCCGCTGGGTGGCGCACGGTCGAGATGCACAGCTTGATCAGATCGAGGAATGCGGTGCCTAGTGCTGTCTCTAGCTCTTCACGTCTCGCCATTGTGGACGAGGGCAGCGCCAGTCGGCGAACGTGGTTGGCAAAGGGAAGGCCCGACAACGCGAACGGCTTGTCTGTAATCGTTTTCCCCGGCGTAGAATTATTCATGTTATTGAGGGGTGTACGTGTGAAGGGGGAGGGGGAGAGTTGGTTAGGCGCTTCCAACTCACGAAAGTGTCATGATGAGGGTACCGACCATCTTTGTCAATGCGGGCGGCCCTGGCGAGACCCTCGATGGGCGGGCCATCCTCGTTTTGCGTAGGAAAGAACTGCAAGTGCTTGTGCGGCTGACGCGCACCGCTAAGATCGCCGCCTTCAGAAGCAGATTGAGGAAGGAGAAGGAATCAGGTTTGGTGCTTGGACTAGAGGGGAGTTGCCGACCCCATGGGTACAGCTGTGTGGCTACGCACAGTTGTATAATGCGAACAGATGCTTTCCTGCGTCGCGAGCTGCGCGCAACATAAGATACGCCTGGACGAGGTCGTTTGGCTTCAACGGCGATTTCTGGCTTTGGAATTCTAAGAGTCGAATGGGGAGGTCCCAAAAAATGCATCAGAAAAGCGAATAAACCACGCTACGACCCCCTTGTCGCTGCTTTATGACGCATAGTGGGTCACGATAACGCACCTTTGGTGACTAGGAGAAAATTCTCCTCGACGACGGAGTACTTGTTGAGCTGGGAACTGTGCAAGAGTCGGTTCATATTCTCACAAAGGTACAGGGATCATCATGATGGCGGATGAATGAGATCACCCACTGACCAGGACGACGTATCCGGTACTCTGTTCCTCATCCTGCAACTCGCCGACGTAAAGGTTCCGATTGTACTGCGGCTTGAACACGTCCGCGCTCTTCTCCTTCTGGTGCTCAGCAGAGCCGGCCTCGAAGTGCAGGGTCGGGAGATCGGGTGTGTATAGCAACGACGGACATAGCCTGATCTCGAACTAGTGGCAATACACAACAGAACGAATCGTTACCACCGATGCGTGCGGATCTATGAGGTCTGGGGGAGAAGTGTTGTGTTGAACCCACGTCGATGCCCAAGTCCTTGTGCGTGTGGACTTGTGAGGGAAAGAACAACAGATCGCCTGAAGCTTTGCCCTTCTCAAAGGCAGGCCGGATGGCCAAGATGATGGCAGACGGCGTCGAAGCGGACATGAGTTTCCGCGATGGTGCGACATCCGAGATCAGACGACGTGAAATGATGGATGGCAAGCGACAGGTGAACAGAGCGCGAGCAATGGTTACCAAGCGCCCAAGCGCCGTCACAAAAGTCCGTCCACATCACACTTCATCACATTGTGTGCTTGTTGTCGACATCTCGGACGGCACAGGCATCCCGTAAAACTACAAACACCATCTCTGTGCGTGTTTTAATACAAGAAAAACAAAATAACGACAAAGAGAACTATTTCTGCGACACAGGACCCAGCCGTGCGCGCGGTCAGGCGGGTATACCTCCCAGTGGGCAATCTCAAGCACGCTCACTCCCAGCTTTGTTGTCCTTTGCTTCACTCATCACTTCCCCTAACATTATGGCACGTGTGTAACCAAGGATGGCGACAAGAGACCATATTGCCCCATTCGTCCCCTTACAAGGGAAACGATCTCGGTCATTCCGTAACAACGGTAACGCGACGAGAAAACGCACCTGATAAAACAATATAGCGAAGAAAACTTGGAAAACCAACAGAACAACCCCTGCAACTAAGCTTCGATATGCGGCAGTGCCCTTCAATAAATGGCGCGGGATACTCCGACGCGGGAATGACGAGACCGAGGATGAAGGATATTATTGGAATGACCGGGGCATTGGCCGTGATGTTGACAAAGAACGCGTCCTATTTCGCTGGCCTAGGTTAGGAAAGACGCATTCAGGGGACAGTGGAATGGGGAGGGTTTGAGCACGTACTGTATACCTCCGGGGTTACACCTGATACCTCTAACAAAGTTCCAAAGACATTAACGATAAACCAGCCTAAAGTAGGCTGCCCAGACGGTGTCTGTTTTTTTTTTCTTTTCATTTAGGCAACGATAGGGAAGAGATTGGGTTGTCAACTTACAGACAGTTGCCGTGATAGACGTAGCGAGCGTGTCCGTGCCAGATGAGTTTTCTCATTTTGAAGACCAGCTACGGGGATAGTGTTGGTGTTTTGTTGAGGAGGAAGGGTAAGGGTGGCTTTATTAGGGGAGGGAGGAAGAGAGGGAAGAACTATTGGGAACAATTGGGACCACAGGACACGGAGGCGTATATTTGGGTTGTGCAAGGAAGTCCGCACTGAGCCCCACTCGGATGGAAAATGGCATCTCCGTGGGGGACGAAAAGGAAAGAAGGGAGCTCTACTTGAGGAAGAGAAGCGCCTCCCATGGAAGGCGCCCAAAAGTACGCCGGGGATTTCCCTGCACGTGATTGGACGAACTCCGTTCCGCGAATGCCAGCATTCGTTTTAAGCGGGAGCGGAACGACGTTGCGCGCCTTGTCACGCGTCACTGCTCACACACAAACAGGTGCGCAATTGTAAGTTGGACAGTTTCAGCGGAACGCGTCACGCCCCAAAAAAGGAATTACCCCAGTAGTTTGGTACCGCTGTCAGAAAACCATCAGAATTTCGTACTCAGCAGAATAAAAAGATCTCGGAACATTTGATGTAAGCAAAACAAACAAAACGCACGTGTCGCTAAGGCACGTGTTTTGATAAGCCGAGTGGGAGGCCCGGGGGATAGACGGGCGTGCGCAAGGGCGTTCCCGGGCATTATTTAAGCCCGGAAAGTGTTTAGTGCAGAGGCCCTTGTATGTGCGAGCCCTGAACCAGCGGAAAAAGGGGGCGCAAACGCGGGCCTGGGGAAAGCGGCCGAAAGTCGCGAAAGTGCGGGCCCGGGGGCAGCGCTTGATGGGGGATATGCAGCCGGGACCTCCGCAGACGGGTTTTCGCAATTGTAAAGACGTCTAATGGAGCCGGCCAGTGCAGCGGAAGGGGGTGCACGGGCGGGGGCGAGCACAGCGGAGCGGATCCGCACGCTGCCGGGTGCCCGGCCCTTCTGCCTTGTCAATGAGAAATTGACTTGTACGATATTTTGTGTCCGCTTCACGCGCCCCGACATCGGACCGTTTCACGCCGCGTTTATTATTAATTCTCGCGGCTAACGACTAGTGCGACAGGTAACATTTTTGCTAAAAATAAATAATATATACGCGGCACGAAAAAAAAGATTGCCCAAACACAGAATCGAACCCACGGACCCAGCCCATTTTCTGACATAGACACAAATGTAACTACCACTCTACCACTCAAGCTTGCTATCACTATTCCTCTTAATATATATGAGCACCAAATATCGATGATAAAAGACATTTCCTGGGCTTGCACATGAGGGCCTCCGCATAAACACTTTCCGGGGCTTAAATAATGCCCAGGAACGCCCTCGCGCGCGCCCGTTTATCCCCCGGGCCCTCCCACTTGGCTTATCAAAACACGTGCCTTAGCGACACGTGCGTTTTGTTTGTTTTGCTTACATCAAATGTTCCGAGATCTTTTTATTCTGCTGAGTACAAAATTCTGACGGTTTTCTGACAGCGGTACCAAACTACTGGGGTAATTCCTTTTTTGGGGCGTGACGCGTTCCGCTGAAACTGTCCAACTGCAATTGTAGCGGACCGTGACAGGTAGAGTCACGTCCCATAAAAGGAGCGAATCCGATACTTTGGCTTCCTCGACAACAGCTGTCATAAATTCATACTCAGAATAAATAAAGAGATCTTTGTATTAGTGCCTGTAACGAAAACAAACATAAACCACGTGTCGCTAAGGCACATGTTGAAAAAAAAAAAACATGTCGCCAAATTACGCAATTCTCATGTGCCACTAAAACTTGCGTGTTTTTTCTAAGTCAAGTGGGTGCCCCAGGGGGAAATGGGCATGCGCAGGCACATTCCTGGGCATTATTTCACCCCGGAACATTGTCTGAGCGTTGGTCACAGCATATGCGAACCCTGGGAAGGCAGTGGAAGGTGGCGCAAACGCGCTCCTGGGCCAAGCGGTGGGAAAACGCGAAAACGCAAGCCCAGGCACTGCGCTTGAGGTGAGATGTGCGACCGGAACCGCCACAGATGGGCTTGTGCAAGTGAATGAACGTGCAGCAGAGCTGGTCGCTGCAGCGGAAGGGGACGCGTGGGCAGGGGCAAGCACAGCGGAACGGATGCGCACGCTGGGTGCCGCCCAGGTTCTTCATTTGGAAGCTATTCATATGTCATAGAAAGGGACAGTAGTACAAGTGCATGTGGTGTGGTGGTTGTTATGTGTATGGTAGCTTTACTGATCAGGGGGGGTTTGTGGGTTTGATTCTGTGATGGGGCAATTTCTTTTTGCATTATTCACATGACGCTAGCAAAAAATGTTATCTGCGAAAATTAATAATATAAGCGGTGGGAAACGGTCCGATCGTTGGGACAGGTGTGTGGACAGTAAATATTGTACAAGTTGATTTTTCATTGAGAAGGTGGAAGGGCCCAGCATCGCCAGGCACCTGTCAGCATGCGCATCCACTCTGCTGTGCTTTCCCCCACCCGTGCGTCCCCTTCCGCTGCAGCGACCAGCTCCACTACGCGTTCATTCACTTGCACGAGCCTGTCCGCGGCGGTTCTGGTCGCACATCTCGCCTCAAGCGCAGTGCCCGGGCTCGCGTTTTCGCGTTTTCCCACTGCTTGGCCTGGGAGCGCGTTTGTGCCACCTTCCGCCGCCTTCCCAGGGTTCGCATATGCTGTGACCGACGCTCAGACAATGTTCTGGGGTGAAATAATGCCCGGGAATGCGCCCGCACACACCCATTTCCCCCCAGGGCACCCACTTGACTTAGAAAAAATGCACGAGTTTTAGCAGCACGTGAGAATTGCGTAATTTGGCGACATGTTTTTTTTTTTTCAACATGTGCCTTAGCGACATGTGGTTTATGTTTGTTTTCATTACAGGCACTAATACAAAGATCTCTTTATTTATTCTGAGTATGAATTTATGACAGCTGTCATTGAGGAAGCCAAAGTATCGGATTCGCTCCTTTTATGGGACGTGACTCTACCTGTCACGGTCCGCTACAATTAGTTGCGCTGTTTTGGCGGAACGTGTCACGCCCCAAAAGAAGTAATTCCCCTGTAGTTTGGTTTTCACTAGACAGCTGTCAGAATTTCGTACTCAGAAAAATAAAGAGATCTCGGATTAGTTGATGTAAGCAAAACAAACATAAAGCATGTGTTATTAAAACCATATGTTGTAAATAAAAAACATTTGTCACTTAATTACGCAATTCACACATGTCATCAAATTACGCAATGTGCCATTTGTCGCTTCCTCACGCAATTTACACATGTCATCAGATTATACAATGTCCATGTGTCGCTAAAACTCGAAACTTGCGCGTTTGTGACTAAGTTGAGGGCCCCAGGGTGAAATGCACGTGCGCGTGCGCATTCCTGGGCGTTATTTCAGCCCGGAAAAGTGCCCGGGCACTCATCCCAGCATATGCGAACTGTGGAACGGTGGCAGAAAGTGGCGCGAACGCGTGCCCTTGCAAAGCGGCGGGAAAAGGCAAAGAGGTGAGCCCCGGCACAACACTTGAGGGCGGATATGCAAGTGGGACCGCCGTAGATCGGTTCGCGCAAGTGAAAGAACCCTCAGCAGAGCCGGCCGCTGCAGCGGAAGGCATCGCGCATGCAGGAGCAAGCGCAGCGGTACAGGGGAGGGGGGGAGCAGGCACAGTAGCGCGGGCACAATCATTTGCAGCGGCGGCGGCGGAGACCGCATTGGGCTTGGCATGCTTACCCGATCTCTCGCCTGCGGCATAGGGATCACTGTATTTGCAATGCTTGCCTTTAGTAGCGCTGATGTATCGCTCTGTGGTGTTTCCGCCAACCGGACTGGGTTTCCGCCTTGGGACTTTTTGGACTCCCATGCATTTGGCCGTTTCGGCCCAAGTCTTCTGATTTGGGTTGAAATCATCCTTTTCTGGCAAGGCCCGGGCTCCGTTTGCCAAACAGATTGCCGCATTGAGACTGAATTTGACCGATTCGAGGGCCTCGACATCTGGAGCTGCGTCATTGCTTACAGTCATGAGCTGCTGACATAACGCATTGAGGTCCTTTAGGAGGACAACGCGCTTATCTACATCTGATTCCAGGGTGATTTGGGGCTGATCTTGGACGGGTGCGCGTTCCAGGATCTCGGGGGTGCTGGTCCTTTCTGGCTCCAGGAACAGTTCAGGGAAATAAATGTTGACAGCAGCAATGTGTTTGCAGAACCAGATCCTCAGGAAGTCGTTGCAGTCGCAATCATAAGTGGAATCAGAAAGATCAACCAGGTACTGATGACCTGGATAAGATTCAGAAGCAACGAATAATTCAGAGTCGTTAACTTGATGAATTGAATCCAGGGGAATGTTCCTGGCGCTCACTAGAATCTGTTGGCGACGCTTATCCCCAAGGCCCAGGCCCTCTAACCCGATAGCTTGTCGCTCATGCCGGATTTGGAAATCTGGCACAAATTTCTTGACAAGTGTCTTAATGATGTAATCAACGCATTGATTGCGCTTTCCGCCAAGGTAATGCAATTTCAATACATGATGATATCTAAGATGTAATTAGTTAATTATTTTGCCAAAAATAGACCACATATGCTTCAACCAGCATGTTGGTATTCCCTTCCTCAAGGATAGATCGGTCTCTCCTGGCAGTTCCAGACCACATATGCAGCACTGGCACCCATTCTGTTTGAAGGTAGTGTAAGGTGAGCATCGCATGTGCCCTCAGATCGGCGCATTCCGGACCACGTGATGCCTGCGTCACTGTCGACGACTCGACACATCAGTGCCCCGCCGCAACGCCCTCACACGCCATGCCTCCTCCTTGTCCCCCTCTTTCTTGTCCTTCGCTCGATGTTTTGCTCTCGCCGCCATGCAGGTCCCCTCGCTGCCAGACCGGGAATCGCCGCCGGCATCACTTGCCACACCCGCCATCGTTAGCATGCACCACAAGACCGCATGTCAACCCACATCACACATGTTGAGCTCAACGCTCCATGCCTTCAGCCCTTGTTCGGGTCCCCACGCTGCTGGACTTGTAGATCGCTGGATTTGGACTTGTTAGACCTTATTCGTAGGTTTCTTTGTATCTCTTTTTGCCTTAGACTCGTCGCCCCCTCTTGTTAGCCCTTATTAGCATCTCTGCCATCAGACATCGATCCATGCCGCTCCCTTCGACCCCGCGCTCGCTGACACGCCTTGACATACCATTCATTCCTGCTTGTTCTTTGATCACTGGACACTCTCTTCCATATGACACCGAGCAGACTGTCGCCGGCAGAATATCATTCCTTTCCTTTCCCCTCTTGCCGATTACTCGCTTCATCGCATAGCATACATTGTCTCCCATCTGACTCAATTATAAATATCTAAGCCCAGCCCTGGCGAACGCCAGGCAACTGTGGCCCCATCTTTTCCCCCTTTTATCTGTGTGTGCTGGGCAACTGCGGCCCGTCTCTCTCTCGCTTCATGACGTTCTCCGATCGACTTGTAATGCCCTCGACGAATGCTCGCACGTGGCAGCAGGGATAACAACCCGCGTACACTGCTCCCCGTCCACTCTCAGCGCGTGCTCGTTTCCGGGAACGCTGCTCGGGTTTTATCTTTATTCTCTTCTCTCGAACTCTCGTGCGGACTATCTGTCTGCAATATAGTAGTCCACAACGCTTTGAGGTGCTGAAGGATTGGTTGAGATCTCATCCCAGAGGTTTAAAAACACTGCAGGATCTTCTGTTATCACCTAGCGTTTGATCTTGTCCCACAGTGCCTGAAACTGGCTTGTTACGAAATGGGTTCGGATCGTGCGTAGCACGTGCCACATGCAGAGAAAGACCCGGCTCCATGGATACACGACCTCGAGTGCGGCTATTTGCGCTTGGTCGCGATTGGTCATTATGATGCCAGGCCGGACCAATGGACTCGCGTCCCTGACCCATCTGACAAAGAATGTGATAATATCAGTTGTCCCGCTTGACGCCAGCATCCAGGCAACAGGCACGCCTATTCAGGAACATTAACTTTATCAAAAATATTATAAATGTTAATTATTCACCATGTCCCCAATCATCCCTGGCAATGATTGTAAATAGCAGTATATTTTGATATTGGGTAATGTTATGAGTTGCATCGATCCCAATAAAGTTCTTCCTGAGGTGCCAGAAAGCGTCCAATTGGAAACTTGTTTGGATGCACAGCACAAAAGCATCCCCTGGCAATCTTGAATCGATCGGCACACGATCTTGCCTGTCTTTGTAAAATGTGCGGGTATCTTGAGCAGCTAGCTGTCCGATTAACAGCCTTGTTGAGATCGCATCATCTGGATGCAATCTGATCTTATCATTGTCAAGAGTGTAAGCTATCTGGTTTACTTCCTTGAGAGCGATCAAGTAATCGTGACTCCCATGAGGCGCCAAATCCCGAATCGCGCATACCTTTAAATGTATTAAATTAGCAGCTAAACTGTTTTGGTTTCGGCAACTCACTATCTCCCTGCGATCAATTGTCTGAATAAGCATCGTTTTGATTTGCTCCCGGGTAGTGCCAGACAAGCGAGTATGAGTGATATTGGCTGCCCCTATTTCATGATCGTGATCGGCTACGTAACATCCCAAAACAGTTGACGTGTGCGGATACTGTTTGATGAGGACTTCACAACGGCAACCAGTCTTTTTGCTAGGGATTGTGCGCCCCCTGTCGGGATTCTTCATTTGGTATGTTCTCCCTCCTCCGGAGTCCTGGCGCCCGCAAACAAATAGCTGCCTCCGGCTCCAAAGTTTTCCGTCAGCCCGGGTCCAGCTGGTGGATGCAACCAATTCAATTGAAGAAGCGTGCTCCTCCACATGGCACCAAAGTTCAAACTCGGCTAGGTTAGCCCATTCACAGGTAAATCCGCCCTGCTCCCAATCCCAATTGAAGCTTCCCACCCTTCTCGAAGTGGCAAGGGACTTGGCGTTGTCTGGGATATTGCCACGTGAAGTTGCAGAGAAGTCCAGGCAACCCATCAAAGGCGGGGCAGTTGGTCCGGCCGCCACCACAGGCTCGCTCGACGCGGGAGATAGACGAAAATGCAGCAAAAGCGACATATTGGAGTGTAAATTGGACTGGGATGGCTGGAATTGTTAGGAAAAAATATATATTGTTACTGTTGTATTTATGTAGCTTAATTTTTCAATCAACAAACAGTGGAAAACCAATCAACGTGTTTTGTTCAATACAATTATATTTTTTAGCGTGTTTTTTGTTGGTTAATTTATGCAGCTAAGGGACTAGTGCGACAGGTAACATTTTGCTTACTTATTTTTTCAATATACATGGGTGGCGCAGATTCCAAATATTTCACCAAGTCGATTTTTCATTGAGAAAGTGGGAAGCCCGGCATCGCCATCCCGGTTCCCCTGCGCCGCTGCGCTTGCTCCTGCACGCGCGACGCCTTCCGCTGCAGCAGCCGGCTCCGCTGAGGGTTCTTTCACTTGCATGAACCAATCTACAGCGGTCCCACTTGCATATCCGCCCTCAAGCGTTGTGCTGGGGCTCGCCTCTTCACCTTTTCCCACCGCTTTGCAAGGGCACGCGTTCGCACCACTTTCTGCCACCGTTCCACAGTTCGCATATGCTGGGATGAGTGCCTGGGCACTTTTCCAGGCTGAAATAATGCCCGGGAATGCGCACGCGCATGCGCATTTCACCCTGGGGCCCTCGACTTAGTCGCAAACGCGTGAGTTTCGAGTTTTAGCGACACATGGACATTGCATAATCTGATGACATGTGTAAATTGCATGAGGAAGCAACAAATGGCACATTGCGTAATTTGATGACATGTGTGAATTGCGTGATTAAGCGACAAATGTTTTTTATTTACAACATATGGTTTTAATGACACGTGCTTTGTGTTTGTTTTGCTTACATCGACTAATCCGAGATCTCTTTATTTTTCTGAGTACGAAATTCTGACAGCTGTCTAGTGAAAACCAAACTACGGGGGAATTACTTCTTTTGGGGCGTGACACGTTCCGCCAAAACAGCGCAACTGCTACAATTGCGCACCTCACACAAACCCTTCACGCGTACATACGCCACTGCCCATTCTCATCATGCCCTTGTTTTACTTGGGCATGAAGGTGATGTCACAGAACAAAATTCACTCTCGGCCTTGACGGCATTGCAACGACTTGGCGAGTCTGGCGACTCACCGGTCTCGTAGTAGGTGGTCCTGATCAAGTGCCAACTGTCCTCAAAAGAGCCAAGAAGTATATTCATGTGGAAACGGTCTCTGCTTCGAGTTTGGACACGAGAAGCCAAAGGGGAACGGTTAGTAGAAAGGGTTTCTTAAAATGGATCTGCATGTAAGCTTGCTACCCGCATTGACGGCTTCGTTGAACTTCTGAATTGCAGCATGTTCTAAGTGGCGAGGGTGCGTGGAAGTGGAAGATGGCGCGGATGGAATCACACAGGAGAATCATCGAAGTGAAATTGACGGACCAGCAGGCCTGAGGATGTGCGCCTCATGAGCATATTAATTTGCGTACAATGGGTTTGCGTCCGACTCGTAACGAGTTGCGCTGCGCTCCTCCTCCGAGCCTTACCCGCTCCTCCCATTCTATTCTATGATAAATCTGACCAGGTATTTCTCCCTTTCTCCTCTATCATTCCATCCTCCTCGCGCTCACAGTATCTCCTTGCCAGCGTGTTTCACAACATCGAAATCTCGGACCACTTAATTCACCCATGTCGACACCGACAGCCCCCCTTAGTGCCCGCCAGTTTTCTACCAGCCTATTTATCGCATTCCCCCCTCCAACCTATGGGATAAATTATCTCCAGGATTCTTGGGCCAGCACCAACTGCTTCAGCAACGTAGGGCAAATAACAATATCAAAAAATTATAGAGACTAGGACCGACTCTCCGACATTTCTGTTACCCCTCATACCTCGGTTACCCTCTATATACCTCATTACACTACCGTGATGAATGCGCTACGCCCTTCTCTCTTCCGTCCCACCACCCGTCCTTCCTCTACACCTCCAACTCCGGTCCCTCAGCCATCAGAGGGGTCCGTTCCGGCTGACAGGGCGCCCCGGTCTATCGCTAAATTGTCACTTTCGGGTTTCAAGAGGACGTCCCCTCCCCGATCAATGTCATGCTCACAAGTTGCTACCGTCATTCAAGATAGCTCTTACCTTCAGGTTCTCAGTCTCAAGTTCAGTGAAGGCGTATCCAAGGCGCTTGCCCAACCCGTTAGCCCCGCTACCGCCACCGACTCCCTCAACGGGAGGCGGCCCATCCCAGCCGGTCGAGGACGTGGGTTCGGATCAGCTATTACAGTGTAAGCGGTTCATTTCCGGCATAATGCCACTTGTCATTGCCATTCTGACTGGCCGGCAGCGAGTTGGGTGCATTACAAGATAACCCACATCTTCGCAAGGCAGCCTTGAGGTCCCTGCATCGTCCCCTCTC
>Ga0307510_10005915_pt1 | contig 14601 bp, 13 predicted proteins | sample 12_EM_MG_FD_207224 | JGI IMG/M metagenome (GOLD analysis project Ga0307510, IMG submission 207224) | Populus trichocarpa ectomycorrhiza microbial communities from riparian zone in the Pacific Northwest, United States - 12_EM | ecosystem: Host-associated > Plants > Roots > Unclassified | place...
ATCAGTCGCTTCGTCGCGGCCAGTGCGCCGACCGGCTGCGCCGCAATTCGCTGCGCAAGCTCGCGCGCCTTGACATGCAAGAGTCCAACTGGCACGACTTGGTTGGCCAATCCCCAAGCAAGAGCGTACTTCGCGCTCACGGCTTCGCCGAGCGCGAACATCTCAAAGGCTCTCACGTAGCCAATACGTGAGGGCATGAGAAGACTCGATGCCGCTTCAGGCACCAGTGCGAGATTCACGAACGGAGTTGTGAGCAACGCATCCTCGGCCAGGACTCGAGTTGCCTACCGGGCAACGGTCCGCCTCCCGGTCTTGACTATCGCTCTCTATCGAAAACCATCACAGAGTCTCGCCGCGTCGCACGAGCACTCGACGAAGCCCAAGCTGCGACGTCGCCAGCATCGCAACCAAGCTGGCAACGCTCACGAGAACAGCCGCGCCGATCAAAGTTCCGGTGATCGTGCCTCGGCCGCTTGCCTCAAGCATCGCCGTAGAGAGCAGCGGCGTCGCGTTAGCCATCACCCCGATGATCCGAGGATCGCCGTGCTTCAGCGCGTACGCCCAAAGGTAGAAGGCGGCGCCCATTGGACCGACGCCAAGCGAGGCGAGTTCGACGACCTGCGTCGCAGAAGGCCTGACCGCCGGCTCGAACATCGCGTGAAGCAGCAGTGCGCTTCCCCCGGAGACCAGGCAAGCCAAGCCGACGTCCGCGGTCGAGGCGGAGCCGGTCCGTTTAAGGGTCAGCGAGTACGTGGACCATACCAGCGCGGCAGCGATCGCGAGCACGTAGCCCCAGGCGAACCCTAGTCCCGAAGTCGTGCTGCCGCCAACGATCGCAAGCCCGGCCCCGGCGAATCCGGTGACGGCACACAGCACGTGGACGGCATTTATCCGTGTCCCCCTGACGACCACCGGCGCCAGAAGCACGATCAGCATGGGCCACGTGTAGTGCACGAGGTTCGCACTGACCGGCGGTGCGTTGCGCAGTGCCAGCACGAACAGCAGGTGGTACAGCAGCATTCCGTAGCAGCCGATTCCGATCGATCGCCATCGCAGCGTCCAAGTCCGAGCCCATGGCAACGACAGCGAGCCTCCCAAGAGCAGCGAGGCTCCGATCAGAAACAGCGGGGGCACACCGCTCAGGGAGACACCGACGGTTGCCAGCGATGACCAGAGCAGGATGGCTGCCGCCGCACTAAGGGGGGCCATTCGATGGCGGCCTGTCAGGCGGCAATGTCGAAGTGCAGCGTCTGCACCTCGAAGAACTCGTCGATGCCGTGGTGCGAGCCTTCGCGGCCGAGACCGGACTCCTTGACACCGCCGAAGGGTGCGACGGCTGAGGAGATGACGCCGGTGTTCACCCCCACCATGCCGGACTCGAGTGCCTCGCTGACACGGAACGCACGGTTCACGTCCTGGGTGAAGATGTACGCGGCCAAACCGTACGGCGTGTCATTGGCACGTCGAATTGCTTCGGCCTCGCTGCTGAAGCGGAACAGCGCTGCCACCGGGCCGAAAGTCTCCTCGCTCGCCAGCAGCATGTCGTCCGACGCGTCGGACAGGACAGTGGGCTGGAAGAACTGAGTCCCCTGCTCCGCCGTCTTGCCGCCTTCCAATACCGTCGCGCCCTTGGCTAGCGCATCGGCCACGTGGGCCTCGACCTTGCGGATCGCCGCCTGGTTGATCAGCGGCCCAATCGTCACGCCTTGCTCCGTGCCGGGACCGACGCGCAGCTTGCGAACCTCCTTGGTCAGGCGCTCGGCGATGCGTTCGTAGATGCCCTCTTGCACGTAGATACGGTTGGCGCAGACGCAGGTCTGTCCGCTGTTGCGGAACTTGCTGGCCATGATGCCGGCGATGGCCTGGTCGATGTCGGCGTCGTCGAAGACGATCACCGGCGCGTTGCCGCCGAGCTCCATGCTCACGCGCTTGACGGTGTCCGCGCACTGCCGCAGCAGCAGCTTGCCGACCTTGGTCGAGCCCGTGAAGGTCAGCTTTCGCACGATCGGGTTCGACGTCAGCTCGCCGCCGATGGCTTCCGGTAGGCCGGTGACGATGTTCAACACTCCAGGTGGGAAGCCGGCACGCCGGCCGAGCTCGGCGAGGGCGAGTGCCGAGAAGGGTGTCAGGTCCGATGGCTTGACGACCACCGTGCAACCGGCGGCCAGCGCCGGCGCCAGCTTGCGCGTGATCATCGCGTTGGGGAAGTTCCAAGGCGTGATCGCGGCGCAGACCCCGACGGGAGTCTTGCGCGCAATGATCCGACGCCCCGCCTGTGCGGCAGGAATCGTCTCGCCATAGGCACGGATGCCTTCTTCTGCGAACCACTGGACGAACGAGGCGCCGTAGAGGATCTCTCCCTTCGCTTCGGCCAGCGGCTTGCCCTGCTCGAGCGTCATCAGCAGCGCCAGGTCATCGGCATACTGCAGCATCAGGTCGTGCCACTTGCGCAGCAGTGCGGCACGCGCATGTGCCGTCATCGCACTCCACGACGAGAAAGCCAGTTGCGCAGCTTCGATCGCTGCTCGTGTGTCGTGCTCGTCGCAGGCTGGCACATTGCCGAGGTGCTGGCCCGAAGCCGGGTCCAGCACCTCGAGCGTGCGGCCGCTCCGGGCCGACACCCATTGGCCACCGATGAAGGCCTGCTGCCGCAGCAGCTCGACGTCTCTGAAGTTCTGCATGTCAGCGCGCCTGCAGTTCCTGTCGATGGGCTTGGGCCATCTCGATCATGCTGTTGAAGCGGAAGTCGAATTTGGGCGTGCCGGGCGGGGGCATCGTCGCACCCCAGCCCTTGTCGGCGTGGCGGCGATCGATCCAGGCGCTGGCCAGGCCGAACTGGTTCGCCGGCGCGTGGTCGTGGAAGAGGCTCTGTGCGGTATGCAGGATGTCCTTCTTCTCGAAGCCGAAGTCCTCCTTCAGGCGCCGAAGCATGTACTCGAAGTTGCGCGGGCTCGGCTTGTACGAGCCGATGTCCTGCGCGGTGTAGATGGCGTCGTATTCGATGCGCAGGCGCTGGTTGCTGCCGCGGTAGGACAGGCGATCGCAGTTGGTCAGCGTCACCAGCTTGAAATGCTTCTTCAGGTACTGGAGCGCGCGCGGCGAGTCGGGGAACTCGGGCCAGTCGGGCACGGAGGCACCGAAGATGTTCGCCTCCTCGTCCGTGATATTGACGTCCCATTCCTTGGCCAAGCGCCGGTAGACGACCGACAGCAGCTGCATGTAGACCATCGCCGGCGTCTGCTCCTCCTGGTCGGTCTCGTGCTTGGCGAAGATTGCCAGGATCTGGTCGCGCGTCTGGTCCTCGAGCCCCGCCTTTTCGACGAGCGGTGCGAGACCGTTGTAGATGCCCGTCTCCCAGTCGATCAGGGTGCCGTAGGTGTCGAAGGTCAGGACCTTGAAGTCGGAGAGTTTCATGTGTGCTCCTGGTTGGATGAGAGGCAGGTTCAAGTGGATTTCAGAACACCCTGGCGCCGCGCGGCACGTCGCGCTCGGTCGTCAGGAATACGGCATGGCCGTCGGAGTCGGGCGCGCCGAGCACGAGAACCTGCGATTCGACGCCCGCGATGCGGCGCGAGCCGAGGTTCATCGCGCAGACGACCTCTCGCCCGATCAGTTCCTCGGTTGAATAGAGCGCCGGGTACTGCCCGCTGCTGGTGCGCGTGCCGAGTTCGCCGAAGTCGATGACAATCTTGTAGGCGGGCGTGCGCGCCTTGGGGTTCAGCTCGGCCGCGACGATGCGGCCGATGCGGATCTCGACGGATTCGAAAGCAGCGTAGACGTCGCTCATCGTTCGGTCTCCAGAGCCGCCGCCAGATCAGGCAGGACTTTGCCGGGGTTCAACAGGTTCTTCGGGTCCAGCGCGCGCTTGATGCGCCAGCAGGTCTGCAGCTCGACCTCGCCCTTGACGTGCAGCAGCTCATCACGCTTGGCGATGCCGACGCCGTGCTCGGCCGAGATGGAGCCGTTCATCGACAGTGCGACGCTGTCGACGAACTCGGTAATACGGTCGCCGTGGGACGCGACGAACGCCTTCGGCGTCACGGCATCCGGCCGCAGCGGGTTGAAGTGCACGTTGCCGTCGCCCATGTGGCCGTAGACGACCATGCGAATCGCGGGATCGAGCGCGAGTACCTGCGCCGTCGCTTCATCGATGAACTGAGGGATGGCCGACAGCGGGACGGAAATGTCGCATCGTACGCTGCCGCCGGCGCGGGTCTGCGCGTCCGAGATCTCCTCGCGCAGCTGCCAGAACCGGCGCACGTGCGCTTCGGTGGTTCCGAGCAATGCATCCTTCACGAGGCCCCGGTCGTAGGCTTCCGTCAGGGCGTCATTGAACATATCGTCGGCCTCGCCCTGCTCGGCGTGAGAGATCGCCTCGATCAGCACCATCCAGTCGTGCGGCCGCTCGAACAGTGGCTGATCGTCGCGCAGGTACTCGCGCACCAGTGTCATCGCAGGCGCGGAGATCAGCTCGAACGCGGTGACGTCGTGGCCCAGACGGGTCTTCATGAATGCCAGCAGGCGCAGAGCCGTGTCGGGATCGGCGGTCGCGATCAGTGCCGTCGACGTCGAGCGGGGTTTCGGGAACAGCTTGAGCACCGCGGCCGTGACGATGCCCAGCGTGCCCTCGGAACCGATGAAGAGCTGCTTGAGGTCGTAGCCGGTGTTGTCCTTGCGCAGCGCGCGCAGCCCGTTCCAGATCTCGCCGTTCGGCAGCACGACCTCGAGACCCAGCACCAGGTCGCGCATGTTGCCGTAGCGAAGGACGGCGGTGCCGCCCGCATTCGTCGACAGGTTGCCGCCGATCTGGCAGCTGCCTTCCGAGCCGATGCGAAGCGGGAACAGTCGCTGCACGCTTTCAGCCGACTCCCGCGCCGCAGTCAGCGTGACACCGGCCTGCACCACCATCGTGTCGTTCACCGGGTCGACGGAGACCACCTTGTTCAACCGCGTCAGGCTGAGGACGATGCACGGCCTTCCGATCTCATCGGTCGGAACGGCGCCACCCAGCAGAGACGTGTTGCCGCCCTGCGGAACCACCGCCACGCCGTGGTCGTGGCAGTAGCGCATCACGTCGCTGACCTGGCGCGCGTCCGCCGGTCGCACGACGGCCATGGCTCTACCGACGAAGACCTTTCGATAGTCCGTCGTGTAGGCCGTCATGTCGGGCTCGGCGGTCAGGCAGTTGGCCTGGCCCACGATCTCGATCAGACGGGTGACGTGATGAGCGCTCATGTTTGGCCCGGTCAAGCGGCGGCGACGGCTTGCCCGATCGCGAAGTCGAATGCGGCGAGGACCTTGTCGATGGTCGCGACGTCGGCCACCAGCGGAACCAGGCAGCGAACGACATTTCGCTGCACCCCGCACTTGATCGCGAGTACGCCGTGCTCGCGCAGACGGTCGAGGACGCGCTGCGCCAGCGCGGCGTCGTGCACTTTGGTCTGCGGGTCCCTGATGAACTCGATCGCCCGCATGGCACCCAGGCCGCGCGCCTCGCCGATCACAGGGTACTTCCGCTGCAGCGTCTCGAAGCCCTTGGCCAGTTGCTCGCCGATCGCCACCGAACGTTCCAGCAGGCGCTCTTCCTCGATCACGTCGAGCACCGCGAGCGCGGCCGCACAGGCGACCGGGTTGCCCGCATACGTGCCGCCGAGACCACCAGGGGCCGGCGCGTCCATGATCGCGGCCTTACCCACGACGGCCGACAACGGCAGGCCACCGGCGAGGCTCTTGGCCACCGTGACCAGGTCCGGCTCGATGCCACTGTGCTGGAAGCCGAACATCCTGCCGGTGCGGCCGAAGCCGGTCTGGATCTCATCGGCGATCAGCACGATGCCGTGCTGGGTTGCGATCCGGCGCAGCTCGACGAAGAAGTCGTTGGGCACCGGCAGGAAGCCACCATCGCCTTGCACGGGCTCGATCAGGATCGCGGCGACGCGGTCAGGTGCGATCGCAGTGGCGAAGAGCTCGTGCAGGGCGTCGAACGCACGTTCGGTCGTGATGCCGCGGTAGGCGTCCGGAAAGGCTGTGTGATAGATGTCCGGCGCGAAGGGTCCGAAGTTCTGCTTGTACGGCTGACTCATGCCCGTCAGGCTCATGCCCATCAGCGTGCGCCCATGGAAGCCGCCGCGGAAGGCGATGACGCCCTGCCGATTCGTGTAGCCGCGGGCGATCTTGATCGCGTTCTCGGTCGCCTCCGCGCCCGTGGTCAGGAACACGGTCTTGTGTGGCGCGCTGCCGCCCACCAGCTTGTTCAGGCGCTCCGCGAGGGCGATGTACGGCTCATAGGCGGCGACCTGGAAGCAGGTATGGGAGAACGCCCGGAGCTGTTCGGTGGCTGCGGCGACCACGCGAGGATGGTTGTGGCCGACGTTCAGCACGCCAATGCCACCGACCAGGTCGATGTACTGGCGCCCGTCGATGTCCCAAACCTGAGTACCCTGCGCACGGCTCAGCAGAATCGGGTGGGCCGTCAGTACGCCCTGGGCCACATGGATCTGGCGTCGCTCCAGCCAGTTGGTTTCGGTCATCGTGGTCATCGCTGCGTCCGTTGGTTGCCAAGGGGTTGATATGGACACAGCTTAGGCAGTGGGTCACCCGTCGGCTATGGATGGAACGTAGGACGAGACCCTCGCAAACTGCGATGAAAAGTAGAGCTCCGACAGCGCTCACTGCTCCATCAGGTACAGGCGCGCGGCCATCTGCACCTGAAAGCGACCGTCGACGGACTCCAGGTCGAGCCCGGTGTGTTCGGAGAGCTTCTCCATGCGATAGCGCAGCGTGCTGATGTGCACGCCGAGGCGCTCTGCGCTGCGCTGCAAGTGGAAGCCTTCCTGCGCCAGCGCCAGCGCCGTCTCCAACAAGTGCTGGCCGCGCTTGCCATCGTCCAGTTGGCCCAGGACGCGTGCCAGAAACACCTGGCGGGCGCCCCCGTCGCCCTTCAACACGCGCGGGAACAGCATCTCCTCGAAGTGATGCATGCGTCCCGGTTTCAAGTGCTCGATCAGCTCGGCGGACTCGCGGCCAGCCGCGGCCATCCCTTCCACCCCGCTGTGCAATCGGCTCACCGCGATGGCCATGCGCGTTGGCTGGAACTCTCGCCACCACGCGTCGACTTGCAGATCCTCAGGCGTCAGCACGTGGACCTGGTTCGCCGAGAAGGACAACAGCGGTCTGATCCCATGACGCTCGAGGCTTCGCGCGGCACGAACAGCAAAGCTCTCTCGCTTGACGAAACCTTCGCGCGAGAGGGGGTTAGGCTCATCGAGCAATACCGTGCAGAGGCGGTATTGCGCCTCCTGCTTCCAGCCCGCAAGCTGGGCTCGTTCGAGCATCTGCGCTGTGGCCTCGAAGTGGCCCTCGACCAGCGAAGCGACGACGGCGTATCCGAGTCGCGCCTCCCGCGCCGAGAGCTCACGCAGATGAGAAATCTGCAGTGCCGCCACGGTGCCGGCGTGCTCGATGGCGCGCAGGTCCAACGCAGTCAGGAGCGGCTCCTCGTCGCGCACGACGACGTAGGCGACGCGCTCGGAGCGCATGCGTACGGCGTAGGCCACCAGATGAGCCTCAGCCATGTCGTGCGACAGCGCGACACGAAGACGAATCGGTTCGGTGGCCGCGTCGATGCGCGCGAGGTTGTTCTCCGCTTTGAGTGACCGATAGACTTCAGAAGAGGCACCACCAGCATCTTGATCAACCTTGCTGTCGTCCGCTGCCCGATCATGGGCGCCAAGTGCTGCCCCATCGATTCCGAGAATCAAGACAGAGCGATCGAGCACCTGACCCAGTACACAAGCCAAATCCTGAAGGCCGTGACCCGAGACCGCCGCTTCGGTCAGTTCGCGATGAATCTGTTCCGATCGCGCCAGAGCACGACCCTGTCTATCCACCAGATCACGATGCACGGTCTGGGTGATCTCGCTGAACGGCACCTCCCAGGGAATTTCCAGCAGCGGCAGTCCGGCCTGCTCCGCGGCTGCGATGCTCGCGGCAGGAAAGTGCTCCAGGAAGTGAGGCACAGCGAGCACGACGCCGCAAACGCCCTTGGCGGCCAGCTTCTCGACCATGTCGGACGCCGACCGATCGTCCCTGGGCCAGTTGTAGCCGGTGCTCAGCAGCAGGTGCCCTCGCTCCACCCACGACTCGATGTCCGGGTGGTCGACCACCTGAACCCAGCTGACTTCCCGATCCAGCACGTTGCCGCCAGCGACGACATGGGCGGCACTCAGAGGCCCGCTCGCGAGCGCGTCGACGAGTTTCATGCCGCTGCCCCTGCAGATTTTCAGCCCGCAAGCAGGCGTTTAACGAGCTCCGGGCTGTTCGTCACGCTGTACTTGCGGAGCAGCCTGGTCTTGTAGATGTCGACGGTACGGAAGCTGATGCCCAGCGCCAAGCCGATCTCCTTGCCCGTCTTCCCTTCGATCAGCAGCGCGGCGATGTCGCGCTCGCGGGGTGTCATCGAGCCCCGCAGCGCTGAGTTGACCTTGCGGCTGGTGGACAGATCCGTAAAGGCCCAGATCGTTTCCTGGTGCGGATCCTCGGGCGTGTACGTGAAGCCGCTCACGTGCACCCAGAAGAGCTCGCCATCGAGGCGCCGCATCACACGGTCGTCCGAGAACGTCCGGCTCTTGGCCAGCACTGGCGCGATGCGCTTGCCCGTGTCCGCGAAGTGCGACTGTGTGGGATAGAGCCGCTCGAAGGTCGTCCCCACCAGGTCTTCGATCGTCCCGCGAAAGATCTCGGCGAAAGCGCGGTTGCAGTCGCAGATGACGCGGGTGCGGCCAATGGCCTGCCCGACCGGTGCGTCCTGGAACGCCCTACGGTAGTCGATTGCCCCACCGATTGGCACTCGTCTGCTGTTGCCCATGGTCCGTCTCCTCGATCTCGGGTTCAACCCTTAGGTGCGTGACACCTATAGCGTTAAGAGTGTACGACACCTAAACTCGTATTGTATTAGGTGTTAACGGGAAGATTGATTCGATGAAGACGTTTGTACTGCGACATGGCAACGTGCTCGACCTCGAGCGCGGCGAGTTGCAAGAAGGGTTCGATGTCGTCGTGTCCGATGGACACATCGTCGACGTCGGCCCCGGCATCAAGTTGTCGAGCGCCGAGGCAAGTTTCGATATCCGTGGTCGCACACTGATGCCGGGCCTCATCGACTGCCACGTGCACGCAGTGGCCTCGCACGTGAACCTGGCGGTCACAGCACGCATGCCGAATGCACTGGGCATCATCAAGGCACTCCCCATCCTGAAGGGAATGTTGTTCCGGGGGTTCACCACGGTGCGCGACGCGGGCGGCGCCGACTGGGCCTTGGCACAGGCTTCCGAAACCGGCCTCATCGACGCGCCGCGCATCTTCCCGGCCGGCAAGGCACTCTCGCAGACCGGTGGTCACGGTGACTTTCGAGCGCGCAGCGACCAGCTCGAGTCCTGCGCGTGCTCGTTCCGCATCGCCTCCATCTCCCGCGTCGTCGATGGTGTCGATGACGTCCGCCGCGCGGCGCGCGACGAACTGACCAAGGGAGCGACCCAGATCAAGGTGATGGCCAGCGGTGGCGTTGCGTCTCCCAACGACCCGATCGGCAACACCGGCTACTCGATGGACGAGCTACGGGCCATCGTCGCGGAGGCCGACGCTTGGGAGACCTATGTCATGGCCCATGCCTACACCCCGAAAGCGATCCGACGCGCGGTGGAGGCCGGGGTGCGCACGATCGAGCACGGCAACCTTGTCGACGAAGAAACAGCGATCCTGCTGCGGCAGAAGGACGTCTTCGTCGTCCCGACGCTGATCACCTACGACATGTTGTCGAGCGAAGGGCCGGGCCTGGGCTTGCCCGCCGAGTCGATCGCCAAGATCGATGACGTGCGCCTCGTCGGCCGCGAAGCGATCGCGATGCTCCATCGCGTCGGCGTGCGCATGGGCTACGGCAGCGACCTGCTGGGCGAGTCGCATGTCCATCAGAGCGAGGAACTGCGCATTCGCTCTGAGCTCGTCGGCAACCTCGAAGCGCTGCGCAGCGCGACCACTGTCGCCGCCGACATCATTCAGCGGCGCGGCCGGCTCGGTGCCATCACGCCGGGCGCGATCGCCGACCTTCTCGTGGTCGACGGCAATCCGCTGAAAGACATCAATGTCCTCGTGGGCCAAGGCGAACGGCTGCAGGCCATCGTCAAGGACGGTCGCTTCATGAAGAACGAGCTGGCTGAGCGTTCGCCGACGCATGCGCACGCCTGATGGCGCCGCCGAACGGAACTCTCCACATGGACCATCCACTGCTCTCCATCGACGAAGCGCGCGTCACCTTCGGCGGCCTGCATGCGCTCGACGGCGCCAGCTTCAGCGTCTTGCGCGGCAAGACCACCGGGCTGATCGGACCGAACGGTGCCGGTAAGACGACGCTCTACAACTTCGTGTCGGGTCTGCTGCCGAAGGCCTCGGGACGGGTCACGTTCGATGGCCTCGCCGTTGCCGGTCAACGACCCGAGCAGATCTCTTGCGCCGGCCTCGTCCGGACCTTCCAGCTCGCGCGCGGCTGCCCGCGCATGACGGTCTTCGAGCACCTCATGCTCTACGGACCGCGCCAGCGTGGCGAGGGGATGCTGGCCGGCACGCTCGGCGGCGCTCGCCTGCGGCACGAGGAGGAGGTTCTCTCGGAGCAGGCTCTGTCGGTGGCCAATCGCCTGCGCCTGGACCATGTGCTCGACAACCTCGTTACGGCGCTGTCCGGCGGCCAGAAGAAGCTGCTGGAGATCGGCCGCGCGCTGATGGCGAAGCCCAAGATGATCCTGCTCGACGAGCCCATGGCCGGCGTGAATCCGACGCTGGTGAGCGAGATCGCCTCGCATCTCGAAGCGATCCGCGAAGCGGGCATCACGATCCTGCTGATCGAACACGAGATGGCCCTGATCGAACGTCTGTGCGAGGACGTCATCGTGATGGCCGATGGCAAATTCCTTACGCGCGGCAGCTTCCGCGACGTCATCTCGGATCATCGCGTGCAGGAGTCGTATCTTGGGATGAGGCGCCCATGAGCACGCTGTCCGTAGAAGCACTGCGCGGCGGCTATGCCAGCGCGGATGAAATCGTCAAGGGCATCGACCTGACGGTCAGAGCCCACGACCTCGCCGTCATCATCGGGCCGAACGGTGCGGGCAAGTCGACCTTCCTGAAGCTGGTCGCCGGCCTGCTGGCTCCCAAGGCTGGGCGCGTCGAGATCGATGGTGCGGCGCTGAAGCCCGGCGACCCTCACGTTGCCTGCGAACACGGCCTGAGCTTCGTGCCGCAGGAACGCAACGTCTTCCAGAGCCTCACTGTGCGCGAGAACCTGGAGATGGGCGGCTTCCTGCTGCACAAGGCGCTGCGCGATCGCATCGACGAGCAAGTGCAGCGCTTCCCGCTGCTGAAGGGGCGCCTGAAGGACAAGGCCGGAAATCTGTCCGGCGGGCAGCGCCAGGTGCTGGCGATGGCCGTCGCGCTGATGACGTCGCCGCGCGTGCTGCTGCTGGACGAACCCACTGCAGGCCTCTCACCTGCGGCGGCCGACGAAGTCTTCGACCTGATCCGCGAGCTCGCACAACAGGGGCTCGCCATCCTGATGGTCGAGCAGAACGCGCTGCTCGCGCTCGAATACGGCACACGCGGCATCGTGCTCGTGGCGGGCAGGAAGCTGCGCGACGAGACCGCATCCGGCCTGCTGGCCGACGACGAGATCCGACATCTATTCCTCGGCGGGACCGAGATCCATCAACCGAACTGAAGAGTGCAACATGACCCAACTCGATCGACGCGCGTTCCTGGGTGCCGGCGCAGCCATCGGCATCTCCGCCCTGCCCGGCTGGGCCCTTGCTCAGGGTGATGGGCCGATCCGCATCGGCATCCTCATTCCATTGACCGGAGCGACCAGCCAGTTCGGCGCCACGATGAGCCAGGCGGCGCAGCTCGCCGCGGCCGAGATCAATGCCGCCGGTGGCGCGCGCGGGCGCAAGGTCGAGGTCGTCATCGAGGACGACCAGAGCAACCCGGAAGCGGCGGTGCGCGCCGCGCGCAAGCTCATCGACGTCGACAAGGTGGTCGCAATCGGCGGCTCCTATGCCTCGGCCGTGACGTCCGCCATTGCGCCGCTGTGCTGGGAAAGCAAGACCGTGCTGTGCACGGCCTCAGGTGCCGACAGCATCACGAAGCTGCCGCACCAGGGCTTCATCTTCCGCACCTCGCCGACCGTCACGCTCCAGGGCACGCGCGTGGGCGACTTCGGTGTCGAGCTAGGCGGCAAGAGCATGTTCTTCCTGGGTCCGCAGACGCCTTTCGCGCAGTCCTACATCGACATCATCTCGGGCATCTTCACGCGCGCCGGCGGCAAGGGCGCGGGCCTGATCTACGAGGACAAGAAGGCCAGCTACCGCTCCGAAGTGGACCAGGCGCTGCGCGCGAAGCCGGACATCATCGTGCTGGGCGGCTACGTGCCGGACACGGCTGTGGTGCTGAAGGATCTCTACCGTGCCGGCTTCTCGGGCAAGCGCATCGGCTTCTCCTTCGGCGTGAACCAGAAACTGCTGGAAGCCGTTCCGCCGGAGGTGGGCGAAGGCGCGTACTCGCTTGTGCCGTCAGCGTCCCTCTCCGCACAAGCCTACAAGCGACTGGTCGCGAAGATGAAGGTCGAGGCGCTCGACACCTACTCGTGCCAAGTCTATGACCACGTCAACCTGGTCGCATTGGCACTGGCCGGTGCGCCACAGGCAGCGGTCGCCGGCGTGACGATCAAGGACCAGATCCGCAATGTGTCGCAGGACACGCGGGGCAAGGTCGTCGACAGCGCCGAGGAGGGCCTGAAGTTGCTCGCCGCCGGAACACGCATCAACTACGACGGCGCGAGCGGATCGCTCGAGTTCGCCGACAACGGCGACGTCAAGGGCGTGTTCTTCCGCTACGAGCAGATCCAGAAGGCCAAGCTCGCGGTCGTGAAGGTTGCCTGACAACGCCACGAGTTGAGCACCATGCTTGTCGACGTCATCCAGCACGTGCTCAACGGCCTCATCATGGGCGCCGTTGTGGCACTTCCCGCCCTGGGCCTGACGCTCATCTTCAGCGTCCTCGGGTTCGTCAATTTCAGTATCGCCGCGCAGATGACGGTGGGCGCGTACGCCGGGTGGCTGGTCAACAGCCACTTCCACTGGCCGCTGATCCCCGCATTGACCACTGCCTTCGCGGCCGCGGGCTTGATCGGCGTGATCGGGGACCGACTGGCCTTGGTCCCGATGCGGCGCCAATCGACCGCGCACACGTCCCTCATGGTTGCCATCGTGTCGATCGCGTTGAACCTCGCGCTGGAGAACGCGCTGCGCTTCGGCTTCGGCAGCGATCTGTACAGCTACGACCTGCCGATCGCCCGCGACGTTCGGTTCGGCGATATCCGTGTCGGGCCGCAGCAGCTGAACAACCTCGGCATCGCCCTGATCATCGCCATCGCTCTGGCGGCGTTCTTCTCGGCGACGCGGTGGGGCAAGGCAATGCGGGCGGTCGCAGACAACCCAGACCTCGCGCGACTCAAGGGCATCGACCCGCGGCGGCTCTCCAGCCTGGCCACCTTCATCGGGATGGGCCTGGCGGGCATCGGAGGCGCCCTGCTGGCGATCGACACCAGTGTCGACCCTTCCACCGGCTCGCGCTTGCTGCTGATCGTCTTCGCGGCGAGCGTAGTTGGCGGCATGACCAGTCTTCCCGGTGCGGTGCTGGGCGCGCTGCTGATCGGCGTATTCAGCGAGGTGTCGCTGTCCGTCGTGCCTCCGGTCTATCAATCCGCGATGGCGTTCATCGCGATCCTCGTGGTGCTGCTGGCTCGGCCGAATGGTCTCTTCTCCGGTGCCTCTGGAGTCAGGAAATGACCAGCTACTTCCTCTTCATGGCCACGCTGGCCGGCATTTACGCCTTGCTGTCGCTCGGCCTCGTGACGATCTGGGGCCAGGGCGGCATGGTCAACCTCGGCCTGGTCGGCTTCTATGCCCTCGGGGCCTACGCTTCGGCCCTGCTCACCAAGTCGGGGGTGCCGATCGGGATGGCCTGGATCGCGGCACTCGCCATCACGGGTGGGGTTGGCGCGATCCTGTGCTTCGTCACGCGCACGCTGCGCGGCGACTACCTGGCCATCGTGTCGCTCGGCTTCGCCGAAGCGATCAGGCTGGCCGCAACCAACGAGAAGTGGCTGACGAACGGAAGCGACGGCGTCTCGGGCATCCGGGCTCCGATGAAGGATGTCCTGGGCGACGGCTTCCCGTGGTTCTACATGGGCCTTACTTGGGCGATCGTCGCGCTTGCCGCGTTCGGCCTGGGCCGCCTGCTGCGCTCACCGTACGGCCGTGCGCTGCGCGCGCAACGCGACGACGAGCAGGTGGCGGCTGTGGCGGGCAAGTCCGTGCTTCAACTCAAGCTCAAGACGTTTGCCATCGGCGCTGCCCTGTCAGGCTTGGCCGGGGCGGTGTATGCGCACCTCACCAGCTTCATCGCACCCGACGGATTTGTTCCGCTGCTCACGATCTACATCTTCCTGGCGGCCACCGCCGGCGGGTACACGCGTCTGACAGGCGCAGTGGTGGGCTC
>Ga0307510_10005918_pt1 | contig 14597 bp, 7 predicted proteins | sample 12_EM_MG_FD_207224 | JGI IMG/M metagenome (GOLD analysis project Ga0307510, IMG submission 207224) | Populus trichocarpa ectomycorrhiza microbial communities from riparian zone in the Pacific Northwest, United States - 12_EM | ecosystem: Host-associated > Plants > Roots > Unclassified | place...
CTACGAACGATAGTTTTCTCTTAATGATTAAACTATAACATAAAAAAACCAGCTAATCAATTAGCAATTCCAAACAAATATGGAAGTGAAACAAAGAAGCACGACTCCGAAAAGGATAATGGAATAATTCCTCATACTTGCCAGGCAAGGATGCTTTCCCAGCACCTCCTCCTCCTCTCAAGATGCAGCACGTGACCAGTCACGGTCCCAGGTAGAACAAAGCAATTGAAAACATGGATGGAAGAAGAAGAAGGGAAAAAAAAAGAGCAAAAAAATCAATACTAATTTTCTTATTTCCAGCTAAGAAACTTCTAGCTACAGACGAAGATATAAGAGAGATAATATTTATCTAAAATTATTTTATAAATAATTATAATTATAATTATATTGCATTATTTATTTAACTTTGTGATATTCTTACTATTCATTTATTAATTCTTATATTTTACAATGATATTATTCTTTTTTATTTTATGATTAGGGATCTCTTAAATCGTTTTTTTACACATCAAGAACAAATTCGACTTTTCAATTAAATAAATAAAAATTATCTATAGAATCCATTTCAATATCCATAACCATTTTAATATATCTAAAAAGGGACAAGAGAAAATAAATAAAAAAAACGTAAGTACATAAACACTTTCCCATCATTAAATTCTTATGGTTGGTAATCATATTAATAATAATAACAATTAACCACTAATCTTAATTACCCTACTAATCAACCCCACCTATTTCCATACAATAAATAAATAAAATAAATAAATCTTTCCCCAAATCACAATCCCAATTCCCACACACCAAAAAAAATAAAAGCCCTAACAAAATACTATTCACAAACTCTCCTCTCAAAATCCCTAATTTACATGTAAAAAAAGGGAGAAAACACGCAAAAAATCCTTTGATTAATGCATGCAAACAACAACAAGTGTAGATGCATGTCGGTGGAATAACAGTGGATCTGAATTGGTTACTACAATTTATATTCACTGTTTTTGTTATTGGTTTGGGGTTGTTACACCTCGTTAAGAATACGGCGTCCAAGTATTTCGAAGTCGGCGCTAATTTCGAAGCAGCTGAGAGTAGCCACACTGCTATTGATCCAAATATTATTAATCAAGCCGTGGAAGCTGAAGAGGACTCTAGTATCTGTGGAAATTGTGGCGGTTTTGGGAGTAAAAAGTGTTCTCGTTGCAAATCCGTGAGATATTGGTGAGTTTTTGGTGATTTCTTTGGGTTGTTGATTATTGGGTTCTGGTCAAAATGCAATCTTTTTTGGGTTCTTTTGATGTTGGGAATCAATGGGTTTTTGTTATTTTTTTGGTTTTGCAGCTAAATTAGTGATTTGGAAGGTAATTTCAATGTGTTTTTGTGTAGCTTAATTGTAGTTACGGCTCCTTTTGGTGGTTTTTGAGGTTTTGTGTTTTCTTGGTTTTGTAGCTAAGTTAGTGATTTGTGGGGTAATTTCTTTTATGTTTTTGCGTAGCTTAATTGTAGTTACGGTTCCTTTTAGCTAAATTAGTAATTTTAAGGGTAGTTAATTGTATTAGAATGAATTGAGTTTTTGTTTATATTAGTGATTCGTAGGGTAATGAACTCCCTAGTGATATATGGTTTGGCATAATTATGCATGATTTAGCTTAATTAGTGGTTAATGGGGTAATGAACTAACTAGTGACAGATGGTTTGTTGATAAAAGTGCAGTCTTTTTGTGTTGAAGGTGGCTTGTTAAACTTGGGAATTCTGGGTTTATGCTCTTTTGGTTTTGTGAGCTTATTTTTTATGGTTTTTTTGGTTAAATAGCTTAATTGATTTTGCAGGTAACTGATTGTGTTAAGAGTGCTATTGGCGGTTCACAAACACACACATATATATTTGTGGGTGGATGGGTGGGGTGGGTTTGGTTAAAATGTGCTCTTTTGTATTTAAGGTGGTTTCTTAATCTTATAAATCACTGGGCTCATCCTCATTGGTTGGCTTAGTTATGCGTGGTTTAATTGGTTGTTCAAGCTTAAGTAGCGATTGTAGGGTAGAGATAGCATTGCAATGCTATAAGAATAGACTATGATATAATGTGCTATTATTTTTTATTGATTTTATGATGAAGGTTTATTATCTGTTTCATGTTTTTATTTTTCAGATGAGGGGTTTTTTAGTCTAATTTGGAAGTTTTTTTTTTGGCTTTACCTATCCTTTTAATTGAGTTTAATATGTGGGTTTTAGGTGCAGATTTCTTAAGTTTCTTTTTTTAGCATAAATCATATGGTTGTTCTTGTTTTCTTTTCCCCAGCTCACAGAGATGCCAAGAAGCAGACTGGAAGGCTGGCCATAAGTTAAAATGCAAGGATTTCAAATTAAATTCTTCACAAACAGTAAGATCAAACTTTGGTTTTAAACCTTCAGGTGGTGGGAGTAGAAGCTTTTCTAACACTGCACTTGTTCCTGCCAATGGAGTTTCTAACTCCAAGCCTATAAAGAAGCCAGGAAAGGTATATGTTTTAACCTTTTCTCATTTTGTTGTTCATTTAGATTATTTAGTGAATTCTTGTTCTGCATAGTGAAAACTTCAACACACATAAATCTCAGGTTCTTTTCCCGTATGATGAGTTCATTAAACTTTACAACTCAGACAAGCCCGAATTCTCTCCCTGTGGGCTCTTAAATTGTGGAAACAGGTAAATGTTTGCAACCCCCGTACACCTTTATTTGTTCATTTGAGCATAAACTATGCATGGGCAGACACAAACATTTGCTAGTTGTGTTATGTTTTTCATTTGAGCATGTGCCATTTTTTATTCAATTATCCCCTTTCTTTTTTCCTTCACAGTTGCTTTGCCAACGTGGTTTTACAATGCCTCACATACACAAGGCCACTTGTTGCATATTTGTTGAAGAAAGGTCATCAAACAGAATGTAAGTTCAGAAATTGGAATTTTATGTAGCCTTTTTGTTCTGCTTTTTTGGGGTAGTTTGGACAATTCTTCCCTCACAACTTTTCATAACTGTTTCAGGTAGACATAATGATTGGTGTTTTCTTTGTGAATTCCAATCCCATGTTGAAAGAGCAAGCCAAAGCACGCTTCCCTTTTCACCAATAAATATTATTTCTCGGTTACCTAATATTGGTGGTAATCTTGGCTATGGAAGACAGGAGGATGCTCATGAGTTCATGAGGTTCTTATTAGTGGCCTTATCTGGTTTGCATATTCTGAGATAAACATCCCCCATCAGAAGAAAAGACACGACACACACCAAATATAATAAAATAGAAGAATCAGTTGAAGAAAGTGATTGACTAGAGAAGAAATTTTGGTTGTCTTATGCTATGCCCAGTTCAATACCATAAACCTTTCGTGTCTTTTCTGTAGGCTTGCTATTGATACTATGCAATCAGTATGCCTTGATGAATTTGGTGGAGAAAAGGCTGTTGAACCTGCCTCTCAAGAGACTACAATAATTCAACACATATTTGGGGGTCGCCTCCAATCTCAGGTCATGGATCCTGTTATACTGAAGCTGTTTGATTTTGTTCTTGTTTGTGAAAGCTTCTTTTCTCAGCATGCATTAACTGTATTGAATTCCACTTTTATGCCATTATCCAGAGCTTCTCATCGTTTTCTCTGTTATTAGTCATTACAAATAGGGAAAAAATAGAATTTGATGGACTCTTGGACTGAGCTGTTTCTGAGAAGTCTGATATCTGGTGCTGGATGCCATGTTACCAATCTTATTGGAAACGTAAAAAATCCCTGGATGATGCACCAAAGCCTTATCAAACCTGTTCCCAAACCCCAAATAATCTCTCAATTGATTAGAGGAGTCCTATCTCTAGTTTGGGATGCTGTCCTGACATGCTTTATCTTCGTTAGGTGATATGCACAAAATGCAATAAGATTTCAAATCAGTTTGAGAACATGATGGATTTAACTGTTGAGATTCATGGTGATGCTGCATCCTTGGAGGAATGCCTCGATCAATTCACAGACAAAGAGTGGCTTCATGGAGAAAATATGTACAAATGTGACAGGTATGGCTGCTTAATCCTGTGATTTCTGAATCCCAAAAGCTTAAATCATTTACTTTATTGATTCCATTTCTTCATCTCTTTTGTTTCATTATGCACACAATCTTTAATTTTAATATTTATTTTTTAATCTTCAACCTTTTATTTTAAGTAACTACTAGAAATTCAATCCTCTTGATTCTTCCACCCTTGCTATGACTGTATGAGCAATTTTAAATTATGATGGAGGTAGTTGCATTTTAAATTAAAATATTGATATGCTTTAGAACTGAATGAAGGAAGCAGATACATGTATCTTGCTCCAGCTAGTTTGGGATATCAATCTTGAGTTGGTTTTATTTTTTTCCCTGGATGGTGACTGGGGTTTGTTGGTTTCAGCAAATCTTTCTCCCCTTGCTATTTGAGCTAAGATAGGCAGATGGATGGTAGATGTTGAATACGGACTAGTGGTGCATTATTTACTGTCCAATTCTTCCTTCTCTAGTCGTTCCTTGGTCCGGGACTTGGAATATTCTCTTAAAGAGGAAAAATGTGTGCTTATTGGTTATTTAATTTTCATTTTTACTCTAGCATATTTAACATGAACATTATAATTGCCTCACTGAATAGACTACATATTCTATTCGCTGTGGCCAAATATGGCTTCCATGAACTTGTGGACTGAAAATTACTTCTAGTTCTAAGTATGTGGTCTCTAAATATCTCCTTAAAATATGGCCCCAGATCAGACAGAATAAAATGATGATTTGTCCAGCCAACTCCAACTAGTTTGGCATGATGCCTTGATGGTTTAATATTTGAAAGTGAAATATGCCTTGCCATGAAATTTATCTTTTTTTCATACTAGTTTGTCAATATAATTGGAGCCCAGCAGGTTCTAATAGAACAAGGCTACCAATAAAATGGATCACAAGTCTGCATTTAATATCTTTTGATGTCTGCATCTGTTCTGATTTAAGGTACAATTTTAAACTTTGTATAGGTGCAATGACTATGTCAAGGCATGGAAGCGTCTTACCATTCAACGAGCTCCAAATGTTCTTACAATCGCTTTAAAGAGATTCCAGGTCCGATTTGTTTACATGCTATGGATATCTCTGCTGCTGTATTACCTTTCTGAATCTAAACGACCTTTTCTGTGAAAATCAATTATTTTGCTATATTCTAGTTCTAGAGGTTTTTATAACTTCTGAAATCATGTGGACATAACTTTTCAGAGTGGGAGGTTTGGTAAACTTAACAAAAGGGTAACTTTTCCTGAGATGTTAGATCTGAGCCCCTACATGAGTGAAGGAGGAGATGGCACTGATGTGTACAAGCTTTATGCAGTTGTTGTCCATGTGGATATGCTAAATGCATCATTTTTTGGTCATTACATCTGCTACACCAAGGATTTCCATGGAAACTGGCACAGAATTGATGACTGCAAGGTAGGGGGGGGGGCCCCCCCCCCCCCCCAAAAAAAAAAAAAAAAAAAAAAAAAAAAATCCGTTTGCACTTCTAAACAGATCTACCATCTACAGCTTGTGAGGATTGGTGGCCTTATCTTTTTAAACTCATAATGTGAAACTTGGTTTTTTTAATTTAAATCTAGTGTAAGAAATGATTTTCTGCTTTGGAAAATTGCTATGCCAGAATCCTATGTCCCATCATTATTACATCAAATGAAAACAGCTCAATTGTCACGCTCAATCTACATGGACTCATTTTTCTCTAACTGCAGTTCTGCCTTCTCCCAGGTTTCTAGTGTTGAATTAGACGAGGTACTTTCTCAGGGCGCATATATGCTTGTGTACAGCAGGTATACAGACTAATGCCTGATGGTGGATATTGACTACCATCCAATCTCAATTTTATCTATGACCTTCACAACATTTGCTTTGCTTATATACAGTTACAGTATTTAGCATGCTATAACCAAGTTGCAGGCAAATTAGAAACTTGAACATTCATTGCATACATTTCGATAGGATGGCATAAAAACTTGATGGTATGAGAACTTGAGGAAAATATAAGCATAAAATGGTGGATTTTATTTTCTTATTTTATGTTTAAGCAATGTTGAAATTTCTGGTTTCCTTGTTAGAAACATTTATATAAGCAGGATGCACGTGTCAGAACACTTATACAGCAGAATGAGACTTTGAATTTGTTTATCTGAATTGGGGCATACAAGCATCGTCTGTTCAACTGCAGTGTGTGTGTATATATATATTAAGTTCTTTCTGGCTCTGCTCTGAAGATTGTATTTGCCTGATGTTGGGCAGGGTTTCTGTTCGACCATCATGTCTCAGAACCATTGAGCCTTCAAAGGAGCAGCAATCAATCGTGAAAGTAGAACTAGATTCTTGCACAGAGAACCCAGTTGAACACCTTTCACCAATAGAGTCGATGGATGCCACAAATTCTGGGTTCCCAGCACCTGAAAATGAAAATTCTGAAGTTGGAAGTGAACATCACGAGTCAGGGACTGGTAATGAAGATCCTGACGATATGATTGGAGTTGATTACTGCTCAAGTTTATCCATTCCAGTGGAGGTTTCTGGCCTCAAGAAGGATTCCGCTGCTGCACTTGATTCAGAAGCTGTTGTGATAGAGCACTCCTTGGGCTATACAGATACAGTCATGTCTGAATCAGATTCTGCCGTTGCGAAGGATATCCAAGTAAATGGCAGTATTTATTCGTTCTCGAGTGAAGAGATTTCAACATAACCTAAAAATTTGAAACGTCAACCACCATTCCACGATTTGGACAGCAGGACACGGCGCAACTGAAGCTAAAAGAGCAATAGTAGATAGTTATTGATGATAATGATGCTTTATCAATCTCTAATTAATCGTTCATATTTTTTAAACAATCCCCAATCATCAAAGGAAAATTTGAGTTGGGCATTTTTATCCTGGGTTTCATTATTTGCAGAAATCTCAGATTCTATTTGTAACGGTTCTAGATGAGAAGAAGCCTCACCTTCCTTCAAATGACACAGTACGAGGATGTCATTGCTTCATGAGCAGGAATGTTTCGTTTATAGTCTACTCCATAATGTAAGCTGCCAAGAAATTCTAGTCCAAGGAAAGCAAGTGATAGGTTGATTAATTTGTTAGTGTACCACTACAGCATAACATCCTACTCTAGGAATATAAATTTTCTGGCTGTGTCAAGAACAAGCCAAAAGGGTCACTGTGATTGATTGATAACTTGTGCATGTATAGAACTTGAACTGGTCTGGAGCTGCAGAGAATGCTGGAATGTGAACAGTGGAGATTCTTACATTGATTGATTGATTGATGGGGCTTTTTACCGCCAAAATTGATGGGGCTTTGCTACTTGTTATTGCGAGATTCTTACATCTATTAAGGTTATCCCATAGACCAGTAGTGTTCCAATCTCCTCGCGTCTAGGGGGGTTAAAAAGTGTGAGAAATAGTTTTTTTTTTAATTTCTAATTGCATCTGATCAATCCTAAGTAAGTGATTTATATCATAGTTATTAGAATTTATCTGAGATATGACCCGACTCAAAAGTCAGTTCTTGAGTTTATTGGGTTAGCCTAAATCAAATTTAAAGGTCTGTGTTGTTAATTTGTTTGGTAAACTTAAATTAAATTTAAAATAATATTGTTTTATTTATTTTTAAATAAAATGATGTTGTTTTAAATATTTTTTTTTAAAAACAATGTAATTTAAATAAAAATAAAAATAAAAATTCTAGAATTTAACTCGATAAAATCAAGTTTAATAACTATATTTTATATTCATAAGGATGTACTAAGTTTAATAATTAATAGGATAGCTTGGTTAAAAATTTCTAATATATATATATAAAATATAAAAAATATTTTTTTATTTTCTTCATTAACGCCATAATCCTAAAATTTCGAAGTCTTACAATACAAGTATGAACCTTTTTTTCACTGGATTAAAAAAAGACATTTTACTCCCAATCCAAGAAAGTTGGTCCAAAATTACTAAATAGTAATCATGATAACGGTAAAGGGATTATTTAGAGTAGAACCAATAATCATGTGAAGTGGTTAACATCTTAGACCGTTTATCTTGAAAATAGTAGAGCCAAAAGTGGAGACACAGGAACCAGCAAGCAAGCAAAGCCATTTTTCATCTGATGGCGATTTCTCTCGTGGTGTTGCCAGCTGTTTGTCTTTACCCTTGCTGTATTATTATTATTATTTCTCGCTCTATCTTCCTCCTTTTTTTTCGCTTCTATATTTTTTACTACAGCAAAACCACTCACAAAAACCTCTTTCACTTGATCCAAGAACCCATAAAAAAAGGATTCTTTTTTGTTACTATAATGTAAAGGGAGTTTGTTTTTAGCAAGGTTATTGATTTTTAATGATGTCCCAGATTCCAGTTATGTTTTCTATTTATTTTTGCTTCTAAAGTTCGATGCTTTTTATCTGATTAGTTTGCAGGGCTTTGTTTTGTTTCTGATTTTGGGAAATTGTGGGGATTTTTTTGACTCAATTGACAGCAATGGAAAATCGCAGTGAAGCAGAAGCAAGTCCTTATAAGAGGTACTTGTGTTATATTATTGAGTTCTTAATCCAAAACCTATTAATGCATGCATGTAATACTTATTCACATTTCATTATCTGATTGATTTGTTTGAAGGCATTTTAATGAATTTGATGATTGTATGTGAATGAATGAATGTAGTTTGGTTGCGGCCGTGTCATATGGAATTGCTTCAATGGCTATGGTTTTTATCAATAAGGCCATTTTGATGCAATATGGTCACTCAATGACCCTTCTCACTTTGCAGGTATTGAATTTTTTTGAATTTGAAAACAAATTAAACCCTTTTCTTGTTTAATTGTATTGTTATTTGGAAAAATATTCATGCTGTTTTGTCAATCCCACTTGATGATGAGTTTTGAAGATTTTTAGACTTGTTGCTCTAATATGTGTGTTTTCGGTGATTATGATTACTGATAAAGGACGTTGTTATTGTTTGATTCTTGTTGGTTGGTTGGTTGGATTAGCAATTGGCGACGGCATTGCTTATACATTTTGGTAGACGAACAGGGTATACGAGAGCGAGGGGAGTCGATATGCAAACAGCTAAAAGACTTCTCCCAGTTTCGTTGTTCTACAATGCTAATGTAGCTTTTGCTTTGGCTAGCTTGAGAGGAGTTAATATTCCTATGTATATTGCAATAAAGAGACTCACACCGCTTGCAGTACTTATAGCTGGAATTTTCTCAGGAAAGGGAAAGCCTACAACACAGGTCTGTGCTGCCACTTATTGAGCTAGTTTTCACTGAATGCTTACCCTTTTTGTTTGTAACATATATAAGATATACATTGGACTCTGCTTTGCTAGTGTTTTATTTTACATTTAGTGTGTGTGTACTTGAACTGGTAAAATTAATATTATTGACAGAATGATCAATAATTCACATTCCCGATTCTTGAATTTTGAGATTTCATAAATGAAGGAGAAGCTTGCTGTTCAATTAACAGATATATGTTACTAAAAGACCAATTTTTATTTATATGCCCATAATCTAGTTATCAACCCTTTGAATCCTTGAGAAGGCATCTCCTTGACTAGTATCTTGAGTATAGGATGCTCCTTCAAACTATGACACTTTAGCATCGTATTTCAGGTTACTCTTTCCGTGCTATTGATTGCTGCTGGAGTTATTATAGCAGCACTTGGAGATTTTTCTTTTGACCTTTGGGGATACGGCATGGCCCTTACTTCTGTTTTCTTTCAGGTTGGCTATTAATTCCATAATTTCCAATGGATGTGAATAATACAGCGTGATGATGCTTGCTTATTTACTAACAGTAGTTGTGCTTTGAAAGTGCAGACGATGTACCTTGTTTTAGTTGAAAGATCTGGTGCTGAGGATGGCCTCTCTTCAGTTGAGATAATGTTCTACAACAGCTTTTTGTCTCTTCCATTCTTGATATTTCTCATCATAATTACAGGGGAATTTCCAAACTCTTTAGCATTATTGTTTGCAAAGGTCAGAATCTTAACCCCTCATATTTAGACTCAAATTATTGATTGTGCTAGAAACAAATGGCATGCTGAAGTTCTGAAGCCTGTTCAGAGCAAGCTAGAATGCTATTCTTGTTTACTTATGTAGGCTCTTGTCATTATTGTTTACAAATGGAACTTTGAATTAATAATTGATGGTCAAAACCTTTTTATGTAGCACCAAAAACCTTTTCTATGACTTCAAAGTTTTCTATCAGAGTCTGGATTTTACAGTTAGGCAGTTAACATCATTGAAGTTCAGTCTAATTTATGTTGCTGTAGGAGCTTATACCTTACCAGGAGAATCTTGTATTCCACTTCAACATCTATCAGATTTTCATGTCAATAGTAGAACACCATTGGTCAAATATGTTTCAGTGTGCAGTCAGTTATTTGAGTTTTTATTATTTTCCTTTTAATTGGTATCCCAACTGAAAAGTATTAAATAGGTTGAGGTCATGTTATATTGGTATCCTGCATTTCATGTTTTTCCTTTTGGGATTGTTGATTGATGCCTTTTGGAATAGTCTGGTTCCTGAAACCAAGAAAGTGCACTACTTGGCCATTTCAGAATGATCTTAACATCTTGAACATCTAAAACCTCGTTTTTTTCTAGGGCAGGGCAAGGGTATCGATTATGTATTAGGGAAACTAGGTCTGATTTCTGTAGAGGGGTGGGGTGAGGGTGTTGATAGCGTATTGGAATGCAAAGTTTGATTCATGCTATAGACACCCTCTTGAGACCTTGACCTCTCCAACTTGTGATAAATTTAAGTGACAGTTTTAGTTGTCATATTATCATTTATATTCCCTCACAATTTAAGACCTTCAAAAGTTATCATGATGAACAGTATCAGGCTACTGACCTTATTATGTTGAATATCAATTGCTGTTCTATCACGAATGCAGTCCCAGCAAGCAGATGCCTCGGAAAACTGCACAGTTGTTGCAACTTTGATACTGTCTGGTCCATCCTGGACTATTCTATCATTAGACTTTTCTCAATGCTTCAAGTTGATGTTTTCTGGTGTATCCATAAAACTCAATGCCTCCACATGCATGTGCCTTGTTTTAAGTCTGAATTATTGTCTTGCCTCTTCATATGGTATTGGTCTTGGTCAATCTTTTTAACCAGATCATGTAATTTGTTTTGAAAAAATTGTGGCAATCAAAAAGATTTCCATAAAGTGCAGTGATGATTCAAACTTCATTTTTCCTCTACAAAGTGCTGCATTTTGCTCTTCGTGATTTCTAACTTGAAATCTGTTTTTTATTGCAGAGTAATTCCTTATCATTTTTGGTGATCCTTGTTATTTCATTAATAATGGGCATAGTTCTCAACTTCACAATGTTCTTATGTACCATAGTCAACTCAGCTCTAACAACAACCATTGTGGGAGTCCTCAAAGGTGTTGGGTCCACGGTATGTGCATATAACCCTTCTAGTCTATTATAGAGAATCTATAAGAAGAAAACAAAGAACTTGGAGTTTTATCAATTAAACCAAATTGTTTGTGGGTTTTTTCAGTTACCCTCATCTTTTTCAGACCATTAGTCATGTTTTGCTAAATGTTCAAGTGCATGAAGTTTAAGTTTCCTTTTCCTTTTCCTTTTCTGCTCAGACCCTTGGTTTTGTCCTCCTGGGTGGTGTGGAAGTGCATGCTTTGAACGTGACTGGATTGGTTATCAACACAGCGGGTGGTTTGTGGTACTCATATGCCAAATACCAGCAAAAGACGAGTAAACCTCCAAAGAGAATATCAGATGTAGAGGCTCGTAGCAAATAAGTCTGCTTTTGAGGATCACTACTGGTGATGAGTTGCTGCTTCAGCCGGTTCCTTATCTGATTTCTTGTCAATTTGCCTACACTGTATAATTCACAATGATCTCATAGTAACAACCAAAAGGGGTGGAAAATGAAGTATAGCGATAACTTTTTGTTCTTAAAGAATATTCAACTCTATAGCATATCCTTGCTTGGAACACTCTTGATTTCGTTCGGAGAAGATGTCGAGTCTAGATGGTTAATGTTGTCCGCTGATTTAGATTGGACTTGTGCTTGAAACTGATGCTTAAGCCACAGAATGTTGTTCAAAACGTTTTAATCCTGTGAAATCAAAAGCTTCTCTTAGCTCATTTTCTTTCTACTTTATGATTGCATCATGCATATGATTCTCAGCTGTGATGGTTCTCGTCAGAGTCGGTGAAAATGATTGATCTATCCACTTCTGTGCTTGTTTGGAGACAAGATTAGTTCTGATAATGTAAACCCTAGAGTTAAACTGGGACTCCTGAAATCCTCAACACGCATCCCATGCTAAAGATCTATCCACTTAACTAGAATGATCTCCCCTCTTACCACCACCCCTTAGAAAGGCACAATAAATGGGAAATTAGGTGAATGATCATGACAGAAAGTAAGAGTTTAACTGCTGCAATAGGCAAGATGAATCCTCTCAAGTTCAAGAAAACATCCTATCATTAGTCAAATCAAGTGTGAATCATTGTTCATACCAGTTTTCTCTTAACTAGTTGATGCATTGCTCGTTGGTACAAGACTATAAGCTGTCTCCACTCTCAATTGTCTCTTTCATGGATAATTAATCTTTCAAGTCTAAAGTTGTTTTCATTTTCTTCCAGCACGGGGGGGTACTGCGATACCCCAGCTAGCTTAAAGCATATCATTCAAATTAGGATTCACAAGAATTTAAGGACTGATATCATTAATGTTTTCCATTTTTTAAAACTAAATTTAAAAATATAAACAAAAAACTTTATTTTTTTGTTGTTTATTACAAAAATATAAAAAACCAATAACTAGTTGTCAAAAAATTTCAAAATCAAACAAATTGGTTTTAAAAATTATGACAATGGATAATTTTGCTTTTTGTTTTTTTAACATGAAAATTCAAAATAATCAAGTTTTTAAAAATAAAAATTGCAAACAATATTATCTCTAAATAAAAGCGAGAGAAAGATAATGAAAAACAGAAAATACATATACTTTTGTATCTTATTTTTTGAAATGACAATTTCACTTTCAAATTATTCTAAAAACATATTTATTTTATATTTCTATTTATGTTCAACCAAAACACATGGATGATTTTGCTTCTTTTTTTTTTTAACATAAAAGTTTAAAATAATCAAGTTTTTAAAAATAAAAACTGCAAATAACATCATTGTTTAATTATTGTCTCGAGATGAAAAGAAAACAAAAATAATAGAAATAGAAGGGAAATGCCTCTCTTCCTCTCAATTTTAAAAGGACATGATTTCACTTCAAAACTATTTGGTTTCACTTCAATCAAATATTATTTTTGTCCTAAAACATTAAACAAACGCAAACCAACCCTAATTGTTAAAAAAAGTAGTTATTATTATTATTATTATTATTATTATTATTATTATTATTATTAATTTGATATTGCATCATCAACTGAAAAATACAAGATATATATGCAATGGAATGTGGGTGGGACATACAATGGCCACAGACCATCGAAGGACAAACATGGTTTGGTCTTAACTCTTCTGCCTAATGCTTGCTTGTAGTTATGTTGACAATGAAAGCTGGCCATAGCTTGCTGATAACCAATAGCATAATATTTCATGGATGGTTTAGAGAAGAAGAAGTGGCCCTTCTGTTTTTGGAGGTTCCTCAACATTGAATAGCTTACCAAACATGATTTTAAAACTTGTGCTTCAAAATGTCTTGCTATTACTACCCATTTTCTTTTCTTGTCTTTTTGGTTGATTTACATTGAATAATGACAATGAATTCCTTTTCTTTTTCAGGCTTAAATATTGAAATCGAGAAAATTATTGCTCCTAAAATCTCAAGTAATTTATGACCATGAATCCCTTCTCTTTTTATGGCTTGAAGAAAGGATCTTTTATGAGAGTTCATTAGTTTAAATCCACCATCCCAAAATATCGAAAAAGGAAAAGAAGGTGAATTCCATTTTCTTTAGGCGTGGGAGGAGAAAAATATTGAAATCTAGAAAATTATTCCTTGTACGTAAGAAACAAAAATATATTTCAATTTAAAAATTTAAATAATTAAGTAAAGGACTGCTTAACTAGTGTAAGCAAGAGTATTGCTAGACGAGCATCAACGACGAAGACATTGTAAATGGGTTCACAAGCATACTATAGTTGCTACAACAATCTTTAACAAGTTAAAACAATTGTCTATCACCAGATTTGCTCGTAACAAAATATAATTTATATTTTTAATTAAAAAAATAATTTCAAGTAGTTTCTTGAAATTTTTCTTTTCATTTTATAACTAATTAGTATCTACACTCTTATTTTTTATGCAAAAAAACAAAGTTCACGCCTCTAGTTCAATTCAAGACAAATTATGCACATTGAAACTAAAAGAAATTCAAAAATATTCTACTTTTCACAACTTAAACCTAGGAGACAATAAGGAAGCATCTCATATGAGAGCAACTCCCTCGTATCCCTACTAGATAATGATTCTACTAAAGTATAAGCACATGGTATTGCTCCTTTGTCTTGGATGAAACCAATATGTCTTAGTCCTGCATGCTGA
>Ga0307510_10005919_pt1 | contig 14596 bp, 8 predicted proteins | sample 12_EM_MG_FD_207224 | JGI IMG/M metagenome (GOLD analysis project Ga0307510, IMG submission 207224) | Populus trichocarpa ectomycorrhiza microbial communities from riparian zone in the Pacific Northwest, United States - 12_EM | ecosystem: Host-associated > Plants > Roots > Unclassified | place...
GCGCGGGCGCGGGCGCGCGCCGGCGCCCGGGGGGGGGGGGGGGGGGGTTGGGGGGGAGCGGTTGCGGTTGGTGGGGTGAACAGGCGGGCACCGGCTACCTGCCGCCGCGCGGGCTACGCGCCGCCGCCTCGAACTCCCGTAACGCCTGGGCGAGTTCTCGCCTACGGTCGGGGTGGTCATCGATGGACACCACGGCATCGAAGAACTCCCACAGCCCCTCCCGGTGGTACCGGGCGAGCCCCGTGAGAATCCCCACGACGTCCGTACGTCCCCTGGGGTGGCGGGGAAGAGATCCGGCGATACGGGGGTCCAGCGTGCCGATCACCGCCTGCCGCTCGACGGGATCGTTCATCGACGGATAGGCGAACAGGGCATCCACGGCCCGTTGCAAAGGAGAGGCCGACCGCTCTCCCACCCTCTCACCCACTGCAGGCAGGATCTCGGTACGTTCGGGGCTCCGCAGCCTGATCTCGGGAAGCTGCAGGGTGCGGCCCGTTTCCCTGAGGGCTGCGATACGGGCCCGGACGGCGGGAAACAGTTCCTCCGGATCGGGCGGCGCGGGCAGGGCGGCGGCGCGTTCCGCGAGCAGGCCCAGGACTATGTCGGAGAAGAACCCCGTGGCACGCACCGGATCGTTGACGGCGACCCGCCCGCGGCCTGCGGCCCGCAGTGTGGTTTGCCGGTGTACGAGCGTGCGCCGACCCATCGGCAGTGCGTCGGGCGGCAGTTGCTCCCGAAAGTCAAGGTCCTCCTCGAACGTCTCGCAGGCGTCCACGATCCATAGTTGCTCGGTGAGGGCGGGCACGGCGTCACTGGCGTACCGGGCGAGTGCGGAGTCCAGATCGATACCGAGTTTGTCCGCAGTGGTGGCATCCGAGGAGAAAAGCCGCAGCCGATCCGACCGGTCGAGGACACCGTGCCCACCCCACCACACCCACAACACGTCACCGTGGGCCTGCGGCAGTTCACGAACCAGGACCCGTCTCAAGGTGGCCTGGTCGGCGGGTGCGTACGGCACGTCGGGGACGTAGGACGGCAACGGGGCCAGGTGGAGCCGGAGTTGTTCCTCTGGCACCCCTTCAGCGCACAGCAGCCGGTAAAGGGCCACGGCGTCTCGGGCGGGCCCCGGCAGACTCCAGTCGTCGCCAGCGTCGTAGGCCTCGATGCCGACGATCAGGGCGTGCACTCGGGCCGGATCGACGGGCGGGAGCATCGCGGAGCCATGCGGTGCGACGGTCGACCCGGTCATGGCAGGCGGTCCACGATGTGCCGGTAGACCGCCGGGTTGGTCCAGTACGCGCTGTGGGCCGCCGGAAACGGCTGGCCGCTGTCGACGGCGACATCAGTCACACGGCCCGGGAACAGCTCTCCTCCGAGGTAGCCAAGCAGGTCGCGGGGGTCGTACAGGTTCAGCCAGTCCGGGACGTGTGGAGGGAGCGGGGTGGGATGTTCGAGGGAGGGCAGTGAGCCGGACTCGTACAGGAAGGGGCCCTGGGAACCGGCCGTCACCAGGAGCCGGACCTGATGGAGCCCGGCCGAGATCAGGGTGTCCAGGGCGATGATGCCTCCCAGGCTGTGGCCGACCAGTGCCACGGGCGGTTCCAGGCCCGCGACAAACCTGCGGAGGTCTGCACGGACCGCGTCGCCGCGGCTGAGGTAGCGCAGGATGTCCGCCGCAGCGGGGTGCGCAGCCTCGGTGAGAGCGCGTCGGCGACGTACGACGGCGCGGGACGCGGCGGAGCCCGCCGCCCGCAACAGCCGGGAGCGCACTCCCCGTTGTGTTCCTCCCGGCGGCGCGCCCAGTGCTTCGGCGAGCCGATCAGTGACGGCGTCCCGCGTCTCGCCGGTCGGTACCAGCGGTGTGTCCGCGTCGAGGGCATCGGCTGTCACGCGGGCGACCAGGCTGCGCGCGGCGAGAACCGCGAGGTGGTCCGCGTCGAGGGCCTCGGCCGCCCGGCCCAGCAGCGGATGGGCGGCCAGGTCCGTGGCGGCACGGGCCAGACCGGGGCCCAACTCCTCGGCGGGTGCGTCGCCTTGTGTAGCGAGCTCGGCGAGTTGCGACTGGAGTTTCTGGTGCGGTGGTACGAAGCCGGGTGCTCGCTCGCCGGATGTTCGCGCATCGGAGGCCGCGAGGACGAGTTCGGCATAGGGGTCGCCGTAGAGCACGGCCCATGCGGCGGCCGGGTCAGGGGTATCGGCCAAGCCACGGACTGTACTCCCCGGTAATGGCGGCAGACTCGCCCCTCCCGCCGCCAAGGTGGCACCGTGTGTGCCTCCCCAGTAGTAGGGCGCTATCCGGAGCCCGTCCCGCAGCTCGGACAATCCCGTCGCGACACGCGCCGCAAGCGCCGAGAAGGCCGGCTCTCGAACCCCGGTCCCGTGGATGAAGACAACCGCCGTCATGTGCCCCCCATGGCGCCAATGCCCGCCCCTCCGCGGGGGCAAGCGACTGCCGTTGCGACTCCAAGTAACGCATACTGCGCGGCGGTTGACAGGGCTGGTTACAGAGGTATGGGCGCCACGTCGCATTCGATCCGACGACGTTGACGGGCCGCGAGGAGCCAGGGGTGGTCCTCCTTGACGACTCGCTCGAAGCCGTCTACCGCGCGTCCCTCCATCTCGTCCGCCTCTGCCCTGCGGCCCAGCCCGCGCAGATCGAGCGCCAGGTTCGAGGCGCAGGACAAGGTCAGCGGATGATCCATTCCGGCCGCCTCGACCAGCAGCGGGAGGTTGGCCTCGTCGATCTGGCGGGCTCGGTCGAACTCCAGCCACTGGTAGGCAGTGTTCGCCTGGCCGATCGCGACGGTCAGTGTCAGGACGTGGTGAAGTCCGACCGTCTCCGCCAGTCGGGTGGCCGCGTCGTCCTCGCATTCCTGGGCTGCGGACAGTTCCCCGAGGGCGCGCAGGGTGGCCGCCAGATTCGCCTTCATCAGGAGGGTGTGGCCGTGGTTCTCGCCGTAGCGATCCGCACAGCGCACCACCGTCTCCTCACCGAGTCGGCGCGAGCCCTCGAGGTCACCGGTGAGTCGCCGGTCAACGCTGACGTTGATAGCCAGCGCCAAAGAGTCGGGGTGATGGGGACCGTAACTTGCCACAAAGCCGTTGAATGTCTCGTCGGAGAGCTTGGCGGCGGTGGTGATCGCGCCGTCGCGGCGGCGGCAGACCGCCAGATTACCGGCGATACGCAGAGTGAGGGGGTTGTCGTCGCCGAGCGCGGCGCGCGCCCGGCGGTGTACGTCCTCCTGGTGGAGGCGAGCGGCGGGATAGTCGCCGCTCTCGCGGATGTCACTCGCCAGTCCGTTGAGACTGTTCAGCGTCAGAGAACTGGCGGGGCCGAACACTTCCTCACGCCGTCGTGCCGTCTCCTGGTCCATGGGCAACGCCTCGCGAACCTGACCGCACAGTCGCAGGTCGACACCCCAACTCTGGGCGGCCCGCAACGTGATCTCGTCATCGGGTCCCAACTGCATGCGAGCCCGCTCCGTGGCTTCCTGACCCAGGTCACGGGCCTCCGCGAACCTGCCTTGAAAACGCCGCGCGTCAGCCAACTCGATCATAGAGTCGATGAGGTCCTCCTCGTCGACCTCCACTCGACGAGACGTCTCCAGCGCTTGCTCGCTGAGCCGGATGGACTCACCGCTGTCACCGACCACGCGCAGTAGGAACGCCAGGATCTTCGAGATGCGGATGACACGGATGTCTTCCTCCCCGGACGCCTCGGACCAGGCCGTGTACGCCTGTCGGGCGAGGTCGGCGGCACCTTCGAAGTCGCCCCAGTAATAGAGGAACAGCGTGGTGTCATAGACCAGTTCGCGGACATATGGGTCTGTGCTCGTCACGGCCTGGGAGCTGAGCACGTGCGGCAACAGGGCTTGATAGGCGGGCCACTCCTGAGACGAGGCATAGTGGCCAGGTTTGGCCGCCGACAGTAGTTGATGGGCGGCGTTACTCATCCGCTCACGTTCCTCGGGTCCTTGCTTGGCAAGCAGTACGTTCTGCAACAGACGGTGCATCTGCAACGTATCGGACCGAAGGTCCAGTTTCACCAAAGAAAACTGGGTCAAGTCGCGAATGGCCCGACTGAGCTTTATCAACTCGCGCAGAATGGGGTCGACTTGGGGCGTGATTTCGATACCACGGCTCTTGCGGAGCATGGAAAGCGGGACCGGTTCCGGAGCCATGCAGGCGCAGATGTCCAGGAGTTCGCGCGAGCCCGGGCTGTTCTCCTTGATCCGTTCCAGCGAGATGTCCCACGCTGCCGCGACGGTGAGGGGGTAGTCGGGGGCCGGGTCTAGATCGAGGATCTCCGGACTGCGCTGGTTCAGGAGGTCGAGGTATTCCTCGACAAGCATCCCTGTGACAGCGCGCCAGGCCCCAGCCTGTTCCACGGCGAGCGGCAGGTCCCCCAGCGCCGCCGCGAGCCGATCCGCGTCGGCCTGGGACAGGTCTGGAGAGCGTTTCTGAAGCAGCTCGATCGATTCCTCCCGCTCGAACACGTTGACCGGAAGCGATGTCGCCACGCGTTCCCAGTCGCGGTTGCGGGAAGTGACGATGATATTCCCCGGACCATTGACGGGAAAGTAGTTCCGCACCACGTCGACGTTCTCGGCGTTGTCGAAGACCAACAGCCAGTTGTCGCAGGGCGCTCCCGTGCGCAGTGCCTCAAGGACGGCGGGTACGGCCGTGTTGGCGGCGGGTGCGCTACCGCCGCCCTCCAGCACCGCGGGAACCAGTCGCAGCCGTGCAGCAAGATTGGCGAGCGCAGTGAGAATCAGGCTTTCCCGTTCGGCGGGGATCCAGCAGATCACCTTGTAGTTCTGCTGATGACGGTAGATGTATTCGAGCGCGAGCTGGGATTTGCCCACGCCTCCCATACCGTGCAGCGCGTGCGGCAGCACAGCTGCGGTGTCCTGGGTGCTCAACTGCTCCTCCACCGCTTGGAGGAGCCCCGTTCGGCCCACGAACGAGGTGTTCCGCAGAGGGACGTTCACCAGGAGGGCCGGTGCTCCGGTCATCGACGATCCGGTCACGGTGATCGGCATAGCTCAGACTCCGGGACATGTTCATGGTCACGGTTACCAGAGGCTCGAGTTTGAGCGAACTCAACTCGACAGAAGTCCAGTTGGGCGCCGAGAGCTATCAGGCTCTGTGCTGTGGCTGGAAGAGTTCAGGATGGGCCAGCATCCGGCAGGACGTTCGCCCCGGGGAGAGGGCCGCGTGGACGACAATCCAGCCGGCGAGGACGTGCGGTTCGGCCGGATTAGCATCGAGTACATCACTGTATAGGGCATATGCGGTGTCCAGGTCTCCAACGGCAAGATGTTCGTCGGCCGTGGAGGGTGCGTTGTGGCAGTCGGCGAACGCGTAGGTGCGTACGTCTGGCCAGGACTCCCGGTCGGCACGGAAGCGGAGGCCTGCCGGATCATTCGCCGTACCGGACTCCGGTGCGACGTTCCGCAGTCGCCATTCGGTCCGGTGCAACCTGGCCGCGGTACGGGCCCGTTGGAGGGCCGACCGGTCCACGGGTTCCCGCAGCCAACCGTCGAGTGTCCGGCCCAGCCCGGCGACGAGGACGCGCCCCTCGGCCGTGAGTCTTCCGCTCGCCAGCAACGTGTGGACGACCAGGCGGACTTGCAGCCGACGCAGCGCGAAATGGTACGCGGCGGTCTCGGCGTGCTCCGGGTCGGCCAGCCGTTCCCGCCAGAAACCCGCGACACCGATGAACGCGTAGGCGCCGTGCAGCAATCCCGTGAGGTGCCGTGGATCGCCGCGCCAGGGAGCGTAATAGCGCTCCTCGCGGTCGTCGTCGAGAAGTGGGAACAGGTGGAGCAGCGCGGCCAGCTTGCTGTGCTGGAACTCGTGGACGAACGCCTCGGCGAGAGCGAGAGCGGAGGAGGGGCGGGCGATCACCATGGCGCCGTAGGAGTCACCGCTCGTGGCGGAGACCCGTACGTCGGGTGGCGGAGGCGGAGCGGTGCTTGTCCGCCCCCACGGGACGACCGTCCGGATCGCCGTCGGGTCGAGTCGGCCCAGTCCTGAGCCCTCGCCCGCTGCGATGAGAAGTCCTGCAGCCTCCTCGAACATCTTCTGCCAGACGGCGGCCTCGTCGGCGTCCAGCCGGGCCGGCACGATGGGCTCGTCGAGATCGCGGTACGGATCCAGGTCATCGAGCGGGATGTCGACGGCACCCGACGGTCCGTGGTGGGCGAGTGTGCGCAGCGGGATCCAGCGCGCGCCCGTGCCGGCCGGATCACTCGCCGTGTGTGCCTGAGCCGTCGAGGGGCGACAGGTGAGTACGGCACCCGTCCCAGGCTGCTCCGAGCCATCGACCGCAGCGAGTGTCAGAGTGAGTTCGCCCTTACGCGCCTGCGCTCTGCCGACCATCATCCCTGGTTCTGTGGCCGCGAGTTGAGCCATTCCCAGACCGGGAAGATGCAGTGCCCCGTCGGTAAGCGGGACCAGGAGGTCTGCGTCTATACGCGCGTGGAGAGCCGCCGCGATAGCCAGGGCTCCCAGCCGGCCGGCCTCCGCCCACAGGGGCGGGCCTTCCGAGGTGCCGTGCATACGCCGAAGGACGTGTGCCAGCCAACTGCCGACCTGGGGAGCCAGGATGAGTCTCTCGACTGCCTCGGGGGCCTTGTCGGCGGCAGCCCAGAGTACGCGCCAAGCCTCGGCGTGCGGAGTGAGCGGGGTCGGCAGGGAGTCGAGTCGTTCCTGGAAGGTGCGTAACAGGAGGAGCCGCCGCGCCCGTTCGCCGCGTTCCAGGAAGGCCAGCGCGTCGGACGAGCCGCCGCCGGTGGCCAGTTCGGCGAAGAGATGGTCGGGCATACGCAACGGAGGTTGGGGGCGAGGAGTGGTCATTTCCCGGAGAACCTCCGTCGTGCGTGCAATCGGGCGGGAGGGATGATCCGCTCCTCGCGCGTGAAGTGGGGTGACCCTACTCCGTTACTCCGCTCTCCCCGGCTCGCCCCCGCCTCGCATGCTGGTGCGCGGACGCAGGACTTCCGACAGCAGGCGGTCGGTGCAGCGAAGTGGCGTCAGGGTGTCAAAGGCGGTGAGAGACAGATGGGCGAGGTCGGCCAGATCCGACTCCCAGACCGGGGCGCCGATGCCGGAAGCCCTTTCACCAGCGGTGACTTGGACATCGGGCACATGGGTCAGCGGCCGGTGCAAGGTGCCTGCCCCTTCGTGGTCATGACGGTATGGAGGTCGCCCGTGTGGTGTGTCGTGGCGGAGCCCCGCCAGATCATTGCACATGACGACGCGCACTCATCCGAGGCTTGCGCGACTGGTCCAGCGCGCCGGACACTGGCCGGTTCAGTCGCAGGTGACAGCCATCGACCCCGTCACAGAGGCATGGGCGCCAGGTCGCACTGGATACGTCGGCGTCGGCGTGCCGTCGTAAGCCACGGGTGGTCTTCGCGCACCACGCGTGCAAAGCCCTCGACCGCTCTGTCTTCCATCTCGTCCGCCTCGGCGCCGCGCGCCAGCCCGCGCAGGTCGAGGGCAAGGTTCGCGGTGCAGGACAGAGTCAGCGGATGGTCTGCGCCAGCCATCTCGGCCAGCAACGGAAGAGTTGTCTGGTCGATCTCGCGTGCCCGCTCGAAGTCGAAGCGTGTGTAGGCCGCGTTGGCCCGGCCCAGGTTGACCGTCAAAGCTGCCACGTGTCGAGAGCCGACGGTGTCCGCAAGCCCGCGAGCCGCCTCGTCCTCAAGTCGCTGGGCACCGTCGAGATCGTCGAGGGCCAGCAAGGTGGCGGCAAGGTTCGCCCTGGCCAGCAGGGTGTGGCCATGAGCCTCGCCGTAGCGTCGGGTGAGGCGCCGTAGCGTGTCCTCACCGAGCAATCGGGAGCGATCGAGGTCACGGGCAAGGCGGCGGTCGACGGTGACATTGATCGCGGTCAACATGGTGTCGGTGTGATCAGAACCGAAGGCGGTGGTCAGCTGGCGCAGGACCTGTTCGGCGAGCTTGGCCGCGTCGGCGAGCGCTCCGTCACGGCGTCGACAGACCGCGAGGTCCCGGGCGATCCGCAGCGTGAGAGGGTTTTCCTCACCGAGCGCCGCGCGCGCCCGGCGGTACACATCCTCCTGATGGAGGCGAGCGGCGGAATAGTCTCCGCTCTCCCGCATGTCGATCGAGAGGCCGTTGAGCGTGTTGAGCGTCAGTGAATTGGTGGGACCGAACACTTCCTCGCGTAGCCGAGCTGTCTCCTGGTCCATGCGCAGCGCCTCATCGTATTGGCCGCACAGCCGCAGATCGACTCCCCAGCTGTGCGCTGCCCGCAAGGTGATCTCGTCAACAAGGCCCAACTGGGTGCGAGCCCGCTCAGTGGCTTCCTGTCCCAGATCTCGTGCTTCCTCGAACCTGCCCTGGTAGCGCCGTGCGTCGGCCAGCTCGATCAGCGAGTCGATGAGATCCTCCTCGTCCACCTCGATTCGGCGCGAGTTCTCCAGCGCCTTCTCGTTGAGCCCGATGGACTGACCGGCCTCGCCGACCACGCGCAACAGGAAGGCGAGGATCTTGGAGATACGGATGACACCGATGTTCTCCTCGCCTGATGCCCGCAACCGAGCATCGTAGGCTTGCCGCGCGAAGTCGACGGCGCTCTGGTGATCTCCCCAGTAGTAGAGGAACAGCACCATTTCGTCGACCAGTTCGCGCACATACGTGTTCGCGCTGGTCGCCGTCTGAGAGCTCAACACGTGTGGCAGCAGGGTCTGGTAGGCGGCCCATTCCTGGGACGAGGCGTAGTGGCCGGGCTTGGCTGCCGACAGGAGCTGGTGCGCCGCGTTCCGCATCCGCTCGTGTTCCTCGGACCCCAGCTTGGCGAGGAGGACGTTCTGCAGCAGCCGGTGCATCTGCAGCGTGTCGTACCGAAGGTCCAGCTTCACCAGAGAGAACTGGGTCAGGGCGCGGATGGCCCGGCCGAGTTTGATCGACTCGCGCAGAATCGGGTCGACCTCGGGGGTGATGTCGATGCCGCGGCTCTTGCGCAGCATCGAGAGCGGGATCGGCTCGGGAGCCATGCAGGCACAGATATCGAGCAGTTCGCGCGCGCCCGGGTTGTTTTCCTTGATCCGTTCCAGCGAAATGTCCCACACCGCCGCGACCGAGACGGGATAGTCGGGGGCGGGATCGAGATTGAGGATTTCGGGGCTGCGCCGGTTCAGCAGTTCCAGGTAGTCGTCGACCAGCATCCCCGTGACCGCACGCCAGGCACCCGCCTGCTCCACTGCGAGCGGCAGATCGCCCAGAGCTGCGGCAAGCCGGTCCGCATCTCCTTCGGACAGATCCGGAGATCGCTTCTGGAGCAACTCGATCGACTCCGCACGCTCGAACACGTTCACCGGCAACGGGGTCGCCACCCGCTCCCACTCCCGGTTGCGGGATGTGACAATGATCTTTCCCGGCCCATTGGCGGGAAAGTAACTCCGTACCGCCTCGACGTTCTCGGCGTTGTCGAAGACCAACAGCCAGTTGTCGTACGGCGCTCCCCTGCCCAGCGCCTCAAGGACAGCCGGAACCGCCGTGTTGGCGGCCGGCGCACCGGCGCTGTCCTGGCCACCGGGGATGAGCCTCATACGCTCTGCCAGGGTGGACAACGCGGTCAGAATGAGAGTCTCCCGCTCTGCGGGAATCCAGCAGATCACCTTGTAGTCCTGTTGATGCCGATACACGTACTCAAGCGCCAGTTGGGACTTCCCGACGCCTCCCATGCCGTGCAACGCGTGCGGCAACACCGCCGCAGTGTCCTGGCCCGCCAGTTGCTCCTCGACCGCCTCCAACAACGCCACGCGCCCCACGAACGACATGTTCCTGAGCGGCACGTTCACCAAAAGGGCTGACGATGCTCCAGCCGCCGAATTCATCTCCATACCTGGCCGTGCCTCCGTGGAGTTCCCAGTCCGGTCGGAACGCGCTCCGTTTTCGACTTCGGGTGCTGTTGCCTGTGTCGGCGCGTCTGCCTGAAGTCCCTCGGGCGATGACAGTGAGCCGTCAACCGCCGAGTTGTTCTCCTCCATCCGACGAGCTCGCTCGGAATACGGCCCTGACAGCGCACGCATGACGGCCAGTTCCGAGTGGTGCCAGCCGCGGGAACCCGGGTCGGGCAGCGTGGTTCCCGCCGGATCCCGAAGGGCGGCGCGCAGCGCGACACCACGTGCGCCGGCGGCGGGCAGCTCGCCCAGAATGCTGACGATCACGGCCAGTTGGGAGCGGGTCGTCGTGGCGAGAAGCGCTTCGCGTACTCCCTCGGCGAAATCGGGCTCCGTGCCGAAGCCACCCCAGTCGATCAGGCCACCCATGATGATCTCGGCCAGATGCTCGGGCGCGCTCTCGGGCAAGGTGCGCTTGCGCAGTTCATCGATTATGTCGAACTCGAAGGGGATGGCGGCCAGTTGAGTGGCGAGCCGACGAGCTGTCGGCGTGGCGAGAGTGAAGAATCGGCGTACCGCGGCGGTGGCCGCGCGGGGATGGTGCGGCGCACGCAGCCCGGGTGCAGGTGCGCCTTTCGCCAGCGTTCCGGCCAGCACGGTGGGCAGCTCGCGGCACAGTCCAGGCTCGCCGGTGACCAGTTCGCCCCAGGCGGCGATGGACCCGGGCTTCAAGGAGAGCACCGGCACTGGAAGTGTCGTGCCCCGGGGCTCCGGGAAAGGCCGCAGAGGATCGGGGCCGTCCCAGGGAGGCCGTACGGCGAGGCGTTGGTTGGGTGCCCCCGTTCCTCCGGCCTCCAGCAACGCCCGGTACGGATACAGGGACGACCGGTGTCGCACATAGGGCGGCAGCAGGTGCAGGATCGCCGTCGGGCCGGCCCGTCCCAGGCGTTCCAGCAGTTGGTCGGCGGCGGGCCCCGCCCAGCCGTGTGCCAGACCGTCGGTGACGATCAGGAAGACGCGGTCGCCCCGTCCGCTGAGGATTTCCCCCAGGTCTGCCGTGGTCTGTCCCGCGCCCCAGCGCAGCGTCGGCTGCCCGGCCCGGGGCACGTCCAGCCCCACCACACGTACGGCCCGGAAGGCGCCACAGTGTTCCGCGGCGAGGGTCAGGTCTCTCGTGGACTCGCGCCAGATCTCCATGGTGGGGGCATCGTCGATCAGAAGGACCAGATCGAAAGCCGCCGCAGTGGCGGGCTGGAACCAGGGCATCCACAGTTCGTCCGACACGCCTCGCTCGGCTGTTACCTCTTCGTCGAGTTCCACCGCGATGGGTGACGGCACGCGACGCGCCAACCGGTGCAGTGCGCGAGCCAACTGTGCGGACTGTCGCCCCGACGCCGCCGTGTTGTCAGGACGCGGCAGGATCGGCGGCCCGAGGTGGACCTGGTCGAGTCCTTCCGGATCGGGTGCGGGCAAGGGCCGAGAGATCGGAACGCTTTCGTCGCTCGGCGGCTCAGGCCGTTCCCCGAGTGGTGGAGTGGGCGCCGCCGGGGGCGTTCCGTCGCCGGGCTCGCTATCCTCGACGCTCTCCGCGACACTCGACGGAGCCCGCCGTCCCGTTCGGTTCCAGTACGCGCTCAGCCACACCGCGTCTGCCAACTCCTGCCAGTGCAGGGTGGGTTCGGAGCGGTCCATGGACGTGGCCGAGGTCTCCTGCGGCCCATGCGGGAGTTCTCCCGAACCCGAATCGAATTCATCGGGTCCAGGTGCCCGCTCCCGGGGAAAGCCGGTCATTCAGCGGCCCTTCGCGAGATCGCGGAGCAGCATTTCCACGAGCTTACGCCCGTCCGCATCGGCCTGGAAACCACCGAGAGTGGTCAACTGCACCGCGTTCAGCAACTGATCGAGCGAATGGGTTCCTCCGCTCCGCACACGCCGGATGTAGTCGTCCACCAGGGACTCGGCTTGCGCCGGGCGTGCTCGTAAGTGGCTCTCCACTATGGCCAGTAGCTGCTCCCGGGTGGGCGGCCGCATCTCCAACGGCAGGCACCGCCGGCGGAACGCCGCCGGGAACTCTCTCTCCCCGTTGCTGGTGATCACGACGATCGGGAATTCCCGGCACTCGACCCGCCCGTCGCGGACCACCGCGTATCCACCGGGGTCGCTGGTGTGCACGCGGGCCGCGTCGGTGACGGCGCGCACCAGTTCCGGGATCTCGTAGCTTCCGTTCTCCAGGACGTGCAACAGGTCGTTGGGCAGGTCGATGTCGCTCTTGTCCAGCTCGTCCACGAGCAGGACTCGGGGGCGGTCGTAGGGCAGCAGGGCTGTGCCCAGGGCACCGAGGGTGATGAACTCACCCAGGGTGGGAGTCCGTTGACGGTCGGCTGGGGAGGCCTCTCCTGTCTCGTCGGCGTCCTGGTCGGGCGCGGTGTCAACGGTGTCCCGAAGCCCCGCCCGCCAGGCGGCAATGGCCTGCGCCCGCCCCAGAGCGTCATAGGTGTGGAGTCCGTCGCGCAGCGTGGTGCGGCTGACTATGTTCCACTCGAGGACACGCCCCAGGCCGAGTTCACGCCCGATGAGGAAGGCGAGCGTCGACTTCCCTATCCCCGGCGGCCCGGTGATCAACAGAGGTCGGCGCAGCAGCAGGGCCGCGTTGACGATGTCGGTCTCCTCAGCACCGAGTTGCTGTATCACGTCGCCCGGTCCCAGGCGGCGCAGCGCGGCCTCCTCGTCGTCCGGCGGCGTCGGCTGGGGTGGGCCGCCGCGGAACTGTCGCCAGGCCGGCGGCTCGGGCAGCCGGGGCACCGGACCGTCAGGGGCGTGTCCGGTGGCATGGAACACGTGCCAAGGGTTCGGAACCGTCTGCTCCTTCGGGGTCATGCCGGTGCCTCCTCGTCTGCGAGATCGCTTTGGTGAAAGTCGTGGATGTCGACGAGTCGATTCGGGTCGTCCCAGAGAAAGGCGATGTGACGCCCCAGCAGGAGCGGGCCGGCCACATGCAACTCGGCTGTGCGACGCAGCCGATGAATGGCGAGGGGTAGCTGTGCGGACGTCGGTACGGCGGCGAAGACAGCCGTGACGACTTCCCGCCGTTCTTCCAGGAACTCGCCCCGCCGATCCCAGACTGCGAGGCCGACGCCTTCCGCGATGGCCGCCTTGAGCGCTTCCGTGGCGGCGCCGCCTTCCGGCGCGTCGATCACCACGGCCGTGCGGCTCGGCTCGGCGACAAGGGAGGCCAGCCACTCGTCGAGGCGCTCGGCGTCGCGCGCCTGCCAACCGTGCACCCCAATGCCCTGCGTCTGCAGTGTGTTCCAGCGCTCCTGCCACTGCGCCCGGACCAGCGCGTCATCCGTACGCATCCGTTCGAGACTCCGCAGATGCACTCCGTACTTCAGTGCCAACGGCAGTGGCTTGCCGTCACCGGATCGTAGCCTCAACCCGGCCACATCGTGGTTGAGGAGGTCGTAGGGGAGTACGAACTCGACGTAGGGGGACGGCTGTTGTACGCCAACTGGGTTCCGCTCCTGTCGCCCTGGCGAAAGCCTGACAACCTGACGCAGCGCTTGCTCGACGGCAGTACCGAGACCGTCGAGACCGGTTGTCTCGGGTTCGGCGGGCTGGGGGTGCCAGCGGCCGGGAACGGTGTTCAGCCACGGCCTGACCACTATGTCTCCGGACCCATCCCGCGCCGGGTCCACGGCCACGACCAGGCATCTGGGGATCGACGCGTCCGTGGGCACGACGGCCCGCTCGGACCTGCGTCGCTCAAGCTCGGTGAGCAGACCTGCGCGATCGGCCCAACGGTGGGCCCAAGCCGAGAAGGCGAGTCTGCGGCCGGGGGTCCTGGACTGATCCGCCGCATGCTCCATCAGGAGGACCGCGGGCGGAAGCCCGTCGGGTTGGACGTTCAGCTCCAGCACGTAGGTGAAGAGTTGGATCACGGATAGCTGCGAGGGCAGGTCCAGATGCAGCTCGCCGGCGAGTCCGTCCCGCAGTCCGATCTCTGACAGTCGCGTCTCAGCGGCGTTCAAAAGTGCGAGGGCGGAGCTGACGTCGTCCTCCGTGAGCGGCCCGACCAGCAGGGAGTCGATACCGGAAGACGCTGCCGGTGGCGCGAGCAATTGCTCGAACCGACCGGCGACCGAGGCTCCCTCAAAGACGCGGACGACGTCGATCAGAATGCGCTCCCCCGCCATGACACTCAGCGCGGCCCGCGCCATGGCGATGACGTCTTCGCGCTGTTTGACGCCGCGCAGGTCCACGCGTTGGTTCAACTGTTCGGCGAGCAACGTCGCAAAGTAGGTGCGACCAGCCTGGTCCTCCAAGCAACTGAGTTCGCACAGGGCCTCGGTCAGGCGAAACAGCAGATCCCTGCCCGGCGCACGCCCGAACTCACTTAATCCCGCCGCCGATTCCACCGACCTTCCCCCATGAGCCGGTTCACCTGATTGACCAGCGAAGCTAGCATGCCAACTTCGACAGAACCAGGTGAACTTCACAAAAGCGCATCCAGTGGGTGTGCCTACGGCTAGGGTGCCCGGCCGGTTCCGAACAGGCACCCTAGCCAACGGACTTCCCCGTCTCCGGCTGCTCAGAGCCGAGGATCCACCGGCTCCGACTCCAACGCCAGTACCCCGAACACCGCCTCGTGGACCCGCCACAGCGGCTCGCCCTCCGCCAGCCTGTCGAGGGCCTCGAGACCGAGCGCGTACTCCCGGATCGCG
>Ga0307510_10005920_pt1 | contig 14593 bp, 13 predicted proteins | sample 12_EM_MG_FD_207224 | JGI IMG/M metagenome (GOLD analysis project Ga0307510, IMG submission 207224) | Populus trichocarpa ectomycorrhiza microbial communities from riparian zone in the Pacific Northwest, United States - 12_EM | ecosystem: Host-associated > Plants > Roots > Unclassified | place...
GTTAGATAGTGTTGATATATCGTCTTATTACACTGCGTTTTGGTCCCGTCTAGTTCTCCGTGAGAAATGTCCTCAAAAAGACTGACTAGATCAGAACTTCCAATCCTTTCGTCGGCCCGGGGACCGCGAAAAGGAGAGAAAAAATATATTGTACTTCCTGTACCACGCCACCGGGGGTAAAGGGATAGAATCTCTGTACGACATTGCATACTATCTTTCTCCAGCGACTCGTTCACCCGTCAGCCCCAGAGATTACTCCATTCCTCGGTAAAACCCAACTCACGGGCCTTCTCTGAAACGAATTCAAGTGCATAACGTGCCGCGGTCTCGACAGGAATGCCGTCCTTGATGCAATTCATAATCATCTTTACGTCGTAGATGGGGCAAGGGGCAACTTCGGGGTCCGAGCCAGGGTGCACCCTTAAGTGCGTCTTGAATTCCTCCTTAAGGTGTCCCCTCCATAGGCAAGGGGAATGCGGGCAGTAAAGCCAGCAGGGAAGATGAGCCGATAATATGTGCCGCTGCGCTTCCTGAAGGCGATCGAATGTCTTGCCGGACTCCGGGAAGTGTAGATGGGAAGGCTTGCGGGTGGACTCGGAGGACTCCGAGACGACGGAGGTCTGCGTAAGTGTGCACGAAACATGTATCAGATACTGACTAGCGCTTCTTGAAGAAAACCACCCCACCTGCTTGTCAACGTAGTGCAACGACTTGTCAAATGAAGAGCCGCCAGTATCTGAGTGAACGGTGTCTGTCGACGCAAGGACACCGTCAGAAAAGTTTGGGTAGTTCATGGCGCCAGTAGGTTTGAGCATATGAACTTTATATCAATTGTGGGAATGGGGATAGCAGTCATGAGCGCTGCCACTGTTATGAAATGCCGGACTCACCCCATGCATCAAACTCCTCCAGAAACATCGCTACTGTAGCTGTCCCTGTACTATTTCCCGCACTGCTCTCATCGGTTGACAGGCAACCTATCGAATGAACGACCCGAGTCAATACAGGGTGAGAGCTGTAATCTTGTGACCTTGATAGGCGCTCACCACATCTAATCTGCTTTATCTCCGGCTGGGCTCTTTGGAGATAAGGCATCAGTGCATCAAACTGGAGGGTTTCCGGTGACGCCGAAGATCAGAACACAGAGTTCATACATGAAAACGTTCACCTACTCCACTTTCATTGAATCTTGCAATACGCGCCAAATCGTCATCATGAATGAGGACCATATCGCAGCTGGGCGACCGCTGGATGGCGGGCGGAATAAGCTATGCGAAGCGAAGAGAGCCCCATCACTCACTTGGACAATGTAGTCTATCAACACATGGAGATGATCCCGGGTCTTTGAAGGTTCAGATTAAACTTAGGAGTGTCAGCAAAGTACGTTACCTTCGCAGAAGCCGGTATCGATACGAGTTCGTTGGCTGGATCATGGCCGCCCTCATCCTCATCCAGACTCGGATTGGGTCCTGCGGCCCCTTTAAGCTGCCTTGGGAATATACCAAGGACGCGGACAACACGGAACCCTCGGATAAATACGCATTGGTCCTCCCGCAGGTTCTGATGTAGTCGGTTTCAGAGTTCTGGAAATCAAGATCTCTTGCAAACTAACACATACGTTCCCTTCAGGACCCCTGTTACACACGGCTCCATGGGCGTTCCCAAGTGAGAATTGCCAGTTGATGTCAACGCCATTCACTTTAACCCCAAATGATGCCTGTGCATGTGTCTGGCCCTCCAAGAAAGTAACATTTGCCCAAGACCTCGTGCGGTGACAGCCCGTAACCAGAATGATTTCGTCCATCCGCTTTATCCCAAGTCCGAGGCTTTGAGCGAAGGTAAACCAAGAGTCAATATGCTGGGTTATCCACTTTCCAAAAGCCCCTCGGGCGAGTGTGTCCTGACGTCGAGCGTCTACCGGAAGAGATAACACCGCACCACCGCATCTCTTGGCGCACGAAAACGAGACCTGGGTATATTCTTGAGAGCTATTAAATATCAGAGAAGTGAGAGTCAAGCTGCGAGTTGCTCTCACGGTGTCTCAATATACTCTGGTACAGGAGGCAAGACGTTGACGCCGGTGGAACAGTGATGGTTAGGCTTGAGCGTGCCCGTGGAGACAGACATTGGGACATTGGGGACAAGGACAAGTGGTTCATAATATTCCGGTAGAAGGATTCCCTCATGGGACGCATCGCTCGCAGGAAGCAGTGCATTAAAAAGACGGTTGAACTTGCCTTCGCGCACGTATCCGACATCGCCAATCTCCACGGGGCCATGCCCTTCCTCCGGATCAGGCTCCCACAGGGCATGACCGAATGCAGGGTGTGTGGTTGCAAGCCGGTCGCGGTAGATATCATAGTGAGCCATTGGGGGATGTAAGTGCAGATCTCGAAAACCTCTCGCTCTGGTGAGAAGTTATATAGAGGACATATCACAGCCTCCTCCACACACCGCCTCCTCCGTACAGAGCCCCAACACGTGACATATGCCACGGCCGCATAAGTGGGTATGCATGGGTATGCGCTGCACGGATGTTACGGCCGCATCGGTGAGAAGATGGACGCTTGAGAATTTTAATTACAACCACCCATTCGTCATGATCGTGTCGAAATTGCGGACTCAAGCGCACATAGCTGCCGTGGCAATATTCGAGCAGGAGAAGATAAGCATCAGTAAGAGGCTGCAAGACGACATGTTACTGACTGACTTTCCTTGGCCAGTAACGCCAGTAGATCTAACGCTCTATTTTGCGGCATGGGCCTGCTGAGCATCTCCTTGGGAAAATTTCTTCTCCGCCTACTGGATCTCGCGTGACTTACACAGCTCTTCGTGTTCCACCACCGCATCCTCGTCCAGGTCCGACTCGTCCTCAGAGTACTTTTTCTGCTTCTTGTACTCGGTGTTGGCGACGGAAAGAGCGTGCCGCAACTTCATGCGGTCGCACTTGACCTATAGAGCTGTAAACCAGCGCTAGTCAGAACATTGTCTATTCATACGTCGTAGAAGAGTGTCCATCCGACTGGTTGTATGTCTCCGGGACCGCGCTGACAGTTACAGAGAATGAGGACCATGCGACTCGCGTGATTGTAATGACTGAGCTTTTCCCGCATCGTACCGTTCTTGGGGGTTCTTTCTAACCGACTCTGGAAAGTGACCAAAGCGCTGTAAGCACGGAAAAAATGTTCGCGCTGAGAGACCCTTCATGAAGGATCGCAACTGCTTGTTCAGATAGCCAGGCTAAGTAGAACTAACAGGGTGTGCCATAGTTGGTGTACACAACGCAAAAGAGCCGTCCATAACACAGACGTTCACACGACCAAACAACCCATCTGAGTCCTTCTTGTCGTTCTTGATAGTCTTGATGATTTTGAGTACTTGCTCATCTACGGTGACCTTGTTATAGAACCAGATCGGGTCTTTAGCGAGGAAATTGATGACAAAGTTTGGCATTCCGCAGCGAAGTAAACACCAACCCACGGTATCTTACTTCGCCTTCGCTTTTCTCATGCCCAGCTCGAAGGGCCAAGACATCGACGAAATACATCGCCGTCGCCCGCATTCGCAGCCGAGTGACTTTGTTTCTCAGGTCCTCTCTGTAATCCGTCCGAATGGGTTCATCGTGTATCTGAGACGAACATCAACGATGCACAAAGGACGCGAATCCGGACGCTGACCTTTAGTCCACGGCGCTTTTCAAACTTGGACATAGCTCTCTGGCCCTGGGGCGAATTGCTTGCCGCTAAGTCTCACTACTTGCCTGGAATATTGGGTTCAATCCCCCCTGTTGGATATTCTGTCCCTATCCGGGTTGCATATGGACGGAGAAGCGACCTGTAGATGAGTTTCAAAAATACCTGAATACACCTGAATCTGATGAGAAACTTAGTATCAAATGTCTAACTCGTCAGAACTTCTTTCGTAACACGCTAAGAACCCACATGCTGAGGCCGCCTGCCAATCTCTATCACTTGGTAAGCATCTAGCTCGGCTAAAGGCTCATTATGAGCAGCCTCCTGTTCTTATACTACAGTTTTAAGAGTCGTTCATTCTTTCGAAGTTTCGACGAACAGAGATTGGACAACAGATAGATGGTAGGATCAGGCTAGTGCAGAGTTGAATTCAACGACAAGTCGTGTGAATCGATGTTGCTAGCTGAGGGAGAGCCACAAAATCATCGATGTTGATTTCGCGACGCAACACTGAGCACTGAGAAAATAGTATCCCTTCGGCTATCAGCCCCAGTTATCATCGCATATTCCGCACCGTCGTAATGGGTGTTACGGTACAAGACGCCACTACGAGCAGAGCAAGATTACGAGACGGTGCTGTAATAATCTTAGCACATCAGTGGTGTATATCACAAACAGGTGACGATTGGGGCTTACGGACAGCACTGGTATTGGTGGACACAGTGAGTATTTCAGATCAGAACAGCTCCAACACCCTCCTCTATCCCCGCTCTGCGCAAGCACCACTCCCCTTTCGCGTTGACCCTAACTATTGGACCCTCGGAATGGGCAGGGACTCGGACACTTGGGCGAGAGTGCCGGCGAGCTTTAGGCGATGTCGTTTGGCACGCACAGCCGGCGTGGCCCGAGCATCCGGACCATCGATGACTCTTCGACGGATCGTGGTCATACGACGTTCAGGCGTTGAAGCTCTTCACTGCCACATCAGTAACACCTAACAAACAGTTGGGATGAGGGGCTTACCTGACTTTAAATAGACCTCTCGCAACTGAATCTGGGTCGGGGGCCGGGGGGTGGATGGCTTGGAGAAAACGCTCCCCGACACTGATTGCCCCATGAGATGGTCGAATATTTGTTTGTCTTCTCGAAGGGGGGGACTGATGTTGTTGATATATCAGTTGCGAGTTCTTCGACATCACCGTCGTGGTGACAGCAACGTCGACGACGACGACGACTCTTTGCATGGTTGCATTTGTGGATCTAGCCGGCCGGTATTAGAATGCGACTGTGTGTTAGTTGGACCTATCCCCTCCTGTCCACCTATCGAACCCTGTCCGCGTACAAACTCTATGCCCGGGTGTGCTGAGGTTAAACGGTGTGCCGAGCCCGGGTACGTTGGCTGGAGCATAAAACGGATTCCATTTGGGTGGTGTCCGCGGTGTGTCGTATTATGGCGTGGGAGGGAAAGAAACACGAAGGTCGCTGGAAAGTATGGGTGGGGGATGCGGTTCGAATGGGCCTTTAGTGCCCCTGGACAAGGACGCGTCTTAGTCATAGGAAGCAGGCGGAACGCGGAACACAAATCGGATGTAAAAAAAAAGAGGGGGAGCTCCGTGTACCGTTAATTATGCAGCCCGTTGACTTCTCTTTTTCTTTTGGGTCATGTACTACAGAATGTCTGAGGCCAACAGGCCAGGGGTCCTAGTACAATTGTGGTTACCTCAATCCTCTGTGTTCCAGGTTCGCGTGACCTCTGGGTACGTTTTCACTTGCGAAAGTCCGCTAGTGTTTGAATATTGGAGCCCCGGCTCACGTGTAAATTTACTGTCCAGCCGACGGATTTATTCACCTCGAAGTCAGCCGCACAGGTCGCAGAGAACGAACCTTTCCTCCGCGCGCGCAAGGAAAACTCACCCTCATTCGTGGATACCGTGGAAGGACATTGTCTGGAGGAGGGTTCTAGTGAGTTTGAAATGGTAGATTAGGCAGACGAATCCCTAATCAGCGTCTTCAAGCCAAACCTCGTGACCTCGAATCCCCCAGTCCGGAGGAATGCCAATAGTAGCAGCCTCAACCCCTTCGGCGTACGATTTCGCGCAGCGTAGCATGCGTGGTGGCGTGGTGGTGTGAGAGCTCCTTGCCCTTGCAACCTCGGCGCCGTCGTTCAAGCCAAACCTCGTAAGCTCGGATCGCCAAAAGATTGGCACAATACTACGGCCGCCGCCCAAAACCCTTAGAAACGATTTCGTGGAACGTATCGCGGGGTGGTGTGGGTGTGAGATACCCCGTGGCCTTGAAACGGAAAGGGGGAGATTACTGAAGGTCTGCACGTTTCCGTCTATCTATACTGGGAAAGGACGATCTGATTTTGGATGTTCATTTTTTCCTAGATAGAGCACGTGGATGGGCAGGTAAAGTGTTGTGTCCTTTCGAATTCGATCTCGATATCGGCGGCGCGCATGGCAATTCATTGTAGCTGCAAGCCGTCGACCCTGTCGTGCAGAAGCCTCACGGACGAAGTTCGAGATGAAAGTGAGGGGGAAACTTTCAGCAGGGCACAACCTGTCTGGCACAGTCATGTTTCTGATGACGATCCGCAAGGGATTGAGCCAACGCTCTGGCTTCGTTGCGCGCGCAACCGTGTAGGACCGTTATACACCCCTGCCAAGGGAACTTCGATGAGAGATGCTGAAAGTGTCTTCATGATCTTTACTTGCCTGGCAGCGTCATTCTGTTCCGAGTCCTACGGTCTCCCGCTCCGTTCATGCCGCTTGATTGACGCTACGCATGGCACCCAACGGGACCTTAGGTCCTAGTACGACACCACGACACCATAGGAGCGAAGAGCCTTTGCCGAGGCAAGATAGGTCGCAATGAATTGTGTTTCAAATACGAAACCTAGTACAGACGGTCAGTGTACTTGTTCGAGCTTCCTCGCATTCCCGATGCGTACCATGTCTGCATTCATCGACATTACTAACATCCCCTCTAGATTTGAGATTGACATTTGCCTGTTGCAACAGCCAACTGAGTCCCTTTTTGCTATGACGCGTTGCGGGATCCATCGAAAAATCCATGCTATTTTCTCAACAGGTATGGGCTTGCTGATGAGCGCTGCTGTTGCTAGTATGTTGACCCGTAGTTTGTTATAGTCTTCATTCCATGGCGTACACTCTACAAAAGGATGCTCTATGAGAGTGTAGGCAATAATGGATGGAAGTCTCCTGGAATATTTCCCCCACGCCATCATGATCATCTCTCGAAACGAGCCAAATCCAGGCGGCGGCCGGAGGGATGACAAATCATCTCGCCATTGGAGGTTGGCGAAAACAGTTTGCGGCCTTTCTTGGGAGGACTCAGCGTAAGCCCTCTATACTGGTTGTCCGTGGCCGAGTAGAGATGGGGATGGGGATGGGAGCGGGGGTTCTAATGGAATAAACCTATCCGCGAACGCGGTCGGTCTCTAGAGCTTTGGGATTCTTGATTTTGGGCTGGTATGTGGGCTAGCAAAAAAACATTGCTTTAGCCTGTTGTCGCAGCCAAGGAGGAACCGGTCGACTGTTGGTTCCTGGGTGCGAGTGAAACTCGAACACCTTGCGGTCCAGTTGAATGCGAACGAACTTTTCTCAGGCGAGGCGAGAGGGGATCGTGCGGCGCGCGAAATTTCAGTGCGGAAACAGTTCAGACCTTCCAGGGGTGAGAGAGAGACGAGGATAGCGTCTACTCCGAGGACTCCCTTTCCCCCACGTTCTATCCTCTTCTATTCCTCGCCCCCAGCTCTCTGCTCCTTATTAAACCCCATGCCCCCCCTCTCCGGGTTATTGTTCTACTACGATGGTGCACGCGGCCGTTTTCGTTCATCCTCACCCTTCACGGTCCACGGCTGGCTAGCTTTCCCTTCTCCAGCAAGGTCACTATACTCATCTGAATTGGTAGCGTGACCCGTCCCGGCCTTTTCTCTGTATTCTAATGACCAATTTTCAGGTGACACGGTCGTTGGGCACTAGTGCTGTCACTGACCACGGTCTCTGACCATCGGCACTGACGCGCCACTCGTCTCATGGTCGGCTTGTATGCTGCTGATTGGTGGGGTTTATGGCATGCAGTGACTACGTCGTGCAGTACACCAGTAAGATTACAGCCCCAAGTATAACAGTTCCTGGATAGCTACGCGGCCTTTTCCTTATGTATTTCGGCAGGTTCTAGGCTGATACCATAAAGTTCAAGCCCAGTAGGTCCACACCCCGCCGAAGTTCGTCCTTGCAATTTGGGACCCTCTCTATTGCGGCCCCCACGAGTCCTTTTGGGTTACGGTGCGGTCTTGAATCGTTATCAGGATAAGATCAACCCCACTCATTTTGATTTCCGCGACCAACAAAGAGGACGACCAGCGCACGTTGTTGACCGAGTATTTTTCCTCCCGTTGTCTCATTTTGCCGGGTGTCTTCGGTTACTCGACGCGACCAAAGTTAGAGTACGGAAACAACGGAATCAGCATCACCTATTGTACCGCCGTTGCTAGGTGAACCTATATCCCGTCTTCCGTGTTCATTTAAACCGTGCACTGACGATATCTGTGTCTAGTGGATCCCCCCGCCCCAGCTCGTCAACCTACCATCTAAATCCACCGCCCTGACTTTTACCCTCGTTGCGCTATGAACAGTCGCACCCCATATTCCTCTCACAAAACATATCATGAAAACCACTATTCGGCGTCTGCCTCGGACACCTTCCCCACGTGGCAACAAGTGCGTCGCATTTCATCAAACGTATCCTACTGACTTACCCTACCATGTCACAATAACAGACCCCTCAAATGAAAACAGATACTGACCTGGTTCATACCCCACAGGTCATTTTTCCAGAGCCATCCTTGGGTCTGGCCTTCCAACCTACGCCCCTCCAGCCCCAATCATGCGTATGGCAACAAGTACGTCCAATTTCGATATACCCGTTGCCGATATCGACGTCCACGTAGATATTCCTGCCACAGGACGATGCCAGCCTGCTTCAAATCCCTTCAGAGTTTGACACACCAGGACTGTCCCAAAATCAACATTCGTCATCTCAACTACCTTCCCCTAGCGAGTTCGAAGTACGTCGAGTTTGTAGAAAGCATGCATCCTTCATGGCTCACATTAGCATCGATGTAGACTTTCCCAATGGAGCTAGACGACCCTCCGCCTTTTGTCACACCAGCATCGGCCCAAGGTCAAGTTCCTGAACTTGATGCGCCGACGGACAATCCGTGCCCCCTGTGCAGACGAAATTTCCGCCGAGGCCAGGACAGGAATAGACACATTCGGACGTTCCTACCGCACTGGGTCTATTGTCCCTTCCCCCGTTGTCCGTGGAGGGGCGATCGCCAAGACAATCTGAAATCGCACTGGAAAACTCACGCGAATTGCGGTCAGGCCCTCAAACAGGGACATTGCAAAATATACGACCCGGCCCTACTTATCAAATCGGTCGTCGATCGTGAATTGTCAATCGAGTCCGCGGCGTATGCGGCCCTGTTGGAAGTCGAAAGGCGGGCCCGAGAGTTAGGCAAGGTCGGCATATGGACGGATTGGTGGGGCCGCCCGCAGAAGATTTTCGAACACTGAGGCTTGAGGTGTATGTGACTTTTGTCTGCCTTTCAGTTCACCATTTCCTCTTCGGCCTTCGGCCTGTCTTCTCGCCCAGTTACTGCACATCAATAGAATCAAGTCTTGGAACGGTACCACTGTCACATCCGACGCGAACGTATTATTTTGTATGGGTAAATTCGTGTTTACGGAGCTAGTTTTCCGCCCAGGTTATATCCGGTATTTTCGTCCTGAGCTTCGAATATTGTTTGTTCCTTTTTTTGCGTCAAAATTTAGCAGAACACCAAGGTATAACGGGCAATGCACAGCCCATGGTGTAATGACTCAAACACGAAGAACGGCAATAGGTTATTAGATTTGGAAGGTGGCGACTTCATTGTGTCGTTGAGACAGCCAATGGCAAATATGTGAAAAGTGTAAGTACTGTACGCTCCGTAACCAGTAAACTTGAACGTGATCCATCACCGATTAACGCAATCAGTCATCCGGGGTCATTCCGTCCCGGGGTCTTACTGGATAAACGCCCAAACTTATTACGTTAGGTCATTCGGAGACGGCGATTGTGCCAGTGTGGCGCCGTGTCCGCTGCGTGGCCACTGGCCAGTGGCACAAGGCTCACTCGAACCCCATCTCTGTCGCGACCTTCGCGTGCCTTTCTCCCCACGCCAATGGTGGAATACTACCCGACAGTGTCCGTTCCACGCTCAAGCTAACCTGCCCCCGGCTCGGCACACCGTTCAACCCCCCTCCCTGCTACATCAGTAACATCAGAAAGCAGTTGAGATAAGGTATTTACCTGGCCTAAAATAGACCACTCGCAGCTGCATCTGAGTCGGGGGTGGACAGCTCAGAGAAAACGCTCCCTGTTATTGCTGACCCCACTCGATCCCTAGCCTAGTCTTACCAACCTCACGTCCGGGCGTGCAGGCCCTCCGCGCTTGGGTTTTGTACACCACACCCGTCAAAGAGACCCCGCCGGTTCCCCGCGGCAATCGATAATCACCAAGATCTCACGGCACTCACGCCCCACCGTCCCCAAAGGAGTGAATCGTCGAGGGAATGAGAATGGTGCTTGAGCAGGGCGAGGAGGGTGTTGGGGTTGTTCCCATCCAAGTTACGCCCAGTGACTACTACCCCCGGTTCTGTGGGCGCTGAATCGTCGACTGTCAGTTAAATGTACTCCCGATGCGCTAGGATCATTATATCACTGTCTGCTGTAAGCGTACTGCGCCTCTCAGGGCCTTTCAACTCGTATCGTGCTGTGAGTCATCGGGCCTGTTACTTGAGCATGGAATATATGGTAAAGTAATGCGTAGCTAGCAGGGATAGTCTTGGTGCTGTCCCGTCGCGAAATCAAGATCGATTATTCTCTCACCATCCACGAAAGACCAAAAATCGGAGTATGATGGGAACAAAAAACCTGTTAATAACATGCCTTAGGTTTGCTGAATGGCTCTCGGGTATTAGAGATAGATGCGCGGGCTCGGCATGTGGGTCCTTATGCATTAGGAAAGCAATACTCGAATGCTCGATGAATGACAGCATTAGCCATGGCCGATACTGTCCCGCTGTTCGTGAGATATCCACTGACACTGACTATACGCTCGACACAGAGTGGCGCCTAACGGCCCCAAGGATCATCCAACCATTCCTGTATCCCCAGCTCCAAAGCCCTCTCCTTGACGAGGTCAACTGCAAAGTTTTGAGCAGTCGAAATAAAATTGACGCCTTGCGAATTCTTGATCCAGTTCATCACCACCTTCACATTGTATATCTGATATTGCTGCTCCTGGGTAGGTCTTGGGCCGCAATTCTGTGTAGTCAAGTGCCTTTGAAATTTGTCCATGCGATCACCTCTCCATGTGCATTCTGTATAGGGACAGAATAACCAACACGGGAGATGAAAAGACTGGAAGTGTCGGTCCAGGACTTGCTGACGTGGACAGGACTGCCCGCATGCGGGGCAAATCAGAGGTTGCTGCTCCAAGTTCGGTGGGTTAGAGATGGGGGTTGTGTATGCGTCAATGGGTGTACATTAGCACCATTTGTGAAAGAAATTGCCATACCCGATTCGAATGTGGTGAGGAGCCGACAGGCCCAACTGGACTGTGGATATCATTTGGTTCCATGAGGTTTCTATTAGGTTAATTAGTAGGAAATCGCCTCTCGAGTGGGATGTGGGCGTACGTTCTATCAGTGCTCGTGTGACGGATTGTTCGAAATTTGGGGGCAGTGAGTTCAAGAAAAGGAGAAGCACTGGCGTGCTGCGCCGTGACAGTTCCTTATTATTTATAGCTACAGCATTGACGACTTTTACGGCCATTTGCTCAGACTATGCTGGCCTCACAAGCTTACGACTTTCGAGAGTCGAGACCACCTTTGACCCTCAGATCCAGATTCATTGTCCGACCACAACCACAATCCCGTTGGGTCTGGTTCTCTGGGGCAACCAGCGAGGGAGAAGCGCTTCAGCAGGATTCAACGACGTGATCACGTGATGTATGTGGGAGCCGCATCGTCTTCAGGCACAAGTCGTTGCTTCAAGGTGGTTACTAGTAGCCTTCGGACTTCTCTTCCTGTAGGGTATCCAGAACAGAGTTTTGGAGTATGCCTCCGGCCTGAGTCCGATTTCGGCCTCCCACCCGGGGCCAACTATCGGAATTGGCTCTCCGTCTTGTAGTCCAGTGTGCGGCACAATCGATGGAGCTACGGTTTAGACCACGAGCGGGCATCCAGTCTCTTAGTTTGGATCATGAACCAGGCTACAGTAGCACCAACAGTGTCCCAAGCTGTTCTGGGACGGTGGCCAGAGGACCTTCTGGTGGGACGTGGAGCCAATGTGCAATACCTCAAGGAGTGTGGCGAATGGTAGGGGAGTTTCTGCGTGATGTTCTACGTTGGTTGGCTAGCCTATTTGGCTCTCTAGCTGAATAATTCTTCATCAGTGACTCACCTCTAGCCGGGACATGAGAACATCCTCATTTTGTGGCCCTATTCATGTCTCGATCACCCCCTCGAATCCGCTACGTTTCCCAGGCTAATTCTATGACTAGCAACACACATGGACCCTCAGCGCGGCGGCAGTAAAAGTGACAACAGACGTACTTCGTCGTTGTCCCTGTTCCGAGTCACTCACAGGGTTCAATTGGAATATCTCCTCTCCCCGATGCGATTGATATCTGACGTTGGGGAGGAGTATAGGAGGGCTAGTGGTGAGCGCGTCCCCGGTGATTTTTGGTAAGAGAGAACTCGGTGGAAACTAGGAGAGCAGGAAAGGGGACAACACACAAGGTCCCAGGGGCGCTTGGAGACTACGGCTGAGGGTGGGCAAAGGGACCCGATGACTTTTTAGCGTTTGTGGATATCACCAAGGGAAACGGGGGATAACACTGGGATAAGTTAGCTTTACACTCGACAGGGATCCTTATATCTTTTGTGGACATGCGGGCCTTCAATCTACGGGGGAATGTTCCTATTAAATCATGTACTGTAATAGTGCAGTATCAGTGATCAACTTGGACCGCCAGCAAATCACATAACCTGGACTTACGCCGTCGTCTTCCGAGACCGGGTTCGCCTTCTCTTCCGTTCGAACAGTGTTAAAACATAGTATGTTGCGCTCTTCTGCTCACCGATCGGATCACTGCACAAAGCAGGGTTCAAGTTCGTTCGGGGGCGTCACTCTCAGAATCGGACCGAACTTGCGGCCGCGGCAACGTCACAAGTCACCCGCTAAGTCCGGTTTTGCCATTTTTGATTTTTGCTTTATCGTCCACTAAGGTGATGTCATACGGTAATTATGGTGACTAACTTACTTTTCAGGACTCGGATGACACGCCCATTTTCTGTCACAAGAACAGGCGTAGTATCTACCCCAGGGCCGTAACCGTGCAAGGCGATTCGACTTTGAACTGCTTACTAGCATAAAAACGGCTGAACGCGATTTTCTTCTGTGAAAATAAGCGAAACAAAGATAACCAAATTGTCGGCGACAGCCTACTAACTTATTAATGGTAGCCTTGGGCTAAGTGCCTGAGCTGGGTGAATTCAAACTCGGTGTTTCCCGAGTCTCGAATTTAAACAAACCGGCGTGAGCTTTCCTGGATGGTTCTCACATGAGTTGGATCGAAATTGAATGTGGAGTAGCCCCAGCATGTGACGGGGCATGTCGTGTAGGAAAGGAATCAGCCTGGTAACGATAAAACGGTCTGCCACTGGCCGAACAGCCGCAGTCCTGCTGCTCATCCTTTTCACTGTTGTACGTTATATACAATACAACACGTTGCCAGCAGCATTTACCAAATAAGGAAAAACTAAACCTTTGGGGGGGACACTTATTCATCTACTCGACTCTGCACGCTGGTCGCGGAGGGCTAGCTTGTTCGAACTGCCCCATGGTTCCACCAACCACTCCTAGTTCCAAGGCCCTCTCCTTGACTAGGTCAATGGCAAAGTTTTGAGCATTCAGACGCATATCGTTGCCCCGCGAGTTCTTGATCCAATCTAAGACCATCTTCACATCGTATGTCCGATACTCCTGCTCCTGAGTAGGGTTTTTGCTGCATTTCTGTTTATTTAGACGCCTTTGAAACTCATCCATGCGATTTCCCCGCCAGTTGCAACGTGGATGCACCTATATTTCAGTAGCCAGGTTACGTCGGACAGAAGATCCAACAAGGGAGGTGAATGGATTCGTAGTGTCTATTTTGTTCTTGTTGGCGACCGCTGGGCGTCCCACATACGAGGCAAATCTACTCTGAGGTCGAGAAGAGGGGAGAATGTGTTAGGGTTCCAGTGTAAACAAGGCAAAACATAATGCAGAATTCTCTTCCCTGAGCCGAGCCCGATCCAGAGTTCTCATCGGTATTGGGAGGGTTCTTTTGTCCACCGTACATGGGGAGGAGGTGGCGTGGATAATTGAAATGGAGGTCGGTTGAAGGGTAGAATGTTTTAGCCGCTCGTTGGCTATAAAAATGTAGGCGAAGAAACACGAAATAGGCTGAAATGATCGTCAAATTTATAGCTTGAGGAGAGGTCATGGGAGTACTTCATCGGCAAGGTGCCGTTGGCTCTGCGCCAGGCGGCGTAGCAGCTGTCTGGCACTGTGCCCGGGTGTCTGATACGAGTCGACAAGAACGGGAAATCTCGATAATATGTGACTGGATGGATTGGGCGGGTCATCGCTCAGAGGAAACGAGGGGAGCGCGCTCCGAGGGCGGCGACGTTACCGTCAACTATAAGCGCGGGTGGTGCAGACGATCTCGGTGAGAAATACGAAATATTGGATGGGGGGACCAACCTGGCGACGATTGG
>Ga0307510_10005921_pt1 | contig 14593 bp, 8 predicted proteins | sample 12_EM_MG_FD_207224 | JGI IMG/M metagenome (GOLD analysis project Ga0307510, IMG submission 207224) | Populus trichocarpa ectomycorrhiza microbial communities from riparian zone in the Pacific Northwest, United States - 12_EM | ecosystem: Host-associated > Plants > Roots > Unclassified | place...
GTGTGATGGGCCGGATAGAGTTCATCTATTTCCAGTTTTAGGACCGACCTCAATGTTGAATAGAGTATCGAACGGCCGCGTCGCGCTTCTAACCGGCATCACCGGGCAGGACGGTGCCTATCTGGCCGAATATCTCCTTGGCCTTGGCTACACCGTCCATGGGATCAAGCGACGCTCGTCGTCCTTCAACACGGCACGGATCGATCATCTGTACCAGGATCCTCACTCGGGCGAAGTGCCCTTCCTGATGCACTACGGCGACATGACCGACTCGGCCGGTCTGATCCGCCTGGTTCAGCAGATCAGGCCGACCGAAATCTACAACCTTGCGGCGCAGAGCCATGTGGCGGTGAGCTTCGAGACGCCCGAATACACGGCCAACTCGGACGCCATTGGCGTATTACGACTGCTCGAGGCGATCCGCATCCTTGGCATCGAGCGAGAGACGCGCTTTTACCAGGCGTCGACCTCCGAGCTCTATGGGCTGGTTCAGGAGGTGCCGCAGCGGGAGACTACGCCGTTCTATCCCCGCTCACCCTATGGTGTGGCCAAGCTTTACGGCTACTGGATCACGGTCAACTACCGCGAGGCCTATGGCATGTTCGCCTCGAACGGGATTCTGTTCAATCACGAAAGCCCGATCCGTGGCGAGACGTTCGTGTCCCGAAAGATAACGCGCGCTGTTTCGCGGATCGAAGCCGGTCTCGAGCAATGTCTCTATCTCGGAAATCTCGACGCCAAACGCGACTGGGGTCACGCGCGCGACTACGTTGTCGGAATGCACATGATCTTGCAGGCTGATGCGCCCGATGATTTCGTCCTGGCGACCGGCGAAACCCATGCAGTTCGCACATTCGTCGAGGCTGCCTTCGCTGAAGTCGATCGCAGGATCGAGTGGAGGGGAGAGGGGGTCGAAGAGACCGGCGTCGATCGGCGATCGGGCAGGACCCTTGTGCGAGTCGATCCCGCTTATTTCCGGCCTACCGAGGTCGACTTGCTCATCGGCGATGCCAGCAAGGCGCGAGAGCAGCTCGGATGGAAGCCGAAGACGAGCTTTGCCGAGCTCGTGAAGGAGATGGTTGCGAGCGACTTGGCAATTGCCAAGAGGGAGGCCGCCGTTGCCAGCTATGCCCTTTGAATTGGACGGGAAGAGCGTCTTTGTCGCCGGACACCGCGGGATGGTCGGTGGCGCGCTGCAGCGGCGGCTTGCTCGGGAGAATGTCAGCCTGCTGACTGCCGGACGCGCGGAGCTGGATCTGCGCAACCAGGCTGCCGTAAACCGATGGTTTGCCGCCCACCGCCCGCAGGTGGTGTTTATGGCAGCGGCGAAGGTCGGCGGCATTGCCGCCAACAATGCGCTGCGCGGCGAGTTCATCTACGACAACCTCGTCATCGCGACCAACGTCATGCATGCCGCCTATGTCAACCGGGTGGAGAAGCTGATGTTCCTGGGATCGTCATGCATCTATCCGCGACTGGCCGCGCAGCCGATCGCCGAAGAAGCGCTGCTCACCGCACCGCTGGAGCCGACCAACGAGCCTTATGCGATCGCAAAGATTGCGGGGATCAAGCTGGCGGAGGGATATCGCCGGCAATACGACGTCGACTTCATCAGCGTGATGCCGACCAATTTGTATGGTCCCGGTGATAATTATCACCCCGAGCACAGTCATGTCGTCGCCGCCTTGATACGGCGATTCCACGAGGCCAAGCTTGCAAGGGCGCAGAGCGTCGTGGTGTGGGGCACCGGTGCCCCGAGGCGCGAGTTTCTGTATGTCGACGATCTCGCCGACGCCTGTGTCTTCCTGATCAAGGGCTATTCGGGCGTCAAGCCGATCAACATCGGGACCGGCGAAGACATCACCATTGCCGAGTTTGCCGCCGAGGTCGCGATCACGGTCGGATATGACGGTGCGATCGAATTCGATCCGACCCGCCCCGATGGTACGCCGCGCAAGCTGCTCGACGTCAGCCGTCTGTCGCAACTCGGCTGGCGCGCCCGGACGTCGCTGCGCGAGGGCCTGCGGCTTGCCTACGAAGCTTTTCTGCGGGAGCGGGAAGATCTCATGCTCCCAGCGGCGATGGGCTGAGGCGGACCTGCAAATGTGGGTCCCCGGAGCGAAACTCTTTTCCAGGCTGCGCCCGGCGTCCGGCGAGCTGCTCAATCTGGACTTCCTGCGCTTCGTCGCGTCCGCAGGTATCGTGGCCTATCATTCGATAGAATTTTTCGTTCCCAAGGCCTATCGCGAGGCGCTGAACGAGCAGACGAGGGGCCTCTCGCTATTCGTCGATCTGTTCTTCGTCATCTCCGGTTTCGTGATTGCCTACGTGTATTGCGGCAAGATCGGCAGTCTCGCCGATTTCGGTCGTTTCATGCAGCGAAGGGTTGGGCGGCTGCTGCCGCTTCACCTCCTCACGCTGATCGTATCGATTGTGATCATTGGCACGGCGGCCACGCTGGGGCAGACGATCAATCGCGCGCCCTCATTCGACCCGCGCTGCATTGCGCAGACCGCCGTCTTTCTGCATGCGATCGTAAGCTGTGGCAACGGGATCTATTTCAACGGCGTGTCCTGGTCGATCGGCGCCGAAATGGTCATGTACCTGCTGTTCCCGCTGCTGGCATGGGTCGGCTATCGAACGAAAACCGGCCTGCTTGTCGTGACGCTGGCTGTGCTCCTCGCTGTTGCGGCAGTGCATCGGGTCGAGGGCGGGGCGTGGGAGTTGCTTCCGCCCGTTCCCAGGGCGCTGCCATCGTTCCTGATAGGGATATCGTTGTTCTGTTGGCGAGATGCCTTGCGCCGCATCCCCAGTCCCGGGCTCATCCTGGCCGTATCTCTGCCGATCACATTGGTTGCGATGACGACAGGAATGCCTGATATCGTCAGTCTCGCGCTTGTCTATGTTGTTGCGGGATCAGCGATTGCGGCCGATCTCCAAGGCTCGGTCGGATCGGCGGTCAGGCGGCTCGGACCGCTCGGGCAGCTCACATATTCAATTTATATGTGGCATTCGATCCTGATCACGGTCCTGATGAACGGGATCGGCGACAAGCTGCTGCATGCGGGCTCCGGCCTCATGCTCGTCATCGGGGTGGCGTGCTATGCGAGCATCTTTGCGGTCTCCTGCATCTCGTATCTTTTCATCGAGACACCCGCACGCCGGTGGATCGATGGCCTCGCGCTGTTTCCCTCAACGACACGGACGAAGTTGTCACCTCGCTGATCGCCGGCAGATGGGAGCGGTTCATCGCGCAATGCGCCGTCCCTCGACGTTGCGGCGGCCAAGCCATGAGGTGACGCCGCGATCGACGACCAGTCCTACGCGAGACGGACCGGACGTATTCGCCTCGATGATGACATCACGAACGCCGGACGAGGCGCCGGCGAAGCCTTCGACCTGGATGTGGGCGTCCTGATCGAGATGATTTCCACGAACGATGACCGCTTGTACGAGCGGCGGCCTGCCGGCCGCGGCGGGAACCTGGTTGGCCCGGACGAAGATCAGGGCTTCGTTCGAAATGACATTTCTGTCCGGGCCTGCGCGATAGACATTTCCTTCCAGGATATGGTTGTTGAGAATCTGGACACGCCAGCACGGTTGAAAATGGCCATAAAATTGGCCGATGGCAGCGAAGCCGCTTGTTCGGTTTGAACGGTTCTCGGCGATGACATGACCCAGCGCTGTTCCGAAACTCTGCGCCGCCACGCCGGTATCTTCGAAGAAATTGTCGATGATCAAATAGTTCTCGTGGGCCTGAACGATCGTGACTTCCGACGTCTGGTCGAGCGCGACCTGCAGTTGCCGGTCGAGCGTTATCGACATCCCGGGCGCTGAGCCGGCCGTCGCGGCAATGCGACCGTATTGACCCGCGCCGCGGCCGTTCACCACCATCACCATGGCGCCGATCCAGTCCTGAAACGGCGGAGTGGTGTAAGGGTCGGCAAGAACCAGATTGTCGGGAGAGTTACTCACGACATGGCCGAAATAATAGCCGCTCGGGCCGTCGCTGGTCAGTCCTTCGCGATCCAGGCCGTAAATTCCCTTGAACGTGTTGCCTCCCGCGAAGATATTTTCCGACGCTGTCACCATCCTCGACAAGGTGGTGATTCCGCCGCCTGTCGCCTGAAGATCCGCGCCGGTCACGACATTGTTCTCGAAGATGACCCGGCGAGAGCCGAGAACGTAGTAACTGCCATCCCGTCCGCCGTTCAGGATGTTGCCGGAAACAACGGCGTCACTCGCCTTGAAAAGGCGGAGGGAATTGCCGGAGCCGAGGACATCGCAATCCGACACCTCGATCCTGCTTCCAGTCAGGCGGATGGTATCCGGAGCGCCTTCCGGAAAGAGCTGGTGGTAATCCCTCAGGCGTTTGACGGCGGTCTCGACGTCCAGCAGCACGCGGAAGACCGAGGCGCGAATGCGGACGCGTCGGATGGCGATGTCTCCTGCGTCGGGCGCTTGCGTGTCGCGAAACACGAAGCCGCCAGAGATGACGTGCAAATGATTGGAGGCGTAGATCGTCACGTCTTCGATCGAGAAATGCGACGTTCCCTGCAGAAGAGCGGCCGGAGGATTGGCAAAATCCGGCCAGAGGAGATTGACGAGGTCGGTTCGCTCACCGCGGATGCTGACATGCGGCGGAATGACCAGCATGTCCGAGATCAAATACCGGCCTTGCGGGAAGTAAACGGTCCCGCCGCCGCCCTCGCGCGCCGCGTCGATCGCAGCCCTGATCGCGCGCGTGTTGTCGAACTTGCCGTCACCGATCGCGCCATAGGCACGGACGTCGAATGACTGCGTCGGATCGGGATCGGGCATCCGGACGGTGATGCTGCCGGCATCGAGCCATTCGCCGCTCCCCCCATTGCCATTGAACAGCCGCAATTTGTAGCGGCCGGGCGACAACCGGTCAGGAAGTCGAAATGCGCCCCGCCACAGATTGCCCTTGGTCAGAACGGCTTTGGCCGGCGCGCTGCCACCGTCGGGCCGCAGCTCGAGCTGTGCCTGGCTCGATTGCCGGACGATGTTGCGGCCGAACAGCTGGATCGTGCCTCCGGGGGAGGCGGCATCACCCAGGTTTCCTTGCGTCCAGTAGATCGTCGGAAGATTGACCCGGCCGGTCAGCGATCCTCCGCCATGATTCAGGGTGAAACGGTAGATGCCGGGTGCGAAATCCTTCGGCACGATGAACTTCAGGGAGAGTGGGTTCGCCTGGAGAATTTCGACGGACGTCTCCCGTTCCGCCCTGGAGCTGGATCCCTGCTCATCGATCCGGGCGATGGTCACTGAAGTGACTTCGTTCAGGTCCGCACCGGTGACGAGTACGGTCTCGTCGGGGTCGACGGGATCGTTGAACCAGAATATCGCAGGCTGCGCACCCGCGTTCGCGAACCAGAAAAGTTGAAACAGGGCAACGAGTGCTGCGCGCTTCCAGGTCATGTCTGCCGCCGTTGTTGGGATTGCGAGGGGATCGCGGCGATCAGGATTCGATCGCGAGTCCGGTCAGACGACGCAGTTCGGCGCGCGTCTGCGCGGGATCCTCGATATGCGCGATCGCCGCCTCCAGCTCCGCCACTTTTGCGCCCACCAGAAACCGGTACCAGAGCCCCTGCAGCGCGTGATAGACGAGCCCCTCCTTGCCGTCGAGAAAGCCGAGCTGGAAGGTCATGCGGCACAGGAAGTAAGCCGGTGTGCTGATCTGATAGGGAATTCGGTTGTAGATCTTTTCCTTGATCCAGCGCTTGATCGCTGCCTGCTTTGAGCCTTCTTCCGCGGATAGATCGACGTCGCGCTGAAACAGCTGACGGCGCTGGTTGATGATGTCGATCGCCTCGCGCGTCGCGTATTTGTTGTGCTTGTCGGTGAAGAAAGTCAGGTCCTTGAGGTTGTGATCGGAAAAGCCCCCGTCGAGCGTAATGGTTCGGCCGCCCCACAGGATCATATGCTCGTCCATCCAGCGGTTCTCGATGCGGCCGTGGCCGCGCCGCCATATCCGCAGCAGCAACAGCGGATAACGTCCGCCGTGGCGAATCCAGCGGCCGAGGAAGATGTGCTTGCGCTTGAGATTGATCCCGACGATATCGTCGGCGAGCCGCGGCAGTTCGTCACGAAGCCGGGCGGCGAGATCGGGCTCGATCACCTCGTCGGCATCGAGACGCATGACCCATGATGCGGCGATCGGCGCATTGTCGAGCGCCCACTGGAATTGCCGGGCGTAGTTGATGAACTTGTTCTGCAGCACGGTCGCGCCCTGCGCCCGCGCCAGCTCGACGGTCCGGTCGGTCGAGAAGCTGTCGACGATGAAGACCTCGGTTGCTAGTCCTGCAACCGAGGCGAGGGCGCGCGCGATGTGGCACTCTTCGTTATGGGTCAAGATGATGACGGCAAGGCTCATGTTGTGATGCCTGCCATCATCATGATGCTCGATGACGCGGTTGATGCGGGAACATCATCGAACATCATCAGGTCGCTCAATTCTGCTTCGGCGCCGCTTTGTCCGAAGCGTCCTGCGCGTCGAAACGTTCGATCTTGGCCTCTGCGCGCAGCTTGTCGACGTATTCGAACTGGGCGTTGGCCGCGACCATCGCCGCGATCCTGCCGCGAATTTTATCCAGCGCCATCGGCGTGCGCGTGCGCTGATCCTCGACCTTGATGATGTGCCAGCCGACCACCGTCTTGATGGGCTCCGACACCTCTCCCTTCTTCATTGCGAAGGCGACTTTAGCGTATTCCTCGCCCATTTCGGCCCGTCCGCGCCATTCGAAATCGCCGCCCTTGGCCTTGGTGATCGGATCTTCGGATACGTCTGTGGCGACGGCCGCGAAGTCTTCGCCGCCCTTGATTCTCTTGACGGCCGCCTTGGCCTTTTCCTCGGCGTCCTTGACCGCAGCGTCGTCCTTTGCGTCCTTGAACAGGAAGAAGATGTGACGCAGGCGCAGCTCCGGCTCGTTGTTTGCCGCCTTCACCACGACGTCCTCGTAGGCCTTGCGGATCGATTCATCAGTCACAGCCTGCTGGCCGACAACGGTCAGAAGATGGTTCATCATGCCTTGATTGCGCGCAAAGGTCACCCGGCGCTGAAGGTCCGCGTCATCGACGATTTTTCGATCGTTCGCCGCCTTCGAAAGCAGAATCGTGTCGATGTACATCCTCAGGATGATGTCGTGTCTTTCGACGGGGTCCTGGGCGTTCAGATTCCGGCCGACGATGTCGTCCGTGACCTTGATGTCGCTCTCGTGAATCGGCGTTCCGTTGACGACGGCGACGACGCGGTCGGCGGCCGGGGACTGTGCGAAGGTCTGTCCCGTCGTGCCGAGCACAGCCGCGAGCAGGATGGCGGCGGTACCGGCTCGTGCCGTGGCGAGCGGATTTGACGCGCGAAAAGCGGACACAACCTTCATCACGTAAGGTCCTTTATCTTGCTGAGTTGGCTTGATCGGATGACACGGCCGCAGAATGAAACGCGCTGGTCGATGACGCTCATTGCGGACGCGGGGACACCCATTGTTAAGACGCTCGCTTCTTAACGAAGGGATCGTAACGACCGTATGATATCAAAAAGACAAGTCGGTGACGGGCGGGAGCCCGCGATACACCACGGTCATTGTCTTTGTCTGATTGTGGTGCGGTGCGACGTCGCATTCGTCGGGGACAAGCCGTTCGCATCACCGTCGTATCGAGCGCGCACATGCCGCTCAATATGAGATGCGTGGACCGATCTCACGTTACTCATGTGGATAACAATAAATCTGCGAAATGCGGAAGAGGTCGAACGGCGTTGATTCCACGCAGGATATTGCGCCGTTGACGCGTCTCGATATGTTATTGGTATGAGAATGAATAACACAATTCACAAAAGGACAACGAAAGCCTCACATATCGCGACTAGGTTGCGCCCGACTTCGATGCACAGCCTCGGGCACGCGCGAAGTTCGGATACGCAAGGAATAATCAGGAGGTCTTTCCAAATGAACTTCAAGAATATCTTGATGGGGTCGGCTGCGTTTGCCTGCGTGGGCATCGCTTCCGGTGGCGCACAAGCACAGCTGGCGTTCGGCGCCGGCGCGACGTTCCCTCAGATTGCCTATCGGCAGCTGATGGACTGCATGTACAACCAGGCGCAGGGTAGCCCCGGCAAGCCTGGCCCGTATCCGAAGGCTGCGAACTGCGCCGCCTTCAACGGCAGCGGCTTCGGCGGCGTGATCCTCTACGCCGGCACCGGTTCGGGCAACGGCAAGACGGTGCTCCGCACCAACAACAAGGCCAGCGTCACCACGCCCGGCACCACGGTTCCCTATACCGACAGCACCTTCGGCATCAACAACGTCGCCGATTGGGACGGCGTGCAGTTCGCCGGCAGCGATGATATCATCAACGCAGCTGACGTGACCGCCTGGAACAACGCCGGCAATCCGGCGACCTTCGGCAACATCATCCAGATCCCGACCCTCGTCGGTCCGGTTGGTATCGGGTTCAATGGCAAGGACGGCACTGGTGCCAACCTCACCATCCTCCCCGCCACCCCGGCGGGCGGCAGCAGCGGCCTCAACCTGTCGCGTCAGGCCCTGTGCGGCATCGTGTCGGGCCACATCACGAAGTGGAACAACCCGATCCTCACCGCTCTCAACGGCGGCGCGCTCGGCACCGGCAACATCACCTTCGTGCACCGCACCGACGCCAGCGGCACCACCTTCCTGTTCTCCAACGCCCTGGTCGATCAGTGCCGCTACCAGTTCGGCCCGATGAACGAGACGACTTCGACCGTCGTCTCCTACGCGCTCCCGTGGACGGACCATGCTGCTGCGTGCACGCAGCCGCTGCTGGCGATCGGTGCGAACCAGCTCAACTGGCCGGATCAGTTCCCGACCGACCAGTGCTCCGGCACGGTTGCCAATCCGGGCGGCGGCACCTTCGCCAACGCTTCGGGTAGCGGCGCCCTCGTCTCGCTCGTGGCTGCCACCAACGGCGCCATGGGTTATGCCTCGGCGGACTACTGGCTGCCCGTCCGGGTCGGCGGCAAGGCGACGGCGAACCTGCAGAACGAGTGGGACGTCACCGTCGGCACCGGCCAGTTCCACCCGCCGACCTATCAGAATGCCAAGACTGCGATGGGTTCGGCCGTGCCGCGTTTCGCTACTGCCGCGGACCGCGCCAACCCGCTGGCCTGGAGCCTCCAGGGCGTCGTGTCGAACCCGGTCCTGCCGGGCTCCTACCCGATCTCCGGCTTCACCTGGCTGCTGATGTACCAGTGCTACCAGCCGCACGCGAACGGCATCAACGGCTACAACTGGGTGATGACCTGGATCAACTACGTCTACGGCAGCCCGAACGGCTTCGACATCCTGCACGAGAACGGCTTTGCCGAGCTCCCGGCCGCATGGAACCAGGAGGCTTACGCGCTGCTCACCGACGCGACCTACGGTCCGAAGTTCACGGGCTCCGGTGGCTGCGCCGGCAAGGTCGGCGCCTACTGATCCCGGTTCAGGCTTCGGCCTGAGCTAAGGATCCGACAACATCTGTGCACCCGGCTTTGCCGGGTGCATTTTTTTGGTGCGGCGGCCCTTTTTGCATGCGGCAAACGTCGCATTGTCATGTCGCAGTCACATAACCAATAACAATGGACGTTACTAGCGCCTGCCCGAGTGTTGGCGGAGCGGCGTTCGGGTGCGGCATGCGATCGTCACATGAGCACTTGATGGCTGACGCGGAGAGGGCGGCTGGGGTTATGTCGATGCGGGCGCTGACGCTGATGGCTCTGCTGGTGATCGCCACGACCGAGGCGCTGGCGGTCAATGCGCCATCTGCGGTCGAGCCGCGCGGTGCGGAGCCGCAGGAGGATTTGTTCGCGACGCGGCCGGATACGGCCACTCCCGCGCCGAGCCAGGTCGCGCCGCAGTCGCCGCCTGCGGCCGCAACCGCACCGGCGCAAGCGCCGGTGACCGGCAATCCGCTGTGGAGCAAGCCGCTCAACCGGCTGACGGCGACGCGCGAGCGGCCGCTGTTCGCACCGACCCGGCGTCCGCCTGCGGTGGCCGCCGCGGTGCAGCCCGTCGTCGCACCGCCTCCGCCGCCCAAGCCGGTCGAGCCCGAGAAGCCGCAGCTGTCACTGCTCGGCACCGTCGCGGGGAGCCGCGAAAAGATCGGCCTGTTCGTCGATTCCGCGACCAAGAGCGTGGTGCGGCTGAAGACCGGCGAAAATCACAAGGGCTGGATTCTGCGAGACGTCAATCCGCGCGAAGTGGAGCTCGCGCGCGGTCTCGACACCGCCGTCCTGTCGATGCCATCCCCTGAGATGAAAGCTGGCGGCGCGCCGCCACCGCTTGCGATGCCGGCCGTCGCAACCTCGGGCAATCCTGCTCCGCTCCAAACCAGCCTGGCCGGTCCGCCGCCTGTCGCGGGCCCGATGGGATCGGCCCCGCCCGGCGCGACAATCGTGGTGCGACCGCCCGTGTCCCAGCCACCGCCCGCGGCTACCAACCCGTTCCTGCAGGCCGGGCCATTCCCGAAGAGGATGCAGTAGACTCCGACCGAAGGTCGCGCCCCGGGCGATGCGAAGCATCGTCCCGCGCGCGGCGGGTGAGGGCTCTCACCACACAGGGGCATCCTCCGCAATTCTCGACAATCCCGACGCGGAGACACCCCCACCCCAGCCCTCCCCCGCAAGCGGGAGAGGGGCCCACTGCCGATGCTGCCGCATCGTGTACATCATATGCGATTGCTCTGCGGTGCCAGGGGACGAGAGATGCAGCCGGATGCAATCGTGCCTTGGGTAACAATGTATCATTTCATAACATAAGACGACTGCGCAGCCATCGCGCGATCGGTTCCTCCGGTCCGGCGTTCCCGGGGAAGTTCACCATGCGGCATCATATCACCCGTGTTTGATATATGTTTGACATATGAATGTTAGTAAACAATCAGTAAATGCCCCGCGAGTTTCTGGCCGCCCCAGTCGGGCGGCTTTGATCGTCCGGCCCGGACGATCCTGACAGTCGGGAAGTGCAGCGTGGCTCATCGCGAAACCCTTGTTCGCCCAATCCTGATGCGCCGCGCGCTCAACAACACCCTGCTCGGGAGCGTCAGCCTGCTCGCGCTGATGGCCGTCAGCGATCTCGGCGAGGCGCGCAGCCTCACGCCCGGCGCCAGCACGGTTGCGCCGACCGCGGCCGCGATCCAGGCCGGCCTTGCCGCCGCGCAGCAGTCTGCGGGCGCCGGGGCGCAGGCGCAAGAATCGCTCGCCCGCGCTGCGGCGGCGCTGAACGCCGCACGCAATCTGCAACTGGACGCAGCTGCGGCTGCGAGGGCGGCCCAGTCGTCGGTGCCCAACGGCGTGACGGCGGGCGGATTGATGCAGCTCAATCCCGCCGGCTCCAAGTCGAGCACAGTGTCTTGCGGGGCATCCTGCACAAGCACGACCACGACGTGGCAGACCGATTCGAGCTGGACCGGCGCCAATGGACCGGTTGAGACGGTTCAATCCAACAGCTCCAAGGTCACGGTCGATATCCAGCAGACCCAGTCGAAGGCGATCCTCAACTGGAAGACGTTCAACGTCGGCTCCGATACAACGGTCAACTTCAGACAGAGTGCATCCGACTGGATCGCGTTGAACCGGGTCGATCCCGCCTCGGGCTCGCCGACCCGAATTCTCGGCCAGGTCAACGCCCCGGGCGCGGTTTATCTCATCAATCGCAACGGCATCATTTTCGGCGCCGGCTCGCAGGTCAACGTGCACACGCTGATCGCCTCCAGCCTCGATATCGGAAAGCTCGGCACCGACCAGGCCGAGCGCGATCGCTTCTTCCTCAACACCGGTATCGCCGAGCTCAATTCGTTCTCGATCTACGATGCGGCCGGCGGCAAGAAGACGACGCTCGTCGCGGGCGACATCAAGGTCGAGCGGGGCGCCTCGATCAAGGCCGACATCGCAACCGACCAGGTTCCGCTGGGCTCGCCGGGCTCGGTGTATTTGTTCGGCGCCAATGTCAGCAATTCCGGCTCCATCACCGTGCCGACCGGCGAGGTCGCCATGGTGGCGGCGCGCACGATCGATATCGTTCCTTATGGCCTGACGACTCTGCCGCCGAACGTCCTGGGTACGGACTCCTCGGGCGTCCCCCTCAAGTTCCGCGGCGCCGAGTTCCGGATCGGCCACTACTCGGATTCGAGTAACGCTGGAATCCCCTACGACGAGAACGGCTATGGGCGTAGCCGCACATTTCTTGCAGGGACCGGCGCCGTGCACCATGATGGTCTGATCGATGCCTCACGGGGCATCGTCGTCATGAGCGGCGACAGGATCTCGGTCGACAATCCGACCGACGCGACTGGCGGCGCCTTGAAAGACGCAGCCGGTAATCTCGTGCAGGGCGTGATCTCGGTCGATACCAGCATCGGCCGCAACAGCATGGTGCTGCTGCGCGGTGCGACCAGCGTCACCATGAATGGCGTGATCTCGAGTCTTCCGGTCGACGATGGAAGCCAGCCGCTGGCGGCTGGGCCGAGTAGCAGCAGCGCGGTTGCGAAATTCACGCCGGCCTATATCGAGCTGACCGCCCAGAGCACGGTCGAAATGGGTGCGAGCGGCCTCATCTCGGCACCGTCGGCACAGGTGGCGCTCCGCGCCATCGACCTTGGTAATGGTCTTTCGGGTGCCTACCAGAATGCGAATGTGCGCCTGTTCAACCAAGGCTCCGACGCAGCCGGCGCGAACGGCAACACCGACATTGGCACCAATACGCCGAATGCCCCGCAAACGGTCCTGCTTGCACCCGGCGCGGTCGTCGATGTCGCAGGTCTTGCCAACGTCTCGCTGCCCGCAAGCTACAACTACATCGCGTTCAAGCCGCTCGCGGAATACGCGGACATGCCGCTCCAGCGGTCGCCCTACGAGGCCGCGCTGTACGGCAGCACGTTCTATATCGACATCCGCACTTCCGGCACGCGTGCCGACGGCACGAAATGGGTCGGCACGCCGCTGGCGGATGCCAGCGGCTATGTCAGCAATGTCGGCCGCAGCATCTATCAGTTGATGACGGTCGGCGGCAGCGTGACGCTGAAGACCGATCTGTTAGCCGCCAACGCCGGCGTGCAGACCGCCGGCTCCGTCATCAACGTGGCCGGCGGCAGCGTCAAGTTCGAAGGCGGCATGGTGAACACCACCCGCCTGATCGGCGCCGATGGCCGCATCTACAGCATGGCGAACGCCGATCCGAACATGACCTATCTCGGGATTGCGGGCCAGTTCACGCGCAATCATTCGCGCTGGGGGGTGACCGAAACCTGGTCGACGGGAACGCAGGTCTACTCGCCCGGCTATAGCGAGGGGCACGATGCCGGCAGCGTCATCGTCAGCACCGTCAATCCTCTTCTCAACGGCACGATGTATTTCGGTTCGGTGGCGGGCGAGCGCCAGATCAACAGCGGCCAGCTCCCCCTGCAGGGAACGCTGGACCTGACGACATCGTCGAGCGTTCAGATCGGCGGCGCGGCATCGGCCAATTACACCTCGCAAAGCGTGGTGACGACGAATCTGTCGGCCGACGCGCTGTCCGGCTACGGGCTCAGCAAGCTCGCCATCACCGCCAACGACGTTGTGGTGTCGAGCGGCAGCACGCTCAATCTTGCGGCCGGCGGCAGCTTCTCGGTCCTCGCCGGCGGCGCGATCGACATCGCCGGAACGGTGTCCGCTGCAGGTGGCGCGATCGATCTCAAGACTGATCGCCTTGATGCAAATTTTGGCACGGCACTTTTCAAGGCGCCGAGAGATCAATCCGGCGCGGTGATTGCCGCCAACGTGTTCGTCGAGGGAACCCTCGACGTCAGCGGTCGCTTCGTAAACGACACCGGCCGCACAGTCTCCAACATTTCGGGGCCCGCCTTCATCGACGGCGGCACCATCTCGATCACGACGAACAAGGACAGCACACCGGCAGGAAACAACAGTTACGCAGATGCCACGGGAAGCATCCTGCTGGCGAAGGGCAGCGTTCTTGACGTATCGAGCGGCGGATACATCTCGCCGCAAGGCAAGGCCAAGACCGTATCCACCGGAGTGATGGCAGGCAAGGCGGGCGCCATTTCCCTCGCGCTCTATCAGGGAAAGTCGTGGGTTAATCCCGGCGATAATGGGAGTGTCAGGCCAAATTCGCCATCGAGCAAAGTGGCCGTACTCCAACTCGACGGTACTTTGCTGGGCTATGGGTTTCAGAGCAACGGCAGCCTTAGGCTGGCCGGGGCCGATACCATCCGGATCGGCGGCGAGCTGCAGCCCGGCGAGACATCGTCGATCCGCATCGGCGGCGTGCCCAGGACGCTTCCGGCGTCGCTGCTCACCGGCGGCGGCTTCGGCAGCTATACGATCGAATCCGTCGCGGACGACTGGTCCGGCGCGGCCGCCAACATCATAGTGTCGTCCGGGACCAGCCTGTCCCTGCAACAGCAAAACCTGTCGAGCCTCGCCTATTACGGAAACACCGCGACCGGCACCAAGCTTGGCCAGCAAGGCGCGCCGCTGGCGCTGCTACCGGACGATCAACGCAAGCCGGTCGATCTCACGCTGAAGGCCGACAACATCACGCTCGACACCGGT
>Ga0307510_10005922_pt1 | contig 14589 bp, 7 predicted proteins | sample 12_EM_MG_FD_207224 | JGI IMG/M metagenome (GOLD analysis project Ga0307510, IMG submission 207224) | Populus trichocarpa ectomycorrhiza microbial communities from riparian zone in the Pacific Northwest, United States - 12_EM | ecosystem: Host-associated > Plants > Roots > Unclassified | place...
CACGCCAGCGCCTGATCGACGTTCTCAGCAAGGACACGAGTATTGCACCGGTACTGGAAGCAACTGACGGGCTTGCTGCAGTCACCCTGATTGAACAGGAACGGCCGGACCTGGTCTTTCTCGACGTTCAGATGCCCGAGCTCGATGGACTCGGTGTGATCGAGGCCGTGGGCGCCGCCGAGATGCCAATGACCGTGTTTGTGACGGCCTACGACCAGCATGCCATTCGTGCATTCGAGTCCAACGCACTCGACTATCTGTTGAAGCCGTACAGCGACGAAAGGCTCGAAGCCACTCTGGCACGCGCACGCACACGACTGACCGAAGCCCAGGCAGGAAACCTGCTGCGCCTGGTTGCGGGAGCGCCGCGCCATCTGGACCGCCTCGTATTGAAGTCAGCCGGCGTCACCCGCCTGGTGCGCGTGAACGAAATCGACTGGATCGAAGGGGCCGGTATCTATGTCAATCTGCACGTCGGCGGTCAGTCGCTGTTATATCGATCCGCGCTGACTCAACTGGCCGCGAGCCTCGATCCGGAGCGATTTATCCGTGTGCATCGCTCCGCGATCGTCAACATCGACAGTATCGTGCAGCTCAATGCCGTCTCTCATGGTGAATTCGATGTCATCCTGAGAGATGGCAGCGTCGCGCGCGTCAGCAGAACCTATCGCGAGCTGCTCGAGCACCGGCTAGGACAGCGACTTTAGCCCCACGATTGACGAGGTCGAATTAGTCGGACAATATCAGGTGCTGAAGGTAGCGCTACCATTGGCGAAGGGGGAGTCGATGAGTCGTCTGGCACTGGGCATCCTGGGTCTGCTGGCCATCGCTGCATCCGCAGCGCACGGGCAGGCCGCAAAGAACCCTTCCTACCTCGACACTCAGCTCTCCTTCGAGGCGCGCGCAGCGGACCTGGTCCAGCAGATGACGTTGCAGGAGAAGGCCTCGCAGCTCGTCAACCAGGCTCGGGCGATCCAACGCCTGGGCGTACCCGCCTACGACTGGTGGAGCGAATCTCTCCACGGCGTCGCCAGAGACGGCACGACAGAATTTCCGGAGCCGGTCGGCTTGGCGGCGACATTCGACTCCGCAGCCATTCACGACATGGCCAATGTCATTGGCGTCGAAGGCCGGATCAAGCACGTCCAGGCCGTGGCCGAGGGCCATTCCAACATTTTCGAAGGGTTGGACTTCTGGGCGCCCAACGTCAACATCTTCCGCGATCCGCGCTGGGGACGGGGGCAAGAGACCTACGGCGAGGATCCCTACCTGAGCGGCCGGTTGGCGGTGGCTTTCGTCACCGGACTGCAAGGGGATGATCCCAGGTACTACCTGGCCATTGCCACGCCGAAGCATTTCGCCGTCCACAGTGGGCCGGAGCCGACGCGGCATTTCACGGATGTGGATGTGAGTCGGCACGACCAGGAAGACACTTATCTGCCGGCATTCCGGGCGGCTGTGGTTGAAGGGCATGCCGGCTCGGTCATGTGCGCCTACAACTCCGCCAACGGCGAGCCGGCTTGCGCCAATCAATTCCTGCTGCAACATACCCTGCGCGGCGCGTGGCAGTTCCAGGGGTACGTGGTCTCGGACTGTGGCGCGGTCCGCGACATCTTTACCGGACATCATTACCGGGTGACTCAGGCACAGTCGTCAGCGATTTCCCTGCAACGAGGCATGGACAACGAGTGCGTGGACTTCCTCGATACGGTCAGGGACGACCATGACTACCGGCCGTATATCGAGGCGGTGCAGGGCGGATATCTGTCGGAGCAGTCCATCGATCTGGCGCTGAACCGCCTGTTCGTCGCACGCATGCGCTTGGGTATGTTCGACCCTCCCGAGCGCGTTCCGTATTCGAAGATAGAGCAGGGTCGACTCGACAGTGCCGCGCATCGAAACATGGCCCGCCACCTGGCGGAAGAATCCATGGTGCTCCTGGCCAACGACGGCGTGCTGCCGCTGCGGGCCGTGAAGAAGATTGCCGTCGTAGGGCCGTTGGCAGAGCAAACCGGGGTTCTGCTGGGCAACTACAACGGTATTCCAACTCATACTGTCAGCGTACTGGAAGGCCTGAAGGCCGAGTTTCCGGGTGCGCAAATCAACTTCGTGCCCGGAACCCAATTCCTGTCGACTCGCGGCGAACCCGTACCCACTTCGCAACTGACAACGGCAGATGGCAAACCGGGCCTGACAGCCGTATATGCACTGGGAACCGGCATTGGCGGCGCTGAAACGACACCGGTCCTCACCCGAGTGGACTCGCAGATCAATGTGAGCCGCACGGTTCTCCCGCACGAGCTGCAGGGCGAGCGTGCCTTCAACGTCCGTTGGACGGGCTTGCTCAACCCGACCGTGACTGGCGACTACCTGATGGGACTGCAAGCGCAGGGCCACGCCCGGATGTCCTTACAAGGGCAGACTTTCATTCAAAGCGGTGGCACCGAAGGCAACCTGCGGCGTATCCATCTCGAGGCAGGTCATGCGCTGCCGATTGAAGTCCGCTATGGCCGGACCGCATCCAAGCGGGAAGCCGAGGTTCACCTGATCTGGGCACAGGCGACGCCGGGACCCGATCCGGCAGCGGTGGCGGCCGCCAAAGAGGCAGATGTCGTCGTTGCGGTCGTTGGCATCACGAGCCGGCTGGAAGGCGAGGAAATGCCTGTTGATGAGCCGGGATTCGTCGGCGGGGATCGCACCAACCTGGCCATGCCCGCGGCAGAGGAAGATTTGCTGCACGCGGTTGCGGATGCACACAAGCCGCTGGTCGTGGTTCTTCTGAACGGCAGTGCGCTCTCGGCGCAATGGGAAAAAGCCCACGCGAATGCGATCCTGGAAGCCTGGTACCCGGGCGAAGAGGGCGGATCCGCAATCGCCGCCACACTCAGCGGCCGAAACAATCCCGCCGGCCGCCTGCCTGTCACGTTCTACCAGGACGTCCACCAGCTACCGCATTTCGAAGACTACTCCATGAAGGGGCGCACCTACCGGTACTTCCGGCAAGAACCCCTGTGGCCGTTCGGCTATGGACTGAGCTATACGACCTTCAAGTACAGCGGCTTGACTTTGCCCACCGCGCCTATCGGCGCCAACGACCCTCTGAACGTCCGCGTGACTGTGACGAATGTTGGAAAGGTGGCCGGCGATGAAGTCGCGCAGCTCTACCTGAAATTTCCCGACATCGCGGGCGCGCCACTGCGGGCATTGCGTGGATTCAAACGCATCCACCTGGCGCCCGGTGCGAGCCAGGCAGTTGAATTCCACCTGCAGGGTCGGGATCTCAGCATGGTGACCGAAGCGGGTGACATCAGCGTCGCTCGCGGGAAATACGCTCTGTCGGTGGGCGGTGGACAGCCGGACACGGGGCTTCCGTTTGTTTCCGGTGAGTTCCAGGTGTCCAACCAGGTTGTTTTGCCAGAGTGAGTCAGCCGCCTCGCAACATACTCATGATTCGCGCGCGGATCCGGGCGTAGTTGTCTCTGAGAGGGCCCAGCAGGCCGTGTTGCTGCGAGGGCAGATGAGCCAGTGGATGGCCATTGCTGCGGAAGACGTAATGATCGAAAAAGGCCTTCCATGCCTGGCGCTCGGCCGGCGGGCGCTCGGCAATCGTGATCATGCTCAGAAGCAGGGCGGTGTACGGCGAGTCGGGACCGGATGCCGTGGCATCCCACCAGTAGTTGACCAGCCCGTTGAACGGGGCGAGTGATTCAACCTGGTGCCACCAGAGCTTGGGCAGGAAGAGCGCATCGCCTGCCTCGAGCTCGAGCGTCTGCGCCTCGTTGCGGATCGATTCAAACAACGGAAATTGCGCCTCACTGCCTTTGGCTGCGGAGGCGGCGAGGCTCACCGGAGGTCCCGACATCGTATTGTCGATGGGCCCGATATAGAGCTTGCCGATGAGCTCAGGCGCATAGAGTGTGAAGCGGCGGCGTCCGGCAATCACACACGCCAGATTGTCGAACGTGTCGTAGTGGCTCGAGACGTTCGATGTCGTACCCAGCCACATCCGCGGACCGCCGCCGGAGCTGACGAGCGGCATCGGATTGTCGGCGGCGAAGCCAGGCAGACAGTCGGCGGTCGGCAGGGACCCCACATACACCGATTGCGCGGCAGGCTGCTCAATGGCTGCCAGTATGGAATCGACAGCGTCACCGAACCCGAGAATGCGCCGCTCGAAGTTGAATCCCTGCAGACCGGGGTTGTAGTAATACTTGCCCTGGATGGCGGGATCGCCGAAGAACGCCTCAACGCGTGCGCCGCTATCGAACCTCGTCAGGTAACTGCGCAGGCCCCGAGGCGATTCGCGGGCGGCTTTGACAGCCGGCCAGTCCGCAACCAGTCCCCTGATGACCACCGGCTGCGCCTGTTGAAAGACGCCAGGTACCAGATCCCGACCCGCTACCTCGGTGGGCGCGTTGCGCATATCAGCCCACGGCTGACGCCAGGCCCTCGGTCCCCTTCAGCAGGCGCGCATTGCGCTTCCGTGCCATGACCGGAACCTGTTTGAGTGAAGCGATCATGTAGTGAATCAACCGCATGTAACCGCGCCTGAAAAGCTCCACCACCACCGAATCCGGCAGCCGCGACAACACATCCTGGTCGATCGTATAGAGGCCCACGCACCGGCGCATCGTGCCGTCGTCGAACTCAACCTCCACATCGACCGGTTCAATGAGCTTCAGCTCCAACAGCCTGGCAATGAAGAGCCTGGTCATCTCGGTTCCCGGCTTCAGGTCCTGGAACGCCCAGATGATGCTCTGGAGGTAACGCGACGGGGTGCCTTGCTCCGTAAACAGGGACTTGCCGCCCTCGACGCCCACTCGCGGATCGTCGAGGTCGATGGCCAGCTCCGGTCCGTTGGCATAGAAGGGACCGCGTTGCAGGTACAGCGGCCGGTAGAGCTCGCGCTGCTGCCAGTCCTCGAGGAACAGGTTCTCGCCCTCGTCAAAACCCAACATGGCGCCGCAGAAGAACTGTCCCGTCTGCGGGTCCTTGGAAAAGAGGATGGGGTAGTGCACTACGAGGTGCGGGAACTCCTTGACGATGACCTGCACGAAGCGCTGGCTATCGCCATGAGCGGCCGAGGCGCGGCCGTCCACCTTGAGGGTGCTGTAGGTTTCTTTGTTGAGCGGTACGATCTGAGTCATGTCGGATCAGACAGGTTGTAGCCCGTATTCGCGAATCTTGTTGAGCAGGTCGCGGTTGGCCGGCAACCTGCCGCGCAAGTCCTGGGTCTGGCGCTCGGTTTCCTGGCGCATGCGCGCGGCCTGCAGGCCGGTATCGACGACGTCCTCCGGGCTGCTTTCGCTCGCAAAGCCCATCCCGTACAGCACGTACTGATAGCTGGCCGCCGGGAATACCTCTTCCAGCCTGTCAAACTCGTCGAAGAACCAGGGCGGATGGAACTTCCACAGTTCCAGCAGCTCCTTGAGCCGGTCCGGAATGGTCGCCGGATCGACATTATCACGCCAGAACGCGCTGTCCGTACGACGCGTGAGCACGTAATGGAGCTTCAGGAAATCGATGATCCGGCCCCAGCGGTACATCGTCACGTCGTTGAATCGTTTGGCCACGATATCCATGACGTGACGGTTGGCCGGCATTTGCTCCGCCAGCAGCTTGGCTGACAGCTCGACCAGCACAATGGCAGAGGACTCGAGGGGCTCGAGGAAGCCGCCCGCGAGCCCTATGGCCACGCAGTTGTTCTTCCAGAATGTCTGCCGGTGCCCCGAGCGGATCGGGATCTTGCGAATCGGCAGGTCCCGGCTCTGCGGCCCGATGTATTTCTGCAGCGTCTCGCGAGCCGCCTCTTCGTTGGTGTGGCGACTCGAGTAGACGTAACCAACACCGCGCCGCGTGGGCAGACAGATGTCCCAGATCCAACCCGCATCCTGCGCGGTCGCGATGGTTTGCGACGGCATCGGATCGTCCGGTGTCAGATAGGGCACCTGGCTCGCCAGCGCCGTGTCGCAAAACAGAATGTCGCCACAATCCTTGAAGCCAACACCCAGCGTCTTGCCAATCAACAGGGCGTTGAAGCCGCTGCAGTCGATGAAGAGATCGCCGCGGATCTCACCCGCTTCCTTCGTCAGGACACCGCGGATGTCACCGGACTCGGCCTGATCGACCGACACGATGTTGGCGAGCACGTGCCGGACACCCAGCTTCTGCGTGCAATGTTGCGCGAGAAAGGGGGCGAACTTGCCTGCGTCCAGGTGATAGGCGTAGTTGGCAAGTCCCTTGTATTCGGGGCTGGTAATCAGTTTCGGAGCGAGGCCGTCATCGCAGAGGCGACCCTGGGGGGTGACGAAATCGCAAAAGCTCTGAGTGTTCGTGCGCTGCAGCCAGTGCGGCACGAGGTTCACCTGAGCGAATCCATGCGGAAGCATGAGCGGGTGATAGTAGGCATCATCCGCCGCTCCGGTGGTCCAGCCTGCGAATTTCCCGCCTTGCTTGAATGCGGCATCGCAGTGCTTGAAGAGGTCCGTCTCGGACACGCCCATCCGTTCCAGCGATGAGCGCATCGTCGGCCAGGTGCCTTCCCCAACCCCGATGATCTTGATGTCAGGCGACTCGACCAGCGTGATGGAGAAGCCGCCCGCCTTCATCCGAGCTTGATGGCGGGCGGCGATGATCCCAGCAGTAAGCCATCCCGCGGTTCCTCCGCCGACGATGACTACTGCTTTGACCGTTTGTGTCACCGTCACAGTTTAGCGCGTACTCCGAACGTAAACGACCGTCCGTATTCGACTACGTTCAAGGTCTGGTTATCGTAGCGGCCACGGGTGTGGTAGACGTTGTCCGTCAGGTTGAGCGCCTCGAAGAAGACGCTGAAGTGCTGACCGAAGTCATAGCTGCTGCTGAAGTCCAGGTTCGTGTTGGCCTTCAGGTACACCGGCTCGTTGCCGAACGCACCGCCATTCTGCTCCTGTCCCTGGATGAGCAATTGCTCGGCCTGCCACTGCAACGCCAGACGCGCGTGGAACCCGTAGTTCTCATAGAACGCGATCAGGTTTGCTGAATTGCCGATGCCCGGCAATGCGAACTGATTGCTCGTATAAGTGTACGGATCGAAGTTGGCGTTGCTGTGAACATACGTGCCGTTCACCTGATAACCGAAGCCACCCATGAGCATCTGCTGCCAGGTCGCCTCGACTCCATGCACATTGGCCGCGAGCCCGTTCACGACCGTGGTTTCCGAAAACACCGCCGGATTGCCCACGTTGCCCGACAGCGGAGACACATCGACCACACCCGGCACGGTGATGCTTTGAATGCTCGAAACCGGGAACTGGGTTACGTGCTTGAAGAACCCGTCGAGAGACACGTAGTCGTTGTTGCCGTAGTACCAGCCCACCCCCAAATCGAAGTTCTGCGACAAGTAGGGCAGCAGCTTCGGATTGTTGCCCGTGGCACTCAGCGCACTGACGCGACCGGTGTAGGTCGTGTTCGGAATGAGCAGATTGTTTGTGGCTGGCGTTTCGGTTCGAGAATAATCCAGATTCACCTTCAACTTGGGCGTAACGAACAGGTTCAGGTCCAACGATGGCAGCAGATAGCCGTAGGAGTTGGTAGCCGAGACCGGAGCCGCGGGACTCACGTTGAATGCGTAGGCAGTGACGTCTCCAGGCTGCAGTCCCAAACTCAACAACTGCGTCGACAAGCCGCCGATGTGAACGAGAGTCTTCTGATAACGCAGTCCAACGTTGGTCTTCAGGCTCATGTCGCCAAGAGCGAAAGTATGCGAGCCATGAATGAAAGGTGCGTAGTTCTTGCGATCGACGTGCTGCACCGAGCCCGTGTTCAGAGCGGGGGTCGGATTGCCGCCGGTGTACGGACCATAGCCTTGGTTCGGGCTGTAATCCGCGTTCGGCGCCTGAGTGATCAGGTAGCTGAGCACCGAGTACGGGTTGTACAGGGTCAGTCCCGGAGGCAGGTTGCCGCTGTTGAACCCATGAATGAACGTATCGAACGCATACGGAGTGAACAGGGTCGAGGGCAGGGCAACACCGTGCATGATCCCGCCATCGGTAATGTTGTTCGACGCCGGTCCATAACCTGACCAGAGCTGCCATTCATTGTTGGTGAAGGTATCCAGCTCCTGCGCGTCCCAGACGTCCTGCACGAACTGCACGCCCGCCGTCACGACGGTGTCGCTGGTGTGCCAGGTTACATCGATCTTCGCCTGGTTGACCTTGTCCGTATTGATCTGCTCCTGGATGGGCAGAACGTGCGAGCCGATAATGAACGGGTTCGTTCCTTGGAAGTTCGGAGACTGTGCGCTCGCGCTGCCAGCCACGGTGTTCGGACCGTAGGCAGTCCAGTAGGGCAGAGTCTTATCGTCGCCGGAGACGGCGACACCACCGGTGTAGCCGTTGATGCCGTGGTTGGTGTTCGGGCCGTAACCCGTGTCGACGTCCAGGCTGGTCCAGGTGTGATTCGGGTTCAAGTGCGAGGTGGACTGGCTGACGTCCAGGCCTGCCGTCAACTGATCCGTCGCATCCCACTTGATGTTAAGACCCGGCGTGTTGGTCGTGATGTAAGTTCTGTTGGCGAATGCGTTGAAGTCCGTCGGCCCGTTGGTGTTTGTGAAGTTCGTGATCGTGCCGTTGGCATCCGTCTGCACATTTGAGCAGCCGTTCGGGAAGCATCCGAACCAGGTGCTGTACTGCCAACGATCGGTAATCTCTTCATCCGACGAGAAGTTGTCATCGAAGGTAATCAGGAGGGTGTCGACTGGGCGCCACTGAACGGCCAGGCGGCCATCCTTGCGGCGTGAGTCGGTGCGCTCGAGATACATTGCCTGGTCCTGGATGTACCAGGCCGGCACGGTGCTCTTCTGCGTGCTCGGGCTGGCGGCGGTGCAACCCGACGCGCTGGGGATAGAGCCAGCGGCATACGAGGTGCAGGGCAGGTAGGCACCCTTCCAGCCCACATCATCGAAATGGTGCTGGGTGAAGTGCTTATCCGTGTACTCCGCGGCCGCGAGAACACCGAAGGTGTCGTCGAAGAAGGTATCGCTGATCAGACCCGCGAACGCGGGCCTGACCCCGCCGTCCATCTGGTTCTCATTGGCGGAGACGAGTCCGCGCGCCTGCAGGCCTGGCTTATCGAATGGGTTCGGGGACTTTATATTGATGGTCGCACCGACCGCGCCCGTGGACAGGCTGAAGTCGGGAGTCTTCAAGATGTCCAATTGACCAACGAATTCAGCGCCCAGGGCCGCGAAGTCGAACTGCTGACCGTTTCCAGACGCCACAGGGCGCCCTTCGACCAGAACCTCGTTGAACTGATTGCCGAATCCGCGGACCGTGATGCCGGTCGGGTTGCCTGTAGCCGTGGTCGCACCGTTGCCGGCATTGATCGACCCGCGGTTTACAGTGACACCGGGAATACGGGACAGCGCCTCGCCGATCGAGGCGTCAGGGAACTGCCCGATATCCTCAGCAGACACAGCGTCCACGACGCCGACTGCCTGCATCTTGATGTCCATTGCCCGTTGCAGGGAGGCACGGATACCCGTGACCACCACTTCCTGCAATTCCTGCGGCTCTTTAGAACTGGAAGCGGGGGCGGTGCTCGCATCGTCCGCCGGCTCGGCGGCAAACAGCGAGCGGCCAATGGCCATCGACCCCAACGTAAAGCCTGACAGGCCCGCTTTGGCAAGCACGCCCACTCGGGAGGTCGCACTTGAGGCCCTGGCTGCCTTTTGAAACGCATTCCGCCGTGTCTTTCGGCTCATTCGAATTTCCCCCTGCCCAGAAGATGTTGCAAACACGCATCAACGGACCGTGCCAGCTTCCTGGCGCGACCCGTTACATGAATTTTGACTGGAACCCCCTAAACATCGTCTCTCCACGCACACTTTTGGTGCGATGAGGTCCGAATCCGCGCATCACGAATGTCAGCGCTGTCATACTATAATACAAAGCCCTCTGACGTAAGAGCAAGGCACCCTAGTAATTCTTTGGTAGCGCTATCTTGATGCGGCTGAGTATATGCGTACTTTCGGCCCGGTCGCAACTGGGGGGCCTTCGGTTGCTGACGTACGGTCGCAACAGGGGGGCCGTGGAGGCGCCGGATATTAGTAAGCCAGGCTGATGTTCAATGGCGCGGCGCGGCAGTGACAGCGGTGAACATTTGAGGTGAGCTGGAGCGTGTGAACCGCGCGTTCTTCTGGATTGGACTGCGCTGAGTCGCAACGACCAGCACCGATTTGGCGCGAACTGCGCTCGCGCTTGCGGCGCTGAAGTTTGTGGGCCTGAACGGTGTGGCGCCGAGCGGGCGTAGGCCTAAGGTCGCAAGGATTCGCGGGGCAGGGGTGAGCGGCGTGCGCGACCGCGTGTTAGGCCATGGTCATGGGGGCCGCATCTGGGCCCCCATCTGGTCCCATCGTCGCTAGTTACTCGCCAGCCGCACGCTGCAGACGGGGCAGGGAGCCCGCGCGAAACGCGCGATTCACACCCGACACCAGCGCCAACAGCGACGCGGTAATGATGTTGGAGTGGCGCCCCACACCAAACATTACATTACCCGGTCCTGTAGACACTTCAACGTAAGCGACCGCAACCGCGTCGCTTCCCGATCCGCATGCGTGCTCGTGATATCCCACGACATCAATGGGCAGGTTGAGCGCGCGTACAGCCGCATCAATCGGACCCGTGCCGCTTCCGTGAAGCGTGAGCACCGTCCCGTCATCCTGAATCTGCAGCGTCATACGCTCACGATCCGTGCCGTCGCCCGACGCCGATAGCTGATGTGAGCGATAGCCGATCGGTCCCGTCGAAGAGAGATATTCGCTCTCAAACAACAACCAGATCTCTTGCGACGTCAGCTCCTTCCCTGAAGTGTCGGCAGCCTCTTGCACAACACGGCTGAACTCTATCTGCAACCGGCGTGGCAACACGAGCTGGTAGTCGCGTTCGAGAAGATACGCAACACCGCCTTTCCCAGACTGGCTGTTGACACGGATGACAGACTCATACGTGCGTCCGACGTCGGCCGGATCAATGGGCAGATACGGCACATCCCAAATACCCTCTTTATCGAGCGCAGCCAGCCCCTTCTTGATCGCGTCCTGATGCGACCCGGAAAACGCCGTGAACACCAGGTCACCAACATACGGGTGACGCGGGTGAATCGGAAGCTGATTGCAGTGCTCAGCCGTTCGCGCAACCGCATTGATATCCGAGAAATCCAGCTTGGGATCGATACCCTGCGTGTACATGTTGAGCGCAAGCGTCACGATGTCGACGTTGCCGGTGCGTTCACCATTGCCGAAGAGCGTACCTTCAACCCGTTCCGCGCCAGCCATCATGGCCAGTTCCGCGGCGGCTACGCCAGTGCCGCGGTCGTTGTGTGGATGTAGGCTGATGATCACACTGTCCCGACGGGCGACGTGCCTCGAGAACCACTCGATCTGATCGGCGTAGATGTTAGGGGTCGCCATCTCAACAGTTGCCGGTAGGTTGAGAATAACCTTGTGTTGCGGAGTGGGCTGCCATATGGCGGTCACTGCGTCACAGATCTCAACCGCGAAATCGAGCTCCGTCCCTGTAAAACTCTCCGGACTGTACTGGAATATCCAGTCGGTTTCGGGGCGCTGCGCCGCCAGGTCACGAATCACCATCGCACCTTTGACGGCAATGTCCATGATCCCGGCCCGGTCGAGCCTGAATACAACCCGGCGCTGTGTCGTGGACGTTGAGTTGTACAGGTGCACAATCGCCCGTCGCGCCCCCGCGAGGCTCTCGAACGTGCGCGCAATCAGCTCAGCACGCGCCTGGGTGAGCACCTGAACAGTCACGTCTTCTGGAATGAGGTCCTGCTCAATCAACTGCCGGACAAAATTGAAATCCGTCTGCGAGGCCGCCGGGAAGCCGATTTCGATCTCTTTGAACCCGATTTGCACGAGATGCTGGAACATCCGGAGCTTCCGCGCCGGGTCCATGGGCTCAATCAACGCTTGATTGCCATCACGAAGGTCGACGCTGCACCAGGCGGGCGGGGCGGTGATTACCCGGCTGGGCCAGGTACGGTCGGCGATGTTGATGGGATTGAAAGGGCGATACTTGTCCGAGGGTGTCCGTAACATGGTGCGGGTCTTCCGGTCAGTGACGCGAACAGCGAGGGGCTTCGAGCCTGGATACCCCTAAAAAAAGCCTGATGAGGGCTTCATTTGTGGGTTCAGTGTGTGTCCGGTCTTGTTGGCGCCGACCGTTAGCGCATGGGGTTTATTGCGCCTGGGGGCGCAGAAGGAGAAGCGCGAGCGTAAGCGACGACCGGGGGCCGTGCTCGAGGGAGGTGATTTTCGCGCTGAAGGACATGTTTTCGACCCTAACATTGCAGCGGGGGGCGGTGCAAGTGACGTGTGTGTGACGGGCTCGGAGTATCATCGCGCCCAACCTGAAAAAGAGGGGTTTCCATGGATCGACTTCGCCACAGCTCCCCCGTCGCCTGGCTCCTGTTCCTTGGCTCAGCGTTACCAGCACTCTCATTCGGAGCAGAGCAAAGCACCGTCCACGATCTCGTGATTCACCACGGAGTGGTCTACGATGGCTCCGGTCAGCCGGGTCACCCCGGAGAGGTAGCCATCGATGGCGATCGCATCTCTTACGTAGGCCCCGAACAAGGCCTGCACGGACGCAAGGAAATAGACGCCAAGGGCCAAGCAATCGCCCCCGGCTTTGTGAACATGCTGGCCCACCCCGAGGAATCGTTCTTCGCTGACGGTCGGGCGCTCAGTGACCTGACTCAGGGCGTGACGCTGGAAGTCATGGGCGAGTTCTCAATGGGACCGCTCAACGACGAAATGAAGCGTCTGATGGTCGAGCGCGAAGGCGACATCAAATTCCCGGTTACTTGGTCAACGCTCGGGGAATACCTCAATACGATCGAACACAAAGGCATATCGCCAAACGTCGCAGCGTTCGTGGGTGCCCCAACAGTGCGGACCTACGTACTGGGCGAAAAGAATGTTGACCCTACGCCCCAGCAGTTGGATCAAATGAAGGGGTTGGTTCGCCAGGCCATGGAAGAGGGTGCCCTCGGCGTAACGACCATGCTCATTTACGCGCCCGCCAACTTCGCCAAGACACCAGAGCTGATCGCCCTGGCGCAGGAATCGGCGCGCTGCGGCGGAATCTACACTGCACATATGCGCAGCGAAGGCGACCGTATCGAATCCGCCGTGCAGGAAACGATTGATATCGCCAAGGCGAGTGGCGCACCCGCCGAGATCTATCACCTCAAACTCGCTGGCAAGGACAACTGGAGCAAGCTCGACAAGGTAGTCAACATGGTTGACACCTCTCGCGCAGCCGGCGTCCGCATCTCCGCGAACATGTATACATACACTGCAGGCGCAACAGGCCTCGACGCCGCCATGCCGCTGTGGGTTCAGGACGGTGGGCTCGAAGCCTGGATCGCGCGTCTGCGTGATCCAGCAACACGTGCGAAGGTCATCGCCGAGATGCGGATCGCGCATCCCAAGACGTGGGAGAACCTCTACGGCGCGGCTGGTGCACAGGGTGTGCTTCTGTTGTCGTTCAAAAACCCGAAGCTCAAGCCCCTCACCGGCAAGACACTGGCAGCAGTAGCCAAGGAGCGTGGTGTAACGCCCGAGGATGCCGCCATTGATTTGGTGATCGAAGACGGCAGTCGCGTTGGCGTCGGGTATTTCCTCATGAGCGAGGACAACATTCGGCGTCAGGTTGCTTTGCCGTGGGTAAGCTTCGGTTCGGATGAACAAGGCGATGCTCCCGAAGGCGTCTTCCTGCTGTCCGCCAACCATCCCCGGGCTTACGGCAACTTCGCGCGCGTCTTCGCGCAATACATCCGGAAAGACCATATGCTCACGGTAGAAGAGGCCGTGCGTAAGCTCAGCGCGCTTCCCGCAGACAATCTCTCGCTGAAGGATCGTGGACGGTTGAAATCAGGGTATTTCGCCGACGTTGTTGTGTTCGACCCGAACACCATTCAGGACCATGCTACGTATGAGAAGCCGCACCAGTTGAGCACCGGCGTCAGCTATGTCGTAGTCAACGGCAAGTTGGCACTCGAAAATGGCAAAGCTACTGGCTCGCCTACCGGTCGCATCGTCCGGGGCAGGGCGTGGAAGGGTGGCGGCGGTGCGTGCCGTGCGTCCGCAAAGGATTGGACGTGGAGTAGTGGAGCAGCCGGCAAGTAGACGGCCAGTCACCCGTGGTCGAGGCAGGGAGAAGCCGATACTACAGGCCAGAGCTGGATCTACTACGCTTCGTCGCCTTCCTGCTCGTATTCCTGAGCCACGTCGTCCCCGGCGACGTGGCTTTCTATGGGCAGATGCACATCCCGCAGCCGATCGGACTGTTCATTATCGCCTTCGCCGCGGGCGGTTCCTGGGGCGTAGATCTGTTCTTTGCGTTGAGCTCCTATCTCATCACGACCATCCTGCTTCGCGAACGCCACGAGCTCGGTCGTATTGACATCGGGTCTTTCTATGTACGGCGGATATTGCGCATTTGGCCCCTTTACTTCGTGTTTTTGCTCGTCCTGATACCGCTCGTCCGTGGTTATTTTCCGGGCGACGATATGTCGGGGAAATACCTG
>Ga0307510_10005923_pt1 | contig 14587 bp, 19 predicted proteins | sample 12_EM_MG_FD_207224 | JGI IMG/M metagenome (GOLD analysis project Ga0307510, IMG submission 207224) | Populus trichocarpa ectomycorrhiza microbial communities from riparian zone in the Pacific Northwest, United States - 12_EM | ecosystem: Host-associated > Plants > Roots > Unclassified | place...
CCTTTGTTCATGATCAACTTGATGTCGTATGCTTCACTGGAAGTCAGCCCAATGTCTAGACAGATCATCGCGTCTTACGTGTGGTACTCCCGCCGTATACGACGAGTAGCCCAGGCTGATTCTTCGCTACCTGGGCGGAAGTTCCGCCATGAGCCCGGATCCTATTACCATTCAACAACTAGCCTGCTACATATGGAGACGACTCACAACTTCAGCAGTTGCTCTTTATCCGCGTCCCGAGTCCTCGACTTGGGATCAGAAGAAACCACTAGGAAGGTCTTGTTTCAACCGATGCTAGCCTCAAATCATGCGGAGCTCACTAAAAGTCAGCCCCTCAAGAATGTCTGATTCAATTTCCACATCCTTAAGATCTACGCCGCGATATTCAGGGAGCACCAAGGGCTTATAAAATACACTTCGTTGAGCAGTCACATGGCAATGCTGAGTGGTTCCTTACCTTCGCTTTTGTCTTGCGTTTCTTCTTTCCGACTTTCCTGTCATACTACATGGTCAGCACTCACGGTGTCAATATAACAATACATTAGAGGCGAACTCAGCGACGTTCTCCATCTTCCTCTTCTTTTCGGAACGAACGATTTCTAGGAGAGCTAAATGCGGGATAGTAAGAAGCACGATGCGCCAGAAGGACGCATTACAGCACCGGAGGCAGTCATGCAGTCTGAAACCGAAAGATCCTCCCGTATGGACAATGCACGAGGAAAGCGCATCGTGAAGCCTAAATGGTACTGGTCTACGATACGTACATCAGAGGTGTCACGCGTTGAGAATGTATGGGATACCCGAAGCTAGGATTTCTGCGGCCTTTACTTGAATGATGAAGGAACTGCATAATATATTTCAGTAACACGATTACCGAAACAATTCGAGAAATAAACTTTTCGGGTTCCAGGTAAAGATCTCCTTTGTCATCGCGCGACACATTAGAAGTCTTCAGGAATTCGGGAGGGTTTTTCGTCGACCATTCCTTCCAGGGTAGTCCACGAACCCATACATAATCTGCATAGCTAAGACCAGAACCTATGCGGACAAATGTGCTGTATCTCGGGGGAACTCAGAGCGTCAATATTTGAAAACACCATGATCGCTTACTTTGGATCTTCATCCGTCTGGGCTGTGTCCCTATCATCGAGGACCGCGCATATAAGGGTCGATACACCTCCACCACGCTTCCCGGATCCGTAATTCCCAGCTTGAATGAAAATACTGTGGTTACGTGGCTGCCGGGACGCAGAACAAGCCAGGACGTACCGACAACCAACACGTCCACGGTCTCACCCATATTGTCCTAATCATATGCGTCAGGAGAGACTTTCTGAGATATCGTGTAACCGCTCACCATATACTCGGGCTTAACCTGGGACAACACTGAGGATGTAAACCGCCCTATGAAAATCATCATCTAGACTTACCTTTATCCAGTCTTTATTCCTGCCATTTAATATATAGCCAGCGTCGGGGTGCTTCATTACCAGGCCTTCCCCACGCGTGGCCATGATTTCTTCCATCCTTTTGCGTACATCATTTGCTGTTCGCGCTTCAAAATCTGCAACAAGCTCGATGCGACCCTGGATTTCTTTGATGCATGTCTTGAGATTGCGCTTTCGGAATTTCGTCGACTTGTTGACTAGCGGTTGGCCATTGAGATACAGAAGGTCAAATACTTTGACTGTCGTATTAGTCAGCAAGATGGGAAGTCATGCGGCGGGCGTCAAACAGACGAACAGCATGGCCGAGGATTGAATTCCTTTTTTGATTTATCTGAAGACGGTGAACCATTATTCACCATTCCCCTTGATAGCGACGCACCTAACGCCGCTGTCTTGAGATTTCCGAAAGGCAGGTTCCTACCAGAGACGGGATCCCAAACGAGCATCTCACCGTCCAGTATTATACTGAGAAGCTGTTCGAACATCTTCAATAAAACTGGAAAAAGACACCACGCACTTCTCGATCCGCCTATCAAACGCTGCATCAATATAGGGAGTTAAACTGCCTGTCCCGACGTGACTCCCGTAAAGGTACGTGTAATCCTTTCCTTTCCTTGGACAGGCTTAGATGACAGCGCTTCGACGAAATGTAAAGCAGACCTTGAGCAGTAAAAATACTCGTTTCCACGCCTGTGCAGCTGAATTCGCTCCCCATCCAGCTTTTCCTCGAGGTAAAAGGTGTGGCCCTCCATATCCTTTACTGACTGTTCAATATTTCCGGTTGGTCGCTTGCAAAGCATGGGGGCGAATGCTCTGAATAATTGGATGCTTTTATCCTGATGCGCTATGATGAGAAACTTGGAAGAAGAAAAAGTTGAGATGTACTTGATCATTCAGCCGGCGCTCGGGATCCCACAGTTCCCAGGCAACCTTCTTCAAGTCTGAGCAAGTATTGAACAAGTCATGAGCATCGGGATGAAACACAGCAAAGACGGTGGTCTCCTTGACTGAGATGCTTAAATCTGAGAGGTGGCCCTATCACCCTCAAGTTGTACTTGATAAGATAGAGGCGCTCCACCTTTGAGAATGACACGAACAATCCATCTCTGCTCCTCAGGGGTGGTGCGATTATATATTCGTTGCATGATTTTAGATTGTATGTCTCTGGGCATTTGGGTATTGCGACGGCATTTCCATGATGAATATCGAGAAGATAAACTACAAGACAATGCTCACCCCTTGGAAATATTTCGGGAAATGTCATCGAGAGCAGTGTTGAGTTCGTCGATGGTGAGAGTTCCTTCAATAACTGAAGAACGTTTCGCGACGACTTCATAAAGTACGGAAGGAAAGTCGCCAGAGGACCTCTAGAACGAACAGCTGAGATCGACACGTGGAATTGCTTAACGGGTAGCCTACATCTGGTCCCGAGGGCTTCCTCCAATCCAACAGACGGATAGCATCAGGGTCCTTAGGACCTAGGGGAATTAACTTAATGTACGTCTTTGCAATGTTTTTCTCCTTGAGGCCATAGATTGCTCGCTCTCTGTCCTTTTGAGGCAAGAGGAGACGCAACACAGGATAGAGATCATGACCGACTTCCTGGCGCCAATGCTAGAGAACAAATATGTCGCATGGACGGAATCATTGTCTATGAGATAACATGGTGGCGCACGTCAAACCAAGCACTCATAAACTTTCTCCTCTTCTCCGGCTTTCGCTCATTCTGGATCTTCTCGAAAAGACCCGAAAGGACGGAGAAAGGCGCTGTGCCGTGATTCTGAGGAGCCTCTGGGTAGCTATTGTCTGGTAAGTTGTAATCTGGGACTTCGCTTCCGGGTAATTGAGATTTTTGGAGACGCGGCGAGTTCCCCGGTGTGGTAGGAGCTGGGGTTGGCAACATAAGATATATGAATCACGCAGTATTTTCTTCAACAGAGACGATGCCAATGTGGTGTGAGGTATGAACCAGCACGCGACGGGACCTCGTCAGGCCCAGCTGCCTCGTGACTGCTGACTCAACGCGACTGGTTTGTTTGGCCATTGTTTATTTGTTGGCTCCGCCCCTCAGTCAGCTTCAAGCATTTCGATGCAGGACACCCCTCGCCTTCCGCGAAAGTTAAGGAAAGAGGATGACCCCAAAGTTATTGGACTGTGGAAGATAGGTAGAACAATAGGGAAAGGGAGCTCAGGTAAGTCATCCGTTCTAGTCGACCTGATCGACCACCCTTTAGCCGCCGCTAAGCCCGGTCGCCATGATAGGTCGGGTGCGGATCGCCCGCCACTCCAAGACGGGCCAATATGCAGCGGTTAAGATAGTGTCAAAGACGGCGCTGGTAAATTCCCGGAGATCTCTACATGGACTCGATGAGCATGCCGACCGTATACTTCTCGGCATCGAGCGCGAGATTGTCATTATGAAACTTATCGATCACCCCAATATCATGCGCCTCTACGACGTCTGGGAAACTTCCACGGAGCTATACCTCATACTCGAATATGTCGAAGGCGGCGAACTCTTTGACTACCTGTGCAAGAGGGGCCGCCTGTCTACGTCGGAGGCTCTAGGCTACTTTCAGCAAATCATCGCCGCGATAGACTACTGCCATCGCTTCAACATTGCTCATCGTGACCTTAAACCAGAGAATCTGCTTCTTGACCAGGACAAGAACATCAAAGTGGCAGACTTCGGCATGGCCGCCTGGCAGATGAACCACACCAGCGGGCTCCTGCGGACCGCGTGCGGCAGCCCACACTACGCGGCACCAGAGGTTATCGAAGGTCGGCCTTACAATGGTTCCTCTTCTGACATCTGGTCATGCGGCGTTATACTTTTCGCCCTGCTCGCGGGACGACTTCCTTTCGACGACGAAGACTTGCACACGTTGCTCGAGAAGGTCAAAATTGGATCCTACGATATGCCTCAGACCATAGATAAACGTGCACAAGACCTCATAACGCGCATGCTTGAGAAAGACGTACGCAAACGCATCACAGTAGAGCAAATTCTTCTTCATCCCTTTTTCACGTTACACCCTCCTAAAAACCCCATGCTTTTCCCACCATCCCTCAACATCATCGCTCGCGCCGTCGGAGACCGTTCGGCCATCGATCCAGATCTATTGGCGAACCTGCGCACTCTATGGCATGGAACTCCGGAGGACGTGATCGTAAAGAAGCTGACGAACGGCGAGCAAACATGGGAGAAAGGCGTTTATTACCTTCTCCAACAATATCGAGTAAAACGTATGGAAGAATACGACGAGAAAGCCGAGGAGCTGTACCGCAAGGCATCACGAGAATATCACAGAGCTGGTGGGGTCCCTACCAACCGCGAACCCCACCTTCCTCCACGTGCCGACCCTCCAACTCCCCGCCGTGCTAGGGGATGGACCTCCCCAGGTAGCCCTAGCGATCATGAAGATGCTCCGACGCCTGGGCTCCTTACCCCACAATATTTCTACTCTCCTGCCCCTCCCTCCGGGACACCAACCCACTTCTCTGCGGTCCCTACACCGCTCTCTCCGAATTTCCTCCAGTCACCCATTGGCGTTAACTCTCCCAACATCAACCCGCTCTCCCCGGATTCCCCTCTTTGGAGCACGTTGAACATGACGCCACCCCCGGACGTTCCAGAGATGCAAGACGAGAGGGTGCAGCAGTTCTTTCATCAAATAGTCGAGCACCTTAACGTCATGCAACAGCACGCAGCGGCTGCCGGCGTCGGTCCCACTGTCCTTTCATCAGCTCAGTCACCAAAGCCTGAGGGTCTTGGGATCCTTGGGCAAGAAGCGACGGAAATGGAGACCGGTACTGTCATAAAGCCGCTGAGTATACGGCGCACTCTGCGGAAGCCTGCTCCGCTGCAACTCAAACTTGATAAAGAAAACGTAGGGGAAGAATCACAGCGCACAGGGGCGATGCACAAGTCATCGCTGAAGAGTAGGAACCCCGTTCGAAGGGCCTTGACTGACAGGCGCGTGCAGATCATGGAGCCCGCCAACCTGCCTAAACGCAGGAGGAGTACCACGACTACCAACGACACGTCTGCAAGTGATCCACCGCAGGCGTCGCCGCTCTCACCAACATGGTTCGGAAACCTCTTCAAGCTCAAACCAGTGACCGTTTCCCTGCTCTCCGTTCACGATCCGCACACGTCGCGGGAGGAATGCAAGCGTATCTTGCATGGGCTGGGTGTGCGCGCGGTGCTCACACACGCCGACGGTTTGGGTACCCTCAAATGTCGGTTGGACGAGATTGCGGACCCCGCGGGTGTGATGGGGGTAACCAAGGCTGTCCGGTTCCGCGTCGAGGTGCACCCGGCTAGTGAGGCGCAGGAGGCTGCAGGGTATCAGACAGTGCTGCAGGTGGTGCAAGAGAAGGGCACCGCGTCAAGCTTCCGGCTCATGTACGGTAGGCTGAAGCGCGAGTGGGATTTGGATGCGCCACGGATTCCGTTACTCGCCCCGAGCCCCGCACTCACCGATGGCGGTGGAAGGTTCGCCGATCTTTTGTATGGGTAAGTTATGTTTGGATTTTGTCGGGATCTGCGCATCTGTAGGACATCTTAGAGACAGACTCATCTGTAGAATATCCAGTTGCATCTTGTAGCCATAACTGCACTAGCCTGTAAAGTACATCCTATTCCCTCGACAACTTTGGATAATACATACGTAACAATGCCATCGCTCGAGGGTGCTATACGCATTACATAGTGAGCCGTCATGTTACAGCCTCAACGTCCATCGGAATTGAGATATTGTGTTGAGTAGCAAGACTGGGATGCTTGCCCGGTTTAGAAACAATTGCTGTGTCCGGTTTCGTATTCGATATTCGAATGAAACGCAGCAACTGGACGAAGGCGACCTCTCGTTGGTCCCAAGTGCGATACAAGGCAACGTTTTCTGGATGCGTCAAGTCCGGTACCTCTGATTCCAAAAGTCAAATCGCAACGACGGTCGAACCAAAAAGGAAACGAAAAAAGAAAGGAAGAAAGGGTGCTCACCTATGCCAGTACGATACTCCTCCGCCTCGCGCAACTTGAGCTCCTCCAGCTTCCGCTCTTTCGTGCTCTTCGGACGGCCTTTCCGCCGCGCCGCGCGCTCCTCTTCTAGTTCCGCGTCGTGCCGCGTGAGCCAGACGTCCGCAACGAGTTCGTGGAGCTCGGGCAAGGTCAAGACGCTGCCGCGCTCCTCGGGTATAGAGTGGAAGAAAAATCCAAAAAAATCGGCTGAAGAAAAGAAGAAAAAAAAGGGGGGGGAGGGGGGAATATCAGCTTTGAGATGGTAGTCCGATAACTAATGGAATTGGACGATGGCGATGGCGATGGCGATGGCGATGGCGATGGGGACTCCGACTTGCCTTTGACCGAGTGAAGTTTTGTGCGCTTGGAGGCTTGCCCCGCGAGTTTGGATTTACGCAGCTGCTTGCGCGCGAGCTGTTCAGCCTTGCGCGATTCTGGGTGGAATATTTTCTCCTTTTTGGCGCTCTTTTGTGGCTTTTTTGTGGGTGCCATGTCGCTACAGATAGGCGTCTTCTTGCCTCAAATCGCGAGGGATCAGTGGTTGGTGGTTGGGTCGGGATCAGGACAAACAGGACAAAATTTGAGTTGGACCGGGCCGGGCTGGCCTGTCAAGGGACACAGGCTGGGCGACGTCTGGAACGGTCTGAGGCAATTCTGCTTCGCTTTATCTAGCTGTTCATCTCCGGCTAGCTAACGAAGGCCCAGGTGCCACGTCTACTGCGTCATCAAGTTCCAATGTCACCATTTGAAGGGGTGGGGGTTGGTAGGTAGGAACCAATAGGCCCCTATATATCATCCATAGTTCTCTCTCCCGTTTTTTTAAAGCCCCCGCCTCGCCATGGCCATTATCAACAAACACTACCACATCCCCGCCCTCCCGGTAGAGTTGAATTGCCAAATCCTCGAGGAAGCATGGCGCCTCCCGCTCACAAGGACCGAGCGTCGCGACCTCCTCGTCGGCCTCCCGCTGGTGTGTACGTCCTTTCGCTGGATAACTAATCGCCTCTTCCTCCGAGACGTACACATCGTCTCTCCCGCATATGCCGCGCATTTCCTCTCGCTTCTGCAGCAACAGCACGACCACGACGCCTCGCCAGCAGCACACTCGGGCTCAGGAAGCCACTGCCAGAGCATCACGTTCCACATCTACGACCCCGACGCGTCTCCAAACATCCTGCGAGTCCGCCCCGCATCTCCGATCCCCGCAGCCCGCGCCCTCGAGACGACGCTGCGCACCCTATCCCGCGACGCTCCTGCGCTCGCGCCCGCCCTGCGCCGCGTCGCGCTGCACTACACCGGCTGTTCCTTCACGCACGAGCTCGACGAGGCCCGCCTCGTTCATCTCCCTCCGCACGTGCGCGCACTCGAGCTCCGCTTTGCCACGCCGGCCCCTTTCGTGCAGCATTTGCGTCAGATCTACCTCCGCCGCTACGTGCTTCCCATATCGGGCGTGCGCTCGCTCAGTATATACGGTGCGTGCCCTGCGTTCGTCGCTGACGTGGCACGCGCGTGTCCTTCCCTTGAGAGCCTGGAGACGGACGACGTGCGTGGAGTGCTTGAGCTGCAACCGAGCCTGCTGCCTCTCATGTCGCCGATGGTGCTCGATGGTACCCAGTTGAATGACCTAGTAGTGAGCGATGGACACAAAGAGAGGAGCCGGGGATGGTGCGACGATATTCCGGAAAAATACGAGACGAGGAGAACTCGAGATCGGAAACGAGGAAGAAGGGTCGACGCGAGGTGATCACATGCCACACGGAGAGTGTTCCGAAGTAGGGATGATCCATGCAACGGCAGTAACCCGGTTTGTCTACTATGAGTGAGGTCAGCTTTACTCGAGAATACAGGCGTCAGTGAAAGAGAAGCAGTACATGCCAGTACATATTCAAACACGAGGAACGCCGGCGTTGGAGTCGCGCATCACATCACGATCATGCTCCGTCTGCTCCGTCCTCACAGCGGTGCGTGCTCATGCGGATTCAGCAAATAGCGCGATTCGATTTCGACGTCACTGCAGGGGAGGCCGACTGAGTCCAAGCACAGGAAGGATGAGGCACTTGTGGATGAGGACGGATTTACCGCTGTTATACGCGCATACAACGAACGGGCTATGGCCTTGATATGTGATACCCCAGCAGTGGCATCAAAAGATAGTCAGATCGGTTTGCTCATAACATAGCGATGAATAACATGATCCACATGAGGACGTCATAAACCCAAATCGACATCTGGGAAACACGAAAAACAAAACCAAGTCCTACCGCATCCACTTCTGAGTAAATATCTTACAACCGCCGAGAGATCGATGCATTTTCCTAGACCACCATTCACTCGGGAATCCCATGCGTACTGAAATATCGCAGGGCTTGTGTGGCAGCGTGGCGCTTGGCCATATATTTGGCAGTGGCAGTGCCTGTCCCAACGACGACATCGCGGACTGGAGCGGACAAAAGTCGGTATCACGAGTCGGAGAAATAACGTAAGGCTGACTGACAGGTGTAGGTGCCCGTATGTATTGGTTGGTGGTCTGGCCCCTCTCGTACGCTCGAGAACTGCAAAAGTGGGGCCAAATTTGGTTGCAAAAATGCGTTCAATGCACGAACAGGATCTGGATGCTGTCAGAAACCCGACAAGAGAGCCAGGACGTCGCCATTGCTCACCATCCCCAGCCATGGAGGCGAAGTTGTTTTGAGTTTGTTGTTACAAAGTGAAGATTGGACCGTGTCTTATGATGACCCGGGACTGAGTAGTGAGTACTGAGTGCTGGTCCTCCATCGATTTATCTTACGCCCACCATATAAGTGGTCCAGGTAGGGAATTACGTAACGAATCACTGGCATAACGTCTTCCGCAGCACACAATCCCAACTTGAATTCTATGCACAACCCCAACGCTGCAACGCTTCAACTTTGCCTAGAATCCTAAAGTGGGTATTCGCTTACCGTATATCAACTCTACTATAACTGTGTAGCGTACAGATGAGATCATAGCGTCAGGACATAAGAGCAAGCTCAAATCCTCGGAATCGTCAGAGTAGAGGAGTGCACTGGAAGGTACGACGCGGGAATTCTGCACAAACACCTCGGCCATCCTCTTAGCTCACCCATAAAAGGATGCCAGCCGCGGCCCGATTCTTATGGCATCTCTCATTGCTCGATACACGCTGAATGCTGTGATTGTATGCAGCTATACACTACAATATGCCATGGTGGGAGAGATAGAATGAACATGTACCACATCATGATCAACACCGTAAACCGAAAGTGTCACCATGTAATCACCGAGAGTCCGACGGACGGAGTTGGATAACCTGAGCCATGTCGACATTGTTCCCAGGGCTGGCTCCACGACTTCGCTTCAAGTGGACACGGTGATGTCGCGTGAACTGGTCGGGGCGAGAAAACGACTTTCCACACCCAGGCTCTCCGCACACATATGGGCGAACACCCGTATGGGTGCGCAGCTATCTCGCCCAGGTTAAACCAACACTTTAGCGCGCAAAAGTGGTGAGAGCGACTCACGTGCTTGGAAAGATTTGATGACTCAGAAAATGCCCTGTTGTTGTTATCAGAATCGCCACTAAGACGGAGGCTTGTTCCCGGTTCCCGGCACTTACCGATCGCAGAATTTACACTTGAAGGGCTTTTCGCCCATGTGCGTCCTTCGGTGGATCGTAAGTGCCCCAGCAATGGAAAAGGCCTTTCCACAGCCAGGGTAGTCGCACTGATAAGGCCCTATTAAAATCACTTCAATAACCGGTGGGGCCAAGGGATATGGGCGTTACAAACTTTCTTGTGTGTGACGTCGCATGTGTTGTTGCAGCGTTGCAGCCTCGGAAAAATGTTGCTCGCAGAGCTCGCACCGGAACGGCTTGTGACCCGTGTGCATCTACATGTACAATTCCGTCATCGTCATCGAGTTGTATAGTAGTGACGCAGGAAGAAACGCGTACCTGTAGATGCCGGCACACCTTCTGCTTGCTGGAAAACCCTTTCCCTCCATTTCTCTCACAATCTCTCCAAAAACACTCATAGTGGTTCTTCCCTGAGCCGACATGTTCGGCCGTGAGGTGATTCATGAGATCGTCGACGCTCGAAAAAGAACGCTCGCATCCACGCCAACAGCATTTCCCCGAGCCACCCATTTCGGCGGGCGGAGTTTGATCCTTCGCTGTCGTCGAGGGCGCCGGTTGCTCGTTCGTTTCCTTATTCGTGTCGTCTTGTTTCGCGTTTCCACCCGATGTGATGATTTGTTGCTTATTGTCCGAGAGTTGTTCCTCGTCCCGCATTTCCACATCTTGTCCTGGGTCGGGGGATGGAATTGGTAATATCACGTCGGCCAAGGAAGTGGTGGGGTCGGTCGTCGTCGCATTGTGACCTCCTCCTGGTTCACCATGCAAACCGAGATGGTCGTGGAGAAGATGTCCCGCCAGCGAATTTAAAGCATCATCGAGTGCTAGGTCGCTTGAGGAGTTCGCGGACGTGGAAGAGTACCCGTGACAGTTATCCCATCGACACGGCAGACCGAGGACTTCCGGGCTGAGACGAAGATAAGATGACAGCGATGCAACGGGCTCGGGAAGTTGAGAGGAATGAGCGCGGAGATGAGATATGTTGACATGGGAGATGAGCTCGTCGAGGGAAGAGAAGGTGGAGTGGCAGCCGTTCCACAAGCACGTGTGTCCGGGGAGGACAACCGGTGCTGGTGGCTGTGCCAAGTATAGGGGGGGAGTACATGGAGGGTGTGGTAATGGGGTGGTGAAAGTAGAGGGAAGGGTGCCGGTCTCGGATGGTGATGGGAGGGTGGAAAGAGTCGGGTCTCTTAGGAAATCATGAGATGCCGTGCCATCGTGGGGAGGGGATTCCACCCCACAGGAACATAGCAAGGCATCGAATGCCGCGTCCCAATCTCGTGTGTGAATGTGAGGAGCGTATGCGTGCTCAGCCGCGATTCGGGAGCTCTGTGGAGGAACCTCCTTAATCTCATCTCGAAAGGGGGCATTCGGATATCCTGCACTTACTACGTCGACAAAAGAGCAGTTGTCTGGGTCATCGCACATAGATCCACATGTTAAGCTACAGCCACCCCGAGCGCAGGAAGTATCCGTATGTTGGAGAGTCTCACATGTCGCATGCCCCAGCTGAAATGCAACGTCGGACGTCATAAAGGAAATTTTATGGAAGTGCACTCACCAGGGAGCAGTTATCAGGGATGTCGCAGGGAGAAGATGCGCACTTGCCCTCTGGACATTGTATATCACCATGTTCGGGGTCGTCGCAAGGGACAATAACGCCACGGCATTGCTCGGTACAACGGTCGTCAATTTGAGCCGTACATGCGGCGTCATCACAGTCTACGACGCACTCGGAGCATGCACGATTTGAGACGTCAGAGAAGAGGCAAGGATGAGAGCTGGGTGGAAATAGACGAGCCATGGTGTCAGGGTGACCGGACAGGTCCTCGCATGCCCTTTACTGTAGTTATACTTATAGTTATGTTATACATAAACCCATTTATCTCCGGCAATTCCCGATCATATAATACAGCGCCACAGCAGTCACAGCCCTCTGCCCCCCTTCAAATCTTCCTGCTTTCGTCAACATTAAGGATCAGCGTGGTGAAAAACCTAATCATCTCCACAAAATTATCAGCTATGATGTCTGTGGAGCTTATTAATACCCGCGGCCAGGAACTGAAGATGATGAATTGTAGCATACATTCATTGACCGTATGGATTCCGTGTTCCCCTTCCTGATGGTTGTACCGGAGGATGTGGCGCGTGAGTTTCCAATAGAACGCCGTATCTGTGTACCAGGATCGCATCCCATATACGTCAGCCTTGCGTTAACAGCATAATGCTAGTGCGCGCATTCCCACCCGAGTTCCCAGTCATAATCCCAGGCGCTACGAATATGTTATTGGGGCCATCTAGACCCCTGTGAGCGTTGTAGGTTGCCTTTATCGTCCCGCTAAACAGCTGCCACGGTGCCGAGTCTCCGCCGGTAGGCGTGACTGGCGCTGGCTCCAAAGCATCGTCCCAAGCATCAGAGAGCGTAAGGGTGCCGGCCGATGTGCCATCCTCGGGGAAGATCACCGAGCCGAATGCGGTATAACTCAGGTTCGATTCCTTCGCCAAGTGCTTCAGGACGTCTGTATCCCGCTGTTGCACCGCGGCGACGGAGCTAGTTGGCCGTAAGGTCCACGTGGGGTAGCGTGAACGATTGCGCACGCTGCTATCGAACCAGATGACGGACCTTTGCGTGGCAATTCGATGGTTCACGACAGCCCAAGCTTCTTCGGGCAGTGCGTTCGCCTTGACTCCACCTTGCACTAGGTCAATGGCTTGTGTAGTCGCCATCAGCGCCCTGTAGATCGGATCTCTTCTCAACTCTGCCTCCAGCTTACGCAGTGCTCTGTCAGAGTAGACAGAAGCTTTGACAAGAGCGCGCAGGTTCGCCGGGAAATCTTTGGCATGTTGTGCCACGCATTGGATGGTGCTGTAGACAGGGGCGTCGCGCTCAAGGTGAGGTTCTATTGGGTTAGCTTCGTACTCGACTAGAAGACGCGACAGGATGCCGATGCTCTGTGAAAGATATTAGATAGAGTTCATCAGTCACCATGACACTTGTACGTGACTGTATGTAGGGGCGGGACGCTCGAATGTCCTCCTGGAGTCGAGACTGCGACCCTAATATCAACGTAACCTTTCTCGGTGGTACCAGGAACAGCGAATATGGAGCCTCCTACGTCCCCATATACGCCTACGAGGGAGCGATAAGACTAAATTTCCAATATCCGTGTCTTGGTACTCACTTCCCTCGTCCACGAGCAGGGCGAACGAGTCTTCGCCGTATTTCTTTAGCAAATTCTCAGAGAGCTGTTGAGCGCCCTATCGGCAACGGGGTTACGCCCATATATCTAGTTGTAACAAAACCTGGAGCTGACCTGCAAGCCACTGGCCTCTTCATCGAAGCCGAAAGACAGAACGATAGTGCGAGCAGGCTCGAACCTTTTCTCGAGCAGTGTTTCGATCGACGCACTGCATTTGGATTAGCTCGGAGTCGGCACAGCGGCAAGCTGAGAGGGAAAGCAGGGACACATACAGTATTCCGATCAATCCAGCCTTATCATCAGAGCTTCCCCTGCCCCAGATGAGTTTACCTGTAAACATTCTAATCAGTGATCTTAAATGCGACTGTGTAACTAATCCTGCGTGATACCATCGTAGTATCCAGTGTACGGGGGATATGCCCATTGGTCAACGGTTTCAGGCTCTACAGGAACCACATCTGCATTTCAAAGAGGGCAGTGATAACAGTCCGTGAGTGCAATCGACGTGATCTAGACTAACCCTGATGGGCAGCTAGGAGGAGTGGTTTGAGACTGCTATCGGCGCCCTTCCACTCGTAGAGCAATCCATATGTATTGACTTTTGTCAGCGTAAGCCGCTTGTGGCTAACAAAGGTCGCATGAGCCGTATCATTGACAAATTGAAATTTCAAAGGTGAAAGTGACGTACGTAAGGGGAAATGACTGTGCCAGGTACACGTGGAATGGTCCGAAGACTTCCCATCGCTCATCCTGGCCAACAGGGCCCATACCATCGTATGACTCCGTACTTCGTTGACCAATTGTGGCTCTCTCAGAGGGGGAAAAGAGTCACGCCGAGCAACTGAATCTATACGTACGGAATGCGCACAGCGCCTCCAAGCCATGCCACGGCTCTCGTCATGAAGGGATCCTCGTCGAATTCACGCCCAAGGCTCCGCCACAGCTCCACGTGGCGCTCCGGGTAGAGGGCATCTGCCTGAGGACATACTTTTGCCCCTCCATAATGGCCCCATCGTGTCGCGGATAAGAATAGCACACCGAGGTGGTCAGCATAATGCCGCGCCACTGCGAAAACGAAAGCGCTCAGGAGGAGAGTTCCAAGTCCAACGACCCTCAGTTTGGACCTCTGAGGGCGAAGCCCTTGCGCGAGTACAGCAGTTGTCAGGTCGTCCGGTTTTTCAACTCTTGCGATCATGACGTGTCACAGGTGACGATAGTTAGTTTGAATGAATTGGGCATCTGTCAGTCTCGCCAGACGGCGCCCTGTCAATTTGAAGAACCACCT
>Ga0307510_10005924_pt1 | contig 14586 bp, 8 predicted proteins | sample 12_EM_MG_FD_207224 | JGI IMG/M metagenome (GOLD analysis project Ga0307510, IMG submission 207224) | Populus trichocarpa ectomycorrhiza microbial communities from riparian zone in the Pacific Northwest, United States - 12_EM | ecosystem: Host-associated > Plants > Roots > Unclassified | place...
AATATTTTCCCAAAATATCGCACAAAACAACTCTGAAATACATAGATAATCTACAATGGAAAATAGATTAAAAGATGGGCCAAACAAAAGTTGGTCATTGACAAGGCGCCGTTAGGTTCATGTCACTTTTGTCGGCTACTCTAAAGATAAGCATGGTGGTGTACATTAAAATCCTCACCCGACACGTTTACTCTAATTTAATCTAATGCTTTGCTACAATTCGGTCACAAACCTAAATTTTCATGATGCATGGTTATGTTTTTTAAAAGCAACTTTTATTTGAAAATATATTAAAATATATATTTCTTAATTTTTAATATTATCATTTCAAAACTATAATATATAAAAAAAATGGGGCCTTGACAAACTTCAACACCAGATGCGCACCCTTGTTATCTGTATGCCCTCATGGAGTTCCCTAGGTTTTTTTTTTTTTTTTTCAAAGGAAAGTTTCATGGGTTGTTGCTTATAACCGAAGCATAAATTATAGTATCGCAAGAACAATAATGGCAAAACATATCTGTCTAAGTGTGGGCGGTCCACAATGACAATCGTGCTGATAGCAATAATGGGTGATCAGTCGTATTATTATTATTATTTTACTCAAATCAATTTAATATTCTCCCCGTCATCGTCATGTAAATAGTCAAAAAAAAAAATCAATAAATCTATCTTTAGTTGAAAATTCGATCACCTAGCACGTGCCAGATGATTCAGCCAGCCAAACCCCACTCAGATTGTGAGCTGATCAAATGGCTTTCTAGTGCCCGGCATATTCGGGATAAAAAAGGAATGCACACCTACCTATTAATTGCTAAAATAATGGCCTGTGAAAATGCATTAAACTATTCGCATGATAATTTCCTATTAATTGTTTCTTTTCGGTAAATGCCCTATTTATTCTTAAAATTTAAAAATAATCTTAACATTCGAAATTACCAGTGCGTACCCCTAATTTCTCGTAGTAAGCAACTAAGAAATACACAGAAAGAAAAGAGGAGAAAAGGTTAGTGCTAACAAACTTAGGTTATTATTGGTTAACAGGTAGACATCCACGGCTTGATTGACACGTACAACAAGTGCATCTGTCACTTTACACGCTTTCCTAGCTTTTACAGGCAAAGAAAAACACCAAAAAGCAGAACAAAATAGATGCCGTGTTTGTCAAAGTGATATAATTGTTTTTAAAAGTGTTTTTTTATTTAAAAACATATTAAAAAATATATTTTTTATTTTTAAAAGTTTATTTTTTATTTCGGCATATTAAATTAATATAAAGAAAAAATAAAATTATTTAAAGAAAAAAATTAAAAAAACAATAGTGCAATTGTGTTGCCCCAAACAAGGTCCAGATATATTGTTTGACACAACTTTTAAAGTTTTTTAAAAAGATTTTTATTTGAAAAAATATTAAAATCATATTTTTTTAATAATTTAATGTTAAAATTAAAAAAACTAAATATTAAAAAACATATTTTAAAAAGACTCTACTCCACAATCCGTACACTCTCTAAACTTGCAATTCACGACGGTATCCTTGAAATTTGTGTTCTATTTTTTTCCACCGCCACCCATCACACTTGTACCTTGTGATATAAATGCTTGTACCTTACTCTGCATATGATCTTTTTTTGTGTTTTACAATTCTATCCTTTTTGAAAGATCTACAAAATGGGTGAAATAGGTAATGAGACAAGACACTGATCATCTAGTAGTTATGGGTTTACTTTTTCTAATCTTCAAATAAGATTGTAAAATAACAATTAAGAAGATAATCAAACATAGACTGCTAGAATAAAAACTTGAAATAAAAAAACAAGGAAGTAGAAGGGTCTTACATTGAGGGTGCGTTGAATGAACTTGGCTCTCTTTTTGGGTCTTTGAGGCAACTTAGACCCTTTAAAGGCAAAGAAATCTTCCTCTTTCTCTTTATTAGTTAAAGCAATAACAAACTTTGGTGGCCAAACTGGTGGTGGCGGTGGCGGCGGCGGTTCTCCACTCCCCCCAGAAGATGACCTTCCTCCTTTCTTGCTATCCGAAGAAGCCGCGGGTTTGTTATTATGGTTGTGGTTCTCATGGTTGTTGCTGCTGTGGTGGTGGTGGTGGTGGTTGCTTCTCTCATCGTGCGCACCCTTGTCCGGTGAAGCAATCCTTCTCAAACCACCGCCGTTACCCTGGCCTCCTCTCATGACACTTGAATTCTCTGAGTTCCTATTGAAATTAACAACACAAGCATGGAACAAACAACATCAAACAAACAAAATTAGACCATATGCGACACGACTGACTAGGAAATACAATAAAAGTAACACATCTGAAGTGTTTTTATGTAAAGTAGTTAAAAAAAAATAAAGATTTGAAGTGGGTAATTATGAAATTACAAGAATACCCTTTGAGGAGTTTCGATTGATCATAGATCGGTGGGTGTGACTGGCTAGAATCTCGACGGGTTTTGCGTAGAAAATGGGGTTGTGGGTTTTTTCGCTTCTTTCGTGGACCATATAGGCCTTTAATGGAGGGGTGTGCTAGTGGGAGGTGTTGTTTAATTTTCTTATATACGCCTTTGTTGATGTTTGAGAGAGAAAGAAGAATGGAGATTCTATTTCTATTCGGGTTTCCAACCAACGTGAGCAGCTGGTCTTTTTAGCTGGTTTTTTGTGGCCGTTGGATTTTGTTTTTGCTCCTTTTTAGGGGTTAAGATTACGTATTCAATTGTAAGATAAAGTGGACCAGATTCCTAATCCTATGTGTAATCGAACGGTGGATGGTGTTTTTTTTTTTTTTTTTCAATTACGGTAACTCGGGTGGGGCTTGTCTTTTCAATGTTATCGACTCGCCCCATGCCCGTTGTGGATTAGAATTTGAGAGGTTACGATCAAGTTTGATAGGCCTGCTACAGACCAAACTACAATAGGAAAAGCCGAACCTAATTCAGTCTTTGTACTATAATATGTTAATTCCGACAGTCATTTGGACCAAAGAATTCCTTGATAAAAGCATACAATTCATGTCACATTTCTAATGTTTTCATGCACCTGAATTCTGTTAAGAGAAATTGCAACTAGTTCTTCAACAATCACCATAGCTATCACTAAGGTTTTGGCAGTCAGAAGGATCAACCCTAGATGGGGGGCGATGCTACGAAGTTGTATCAGCCAAATCAGAGAGTAAGTGATGACCAATTCCTAAATTCTTACCTTTCTGTATAAAAACCATCAATCAAGTTCTTGGAGTTTCCCTCTTGAGGACTCCGTCCTAGATCATTAAAATAGCAAAGAGGAGCAGCCTATTTTACTCGAGAACCCAATTTTGACTCGGAAGAAAGGCTAGAGAGAAGGCGCTTTCATGCACTTACCATGAGCTCTACTCCTGAGCCATACACATGCGCCCACCTGACCAATCGGAAAGTGGACAAATATAAGCCTCATATAATATTTTACCCAAGCAAGCAAAATTGTTTGATCTTTTCAAGAATTTGATCAAACCTCTAAGCACCTGTTACATTAAAGTAGCAAGTTGCATGTTGAAGATGAAATATTTTATGAGGCCCATGTATTTGCCATCACAGCACCAGTCAGGCCAGGTGGGGGTTTAAAAGTCAAGGGCACCCACGACGTGTGGCCTTCTTATCCATTTCTAGAACAGCCATGTCCACCCCACCTAAAGAATGCATGTCAGACTCGTACCCTTATCCCTACAGTGAACGCATTTGATTATTTCTGCTCGCAAGTCACAGAACTGAAGGGTCCTATACACATGATCGATCATCAAAAGCACTGTAGAGATAAGGTAAGGTGTCGAGTTCTCTTAAGGCCCAACCATGACAATGGTGCATTTAAGAAAATGCCGCAGCTGGAACCACTCAACCAGCACATGTACGTCTGTGAATGCTACTCTATTCAACCACTCCAGTCCACACCATAATGCCTCCAAAAACTACGAAAGCCCCGAATTTCCCAAGGAAAAGTAGTCTTCCAATGAAAACCACACCATCAATCATGGACAAGGGGAAAAAAAAACAGTCATTGAAATTATTCTGTAGTGCTCTAATTTATGGGCTGATTTTCGTTGAAGTTAAATCCTAAGGCACTCAGTATAAAAATATAGAAAAATCCCAAATATACCATGAAACTATTAAGGTGGTATCGATTTCACACCCAGACTATTTCTCATATCAATTTTATCATTAAATTATCTTGATTTATCAATTAATAAAAACAATAAGTTCCCTAAGAAATGAAATATCTTTAATATTAAAAAATAATTTGGATGAAGATATCGATAGAAATCTTTAAAATAGATTGAAGTTATTAATTCAGAATTTTTAAAAATATGATAGTAAAATTGATATAAAAAAATTGGTTTTAAGTGTAAAATTGAGAAAATAGTTGAAGGATACTTTGAGAGGGAATGGACCAAATCGTGCACATAAACGGTGGGACCCAAAACCCTCCTCCCTAATCAATTATTGAAAAGCCTAAAATCTCCTAAGACTGTCACTCTATGATCCATATGCTAACTAAAAAGTTTCTAAACCATGTAGAGCCTTGAAGGGAAGGTGAAAAATGCTAAGATATGATTCAGGAACGAAAACTGTAAATTTGCCGCTTGAATAAAATAAACGACAAACACGACCCAGTAAGAATCGTGGGCCCAGCCCACAACCCGATCCATATTCCACCACCACATCCCGACAACCTCAAGAGAATCAACACCCCCATCACATAAGCTCAAAATTTCCTCCATCACATCAAGTAAAAAGTTCATTTAAAATTCACGTGCTGTATGGTAAAAGGAATGGATCTGTACCTTAAACTCCGCTGAGGTGGCGGCGGTGGAGGAGTAGGCGGACGTTGGCGGAGATTAAAATATCCGTTACTGTGATTGGTGGGATTATTGTTGTTGCTGCTGCTGTTGTTTGTACTTCTTGGCTGATGATCAGAGGTGTCGATGTTATCAGCTCTAACAACCCGACGGTCCACCCGAACAGTTGTCTTATGAACCAGAGCGGTCGAGACGTCCTTGACTTGGACTTTCATACACCTGAGCCGCTTCCGGTTCCCCCACTGCAATACAAAATCAGACGACGTCGTTTGTCCATTGGGATCTAAGCTGGTTCTCTGGGCACTGCTATGGGTGGGGGTGTTGCTCGTGCTACCATTATTATTGCTCCTCAATGAATCCTTTTCCATTTACTTTTTGTACACCTGTCCCATCCCACCAAAAAAAAAAAAAAACAGAGGGAGATCAAGCTATTAACGTGGCTTCCTGCAACTTCCACAAAATTCAAATAAAAGAAGCCGGCCCTGGCTTGCGAGAAAATAAGGGAAAAGAAGAAATTGAAGCAAAAAAAAGGGATAAAGATTGGCGTAGGATGTGAATACTACGGGTTAGATTGTTCACAATTGAACAGTGGCCGTGAGATTGGAATCTCTTAAGGTGGATATGAGTGGAAATGTAAGAGATGGATTCAATCTATAAATGCATCTGTGAAGTTTTAAAAACTTTATCCGCGTGGAGAAACAAAGCACACAAGAAATTTCTCAAAAGTTCAGAGGAAGAAATTCAATTAGCTCCCCTTTGAGTGTCGAAACTCTTAAAAGTAGAAAAGACAAAAGCGAAGGTGGTGTTGTTGAGTAGCAGTTTGTTTCGGCCGAAGTTTTCTTGGTAACACAAACGGAGATCGTTGTCTGAGAAAATGATAGCGAGAACAAAAATTGAAAGCAAAGCTAGTTCTCTTGATTGCACGCAAAATCAGAGAGAAGAAAGGAAGAAAGCATCAAGAACAATTGAAAAATAAAAAACCGACCAGAAAGTGAGGTCAAAGTAAGAATTCTTCGGAGAGAAAAAGGTTGGCCTCAATACGAAAACCATGAAGGGAGGGAGAGCAATCGAGAGCCTGTGAAGAGAAAGATAGACACATTACCTAAAAACTTCAAACTTGTTGAAGAAATCTGCTGATTACCGGAGAAACTACTGGTTGTTCTTGGGACACTGTAGACTGCACAAGCAAAAACAGAGAAATCAATTGATGCTGAACGGAAAAAAACAGGGAGGCCTAGTAAATTGCAGCTACGAAACTGACAATCTAGAGTTGAACTGCATAATCAAGACTTAGATTCTCGTACCTTTCAATATCATTCAGATTTTGAGGAATTGTCTCTTATGATTATTCACCGATTCACAACACTTTGCTTTTTCTAGTTCTCTGTCTTTGCAGTATTCAAATCTTTTATCGGATTTTCAACTGAATGACATTTCAAAGGACTTTCATGTCAGATTCCGATCTTTGTGTATCCAGAAATCTGATTTAAAATTGTATCCTCTAACAGTACACCGTGTGAAGATGTCCTCCGAATTCTCTCTGAAACGGCTTAAATCTTTCACAATGTATCTGCAAAACAAAAAAGAACGAGACAAAGTCGTGATTACTTGAGGGAATTAGCCAGAAAAACATCCACAGAAATCGAGTTATGTTTTGAACTCCGAAGGTGTAATATTCTGATACCTTCTCCCTATAAATCTCAATGAAACGAAGCCCAATCTTCAAAACTCAAAATTAGTTTCGTAAATCAGAATCCAGCGTGGAACTCACTCCCTGTGAAAAGCACCTGCAAATCACTGCAAATGTACCTGTAGAAGAGAGAATCCAACAAGTTATTAACTACGTTTTCAGGTTCAACCACGTAACACTTGTACAAAATCAGATTACGTTTTCTTAATTACACACCTAAAACTCTTCTGTCTCCTTAAAAGTTACAGATCCTCGACATTTATCCAGTTCTCTTCAATCCCATTCAAAATCCCATGTTTGGTTAGCTAGAAAGAGAGAGAAAGTGCAAGAAATCTGGTACTGGAAACTGTGAAGAAGAGCCGACCAATACTACAGAGAGCTTCGTCTTCTTCTTCAATAAAACGAAACGAATGCTCTCTTTCTCTCCCCTTCAAACCCAGCCTTCCATACCCTTTCCACCTCTCCGTTATATCCAACCCTTCAATTCCGAGTATAAATAGCCCTTGATTCATAATCGACGGTCCGTATTAACCGTCAAAGGCCGTCCATTCCTTGCCACGTTACAACCTTTTCTGTGTTGCTGCTGTTGCATTTGGGCTCACGGTTCTCTCACTAGTCCAGCGGAATCTTGAAGCGCGTTATGTGTTTTCTTTTTTGTCAAATTATTATAATATAAGTTGATCACGGTGTTATTTTATTTAACACCTGTCAGCTAACCATGGTTAAATTTAGTGAAGAAAATGAGCTCTGTCGATAATGTCGGGTTATTATTTCGGGATTGAAGAAATAAAGTAAGTTGAGATATAAGGATTGAGACGAAATAAAACAGAAATCGGAGTTATACTTGACAGTGTTATACAATATAAAATAAAAATTCACATGTCATGTTCTGTTGATGAGGAATATTACAATACAAGATATAAAAAAATATATTTTATCATTGATGTATATTACTATTAAATTTAAAATAATTGAATAAATAAATATTATTATTTTTATCTTAGTTTATAATTAGCATTAGTTTTTTTTTAACTAGCTTAAATTGAAAATCTTTTCACCTATCAAAATTTTATTAAAAAAATATATATAGAGAGGGCTATTTGTGAGAAAAGAAATTGGTTATATTTTTATCTTAATCCTTTTCTGCCTCTTCTTAAAATGAAAAAAAATAATAATTAAAAATATTTCACGAGATAAAAATAAAAATAATTATTTTTATTTTTTCTATGCAAGAACAATTACGAAATGAATTAAAAACACCTGGAAGGCATTCACATTCATATTCACGATACTTAATTTTTAGCTAAAAAAATCATTTTTTTAATTAATTTTTAAATCAATTAAAAAACAAGAATCCAGTAATTAATGAAGTGGAACGGTGAAAGCAGGCAGGGCACATGCCGGAAATTGCGTATGCAGTTCTTATTTTCATGTTCTGCAAGGGAATTAGAGAGATTCCACCGAACCCGTATGCACACTTCAGTGAAGAAAATGAATAGAGGACAGAGAAAGACAACCGGTCAAACCAGAACAGGCTCAAAAGCAGAGGATGGAGCCAATAATCTTTTTTTTTTTTTTCCAAGCTATTGCTCAAATTATTGTTTATTGATTCAAAATCAAATAAATACCAAACATCAACATAAATTTTATTAATATCACCTATTTTATTCAAATTCTATGTTAATCCAAATAAATCAAACCGATTCAGACATAACTCATGCATCAATATTTAATGTACACAAAACAATCACAAACCTAACAAATAAATCCATAATTCAACACAAATAATCAAATTATTTTGAAATCCAAACACAAATTAACAATCCGAACAATTTAAATATTATACAAAAAACAAGCATTTGGTTCAAAAAATGATTTGAGTTCATAAATCGATCTTTTAGGGCGTTTAGCGTGTCTATAAGCTACTTGAATCATTATTAGCGCATGTACACGCGCTACCACCACTGTTGGCGAATGGATTAACACACAGTTGCTACTAGTGGAGTGTAGGTTATTGGATCTGAAACTCTATGCCCCCCTGCACTCCTAGATAGGGAGAATTGAATGGATTTATTAGGAAAATTAGTGATTCTAAAAGATATAAAATTTATTTTGATTTATTATATTTTTTAAACCGATATAATATATAGTAGTCATTTAAAACGGAATTAAACAGAATTTACAACCTTGCTCCTAATAGCTATTATATCTAAGGATTAGATTGGGCTAGCAAGGATGTGGATGCTCCATGCAATCGTTACAGGGCGAGTTACTATTGTTAAGGATCTATTTGTTTTTACATTTCAAAAGCGTTTTTGAAAAAAAATGAATTTTTTTTTCTTTACTTGAAATTAATATTTTTTTGGTATTTTGATACGTTGATGTCAAAAATAAATTTTTAAAAATAAAAAAATATTATTATAATATATTTTCAAATAAAAAATATTTTTAAAAATAACAACAATCACACCTCTATAGCCTCTCAGCCTTCTTTGACTTATATACCATTTTACTCCACGCAATCGTTATAGAAAAAACACTGGGTTTGTAGCTATTGGACTAGGTCAATTATCCATACTACTGGGCCCATTACCACTTTTTTTTTTCTTGAGAAAAAGGCCCATTACCACGTTGTAACAAGGGCAGCCGTATCCCCTTAAATTAATAAGAGACCCTTCTTCCTCCTGCTCCGACTCTCTCTCTAACATCATCTGGCTGAGATCAAATAGCCGAAGAGACTAGAGGTGCACTGTTCAGTGCACGAGCTTTAAGATTACAACTTATAAGTGCTGAAAATTTCTTCAGTTCCTTGTTGTATTTCGTCAAATTCTTCTCTCCCTATATCCCGCTTGTCTCAATCTTCTCCGGAACACAGAAAACGGAGAGACCCCATCTGCGACCATCTCATTACTGCTCCAGGCATGACTTCCTTTTAAATCCCTAATTTTAAATTTCTTTTTTTTGTGCAATGAAACATCCAAATCTCTCTCTCTCTCTCTCTACTTAGGGTTTGGTTTAGTCTTGTTCAATTTACTGAAAAATTGATTAGATTCGTCAGTTTTTTTCGTGTGTGGCTAATTAGGTTTCTGATTTTTAATACAATTACTGAATTTGGACAGATGTATAACGGGATCGGGTTACAGACCCCGAGGGGGTCGGGTACAAACGGTTATATCCAAACAAACAAGTTTTTCGTGAGGCCGAGAACCGGCAAGGTAGCACATGATACTAAGGGTTTCGAGGGAGATCAGGGGACTGGTGGGATTACCAAGAAACCCAATAAGGAAATTCTTGAGCATGATCGCAAGCGGCAAATTCAGCTCAAGCTTGTTGTGCTTGAAGACAAGCTGATTGAACAAGGATATACTGATGCTGAGATTGAAGAGAAGCTTCAGGAAGCTAGGAAGACTTTGGAAGCTGCATCCGAAGAGAGTGGGGGACTTACTGCCTCTGACACAAAGTAATGAATCTATGGACTTCTTAGTTTTGTTTTATTTTCGATTTCCAATAATTTTGATGCTTATGATGCCATTCATTCTTTTGTCAATTTGTTTTATGCATAATTTCTATTATAAGATTGACTCTGTGTGTAAGTTTGATGGTTTTATGTGGGGTGGATGTGCTGGTGACTTGATAAACATGTATAAAAGCAAGTTCGTTTTAGGGTCTAGGTGCTTGGATTGTTTTGGAGACAAACTAAGGAATTGTGTTTTTCTTGATGGTCGCAGGTTTGAGTTATGTTTCAGTTTTAATGTTGCATTTGGCACTGTCTTGTTTTGACTGGGAATTTGTGTGGTCTAGTTGTTCTACTTGTACAAGTGTTGTGTATGGTTAGATGCTAATATGTAGTTTGGACGTGTTTGAGTAAATTATGTTGTTTATGGTACTGTTTTGGTCCTGTATATGTTATTGATGTTATAAAATTTAAGGTATTTGTATCTTGCTGTGAGGAATTAATTGAAAGTGTGCCGGTATCATATGCTGTTAATGGAAAAAACAAATTTATGAAGGGAATAGGCACATTAACCCCATCTATAGCCTGTTTATGGTTATTGGAACTGATTTTAGTGACAGCTTAAGGCCGTTCTTGGTAGTTGAAATTTTAAAAATTCTGATGAAATGCACACACGCCCTCACACATTTATATTCGTTGGATTTGCTGACTTGCCCATTCTTTGGGCAGTTTAGTGTTGTGTCCAGTTTTTTTGGGACAAAAATATCCCCATATCTCATTTTATTTAAATAATGAAGTGAGGATAACTTCATAACTTACGCTATAGAATCTCCTACTGTCCCATCTCACCTTTCTTTTATCTTGTTCATTTATCGTTCATATCCGTATCAAGTTCAACCCCATGAATATGGATAAACTGGATTTATTTGGGTTTCTATTTGGTTTGATTAAGAACAGCCCATATTTCTTTTGTTGTTCATAGCCAAGGTTCACATTAAGTTTGGTTTGCTGTAAATCTATCTTGCACCAACTCTGCAACTATGTGAATACTTAATATTTACAATGTTTGTTTTGAAAATTCAAAGAGGATATCCTTAGAATGGGGCTTAACACAGAAAATATAGTTTCTTAGTTTAGATTTTGTAACTTGGCTTTTAATTTAGCAGCATGTACATGAAGGATATAGAAAATGGTTTTTGAGCTTTTGGCTCTTATCAATTAAAATTGACAAAAAAGCATTTGAATTCAGCAGCAGCAAGCCAAAAAATGTTGTTCGGCCTCTAGCATTTGGCTATATTTTACTGAAGAACTCGTAGATACATATATAATTGAAAGTGACTATAGATGATAGATGTTGAAGGAAACAATTTTGAAGTTACAAAATTATCCATGTTTAAATCATTTACATAAAGAAACATAAAGGAATATTGCTGTCATAACCTAACAAATTGGACACAATGCTAACCTGCGCACTCTTTGGGTGTGTTGGCAAATCCACACACACACACACACACTACTTTGTGTCCTAGTGATGTGATAATGACTTTAATGTGTTAATCAGGGTTTCAGATACGCAGTCCCATCAAATTGCTGCAAGGAAGGAAAAACAAATGGAAACATTAAGGGCTGCTCTTGGTATACGAATGTCTGAACCAGATGAACAAGGCATTGATGGGACTGATGATGAACTAAGAAATAGTCGGAAGAATGACCCAGGTGAAGGAAGCAAGTGGAGTGAGAAACATGAACATGCCTTTTTGGATAGAGAGTTCACCCGCAAGAAACATGTGGCTGAAGATCTTGAAGTTGAGAAGGATGAAAATAAAAAGGGTGTTAAAGCCTTGAAAAATAAGAAGAAAGAAGATGAGTTTGACGAGTCAAGGCACCACCGGAAGGAAGAAAGCAGGAAGAGAAGGCATCGGGATGATTCTTCTGATACAGATAGCAGTGGGAAGCATGCTAAAGGAAGTCGCAAGAAGCATAGTAAAGGTAGACGAGGAAGGGATCATGAAACTGAAAGTGATTCTGACCATGGCAAGAAGAAGAGAACATCGACGAAGCACAAGAAAAGCAGAAGACATGACAGTGGAAGTGATGATTCTGCTACTGATGACGAGACCGATTCCGACCATGGCAAGAAGAAGAGCAGAATTTCTGAGAAACTCAAGAAAAGCAGAAGATCTGGTGATAGTGATGATTCTGCTACTGATGATGCGGATGATGTTGGCCTGGTTAATCTGCATCAGGAAGTTGAGAAACACAAGAAATCTCGTGCAAGGCATGACTCTGATGATAATTCTGGTTTTAATGATCGTTGGAATGGTGACGGCAGTAGACATGGGAATGGTCGCAGAATCAGTGAAGGTGATAGTGAATCCGATCTCAACAAAGTAGGAAAGCATAGAAGGGAATTGACAAGTAGGAGTCACAAAAGGAATGATAGTGATTCTGATGCTAGTGGTGATGAGAAATTAGAGAAAATTAGAAGTAGGAGGAGGCATGATAGTGATGAAGAAGATCCTGATACAGTTTATGGTAGGAAAGGGAAGAAAATTGTTGAGGAGATGCGAGGTTCTCTGAAAGATGATAGTGATGATAGCAAGAGCACTGATTCTGACAGCAGTGCTAGTGATGATGGGCATGGGAAAGCCATGAAGAAAAATCTCCTAGACAAAAGTGGACGTGGAGATCACAGGCAGATAATTGACAAGAAGCTAGATTCTCTGGATGATGTCAGTGAGGATAGCAGGAGAAGCAGTGATTCTGGCAGCAGTGGTAGTGATTACAGACATGGAAAACCTGTGAAAAAGACTCCTGCTGATAAAAACAGAAGTGGAGGGGGGGATGGTGGTTATAACAAAGGTGGTCGAAGTGGTCGTGAATCCTTTCTAGAAGAGAAGGGTTCTAGACCTGCTGATCTTGGCCGTGGTGATAGACCCAGAGAACTGTACCAATCTCGTAGAGAAGCTGTGGACAAAACCAACCTTGATATTCAAGCAACGGGGAGGAACAAAAGGAAACTTGATGATTCAACTAAGGATGAGGAGCATGAATCAAAGTCAAGAAATCGAACAGTTGGAAAAGAGGAAGGGCATGACATTGATCGTAGAGCATATCAAAGTAAGGATGATCAGAGGGGTGATTCTTCTAAATTGGTTAGATCCAGAGGGCATGATGATGATGTTGGAGATACACGTAAAGAAGATGAACCACGACGTGGAAGTAGGAATGATCAAGAATACAAAGAGCGTGGAGGGGAGAAAAGACATGCCAGGGATGAGGAGGATCATAGAGGGAGAAGATACCAGAGAGATGAAGAAGAGGACGATGACTACAGAAGGCATGGAAAGAATGAGGTAGATCAGCGATATGGAAGTAGAAGGCACGGAAGAGGGGAGAAAGAAGAGCAAGGAAGTAGAGGTCATGAGAGGGACAAGCAGATAGATCACTCCAAGAGGTCTAGATATGACGATTCTCGTTTTAGTGAGAGGAAACGGTATGAAAATGACAAGCGTGATGATGATCGAGTCAGATATAGAGATTAAAAACTGGTCATCTTTTGGCAGCGCATAACTGGTCAGTTTCTCTTACAGAGTTAAAGCTTTGGTTGTGTGTACAACCTGAACTGAATTTTTGTTTAAATTTTCTGAAAACCTTGAAAAAATATATGTTATGCTATGCATGTTGGATATAGAGAGAAGAATAAAAATGTATTTAATGCAAAACATGCCACCGCTCAGAGTGTTAATTTGTTCTTGCAACTTGTGAGATTTAGGTTTAGATTTGCAAGACCTGAAAGGCAGTGGTTCTCTGTAACCAAAAAAACTCAAATAGTTATCAGCGATGGTCCCTTTCAAATAAGCACGGAAAATTTGTGATGTGGAGATTTAAACTTCATCGCAAGAAACAGTATATGAAGTCCCTGTAAATAGAAAAGCACATTAAGGTTGACTTGGAACTCAGCATTATCCCTGATAAAATGTTATCAATGTCATTTGATATCCCAGGATTATTACATGCTAGCATTTTGAATTTGTTTATGGCAACATGCTTGATTATTAATGTGCCCGCCCACTCTCTTCTTATGTTACCAGAATCATTGGGCTAAGCTCGACCACTGAGGATCCAGCTATTCATATTTCGTATGAGCGAGTTTACGATGTTTAATTTTTCTAATTGTCTTATGCAGTTCAATTATACAAACAGTAATATGTTGCCGGGATGGACCCCACTGCTGATGTATTTTAATGTTTATTGCTAGCTTCATTTGCTTAGAAAACACCTGCTAGAGTTTCTTCACCGTATGAAATTACACTACTCTGTCAGTCACAGTTTGCTTGATTGTCCATGGAGTTCCTTTTTTCCCATACTCATCTTGAAGACTCGTTTCAGGTTAAGCCATGGAGAATCTTAGCCGGATAAAATCGTTACTGGAGCCAGGGTGCTAGAAAGTGGAAAGAAGTCTGCTCCTTGAGATTGCTCAATACTTGAAGAGTAGTAGTATTTTGTTGATTCAATGAAGAATATCCTCCCTAAGTGTTTGTTACGACTTGTTATTTCCGTTGGTAAGGATTGGGTTATTTGACTGCTAGTGATTGTATGCTTGTAGCTTTGATAT
>Ga0307510_10005925_pt1 | contig 14585 bp, 14 predicted proteins | sample 12_EM_MG_FD_207224 | JGI IMG/M metagenome (GOLD analysis project Ga0307510, IMG submission 207224) | Populus trichocarpa ectomycorrhiza microbial communities from riparian zone in the Pacific Northwest, United States - 12_EM | ecosystem: Host-associated > Plants > Roots > Unclassified | place...
ACCATTTAGATTTCGTAAAAGAAAAAAAAAACCGTTAACCAATCCACTTCTTACACTTGTAATTCACCCCACCATCAACATTCCCTCCCCCCTTCTCTCCCTTCCTCTCCTCTCTCTGTTTTACGACAGATCCATCCTAAGTAGCATCTCTCTCCCTCTCTCCCTGTCTCAGTTTTTTTTTTGTTATTTTCAAATACTGAGTCACGATGTACGGCGTTTCCCGGCCTCCGAACCGACTCACCGAGTTCAAATCGGGCGGAAAAATTGTTCGACCCAGGCGAGCCACTACTCCTCGTCCCACTCCATACGACCGCCCAACCCCTCGCCTTTCCCCTGATTCCACCCCTCAAAACCCTAATTGGCTTTCTCGTCTCATTTTTTCTCCTTCTCGCTTGCTCGCCAACGGTGCCGGTAAAGTTTTCTCCTCCGTCTTCGGCTCCGAATCCTCCGATTCCTCCTCCGGCGACGAAGACGACGACGAAGACAGCGATGCCGTTTCCACTTCTGGTATTGCAAATTTGATTCGATTTTCAATGAATTAGGTTAAAATTACTATTTTAAAATCATGAAAATTCTGGCTCGTGCTCTTTTTTTAGAGGGTGAAATGGAAGATACCATTGAAGATGGCGATGAAGGCAGTGCTTCTTCTCTAAGCGGTGAAAAGGTGGTTTTGAACCGCGGCCTTTTAACTTGAATGTGGGAATTTGGATACATTTTAGATTTTTATTATTTGATTTACGAGTGCTTTTTTATTTTAATATAAGTGCATTTTTTTTGGGGCAATTTGAGTGCTTAATAATGGTCCCGTTAGGTTTTTATGACGTGATTGATTAAGATATGTTGATTGCTTGTGATTGCCGTTTGATTTTTTTTGTTCTTTTTTGGTGGGGAAATTAGAAGAATCAAACAACTGAAATTGTTCATTACTCAAAAAAAGATCTCCCAGCTGTAGAGTGGAGGACTGGAACAATGCGTTTAATTGCACAGCTTCTAACGCAGGAAACGTTCACGAGGTAATTGGGAATTACTTGCTTTCTTTCTTTATAAATTTATTTTGTATGCATATTTACGTTGTTCTTTGAGTTCTCGTTATCAGGAGGCGAAACTAGGATTTGAGGTATCGGAATGCCAGTATAAAACACAGCAGGGTACATTAGGAAATAAAATAAACAAATGATAGTTATAGAACACTAATGTTTTTTTTCCTCCCGGGGGAGGGGCAATGTATATTTTCTGGGAAAGAAAACTTAAATTCAAGGGTAGATTTAAAAAATAAAATAAAATTTATGACTAAAATGAACTTTGTCAATTTCTAGGTAGTCCCGTGGGCCCTCGGCTATGCTGTAGTTCTGCCTTGGTTGCTTGTCATTCAATGCATTGGAAACTTCGTAATTCTGTACTTTTATATAATCATTACTACTTTTGTTGTGTTTGTGTTAATTCCCTTTGGTTATTAAACTATAATTATTAACTTCAAGCTTTTAACTTAACTAGTGAGCTGCATGGTTCGAGTTCTAAATTCAAATCCAAAAATATATCGGTGATAACCTTGATGTCTTGACTTCAAATTCTGAATTATTTGCTATTCACTATGACCAGGGAAGAATGCGACAGACTAACACATATTATTAAATCAAGAGTTGTAGATTCTCCCATCATTAGAGGCACAGAAGATGGGAGACTGAGTGAGGTTCTGGACAAGACAGCTGGCGATGGTATTGTTATTTTGGATTTTCCACTTTCAAAGAACTTAGAAATTCACATGCCAAGAGGTGTATCTCGCTGATTGTTTTAGTGATGATTCAGATGTCGACACACCTGATCTCCGCAATACAGCTGTTAAAGAGGCTAAAAAATGGTTTGAGGGGAAGAAATTGGGGCCAAATTCAAAGCCAGTGGAGTGTGGAATCTGCACTCTCAACACTGCTCCACATGTTAGTAATCCTGGTATAAGGGATTTATGAAAAATACAAAATATTTTTTGGCTTTAGATTATAATGATGTAGTTTGTATATAATCCTATCTCACAACGGGTCAGCATGTTGTTGGATTGTTACATATCATGGCAGGTCCTTTGTCTTTGTAAAATTCCTTTTCTGTGAAATGTGTCCATTATTGCTCGTTGAAATGTATAGGCTCCCAGAATACTTTGATTTGCTATTATCCATTAACCAATTATTGTCATAGTCATCGAACTTCCTATTATGAACCAGGTGCATTGATTTTTTTTCAATCTTCTTGTTTGTAGATTCTGATTTCACTAGACCAAGAAACTGAAAAAAACTGTGCAAATACCTTAATATGCTTGTTTTATTCTGCAACTGCTGTGAGCTAATTGGTGCACACCACCTTTTGACTATCTATTTTTATTGAACAGGTTACTGAAGAAGAAGCAGGTTCACCAGTGGATTTGGCCAAATCTTACATGCAAGCTCGCCCACTATGGGCTTCTCCTTCCACAAACCATATCCAGTTGCAATCCCCATCATCAATGGGAAAAGAGCTTTTTAAGGAAGCAACACCATTTTCAGTTGGTGGCAAGTCACTGTCCCCATCAAAGGTGCTGTTTGGAAGTCTCTCTCTCTCTTCTCCATTTACTTGGTATAGTTATAAGCCCTTTTATTGCTTTTGTTATGGTGTGAGGGTCTTGGAGTTTGACAGTAAGATCTGATCTTTATGAACTTTCAAAGCATATTTTCTTACCAGTTAGACTTAGAAATGCAATTTAGTGATTCGGTCATGGTTTTATTAGACAATCATATTCTTACCTGATGATAAAATATATGCCCACTAGTAATTAAGGTAGGGATCAGGAAAGAAACGAGACTATCTGGAGAATCAAGTAATTTTTATGGCTACAAGGTAAAACCTGACCTGGACAAATGCTAGTTCTGTTTCAATTCAAACAGATTGATTTTTTTTTGAATTTATTGGAAAGAAATTGAGCAAGGAACTCATAAGGATTATTATTCTATTTTAATTTGTGGGTGTAGAAAGGACAAAACTAGGGACAAAATTGAAGGCTGTTACTCAGTTATGACCCTATTGAGGCCATGATGGGGCACTGGAGGGAAGAATATAAAGATCCTACCCTCATGCATTTTTAATAGAAGTGTCTTCTCTTAACTCTCCAACTCCTTTACCTTCAGAACCATGTTATGGCCTCTGAGGGCAATGAGGAAGAAATAGGAAAAAAGTGTGGTTTTGTGCAATGGTTGCTTATTCTCAAGGTTATTGCTCTGTGCAGCTTAATTTATTGTGATATGATGTAACTTGAAAGCAGTTGAACTGGGATTCCCCTGTCACTGGTTCGTGGAATATTCAGGAAGAACTACGTAAAGTGAGATCCAGGGCAACTGAAGAGATGCTAAGGACTCGACCGTCTTCCAAAATTGATTGGTCTGCATTAGCTTCAGTTTATAAAGGAGGTCCTAGTTTATTGTGTACTGGAGAAGTTGGTGGTGCTAAAGATAAATTTTCCAACTTTACACAATTAGTAGATGTACCTTTGACGTGGGGCAGTGCAGCAACTACTTCTGGCTTGACAGGTGTGTTTTTTACTTGTCGGAGGGAAACTATTTTAACTGTAGCTGTGATCAATAGTGCTATAACATGTGAATTTTTTGTGAAATAAAGCCTTCTTGGCTAAAGTCTTTTTATCCAAGAATGGGGGGAAATGAAAACTCCTTTTCTGCATTTTCAGATTCTCAGATGGCACAAGATAAGTTGCAGAATGAAGCTTTTCCACCTAATGCAGCTACTTCTGTTCCTGAAAAAAGTCAGGTACTTTGGAAGTGGGATGGGGAATTCAGTAAAAAAAATTTACTTGATCTTTTGTTATATCTATTGATTTTATTGTGATTTGCTCATAGGAATCACAAAAGTTGTTTTTACAATTCCCTATAGCTAAAGCAATAGGGTTATGGAATGCTTGCTTCTTCTTCTTCTTTCTCTATCTGTTTGATATCCTTCCTGTTTAATTTATAAGAAAATAAAATGAAATATCGATTACTAAAACTAAACCAATCTCATTCTGACATTTTTGACATTTTTGACATTTTTATGAATATGTTTTTGAAGGATCTGGGATCAACACCGACCATTGAGTGTAGGGCAGGTGCTTTATCCATAACATATGAGAGTTTTTCCCCCTCCTTTTGTTCTCTAGAAATTACTCTTTCCTGACTAAGTGAAGCCATTTAATTTAGGCTTGCCAGATGGCTCTGAAGCGATATCAAGCCATGTACAGCAACAACAGCTTTCAGAAGAAGTGATAGTAAAACAAAGGTTAGCTTCCCCTTTTCCCAGATTTTCTGTATTTCTATGGGCTATGAAGAGCTCTATCGTCATTTCTCATGATTTCCACTTCTCTCTATGTCACAGTGCTGATGCCAACATTGCTGCTCCTGCTCCTGCTCCTGGCCTTGGAGACGTCGAGGAGACTAGCCACCCTTCAAGCTCCATGGCAGAAACTGTTAGAGGCAAGAGTTTTAAATCTGGTAGCATTCTAGTAGAACCTTTTTATTGACAATATGCAGCTTCATACTTGACAATGTATGGAGGATTTTAGTCTATCCGTTCCTTGATTGCCAGGTTAAAAGCTGCTTCTGTTTGATTTGATTGATTCAGAAATTGCACTGTACGTTTCTGATTTTGAGTGATTAGGATGTATAATATGAGAGTCGTGCATCAATTCTGTTTTATCTATATCCACAAATCAGAATTTGGAGTGTTCTGGAAGCTGAATAAATACTAGGATTTCAGGGTATACTGGAAGCTGAATAAATTTGGAAACATGGTCTTACATAATGTCCTGTTCAAAAGCTCTTTCTGTTAAACTATGTTCCTAACTTTCTATTGCGTGATTTGTTTTTGTGGTAGACTGTTGTCTGTCAATAAGTAGTACCTTTTCTCTAGCTGATCCTCTCTAGATACAATCCCAGATTCAATGTTACTTGAAGTAAATTATATAGCATCCAAGGAAGTTGCTGGAAGAGATGATGCATTTACTACCAATGGCTGCCCTTCTTCAGCATACAGGTGAAAATTGTGGCGGGGTTTCTTTTTCCTCTGCTAATTGCTTACTGTGATTTTTACTAATTTCATTTTCCTCTTTCAGTTTGCCTGCAGTACACTATGGAGAACAGAAGTCTATGCTGTCTGGCAAAGAACACAGTTTAGTTGGTCCAGATCATGACAAGGTGACAAGAACTGCTCCTGGAGAGGAAACCTGCGAGCTTCTGAGTGAGGCTTCCATGGAGGTGCCAAACGATAATGAAATTGTTGGTTTTGCTAATGACTCTGAAGACAGCTCCAGCATGTACCAGGGAGGGTTAGTACAGGCTGTGGCTCGACCAAATCCAAAACGCCGCTCGGTATCCAGGACAACTGGTGCCAAGCAGCAAGGAAGAAACGTTAGGAGCAGAGACAATAGGAGAGGCAGAGGACGGGGTAAATAATGCTAAATCATGTCCTTGTACTCTAGTGTAAAATTAGCTGTAAACTAGACTAGAAAGGGAGGAGGATAGTGCCATGACAGGGAAACAATAAAGTATAGCGAGGCTCATATAGCTCTTCGTTTAATGCTAAACTACGCTGGTTTTCCCTCTTCAATCGGGTGTTCAGTAGTTGTTAAATTTAGGTATTGATTTTCCAGTCCAGACATTGATTCATGGTATCATGTCTGAAGATTTGCAAGCTGTAGTCAGGAATTGGTATTTATTTTGGTAGAAGATTTGCAAGCTGTAGCAAAGTTGATATGTTTTGGCCTCTTTGGCTGTTCCTTCTTTTTCCTGGGTTATCTTTGGCATCTGTTGAATTCATTTGATTCTTTGGCTGGAACCCTATCGTTTCATAGTTGACAGTCAAGTCTTTCTTGGGCATTGCAGGTTATATACAACTTATAGAAATTGCATCGCATGCGCAGATTAATACTTGCTCCTCGTATGTTTTTTTTCAAGGTAAAAATACACTACCCTCTTGGAATATAGCTAAATTTTTTAACGACAACTCGCACGTTTTTAAACTATTAATCAAAGGTTTGATAAAATCAACCTGTACATTTATGACATTTCTATCTAGGTTTAGCCTATAATCAGTCTATTTTATTAGCTACTAATTTACTTTGAAGAAAATGATAGATAAATACATAAAATAAAATCCTTACCTTACGAATAGTTATAATCCAGGATTTCTCTGCTATTTGTATCTGTTTTTTCGTTTATAATTTAAAAATCATAAATAATCCATGATTTTACATCATAATTAGTGTAATTAATCCTTAATCCTTAATCTCAAAGCAATATTTTCTTATATATAACCAGTGATATTCGAGTCACCTTTTATATCAAGGCAAACTCAATCATTAATACCTCGTTATTAAAGAAGGTTAGAGTAGTTTCTTATCCTTGTACTAATACGATTTTCTTACTCTCCTAATCATGTACATAAAGCATCAATTATGAACTTTAGGATCTATATATGATAAAAAGAAAAAAGAAGAAGTGAATACTAATGCTTTAGGTGCATGATTGTAAACAAAATGTACCTTAAATAAACTCAATTACCCAAACTATATTTATTAAATCTAGCTCACACTCAATGAATTGATCTAAAAACTTGATTTGCAAATATTTAATTAGACTATATTTGAAATTAAACCAGTTAAATAGTTTATATAATAGATTTTTTCAATTAAATCAAATCCATTTAGTTAATTTTGTATAATTTGATCTAAATTTGACTGAATCATATATATATATGGCTGATAGGACATAAAATTGCAAGAAAAATAATTCTTGCTCTAAAAAAATTAAAATTTTAAAATCTAAACTAATAAAATTTAAGTTTTTACGCTCTAAAATGTTTTTTTTTTTTTTTTTGTTATCTTCACCTCCCCTAAAAAATTTCCCAGCTTCAAAGGAAAGAGAGAAAAAAGTTATCCTAATACGGGCCGGGCCGGATTCAGGAACAGACCCACCTTACATAAACCTTCAACCCGACCGGTCGCTCGCTGACCAGTACAATCGACACTCTATGCCCTCTCTTACATAAACTCTCCTCCCTCTAAAAGAAAAATTCCTCAAAATAGCAGAAAAGACACCTCCATGGATCCCTATCCTTCTTCTTCTTCCTCGATAGCCCAAAAAACCTGGGAGCTCGAAAACAACATTAAAACCATCGACACATCAACCCCAACAATAGCAACAGGCACTTCTTTTTTATCGGACGCGATTTTTCACTACGATGATGCAGCACAAGCGAAGTTCCTGCAAGAAAAACCGTGGTCGAACGATCCGAATTATTTTAGACGAGTGAGGATCTCTGCTCTTGCTTTGTTAAAGATGGTTGTCCATGCTCGATCAGGCGGGACTATTGAAGTTATGGGGCTAATGCAAGGGAAAACTGATGGGGATTCTATTATTGTTATGGATGCTTTTGCTCTTCCTGTCGAAGGGACGGAGACGAGGGTTAATGCTCAGGCTGATGCTTATGAGTATATGGTTGATTATTCTCAGACTAATAAACAGGTTTGCTTGCTTATTGCTTATTGCTTTTGATTTTTTATTTTATTCTTGGGTTTTCAATTTAAAGATCATTGCTTTTTCTTTTTTTGGCAGGGGGTATTTTGGATTATAAGGGTTTTGGTTTTTAATTTTTTTTTGGGTGATTAGGGTTTTGGGGTTTGTATTGTTGTGGTGGTTATGTGTGCAGAGAGTGGTTGCATTGTTGGAAATTTGTGATTTGGCAGGAGGAGTGGAACCTTGAATTTATAATTTGAGTTAGAAAAGTGAGTGTTTTGAACCCTGATTTGGAGCTTAATTGAATTGAGGATCAGTCTCAGAATATAAAATTATTACCTTTTCTGTTATTAGAGGATTTTTTAGGGTATTGGCGTTTGTATTGCTGTGGTTATTAAGAGCAGAGAATGGTTGCATTGGTGAAATTTTGTAATTTTGAGGAAAATGTAGAAACTAGGTTTTAGAGTGTTTGTGGAATTGCTAATTTGATTTCATGAAGCAGTCTAAAACCCTAATTGGACCTTTAGTCAACTAAGTCTTGGTTTGAAAATAGCTGCATCCCTAACGTGGTTGTAAGATATGGGCATGGTTTGATTTAATGAAGTTGTGTGTATATTTTACATGATTCTTTTGGCTGATTAGGGTTTAGGGCTTTACTGGTTATGTGTAGAGAATGGTTGCATTGTCAAATTTTTATATGTTTGGAAAAGGAAAATTCTAGATTTATACCTGTGAAGTGTGTGTGGAATCCCTAATGAAAAACCATAACTTGAAGCTAAATCCTGTGAAGACTTGGTTCAAAATAGTTGGTAGCCCAAATTTAATTGTTAGCCAAATGCGTGTGTGCACACATTGCAGCTTTATGTCTGAAACCTTGATATCTGATAGTTGATGAGTTGATTTTCAGGGAAATTCATGTAGTCTCAGTAGCTTGGCTTTTCTGTATCTTTTAGATTCAAGGGAACACTAAACATGGATAGATTTGCTGTTATGCTTTAGTCACCACTAGCTGAATCTAAAATGTGAATCTTATTACATGTTATTACTTGAAAGCGTAGGAATTAATTATTGAACAGTGGCGCACAAGGTTCCACATTTTGTATTGGCATATAAATGGACTACTTTTAATAGTTTTTAAAGGTGCATAGAAGCATTATTTTAATCTGATTTTTTTGTAATCCATTTATTTCCATTGCTTCCAATCTACTTGGGCCTTTTTTTGACAAAAAAGTGGTGTTTATGCAGGCTGGACGTTTGGAGAATGTTGTTGGGTGGTATCACTCACATCCTGGCTATGGATGCTGGCTTTCAGGTATTGATGTTTCAACCCAAATGCTTAACCAGCAATTTCAGGAGCCGTTTTTGGCAGTTGTTATTGATCCAACAAGGACTGTCTCAGCGGGGAAAGTTGAGATTGGGGCATTCAGGACATATCCAGAAGGATACAAACCTCCAGATGATCCTGTTTCTGAATACCAAACTATTCCTCTTAATAAGATTGAGGACTTTGGAGTTCATTGCAAACAGGTTATTATACTGGCCTTGACTGCTTGGCCTTATGGTTTCATAGTATTCCATTGTTGGCTAATGCTACTTTGTTTTGTAGTATTATGCTTTGGATATAACTTATTTCAAATCTTCTCTCGATTGCCACCTCTTGGATCTTTTGTGGAACAAATACTGGGTGAATACACTTTCATCTTCACCTCTCTTGGGCAATGGAGACTATGTTGCGGGGCAAATTTCTGATCTAGGTAATTTCAAAGTTTTTGGTTTATATTTATTTTGCACAATTTTCTTCTACTTCATGTCATGATTAGAGAAGAGTATAGCTGTAAATAGTTGAAAGACCAGGTACTCAAAGTCCACGAGTATCAGTAGCTTGTATGTGAGATGAAAATAATCATCCATTTGCCATGCAGCTGAGAAGCTGGAGCATGCAGAGAATCAATTGGCACATTCTCGATTGGGACCATTAATGGCTCCTCAAAGAAAGAAAGATGTGAGTATACTTTTCATTGATATCGTTATATCTATGTTAATTCAGAAGTATGATTGTTAACTCTGCTAATGTAGGCTCTTTAATCTAATTGCACCACAAAAAATCACGTCTTTCTGTGAAACATAAATTGTTTCCAAGTGACTATTATGCATTATATTTGGTATTTTTTTTTTTTTATATATGGCATGCAAAACTAAATAGTGCTTTTCTGATGGGACGCCTCTAAAGATTATTTACCCTTATCTCAACAAGAGGAACATTACACAAGGCTTGCTCTGTGTGTGTTTGTGTTCTGCTGAATGTTTTGTCTTTTGCATAGATAATTATTTGTGAGAAGTGACATGCTATGTGCCTAAAAATGTATATTTGATGCATTCAACCGAGAGGGTTGCTTCAGTTTTCTTGCATTGATCAGTAGAAACTGATGCAAACAGTGTTGGCAAAAATATCCATTGAACTGTAAGACAGCCGCTAAACGTGTCACCATCATTCAACATGTAGATGTTTTGTACCTGCTTTAAACTGTACGCATGTGGGTATACAACTATGCACTACATTTACCTTAAGATGTGTTACCGCACATTGCTTTGGTCATGAAACTTTTTTATTTTCTTTTCTGCTCAGCGAAAACGCTTAACCCTCATTAAGAGGACATTGGCTTGCATAAGTTATGTTTAATGTTAACATGTCATGTATGTGAAAAAAATCACATCAAATTCCACACATAGGAACATTATGGAAATTTCTTTGGCCAAAGATTCCATCCACCTCTTTCTCTTGTTGTAATTACTTGTTGGGGACAAGGCAGGGCACAGAAGACTGACTTTGTTTTATATGAATTACAACTTGAAGATAAATTATTACTTAGATTTGCCATCTTCAATTATCATCTTAGGATCCATGTCCTTAATGGGTGCTAGCTGTGTCCCATGCGTCCTTACATTTTCTTCTTCTCAATTCTACATTTCTTTTGTTCTATTCAGTTACTTTTGCATCTTAAACATCTGTTCTTTTTATCATTTACGGTCCTGCCTCTCTCCGGTTTTGACTTTATTTTGGATTTTTATAATTTTCTTAATTGCAGGAAGAATCTCAACTTGCAAAAATTACTCGTGATAGTGCTAAGATAACTGTGGAGCAGGTCCATGGTCTAATGTCACAGGTAACTGGCCGGTCCAATTTTTAGATGCCTACCTAACTTTGAACAGTTTTATTATTTAGGCTAATTTTTTCTTTCTTTCTTTCCTTTTTATGCCTAGGTTATCAAGGACATCCTTTTCAACTCTGTTCGTCAATCAAATAGATCTCGTGCAGAGACATCCGGCCCTGAGCCAATGGTTGAAACATGATTGATGTTAATTCTTTGAAGAATGGTTGCTTGGGATTACTATCTCTTTTGAACATTTATTAAATTGGATTTGCATTAACCATTTGGATTCCTGTTCTGGCTTGGTCCCTGCTATGTAGCTCAAGAAAAAAAAAATTATCGCCCTTCATTTATTGGATCACTATCTTGCCTGCTGAGTCAACTACAGCGGCATATGGCCAGTAGGGGTGAAAGGGAACACAAAAAGATAACCAGTACTGCACATCTGTTGTTCATAGCATATGAGCCTGTATTATGCAGTGCTGCAACACTTACACCACCAGAAAATGGGGAAATTAAATGTGGAAAAGGACATCAATCTGTCATGGATTTTCAAGAAGAGTTGAAGAAATGGACGGTAGAAAAAGTGAAGAAAAAAATATTTAGTGAATCATATGGAAGAATAGTGACAGCATCCCAATCCAATTAGTAGACTCCGAGAACAAAAATGGAGAACCTTTTGTTTTGCTATACAAGTGCTATTCACATGCAGAGCTCGCAAGCAAGCTCTTTGTTAATTTTCTAATTGTATTCATTTGGCCTTTGGGTGCTAAAGTGTAAGGAAGACCCTATCTTTACGGGGTCTGTCCACTCCTTGCCACCATCACCATCCACTAGAGAAGGAAATGGCCGATAGCAAAAAGCCATACCAATTCTTCCACTTTAAATCCCTAGTGGGTCTTCTTCCATGGACACTATTAGAAATCATACCTTCCATGACTTCCCTCCCTCCCTCTATCTCTCTCTCACACACGCAGGGAGACAGACACAGCCCTTTCTTTTTTAGCTCAGATTCTCGTAAGATAATGAAAAGATATCTCTTCACAAGGACTGATCCTCGACATAGATTTTGGTTCTTGAGGGTGTTTAATACATACAGATACGAGGCATTAATGCTTGTGACAAAGTCACATGGAAGCAGCTCTACACCACAACTAGCTAGCCCCTCCCTTTGCAAGTCATTTTGCTCTTGACTTCTCTGCTCGTGATGGACGCAATTTAATTTGTAGCTTTGAATGCATGGAGGAAAGGAGAAAAACATGTGATGGCATGCATCTAAAGAGTCTTAAGCACGAGTCTTGTAGCTCTACCTGGCATGCTCTGAGTGGTGGTTAACATTTAGAACAAGATTTATTATGTATTAATCTTTCTTTTTTTATCTATTTAGTTTTTGTCTCATGAACGTTCACGTGTCTTCTCCAATCAATTCTATGGAGAAAAAGGCTTCTCATTAACCTTTGATTGTCATGCTTGGTCCTTTCCCGTGAGCAATCAAGGGATCCTTTCACGGTTTCAGAAATACTTTAACTAATCATTAATATCTTGAAGATCATCCATGTTGATTCATAATCTATTGCAAGAAATGGAAAATCTCCACAGCTAATTAATACTCGTAATATTACACCCCTGCTTAAATAGTTTAGTTGGAGGGTTTTTTCTTACATATATATATATGTAAAAGAAAATCGAATACAAACCTTTGAAGAAACAAAAAAGAGCTTAATCGATCACATTTGTTTAAACCATGAGTAGCAGGTTTTAGCGAGTTAATTTGGAGTTTTAATCAGATTAATTTTTATTTTTTAATAAACCTAGATCGATTCAAGTTTTGATCAACTAGACTATACCAAGTTTAATAATATTAGTTTAAACTTTTGCTATATATACTTGACCAAGATGTGTATATATTAAAGCTATCTTTAGAAAATTAAAAAGTCATATGGGAATTAGTTTTAATAAAAAGAGAGAAGTATTGCAAGGTCGAATATGAGGATAGTGGGACTCTGTATTGGATATCTGGTCCAATATCCGACTCCTTTTTCTTGCCCTAATCTTGATGTCTTGTCTTAATACAGAGGTACATGCATGGTCCCAACTCCCACCTCCATCTATACTGATCTATACCTGCTACCATGAAGAAATATGACAATCAACAAAGGATTAGGCGTTAGCTCAGAGCCAACCCTAATTGTGTCTCCTCTTTATATATTTTTTATTTTATTTTATTGTGGAGGAGATTTTAGTCCCTTCGAGCTAGGGTGGGGAGAGATAGGTATATATGTGCTCTAGCCACTTTCGAAAGTGGGTGTCTGCTATCCATTCATCAACTCCATATCCTGCTGGAGCTTGGAATCTAAGTAGGGTCATGCCCAAGAGGAGAAAAAAGTAGATAAATCACTCTATTATTCTGACTTTTCTTTGAAAAAAGCTACTCAGCACTGCGGTTGCACCTGCGTTTTAGCAACAAAAACATCAAAAAAGATGTTTCTGTTATGGTGCAACCTGCGGTGTGCCTCGCGGTGTACCTTGAAATAACTGCATGCAAAAAGAGTCTCTCTAGTCTTAGGAAAGTTACATAGAGTCCTGGCTTCCAAAAAAAACTACGTGAGCCAGCTCTCAAGAATCTCTCTGAAGAGGTGTACATAATTGAAAGAAGAACAATACGCATCTTTCTTACTTTCCTCACCACCTCCATTAATCTCTGTCTGCTCACTTTAAGCTTCCAAATCAACCCGTGTCCATCTCTTATTTGTTCAAATGGTCAAAAGGCTCTTTTCAAAACCCTAAAAGTAGAAGGGTGGACCCTAACGGAAAACCAAAATCAAGCACCATAACCTTCTCCTGCGTACATTAATGAAAACAGTCCTCACCATTTAGGATGGTTCTGATTGCTGATGAGGGAATATAACCCATTTATAATGCTCTGTGAACTTGCTGTCGTATATTAAATGATTCTCTCCTTCTCTTTCTTTCTTTCTACTATGCCCACTACTTGCTTGTCTCCTACATGAGATGAGAATTTCATACAAAATTCACATGAAAACAAACTCCAAGATCCAAACAAGCATCGCAAGACTATAAACAAAGTTGGGTTTTTTTTTCCTTCTTCAAATAACATGGGAAGTATATAAAATCTTTTGCAAATTAGCATATAACTGGAGAAAAATAATTGGGATTAATTTATCGTATTTTTATTAGCTAATTAATTAGCTACTCCCAACAGCTAAGTTCTTTTGGTTCCCATAGGGAATACTTTCAGATGCTGCATGGATTTATTATCAACTCTCCTATAATCAAATCATGATATAATTCTCCGGTGGGATCACAAAAGGAGAGGGATTTAGGTCTTGTCATCCTCCACTTGCAAGAAGCACAATCTATGAAAATCTTGTTGATCACGCTTAGGTGGCTTGCTTTTTAAAAGAATTATTTTATTCTTCCTTCGATTTAATATGTGAAAATTAAGTTTTAAAAATAAATTATTTTAATGTATTTGTTTAAAAAAATCTTGGAATTTTCAACCGGCAGTTTAACCACTACCTAGATTTTTTTTAATTTTTATTATTTAAAAAAAATTAAAAAAAAGAGACATGAGAAGGTATCAATTCTCCAACCGACCATTTCTAGAGGGTCAAGCGAAAGAGACATGTTAGTCAAATCTACAGCGCTCCACATTCAAAAGATAAAATATGCTGCTAATATTCATAACAACAACAATTAATTTGGTAATATTTGTCAAACTTTTTAAGCCTAAATAAAACAAGGAAGTACCTCTAGTACGGCTCCTTTTGACTGTGCAATCAATTATCAAGTGGCATTTCTGTGATCGTGACTAGGCCTAACCCTAACCCTAACCCTAACCCTAACCTAATATATATATATATATATATATATATATATATATATATATATATAT
>Ga0307510_10005926_pt1 | contig 14584 bp, 9 predicted proteins | sample 12_EM_MG_FD_207224 | JGI IMG/M metagenome (GOLD analysis project Ga0307510, IMG submission 207224) | Populus trichocarpa ectomycorrhiza microbial communities from riparian zone in the Pacific Northwest, United States - 12_EM | ecosystem: Host-associated > Plants > Roots > Unclassified | place...
GAAGACGTAGCGCTCAGATTGGATACATGATCCGTGACGGCATTCGGTAAACTCGTCCGCACCACGGCATTCCGGCTGACGCTGGTCTACCTGTTCCTGTTCGCGATCTTCGCGGCCTCGCTGCTCGGCTATTTCGCCTGGAACACGCGGCGGCTGATCACCGAGGAGATCACGCAGACGGTGAACGCCGAGACCTCGGAGATCAACGTGATCTATGATCGCCGCGGCTTGGTCGGCCTCGTGCGAACGATCGAGTACCGCGCGCTGCGGCCGGGCGCCAACCTCTATCTCGTGACCACGCCGACCGGGCAGGCGGTCGCCGGCAATGTCGGCTCGCTCGCGCCGGGCGTGATGGCGACGCGCGGCTGGTCGGAGACCGCCTATCGGCGCATCGAGGACGCGGATGACCGTGACCACCGCGCACTGGTGCGCGTCACCGAATTGGAAAACGGCTTCCGCCTCCTGATCGGCCGCGATCTCGCCGAGCGACGGCGCCTGTTCAGCATCGTCGCCAAGGCCGCGCAATGGTCGGTTCTGATCGTGGTCGTGCTCGGCCTCGGCGGCGGCATCTTCGTCGCACGCAGGGTGCTGACGCGCATCGACGCCATGACCGGCACCGCGCAGCGGATCATGACCGGCGATCTCAGCGGGCGCCTGCCGGTGGGGCGCAGCGGCGACGAGCTCGATCGCCTCGCCGAAAATCTCAACGCCATGCTGGAGCGGATCGAGGCGCTGATGGCGGGGCTGAAGGAAGTCTCCGACAACATCGCCCACGACCTCAAGACGCCGCTGACGCGCCTGCGCAACCGCGCCGAGGAGGCGCTGGCGAAATCGGGCGGCGAAGCGGATTACCGCGCCGCGCTGGAGCGGACCATCGAGGAATCCGACGGCCTGATCCGCACCTTCAACGCGCTGCTGATGATCGCGCGCGCCGAGTCCGGACAGGCGCGCGGCAACATGGATGATTTCGACGCGGCCGATGTCGCGGGCGGCATCCACGAACTCTACGAGCCGCTGGCCGAGGACGACGGCATGACGCTCAAAGTGAAGGCCGATCCGACGCCGGTCCACGCCAACCGCGAATTGATCAGCCAGGCGCTCGCCAATCTGGTCGAGAACGCCATCAAATACGGCAAGCCTGTTACGCAGATTGGCGGAACCGTGGTCAGCATGGACTCCAGGCAGATCACGATCGAGGCGCGGCGCGAGGGCGACCAGGTGCTGCTCAGCGTCACCGATCGCGGCCCCGGCATCCCGGAAGCCGATCGCAAGCATGCCGTCGAGCGATTCGTGCGGTTGGAAGCCAGCCGCACGCTGCCGGGCTCCGGCCTCGGCCTCAGCCTCGCCGCCGCAGTTGCGACGCTTCATGGCGGAGAATTGCGGCTGGGCGATGCCCATCCGGGCCTCGTCGCCACGCTGGTGCTGCCGGCGCGCGCGGGCGACAGGGTTGCTCCTCCAATACCGGATGTGTCACAGAAGGTGGCATGAACCACTCCGCGCCGGGAAACGCGGACAAGCATGGAGAGAGCCTGGCCGCGCGCTTCGCGGAGGCTCCCCATATTGCCGCTTCCACCACCGAAGAACGACGCTTTGACAATTGGCTGGCCGAGCTCGAGCCGGCACAATCGGCTCGTCTTGGAGCGTTGCTGGTTCATCCCTTCGCCCGGAATATCCTGGCCGGTATCGCGGAATTCTCGCCCTATCTGTTCGATCTGGTGCGCACTGACCCGCCGCGCCTGATCCGGCTGCTCGAATGCGATCCGGATCTGCATCTCGCCGCGCTGATTGCCGAGGCGAGGGATGCGGTGCTCGCGGCCGGCGATGAGGCCGAGGTGATGCGGCTGCTTCGGCGCATGAAGGCGGAGGCGGCGCTTCTGACCGCGCTGTGCGACATTGGCGGGGTCTGGCCGGTGATGCGGGTGACGGCGGCGCTGACCGACGTCGCGGTCTCCTCGGTGCAGGCGGCGCTCCAGTACCTGCTGCGGCAGGAAGCCGCACGTGGAAAAATCCTGCCGCCTAATCCGGAGGCACCGGAAGAGGGCTGCGGCCTGATCGTGCTCGCGATGGGCAAGATGGGCGCGGGCGAGCTGAACTATTCCAGCGACATCGATCTCATCGTCTTCTTCGATCCCGATAACACGACGCTGGCGCCCGACATCGAGCCGCAGCCGTTCTTCGTCCGCGTGACGCAGGGGATGGCGCGCATCCTCCAGCAGCGCACCTATGACGGTTATGTCTTCCGCGTCGACCTGCGCCTGCGCCCCGATCCGTCCTCGACGCAGGTTGCGATCTCGCGCGACGCCGCGCTGCATTATTACGAGCGGGAAGGGCGCACCTGGGAGCGCGCCGCGATGATCAAGGCGCGCGCCTGCGCCGGCGATCCCAAGGCAGGCGAAGCGCTGCTGGCCGAAATCGCGCCGTTCGTCTGGCGCAAGCATCTCGATTTCGCCGCGCTCGCCGACGTCCACGACATGAAGCGGCAGATGCAGACCTATCGCGGCCAGAGCGAGGTCGCGGTCGAAGGCCACAACGTCAAGGTCGGCCGCGGTGGCATCCGCGAGATCGAGTTTTTCGCGCAGACCCAGCAACTGATCGCCGGCGGCCGCCATCCGGAATTGCGGGTGCGGCCGACGCTGGCCGCGCTCGACATTCTGGCTTCCAGCAACTGGATCACTTCCGCGGCACGCGACGAGCTGACCATTGCGTACGAATTCCTGCGCCGCGTCGAGCATCGTCTCCAGATGATCGCCGATGAGCAGACCCACGCACTGCCAGACGACAAAGATGCGGTCGAGCGCTTCGCGCGCTTCTTCGGCTATCCGGACCGCGAAGCGTTTGCGCGCGATCTGCTGCGGCAGCTCGGGATCGTCCAGGGCCACTACGAAAAGCTGTTCGAGGGCGACGATCCGACCGGCACGGCAAGTCTGCCCGCCATCGACTATCGCGCCGGCCCCGACGATCCGCGCCTGCTTCAGCACCTGACGACGCTCGGTTTCAAGAAGCCCGCTGCCGTGGCGCAGACCGTGCGCGACTGGATCACCGGCGACTATCGCGTGTTCCGCAATGAGGCGACACGAGGCGCCTTCATCGAATTCGTGCCGGCCCTGATCGACGGCCTCGCGCATGCCGAGGGGCCGGACCGCGCTGTCGTCGCGTTCGATCATTTCCTTGGTGCGCTCCAGCGCGGCGGCCGGCTGATCACGCTGCTCGGCCAGAACCGCGATCTCGTCGCGCTGGTGGCGCTGGTGCTGGGGGCCGCGCCGCGGCTCGGCGAGATGCTGGCGCGGCAGCCGCAGCTGATGGACGGGCTGATCGACCCGCGCTTCTTCGGCGCGATGCCTGATAGGCAGGAATTGTCGGCGCGGCTCGCCGCCACTGTGCAGGATGCCGCCTCATACGAAGAATTCCTCGATCGTCTGCGCCTGTTCGGGCAGGAGAGCCTGTTCCTGATCGGCACGCGCATCCTGTCAGGTACCGTCTCGGCGCAGCAGGCGAGCACTGCCTTTGCCGACGTTGCCGAAGGCGTCGTCCACACCGTGCACGGTCTCGTCGCTGACCGCTTTGCGGCCCAGCACGGCCGGATCAAGGGGCAGGAAACCGCCATCATCGCGATGGGCCGGCTCGGCAGCCGCGAGATGACGGCGTCGTCAGATCTCGACCTGATCCTGCTCTACGATTTCGACGGCGAAGATCCGGACTCCGACGGAGCAAAATCGCTTCACGGCGCGCATTATTTCGCCCGCTTCACCCAGCGCCTGATCAGCGCCTTCACGACGCGGACCAATTACGGCGTGCTCTACGAGATCGACATGCGGCTGCGCCCGTCAGGGCGCGCCGGCCCCGTGGCCTCGAGCCTCGCCTCGTTCGCCGATTACCAGGCTAACGAGGCCTGGACCTGGGAGCACATGGCGCTGACGCGCGCGCGCGTGGTGTCGGCTTCAGTGGAATTCCAGGAACGCATCGAGGGCGTCATCCGCGAGGTCCTGACCCGCCGCCGCGACCGGGCCATCATCGCCAATGACGTCTTCGACATGCGCCGCGCGATCGCGCAGGAGAAGGGCGAGACCGACTATTGGGATCTCAAATATGCCGCCGGCGGCATGATCGACATCGACTTCATCGCGCAATATTTCCAGCTCGTGCACGCCCATCACAAGCCGGATATTCTCGACGTCAGCACGCTTCAGGTCTTGGACAATGCCGCCAGGCTCGGTGTGCTCCCGCAGTCGGAGGCCGAGATCCTGCGCGCCGCCGCGCGGCTCTATCACGATTTGACGCAGATCCTGCGACTGTGCGTCAGCGACCGCTTCAAGCCGGAAACCGCCGGCACTGATCTGTTGCGCGTCATGGCGCGCGCCGGCGATGCGCCGGACTTCTCGTCGCTGGAAGCGCGTGTGAAGGAGACGCAGGGCGAGGTGCGGCGCGTGTTCAGGGCGCTGCTGGAAGGCTCTGCTTCAGCGAGGTGAGGGCCTCGCGCACGTTCGGCTCCAGCCCCGCGCCGCCGGCATCGAGATGCGCGAAGATCGCGCGTTTCATCCGGGGATCCCAGAACTTCTTGATGTGGTCGGCGATCCCAGGCACCGCCTTGTCGTGGCCCTGGCTCCTGAAGAACGTGCCGATCTGGTTGGCCATGTAGACGAGGCGGTCAGGCGACGACATCGACAATCTCCTGCGCACGATGAGCCGTGACGCGGCCCTGGTGCGTGAATACTTCAAACCCGTCGCTGCGGGCAATCGCGATCAGCGTGATGCCGGCGGCCTCCGCCGTGCGGACCGCGAGCGCGGTGGGTGCGGAGACTGCGACCAGTACAGGCGCGCCGATGGCAGCCGTCTTCTGCATCATCTCGACCGAGACGCGGCTCGTCAGCAGCACCATGCCGGCGCTGGCGTCCGTCCGGCTGCGCGCCAGCGAGCCTGCGAGCTTGTCGAGCGCGTTGTGGCGACCGACATCCTCGCGCAGCGCGACGATGCCGTTTGACGGCGACCAGAAGGCCGCGGCGTGGACCGCACGGGTCTGCATGTTGATCGATTGCAGGGGAGCGATGGTTTGCATCGCCGCCATGATCTGTTCGGGCGTGAAACTCTGTCCTTGCGGCACGATCGCCGCAGGCCGCACGGCCTCGGCAATGGAGTCGATGCCGCAGATGCCACAGCCGGTCGGGCCCGCGATATGGCGCCGCCGTTCGCTGATGCGCACGGCGTCTTCCGACTCGAGCCACATCCGCAGCTCGATGCCGTCGTCGAGGCGGACCATTTCGAGCGACTTGATGTCGTCGACCGATTTGATGATGCCTTCGTCCAGGCTGAAGCCGACGGCGAAATCTTCCAGGTTCTGCGGCGTGCCCATCATGACGGCATAGGTGCCGCCATTATAGGTCAGCGCCAGCGGCGTCTCCTCGGGGATCAGCCGGGCGCCCTCGGCGGCGGTACCGTCGCGCCAGATTTGTCGGTCGATGGCCTGGACCGGCACGTGCATGCCGTTACTCCGCGGCCTCGGCTGGCGCGATGCGGCGAGAGTGCTGCGCCTGCGCGTCGTAGGATTTCTGCCAGTCGGACGGGCCGTTCGACGGCGAGATCTGCACCGCCGTGACCTTGTATTCCGGACAGTTGGTCGCCCAGTCCGAATATTCGGTCGTGATGACGTTGGCCTGCGTATCCGGGTGGTGGAAGGTGGTGTAGACGACGCCTGGCGCGACGCGGTCGGTGATCTCCGCGCGCAGCGTGGTCTCGCCCGCACGGCTCTTCAGCCGCACCCAGTCGCCATCGCGCACGCCGCGCTGCTCGGCGTCGTGCGGATGGATCTCCAGCCGGTCCTCGGCATGCCAGACCACGTTCTCGGTGCGCCTTGTCTGCGCGCCGACATTGTATTGGCTGAGGATGCGGCCGGTGGTGAGCAGCAGCGGGAAGCGGGGACCGGTGCGCTCGTCGGTCGCGACATATTCGGTGACGATGAACTTGCCCTTACCGCGGACGAAGCCGCCGATATGCATAACCGGCGTGCCCTCCGGCGCCTTCTCGTTGCAGGGCCACTGCACCGAGCCGAGCTCGTCGAGCTTGGCGTAGGAGACGCCGGTGAAAGTCGGCGTCAGGGCCGCGATCTCGTCCATGATCTCGGACGGGTGGTTGTAGGGCATGTCGTAGCCCATCGCCTTGGCGAGGGCGATGGTGACTTCCCAGTCGGCCATGCCGTTCTTCGGCGTCATCACCTTGCGCACGCGCTGGATGCGGCGCTCGGCGTTGGTGAAGGTGCCGTCCTTCTCGAGGAAGCTCGAGCCGGGCAGGAACACATGGGCGTAGTTCGCGGTCTCGTTCAGGAAGAGGTCGTGAACGATGACACACTCCATCGACGACAGCGCCGCCACCACATGCTTGGTGTTCGGGTCGGATTGCAGGATGTCTTCGCCCTGGACGTAGATGCCCATGAACGTGCCTTCGATCGCGGCATCGAACATGTTGGGAATGCGCAGGCCCGGCTCCGGGTTGAGCTTGACGTTCCAGAGCGACTCGAACTGGTCGCGCACGGCCTCACCCGAGATGTGGCGATAGCCCGGCAGCTCGTGCGGGAACGAGCCCATGTCGCAGGCGCCCTGCACGTTGTTCTGGCCGCGCAGCGGATTCACGCCGACGCCGGGACGGCCGATATTGCCTGTCACCATCGCGAGGTTCGCAATTGCGATCACGGTGGTCGAGCCCTGGCTGTGCTCGGTGACGCCGAGGCCATAATAGATCGCACCATTGCCGCCGGTGGCGTAGATGCGAGCGGCTTCGCGCAGATCCTTCGGGTCGACGCCGGTGAGGATCGCAGTCGCTTCCGGACTGTTTTGGGGTTGTGCGACGAACGCCGCCCACTCTTCGAACTCGCTCCAGTCGCAGCGCTCGCGAATGAAGGCTTCGTTGGCGAGGCCTTCGGTGACGATGACATGGGCGATCGCGGTCATCACCGCGACGTTGGTGCCGGGCATCAAGGGCAGGTGCAGCGCCTTCACATGCGGCGATTCCACCATCTCGGTGCGGCGCGGATCGATCACGATCAGCTTTGCGCCCTGGCGCAGCCGCTTCTTCAGCCGCGAGGCGAAGACGGGGTGGGCCGAGGCAGGATTGGCGCCGATGATCACGACGACGTCGGTGTCCTCGACCGAGTCGAAGTCCTGCGTGCCGGCGGAAGTGCCGAAGGTGACCGAGAGCCCGTAACCGGTCGGCGAATGGCAGACGCGGGCGCAGGTGTCGACATTGTTGTTGCCGAAGCCGGCGCGGATCAGCTTCTGCACCAGATAGGTTTCTTCGTTGGTGCAGCGGGACGAGGTGATGCCGCCGATGGCGTCGCGGCCGTACTTCTTCTGGATGCCGCGCATCTTCGTGGCGGCAAACGAGAATGCCTCATCCCAGGAAACCTCTTGCCAGGGATCCTCGATCCGGTCGCGGATCATCGGCTTGAGGATGCGTTCCTTGTGATTGGTATAGCCCCAGGCGAAGCGGCCCTTGACGCAGGAATGGCCGCGATTGGCCTTGCCGTCCTTGTACGGCACCATACGCACGACTTCCTCGCCGCGCATCTCCGCCTTGAAGGTGCAGCCGACGCCGCAATAGGCGCAGGTGGTGACGACCGAATGCTCGGGCTGGCCGATTTCGATCACCGATTTTTCGGTCAGCGTCGCGGTCGGGCAGGCCTGCACGCAGGCGCCGCAGGAGACGCATTCGGAGCCGAGGAAGCTCTCGCTCATGCCGGGCGAGACGCGGCTGTCGAAGCCGCGGCCCGAGATCGTCAGCGCGAAGGTGCCTTGCACTTCTTCGCAGGCGCGGACGCAGCGCGAGCAGACGATGCACTTGGAGGGATCATAGGTAAAATAGGGGTTGGACTCGTCCTTCGGCATCCAGGCGGCGTTGATCTCGCCATGGGATTTGGCGAAGACGTGGTTCTCGCCCTCATAGCCGTAGCGCACGTCGCGCAGGCCCACGGCGCCGGCCATGTCCTGCAACTCGCAATCGCCGTTGGCGCCGCAGGTGAGGCAGTCGAGCGGATGGTCGGAGATGTAGAGCTCCATCACGCCCTTGCGCAGCTTCTTCAGCCGCTCGCTCTGGGTGTGGACGACGAGGCCGGGCATCACCGGCGTGGTGCACGAGGCCGGCGTGCCGGCGCGGCCCTCGATCTCGACGACGCAGAGCCGGCAGGAGCCGAACGCGTCGACCATGTCGGTCGCACAGAGTTTCGGGATCTGGTGGCCGGCATCCATCGCGGCCCGCATGATCGAGGTGCCCTCGGGCACCGTGACCTCGTTGCCGTCGATGGTCAGCGTCACCATCGTTTCCGATTTCGAGCGCGGCGTGCCGTAGTCGATTTCTTCGATCAGAGACATCGTTGCTCTCCTATTCCGCGGCCTGAAGCGTGGTCGGGGCCGGGACGAAATCTTCCCGGAAATGCTTCAATGCACTGAGCACGGGGTAGGGCGTGAAGCCGCCGAGTGCGCAGAGCGAGCCGAATTTCATGGTGTTGCAGAGGTCCTCGACAAGCGCGAGGTTTTCGCTGACGCGGTCGCCGCGGATGATCTTCTCGATGGTCTCGACGCCGCGGGTCGAACCGATCCGGCACGGCGTGCACTTGCCGCAGGATTCGATGGCGCAGAACTCCATGGCGAAGCGTGCCTGCCTGCGCATGTCGACGCTATCGTCGAACACGACGATGCCGCCATGGCCGATCAGGCCGTCGCGTGCGGCGAAGGCCTCGTAGTCGAACGGCGTGTCGAACAGGGCGCGGGGGAAATAGGCGCCGAGCGGGCCACCGACCTGCACGGCGCGAACGGGACGGCCGGTGAAGGTGCCGCCGCCGATGTCGTCGACGAGCTCGCCGAGCGTCACGCCGAACGCGGTCTCGAACAGTCCGCCATGGCGGATATTGCCGGCGAGCTGGATCGGCATCGTGCCGCGCGAGCGGCCCATGCCGTAATCCGCATAGGCCTTGGCGCCTTCGGCGAGAATGAAGGGGATGGCGGCGAAGGACAGCACGTTGTTGATCACGGTCGGCTTGCCGAACAGGCCGTGATGCGCCGGCAGCGGCGGTTTTGCGCGCACGAGGCCGCGGCGGCCTTCGAGGCTTTCCAGCAGCGAGGTCTCTTCGCCGCAGACATAGGCGCCGGCACCGACCCGTACTTCGAGATCGAAGCTGTAGGTGGAGCCGCCGATGTTGTCGCCGAGATAGCCGCCGCGCTTTGCCGCGATGATGGCCGCCTTCATCGCTTCGACCGCGTGCGGATATTCGCTGCGGATGTAGATGTAGCCTTTGGTGGCGCCGACGGTGATGCCTGATGTCGTCATGCCTTCGATCACCAGGAAGGGATCGCCTTCCATGATCATGCGGTCAGCGAAAGTGCCGCTGTCGCCTTCGTCGGCGTTGCAGACGATGAACTTGCGGTCGGCCTTTGCCTGCGCGACCGTCTTCCACTTGATGCCGGTCGGAAAGCCCGCGCCGCCGCGGCCGCGCAGGCCCGATGCGGTGACCTCGGCGAGGATCGCGTCCGAGCCGAGCGACAGCGCGCGCTCGAGGCCCTTGTAGCCGCCATGGGCGCGGTAATCGTCGAGCGAGCGGGGATCGATCACGCCGCAACGGGCGAAGGTCAGGCGGGTCTGGCGCTTCAGCCAGGGGATCTCGTCGGTCGCGCCAAGGCGCAGCAGATGCGGCGTGTTGCTGGCGAGCGCGTCGAGCAGGGAGGGCACGTCGGTCTCGGTGACCGGGCCGAAGGCGATCCGGCCCTGCGGCGTCGCGACCTCGACCAGCGGCTCCAGCCAGTACATGCCGCGCGAGCCGGTCCTGACGATCTCGACCGTCACGCCGCGCTTGGCCGCAGCCTGTTCCAGTGCCAATGCAACCTCGTCGGCGCCAACGGCCACCGCACCCGCATCGCGTGAGACGAATAGACGCATGCTCATCGTTGTGCCTCCGCGACCAGTGCATCGAGGCGCTTCTCATCGAGCCGGCCGACGAGGCGGCCATCGAGCATCGCGGACGGCGCGGTCGCGCACAGGCCGAGGCAGTAGATCGGCTCCAGCGTGACGCGATCATCGGCCGTGGTGTTGCCGAGCGGCACGCCAAGTTTTGCCTCGGCGCGCGCCGCCAGCGCATCGCCGCCCGCAGCCTGGCAGGCCTCCGCGCGGCACAGTTTCAGCACATGGCGACCGGCCGGCTTATGCCTGAAATCATGATAGAATGTGAACACGCCATGCACTTCGGCGCGCGACAGAGTCAGCGCCTGCGCCACCATCGGAATGGCCGCCTCGGGCACGTAGCCGAACGCCTCCTGAAGGGCGTGCAGAATGACGAGCGTCGCGCCTTCCTGTTTGGAATGTTCGGCGATGATCTCGGCGCCGCGCGTCTCGTTCCAAGGCTCGTAAACCGCTGTCATTCTTTGTTCTCAACCAGAGCGTCCCTTGATCGCAAACTATTTGGAATCGTTCGAAGATCAATAAAGCTGTCTCATGCTGCGATTGCGAATTCTGATCGATCCGGAAGCGCAATCGACCGATACGAAAATGCGATCAATTGCGTTCCGCTTGCCGGTTTTTCCGTGTTGGTAAGGGTCCGCCGTGCTAGCTTGTGTGCCACAACAGAATCCGAGGGGACGACCGGTTGCTCGACAAGCTTGAACTGCTGCTGGCGCTGGCGAAGGAGCGGCATTTCGGACGCGCGGCAGAGGCCTGCGGGGTCACCCAGCCGACGATGTCGACCGGGCTGAAGCAGCTCGAGGAGATCCTCGGCGTGATGCTGGTCCAGCGTGGCTCCCGCTTCCAGGGTTTCACCCCAGAGGGCGAGCGGGCACTGGACTGGGCGCGGCGGATCGTGGGCGATGCGCGGGCCATGCGGGACGAGATCAACGGACTGAAGCACAAGCTCTCCGGCGAGATCCGCATCGCCGCGATCCCGACCGTGCTCGGCATGGTCGCTGCACTGACGACGCCGTTCCGCGCTCGGCATCCCGAGGTGCGCTTCCGTATCCAGTCCACCACCTCATCAGAGGTGCTGGGACTGCTCGAAAATCTCGAGGTCGATGCGGGGCTGACCTATATCGAGAACGAGCCGATCGGCAAGGTGCGCACCATTCCGCTCTACAGCGAGAGCTATCGTCTGCTGACCGCGCCGGACGGGATGTTCGGCGACCGCGAGACGGTGACGTGGAAGGAGGTCGGGCAGGTGCCGCTCTGCCTGCTCACGCCCGACATGCAGAACCGCCGCATCATCGACCGCGCACTGCGCTCGGTCGGCGCGGAGGCGACGCCGACACTGACGTCGAACTCGCTGCTCGTGCTGTTCACGCATGTGAAGACGGGGCGCTGGGCGAGTGTGATGCCGGCCAAGCTCGCCGAAACGCTCGGCCTCTCCGACACCGTGCGCTCGATCCCGATCACCGATCCCGATGTCAATTACAGCATCGGCATGGTGATCCCGCAGCGCGATCCGATGACGCCGCTGATCGCGGCGCTGGTCAATGTCGCGCGCGAAGTGGCGCCGTCGCTGCAGCTCTAGCCGAGTCTTAAGCCGCGACCGAGACTCCCGATGCCACCTTCTTGGCATCGCGCGGCAGCGTCACGCGGACGACCGTGCCGACTTCGAGCTTGGAGCGCAGCTTCATCGAGCCGCCATGGAGTTGCGCCAGCGAACGGGCAATCGCTAGTCCAAGTCCGGAGCCGTGATAGGTCTTCGTCAGCTGGCTCTCGACCTGCTCGAACGGACGGCCCAGCCGCGCCAGCGAATGCTGCGCGATCCCGATGCCGGTGTCGGCGATCATCAGCACGATCCTGTCCTCGAGCTGGCGGCTGCGCACCACGATGCGGCCGCCATCCGGCGTGAACTTCACCGCGTTGGAGAGCAGATTGACGATGATCTGCTTGGTCGCACGGCGGTCGGCGACGACGGAGATTGATGTCTCGATATCGGCATCGAGCGTCAGATTCTTGTCCTGCGCCCGGCCGGTGACGACCCGCAGCGATTCCGCCAGCGTCTGTGCGAGGTCGAGCTCTTCCATGTCGAGCTTCATGCGGCCGGCCTCGATCTTGGACATGTCGAGGATGTCGTTGATGACTTCGAGCAGGTAATGGCCGCTGGTCAGGATGTCGTGGCAGTATTCCTGGTACTTCTCCGAGCCCAGTTCGCCGAACATGCCCGAGCCCATGATCTCGGAGAAGCCGATGATGGCGTTGAGCGGCGTGCGCAGCTCGTGGCTCATATTGGCGAGGAATTTCGACTTGGTCTGGTTGGCTTCCTCGGCGCGGGTCTTTTCGCGCTGGTATTTCTCGGCGAGATCGGCGAGCTCGTTGGTCTGGCGCTCCAGCGCCGCCTGCGAGCGCTTCAGATCGATGACGGTGGCGCGCAGGCGCAGATCGTTGTCGACCAGCTTCTGCTCGTGCTCCTTGATGCGGGTGATGTCGGTGCCGACCGAGACGTAGCCGCCGTCCTTGGTGCGGCGCTCGCTGATGTGCAGCCAGCTGCCGTCGTCGAGCTGCGCCTCGAAGGTGCGCGCGCCCGGGCCCTGGCTTGCGGTCTCGTTATGGCGGGTGCGCACCTCCGGCATGCGGCCGACCTCGAGCACGGTCTCGTAGGAGGTGCCGGGAATGACGGCTGAGTCGGGCAGCTTGTGCAGGCGCTGGAAGTGCGAGTTGCAGAGCACGAGGCGATCGCTCGCGTCCCACAGCACGAAGGCTTCCGGAATGGTCTCGATGGCGTCGCGCAGCCGCAGGTCGGCTTCGACGGTCCGCTCGGCGAGGCTCTTCTGCTCGGTGATGTCGACGGCGATGCCGATCAGGTGCACGCTGGAATCGGTCGCCCCGCTCGTCTTCTCGCAGCGGACGCGGAGCCAGATCCAGTGGCCGTCGACATGCTGCATGCGGAAGGTCTGGTCGATGTGGTCGATCTTCTCGGAGATGAGCTGGTCGGCGATCTCGAACAGGTCGATGTCGTCGGACTTCACCAGCGCGTTGACCTCGCCGAAGGTGAGGAGCTCGTTGCGGCCGTCGAGGCCGAGCATCGAGAACATCGATTGCGACCAGAAGATCCGGCCGCGCGACAAATCCCAGTCCCACAGCCCGCAGCGGCCGCGATTGAGCGCGGTGTCGATCCGGCCGCGCACGGCATCGTTGATGAGGTCGCCCTCGCGGGCGCGGGTCGACTGCCAGTGGAAGGCGAAGCCGAGGATCAGGACCACGAAGCCGGTGGTCGCCGACAGCGTCACCGAGAGCGCGGCATCCGAGCCCCAGATCGGCTCGTTGCGCTCCTGGATCACGGTGACGTAGCCGGGCAGCGACTTGACCTGCCGCGAGGTCGCCATTGCGGCGTTGCCGTTCGGCAGCGTCATGTCGGAGATGTTGCCCTCGCGCGGCGGTGCCGCGAGCAGCTGCGCGGTGGTGATGGCATCGAGCAGGCGGTCGTTGCCCGAGGGATCGCTGTCGATGGGAATGCGGGCGAGGATGCGGCGGTCGATTCCGGCCGAGGTGACGATGACGTGGCGGCCGGTCGCCGTGCCCCAGGACGGGATCAGATCGGGCAGCAGCGTCGGCAGGTTCTCGATGTTCTTCAGGCGTTCCTGCCGCGAGGAGGCGAGGCGGTCGATGCGTTCGGCGAGCAGATCGGCGAGCGCCGAGATGTCGTGCCGGATCACCACCCGCTTCTGGCGCGTCTGGTCGACGACCTGCACGAACGCGCCGAGGCAGATCGTGATCAGGAAGGCAATGATGAGTGTCGGCACGGCGCGACGCAGCGCCGGCTCCGCGATCAGGAGCCGATGATAGGCAGGTTTCGCGATCGATTGCGCCAATCCTTTGATCGAATCGGATTGGACGCACGCGTTCGCGGCGTCTGCACGCGCCATGCCTTCGGCCCCCTGAAAACCAGCTTGCGACTAAGGTTCGGAAGCAGCCCCACGTCGCTTCCGAATCAAGCCCGATTTGAATCCAGTTTTCGCAGGCTGTCGAGAGTCAACGAATCGTTAATGCGGATTTATTCTTATCCAACGCAGAGTTTGCGCGTCGATCGCCCGCAACATTACGTATCGCGATGAGTCCGAAACGAGAACGCCGGACTCCGTCGCGCCCGCCTCACGCGCGCGGCGGTTCGGCGTGACTGATGACGCGCTTCACGCTCGGGAAGGCGCGGCGCAGCCGGCGCTCGATCGCGTCGACATGCTCGTGCACCCTGATCACACTCATCGACGGTGCCGCGCGGCAATGGAAGTTGACGATCTCGCCGCCCTCGGTGTCGCGCACGCGTACGTTATGGATGTCGTGGATCTCGCCGCCAGCGGCATATTCGGTGAGTGCGGCGGCGATGGTCTGCACACGTTCCGGCGCGGCGTCCACGCCGAACGGCAGTTCCGGCTCCAGCGGCTCGATATGGACGTCGACCTCGACGTCCGCGCCGAACTCCTCCTGGATGCTGCGTTCCAGCGTGTTGGCGACGTCATGGGCGGCCTCGAGCTGCATCCCGGCGTCGACCTCGAGGTCGATGCCGACGATCAGCTTGGCGCCGAGATCGTGCACGGTGACGTGGTGGATGGCGAGGCCCGAATTATGCGCGATCACCATGATACGGTCGCGCACCGTCTCG
>Ga0307510_10005927_pt1 | contig 14582 bp, 12 predicted proteins | sample 12_EM_MG_FD_207224 | JGI IMG/M metagenome (GOLD analysis project Ga0307510, IMG submission 207224) | Populus trichocarpa ectomycorrhiza microbial communities from riparian zone in the Pacific Northwest, United States - 12_EM | ecosystem: Host-associated > Plants > Roots > Unclassified | place...
CTCGACCGCGCGGCCGGACATCGCCAGCACGTTGAAGCGCACCAGCCGATCCATGCCCGCAATGCCGATCGCCGACAGCAGCGCGCCGATAGTGGTCGGAATCAAGGTCACGAACAGCGCCACCAGCACCACCACCGAAATCGAGCCGCCGGCATAGGCCGCGTAGCTCGGGATAGTGACGGTCGCGAACACGAAGATGATGGTCAACCCGGCAAGCAGGATGTTGAGCGCGATTTCGTTCGGCGTCTTCTGCCGCTCCGCGCCTTCGACCAGCTTGATCATGCGATCGATGAAGGTCGAACCCTGCGCCGCGGTGATGCGAACGCGGATCCAGTCCGACAATACCTGCGTGCCGCCGGTCACTGCCGAGCGGTCGCCGCCGGATTCGCGGATCACGGGAGCAGACTCGCCCGTGATCGCGGCTTCGTTAACGGAGGCAACGCCTTCGATCACCTCGCCGTCGGAGGGAATGTTGTCGCCGGCCTCGACCAGGACGACATCGCCGACCTTGAGCGCGGTGCCGGGCACCAGACGAAAGGTCTTGTCGGAGCCGGTGAGCAGCTTGGCCTGGCTCTCGGTGCGGGTCTTCTTCAGCGACTCGGCCTGCGCCTTGCCGCGGCCTTCGGCGACGGCTTCGGCGAAATTGGCGAACAGCACCGTGAACCAAAGCCACAGGATGATCTGGAACGTGAATCCGAGATTTGCATCGCCCGTGACGAGGTCGCGCACAAAGATGACCGTGGTCAGCGCGGCCACGACCTCGACCACGAACATCACGGGGCTCTTGATCATCAGGCGCGGGTCGAGCTTGACGAAGGCCGATTTGATCGCAGGCACCAGGATCTTGGGGTCGAGCATCGTCGACGCCGTCACCTTTTTCCGCAGTTTCATGGCTTCCATGGACGTAACTCCGAAGAGGGATCTATCAAAACAGGGTGTTGGCGTTCATCGCGAGGTGCTCGACGATCGGCCCGAGCGCCAGCGCCGGGAAGAAAGTGAGGCCGCCAATGATCAGGATCACGCCAACGACAAGGCCGACGAACAGGCCGCCGGTGGTCGGGAACGTGCCAGCCGACGGCGGGATCGATTTCTTCTCCGCGAGCGAGCCCGCGATCGCCATGGCAGGCACGATCATGAAGAACCGGCCGACGAACATCGCCATCGCCCCGGTCAGATTGTAGAAGAACGTGTTGCCGGTGAGGCCCGCGAAAGCTGAACCGTTATTGCCGGTTTGAGAGGTGTAGGCGTAAAGCACTTCGGTGAAGCCGTGAGGACCGGCATTGGCCATCGACGCCACCGCCGGCGGAAATACGACCGCCACAGCAGTCCAGCCGAGATACATCAGCGGCAGCACCAGGATCGCAAGCATCGCCATCTTGACCTCGCGCGCCTCGATCTTCTTGCCGACATATTCCGGCGTACGGCCGACCATCAGGCCGGCGACGAAGATCGCCAGCACCACGAACAGCAGCATGCCGTAAAGTCCCGCACCGACGCCGCCGATGATGATTTCGCCGAGTTGCATGTTGATCAGCGGGATCATGCCACCGAGTGCGGTGAACGAATCATGCATGGCATTGACCGCGCCGCAGGAGGCCGCCGTCGTGATGACGGCGAACAGGCTGGACGCAACGATGCCGAAGCGGACTTCCTTGCCTTCCATGTTGCCGCCGGTCAGCCCGAGTGCACTGAGCCCCGAGGTGCCGTTAGCTTCGGCCCAATAGGTAACGGCGACGCCGGCAATAAACAGCACGCCCATCACGCCCAGGATCGCCCAGCCCTGGCGCTGGTTGCCGACCATGCGGCCGAATACGTTGGTGAGCGCGGCGCCGAGCGCGAAGATCGAGATCATCTGCACGAAGTTCGACAGCGCGGTTGGGTTTTCGAAGGGATGCGCGGCGTTCGCATTGAAGAAGCCGCCGCCATTGGTGCCGAGCATCTTGATCGCGACCTGCGACGCGACGGGGCCGACCGCGATGGTCTGCTTGGCGCCTTCCAGCGTCGTCGCCTCGACATAGGCGCCAAGCGTCTGCGGCATGCCCTGTGAGATGAGGAACAGCGTGTAGACGATGCAGATCGGCAGCAGGACATAAAGCGTGCAGCGCGTTACATCGACCCAGAAATTACCGATGGTGCGCATCGAGGAACGCGAAAAGCCGCGGATCAGCGCCACCGCGAGCGCAATGCCGGTCGCAGCCGACAGGAAATTCTGGTGCGTCAGGCCGACCATCTGCGTCAGGTACGACAGCGTGCTCTCGCCACCGTAGTTCTGCCAGTTGGTGTTGGTGATGAAGGAGATCGCGGTGTTGAACGACAGATCTTGCGCGACCGCCGATTGTTCCGCGGGATTGAACGGCAATATCGCCTGCAGGCGCATCAGGCCATAGATGATGAGAAAGCCGCCGACATGGAACAGCAGCATGGCGACCGTATAGGTCAGCCAATGCTGCTCGCGCTTCTCGTCGACGCCGCCGATCCAGTACAGCCCGCGTTCGACCGGGCGCAGCACCGGGGACAGAAAGGTGGACTCGCAGTTGAAGACGCGGGTCATGTACCAGCCGAGCGGTTTGACCAGCGCGACCACAATCGCGCAGTACAAAAGAATTTGAATCCAGCCGATGACAGTCATTGTCGGGAATCCTTCAGAATTTTCTCGTAGGCAGCAGCAGGTGAATGAGCGCAATCAGGAGCGCCGAGGTGACGACAAACGCCAGGACGACTTCGACCAGCGTAACCATGGCACGCTCAGAAGCGCTCGGGCCGCAGCAGCGCGTAGGTCAGGTAGAACAGCAGGCCGAGCGAAACGAGACCGGCGAGCGAGTAATCGAAGATCATGGCCTTGCTCCTCTAGAGCCGTTCGCAGGCGTAGGCATAGCCGATGCCTGCCACGAAGAAGCCGAGCGCGAGCGCCAGCATGACGATGTCCAGCATGGGATGTTCCTGTACGTCGTGAACTGCGAGCCGAATGGACGGTTTTCGCGTTTTGCCAGGCTGAGGTGCCACCGGGCGCATAGGTTTTCGAGAGGAGCGCAATGGCGACGTTATAGGAATCTCATAAAGATCGCCGTTACCCCTGCCTTGTACGCAATTGCGCACAAGCGCAGGGACCCATAGCTGCCGAGGTCTGCGTTGCGAAACTTGTCGCCCGCTCTGCCTTATCGGTAGGACAACGCGGTATGGGTCCGCTGCGTTCGCAGGAACGACGGAACGAGAGAGAATCCCGCAATGCCCCCACCTTTATGAAATCCCTATATCTCCGCCCCTCGCTCCCTCTCGTTTTCAAATGGCGATCTGGCCAATTTTGCGGGTGCGGCTGCCGTACCAGCCGCGCCAAAAGTGAGATGAGCCATGTCGATTCTCCTGGAGCAAACCGTCCCCGCCGCGCTCGGCGACCGGCTTCGCGATGCCTATGGCGTCACGGCTGAATTCCTGTCGGATATCATCAGCGAGACCTGCCGGCGCTTTCCTTCCACCGAAGGCAGCGCAAAGGCCGCCCGCGTCGAGCGGCTGATTCAGTCGCAGGCCTGGACCGACGCAGCGCTTGCGCTGATCGAGCTGGAATTACCGCAATGGCAAATCCGCCGCCTCGCCTATGACGAAGGCGAATGGTACTGCGCCTTGTCGCGCCAGCGCGAGCTACCCGATTGGCTGGATCAATCGATCGAGACCCATCACGCCGACCTGGCGCTGGCGATCCTGAGCGCGTTCGTCGAGGCCCGGCGCGTCAGCGCACCGTCGAGCCGGACCAGCGTGCCAAGCGCGCCGCGGCGCGCCGATACTCTCTACGAGCCGATCTGCGCCGACAATTTCGCCTGACGCGGGGCCTCCGTGCAACATTGGCAAACCTGCCGCGACGACTGCGATCGGCCCGGGTCCTAGTCCGGTTTGGAGTCCGCCTGCTCGTCCTGGTCGCCTTCGCCGGCTTCAGCAGCATCGGATTGAATCAAAGCCTGATGGCGCTGTTCTGGATGGCCACGGTTCTCTGCGCCGTGATCGCCGGCATTCGGCAAGAGCGGCTTCTCGATCACGATCTCAACATGGCGGGCGCCTGCTGCCCAAGATGCGGACGACCGCATAGGAAATCGAGGCGACGACCTCCCTCCTCTCATAAGGACGGCATAAGTACCGGCCGGAACGCTGCTTCGTTCGAATTCCTATATTCCCACTATGCGATGCACCGTCGGTTCGTCTCGAATTCCTATGGCGTTGTCCTCACATCATGGACACTGGATTCATGAGGAGGCAGCGATGGCCGCAATCGCTTTCAACACCGCACAGCGTGCAGCGGAACGGCTCGAGGCCGTGCTGACGGCCGTGGGTGAGAAGTTCGATGTGTTTGTCAGCTACCCGATGCGTCAGGCGACGGCCGAGGCCGAACCCGCCCGCACTCCGCCGGACGACGAACCCGCAGGCACCGCCAGGCCGTTTCGGCCGCTTGACGCCGGCATCGTCAGCGAAGCCATTCCGGCATTCTTCATCGGTCGCAATGGAGACGGCTTTTGGGTTGCCCGCGACGCGAAGGGGCAGATCGGTGGACTGTTCCTGCTCAAGGCTTCCGCGGTGTCATTCGCAAGGACACAGAGCGGACCTGTGGGATGCGCGACGATCTTCCCGACCGAGAGGTTCGAACTCGACCTGGAGAACAGCGGCAATCCGCTAATCCCCTATCTCCGGCCGTTGATGCGCCTTGCGCTGCATTTGCAACGGCGGGCCACCGCCGGCGTCGGACAAATCACATCAGCGATCGAGCGCTGCAAGAAGGCTTGAACATGACCCTGCTAACGCACACTGGCCGCCCTTTCGAGCGGGCGCCCTATTCATCGGCAAAACGCGAGCAGACGGGCGCGGCGAATGTCCACCTCGCAATGATCAAGCGTGTCTGCCTGATCGCGCTGACCTCGTTGCTGGCGTTATGCGCCGTCGGCGGCATCATCGCCTTGAAGACGGCGGCCTATCTCTCGCATTTTACCCAGTGACGCATGGGCTGAACCCCGGCTGCACACGGCGACGACACTGCCGAAAGCCCCGATTGCATTGACGGCAGAACTGCCGGTGCTAGCCTTCCGGAAAAACGTGCCTCGAAGCAAGATTCGGCCGCAATCATTGAGGGACGGAAACCATGGACGTAGCAGCCACAGCCGCTGGAACCGCCGCGCCCGCCAGCTCTGAAGGAGTCGTCGCGGCCGGTGTGTATGTCGATGGCCGGCGCGTCGCCAACATCGCCATTGAAGAAGCCTCGAACTGGCGCAGCAAGCCGGGCCACGTGGTGTGGATCGGCCTGCATGAGCCGGATATGGCCCTGCTGAGCAGCGTGCAGCGGCAGTTCGAACTGCATGATCTCGCCATCGAGGATGCCGACCACGCCCATCAGCGGCCGAAAATCGAACAGTATGGCGATGCGCTGTTCATCGTGGCGCGCACCGCGCAGCTCGACGGCAACAGCATCGCCTTCGGCGAGACGCATCTGTTCGTCGGCGAAGGATATATCGTGTCGGTCCGGCACGGCGCCTCGACGTCCTACAAGTCGGTGCGCGAACGATGCGAAAGCTGTCCTCGGGCGCTGGCCCGGGGCGAGGACTACATCCTCTACGCCATCCTCGACTTCATCGTCGACAACTACTCCCCCGTGCTCGAAACCATTCAGGAGGAAGTCGAAGCGATGGAAGCGCAAGTGCTCGCCAGCGCCATGACGCAGGCGCAGATCGAGCGCCTCTATTTGCTCCGACGCGACCTGTTGCGGCTGCGCAATGCGGTTGGGCCCCTGGTGGAAGTCTGCCGCCGGCTCGAGCACGACAATCTGCCGATGGTGCGATCCACGATGCAGCCGTTGTTTCGCGATGTCACGGACCACGTCCGGACGGTGCAGGAGCGAATCGACTCGCTTCGCGAGGTGCTGGCGTTTGCCTTTGAGGCAAGCCTTCTGGTCGGCCAGGCACAGGAGACCGCGGTGTCCAAGAAGCTGGCGTCATGGCTCGCCATCATCGCGGTCCCGACGGCAATCGCCGGCATCTACGGCATGAACTTCAAGCACATGCCGGAACTGGATTGGGAATACGGCTATTTCAGCGTAATCGGCACGATCCTGCTGGTATGCGCAGGCTTGTTCTGGCGGTTCCGGCGCGTCGGCTGGCTATGAGCTGACGAACCGAAGACCGCATTTTCCTGTCGCAAATCACACTGATCTCCCGCTCGCCATCCTCGAGGCCTTCGGCCAGGCCGAACGAATCAGTGCACCGCAAAACCAAGCCAGTGTTCCGGTCCCGCTATCCGTCACCCCATTCTTCGAGCCAATTTGCAGCGAGAATTTCGGCTAACAGCCAGGTTTTCCAAGGACAAAACGGGTATTTTCCTCACGCGGGAAGGTATAGAATGCCGACGAGCCCGCGATCAGGCTGGCGAGCGGATATCATGACTGCCAAATCGATTAGCCGAATTGCCATAGCTTTGGTCGCTATCCTTGCGACCGGCGGCATTGTCTTCGCCATCCAGTATTTTCATCGCGGACCGCCGGCCGACGCCAGCACGGCTCCCGCCACAACGACGGATGCAAAACCGGCCGCGCCGAATCAGAAGCAAGCGGCACTCGCCGCGGTTCAATCGGCAACGGACGCTCTGGTGTCCTCGCTCGGCGGGGCGTCACCGCTGCCACCGCAAAGCAACGACGGCGTGCCGACATTCGACGTCGCCCGCGTCGAACCATCGGGCGATGCGGTCATCGCCGGCCGGGCGGCGCCGGGTGCGACGGTGGAACTGCTGCGCAATGGCGAGCCACACGATCGCGCCGTCGCCGATCAGTCCGGTCAATTTGTCATGGTGGTACCGCGGCTTCCGTCAGGCACCTACGACCTGACGCTGCGCGCAAGGCAACCGGACGGCAAGCAGATCACCTCAAAGCAGAGCGTGGCCGTTGTGCTTGAGCCGCAGGCAACGGAGCGGCCCGTCGTCGCACTGATGACGCCGGACAAGCCGACCGTCGTGCTGTCGCAGCCGGGTTCGGCAAAGCCTGGAGCCGCATCGGCTGTGGTCGTCGAGGCGGTCGAGGTCGACGCAGGCGGTAAATTCCATGTCAGCGGCCAGGCACGGCCGAATACGGCGGTGAGGCTCTATCTCAACGATGCGCTAGTCGCGTCGGTGACGTCAGGCGCCGATGGGCGCTTCGCGGTCACGATCAATGAAGGCGTTCGTCCCGGCAGCTACCGCGTCAGGCTCGATGAAGTGGAAGCGAATTCCGGCAAGGTAAGCGCCCGAGCCGAAGTGCCGTTCAATGTTCCCGACAAGGTCGTCACCGGGTCCGTGGCCGAAGCCGCCGCGGCGTCGAAGCGTTCGGAATCGGGCGGGCCGCAACTCGCAGCAGCCGTCGGCGCCGGCGTGTCGGGCGGTTCATCTTCGACCGTGGTCGTGCCGAAGATCTCGACCACGACGGTTTCCCGCGGCGACAGCCTCTGGCGTCTCAGCCAGCTCACCTATGGCGCCGGCACGCGCTACGCCGTCATCTACAAGGCCAACAAGGAACAGATCCGCAACCCCAACATGATCTATCCGGGCCAGATTTTCGTCATGCCAGCGAAGTGAGGCGCGGTGCGGGCCCCGGCCGTCGTTGCGAGCGAAGCGAAGCAATCCATAGTGCGGCGTTACGCGGATAGATGAATTGCTTCCGCCTTCGCTCTTCGAGCTACGGCGGACAAGTCGTCGATTCGCTCCCTTGCGCCAAACGCTTCGCGTTTGTCGCAGGCAATGACGGGAGGAGAGTGTGCCGAGAAAAAGCTACTCCGCCGCCGACTGCAATTCCACCTTCTGCGCGCGCACGGCGCAGAACTTGAATTCGGGGATCTTGCCGAACGGGTCGAGCGCCGGATTGGTCAACAGGTTGGCCGCCGCTTCCGCGTAGCAGAACGGCATGAACACCATGTTTTCCGGCACGTCGCGGTCGGACCGCACCTTGACCTCGACGGCGCCACGGCGCGTCTCCAGCCTGATGAAATCGCCCGGCCAGACGCTTAGGCGCCGCATGTCCTTTGGCGACATGAACGCCACAGCCTCCGGCTCGATCTGATCGAGCACGCTGGCGCGGCGGGTCATCGAACCCGTGTGCCAGTGTTCGAGCACACGCCCCGTCGACAGCACCATCGGATATTCGGTGTCGGGCACCTCGTCGGGCGCGATCACCTTGGCCGGCACGATCTTGCCGCGGCCGCTCGCAGTCGGGAAGCCAGTGGTGAAGATGATCTCGTTGCCGGGCTTGTCGGAAGCGTCGACCGGATAAGTCACCGCGCCCTCGCGCACCAGCCGATCCCAGGTGATGTTCTTCAATGACGGCATCACCTGCGTCATTTCGGTGAACACATCGGCTGGGCCGTCATAGTTCCACGGCAGGCCCATGCGCTTGCCGATCTCCTGGATGATCCAGAGATCCTGCCGCGCATCACCGGGCGGCTTGATCACCTCGCGCGCCAGCTGCACGCGGCGGTCGGTGTTGGTGAAGGTGCCGCTCTTCTCTGCAAAGGCCGAGGCCGGCAGGATCACGTCGGCGTGGAACGCGGTTTCGGTGACGAAAAGATCCTGCACGACCAGATGGTCGAGCATCGCCAATGCCCCGCGCGCGTGCTGCAGATCGGGATCCGACATCGCGGGGTTTTCGCCCTCGATATACATGCCGTTGATTTCGCCGGCATGGATCGCGTTCATGATCTCGACCACGGTCAAGCCACGCACGGGATCGAGGTCCTGGTGCCAAAGCTTTTCAAAGGGCTCGCGCAGATCGGTACGCCCGACCGGCTGATAGTCCGGCAGGAACATCGGGATCAGGCCGGCGTCGGACGCGCCCTGCACGTTGTTCTGGCCACGCAGCGGATGCAGACCGGTGCCGGGACGGCCGACCTGGCCCGTCGTCAGCGCCAGCGCGATCAGGCAGCGCGCGTTGTCGGTGCCGTGGATGTGCTGGCTGATGCCCATGCCCCAGAAGATGATCGAGGACTGCGAACGCGCGTAGACCCGCGCGACTTCCTTCAGCGTCTCGGCGGGGATGCCGCAGATCGCTTCCATCTTCTCCGGCGGGAAATCCTTGATGCGCTCGGCGAGCTCGTCAAAACCTTCGGTGTAGCCCGCGATATATTGCTGGTCGGTCAGCCCCTCAGTAATGATGGTGTGAAGCATCGCGTTCAGCATCGCGACGTCGCTGCCGGGCTTGAAGGCGAGATGCTTGTAGGCGTGGCGCGACAGTGACTGCTTGCGCGGATCCATCACGATCAGCTTGGCGCCGCGCTTGGCGGCGTTCTTGATATAGGTCGCGGCGACCGGATGGTTTACGGTCGGATTGGCGCCGATCACGATGATGACTTCGGCGTCCATCGCGGCAGCAAACGGCGCCGACACCGCGCCCGAGTTCAGCCCTTCCATCAGCGCTGCCACCGACGAGGCATGGCACAGCCGCGTACAGTGATCGACATTGTTGGAGCCGAAGCCGGTGCGCACCAGTTTTTGGAACAGGTACGCCTCTTCGTTCGAGCCTTTGGCGGAGCCAAAACCGGCGAGCGCCTTGACGCTCTTTTCGTCGCGGATTTTCACGAGGCCCTTCGCGGCAATATCCAGCGCCTCTTCCCATGAGGCTTCGCGGAAATGCGTGAACGGATTGGCCGGATCGACCTGGTCGTTGGCATCCTTCTTCGCATTCGGCAGCCGCACCAGCGGCTTCGTCAGCCGATGCGGGTGATGAATGTAGTCGAAACCGAAGCGGCCCTTGACGCAGAGGCGGTTGTGATTGGCCGGGCCGTCGCGGCCTTCGGCGTAGATGACCTTCTCGTCCTTGACCTGATAGGTGACCTGACAGCCGACGCCGCAGAACGGACACAGCGAGTCGACCTTCCTGTCCGCATAGGTGACGCGGGTTTGGTTCTCGTCCAGCATCACCGAGGGCATCAAGGCGCCGGTCGGACAGGCCTGCACGCACTCGCCGCAGGCAACGCAGGTGGATTCGCCCATCGGGTCGTCGAAGTCGAACACGATCTTGGCTTCGTGACTGCGATAGGCCATGCCGATGACGTCGTTGACCTGCACCTCGCGGCAGGCGCGCACGCACAGGCCGCACTGGATGCAGGCATCGAGATTGACGCTCATCGCAGGATGGCTGGTATCGCTTTGCCAGCGCTCGGCTGCGGGGAAACGGCTCTCGGTCACCTCAACCTTTTCGGCCCAGTGCCAGAATTTCGAATCGGGATCGTGCGAGGTCGCGCGCGCCGGCTGGTCGGCGACCAGAAGTTCCATCACCATCTTCTGCGCCGCGACCGCACGGGCGCTTTCGGTCTTCACCTTCATGCCCACGCTTGGTGTGCGCTTGCAGGACGCGGCCAGCACGCGCTCGCCCTCGATCTCGACCATGCACGCGCGACAATTGCCGTCGGGCCGGTAGTCCGGCTCCGGCGAGTAGCAGAGATGCGGAATTTCCCGGTCGTGGCGTTTTGCAACCTGCCAGATGGTTTCGCCCGCGTTGGCCTCGACCTGGTTGCCGTCGAGTTCGAACTTGATCTTCGTCATTCCGCGGCCTCTTTCGGCACGAACTCTTCCGGAAAATACTTAATCACTGACGTCAGCGGATTCGAGGCGGCTTGGCCGAGCCCGCAGATCGAGGCATCGCGCATCGCCTGGCTCAACTGGTCGAGCAACTCGCGGTTCCAGACCGGGCGCTCCATCAGGATCGCCGCCTTCTGGGTACCGACCCGGCACGGCGTGCACTGGCCGCAGCTCTCGTCCTCGAAGAATTTCATCAGGTTCAGCGCTGCGCCCTTCACACTGTCCTGATCGGACATGATGACGACCGCGGCTGAGCCGATGAAGCAGCCGTATTTTTCCAGCGTGCCGAAATCCAGCGGGATGTTGTCCATCGAGGCCGGCAAAATGCCGCCCGACGCGCCGCCCGGAAGATAAGCGTGGAAGGTATGGCCGTCAGCCATACCGCCGCAGAACTCGTCGATCAGCTCGCGCACGGTGACGCCCGCGGGTGCCAGCTTCACGCCGGGATTCTTGACGCGGCCAGACACCGAGTAGCTGCGCAGGCCGACACGGTCGTTGCGGCCGTGGCTCTTCCACCAGTCGGCGCCTTTCTCAACGATGTCGCGGACCCAGAACAGCGTCTCGACATTGTTGATGAGTGTCGGCAGGCCGAACAGGCCGACCTGGAACGGATAGGGTGGCTTGTGCCGCGGCAGGCCGCGCTTGCCTTCAAGACTCTCGAGCAGCGCCGACTCCTCGCCGCAGATATAGGCGCCAGCGCCGCGACGCATGTGAATACGCGGACCGCCTGCGGGCAGCTTGGCGATCTCGAGCGGAAGCAGCTTGAGCGCGGCGGGATATTCGTCACGGAGGTAGATGTAGACGTCCTCCGCGTCGATGATATGCGCCGCAATCAGCGTCCCTTCGAGGAAGCGGTGAGCATCGCGGAGCAGATAAAAGCGATCCTTGAACGTACCGGGCTCGCCCTCGTCGCCATTGACGGCCATCAGCCGGGGACCCGGCTCGCCCAGCACTGCCCGCCATTTGCGGCCGGTGGGAAAGCCGGCGCCGCCGAGTCCCCGCAGGCTGGAGTCGTCCAGAACCTTGAGAATGTCTTCCTTGCCGATCCGCCCCGCGCGCAGGTCACCAAGCAGCTTGTAGCCGCCCTCGCTGACATAGGTCTCGTAATCGACGTAAGACGGGATGATTGGATGAGTCTCGCCGCGCGCCGCGGTATCGAGGACCTCGGCCGAAGTCGCATTGAGTACATAGCGGTGTCCGACTTCGGCGACCGGGGCACTATCGCAGAACCCGACGCAGGGCGCGCGCACCACGCGAACGCCGGGGCCTGCGCTGTCCTGCAATTCGTGCAGCAGCTTTTCCGCGCCCATCATGGCGCAGGTCAGCGAATCGCAGACGCGGATGGTCAGCGGCGCGATATCGGGCTCGCCCTCCTTCACCACGTCGAAATGCGCATAGAAGGTTGCGGTCTCGAACACTTCCGCAAATGACAGCTTCATCTCGTCGGCCAGCGCCGCCAGATGCGCCGCCGAGATCTGACGATATTTGTCCTGGATCAGGTGCAGGTGCTCGATCAGGAGATCGCGGCGCCGCGGCAGGTCGCCGAGCAGAAGCTCGATCTCGTGGGCGGCGGTGGGGTCGACCTGGCGGCCCTTCGGGGTCGCCTTGGCCCGCTTCCGGCCCGCGCCCGGATGTTCGAACGCGCGGACCGTTTGTACGTCATGGACAGTCATTGATTCCGTCTCGTTCTCAGGACCTAAATTAGATCGACTCTAATCTCTGGTATGCCAGATGCCAAGCGAATTGTCGCGTCTTGATAGGCATTTAAGTCGCTGGCGTGGTTTGGGCATCCGAATACCCGCGGCGAATCCTGGCCCGTGCCGCCTTGGCTGACGGGATGATGAGACCGCGAAATGACCGCAAGATCAATAAAGCCATCCTATGCTGCGATTGCGAAGACGCATCGATCGCCGCGCGAAATCCGAGTAGGAAGACGCCGCGGGATACGCCGGCTGGCGGTCCCGCGGCGTCCTTGCGCTCAGAGTATCTTGACGGCGCTCTCCAGCGTCTTCCACACGCCCCAGGCCAGGGGAATGCCGACGAAGGCCCAGAACAGCGCGGCCTTGGCGTCGAGCCCGCCGAACCCGATGCCATAGGAGCCGGACGGACCCGATTGGCCGGTGCTCGCCGTTGCCGCCTGCAGCTCGGCGACCTCGGCATCGCTCATGTGCCATTTTTTATCGACCGGCTTGATCAGGTAGTTGCAGATCAGGCCCGCGATCAGCATGGCGCACAGGATGTACATCGTGGTGTTGTAGAGCTGGTCGCGCGGCACGCCGGCGGCAAGCTGGAATTCGCGGATGTAGTTCACAACCACGGGACCGATGATTCCCGCGGTCGACCACGCCGTCAGCAGACGGCCATGGATGGCGCCCACGAATTGCGTGCCGAACATGTCGGCGAGATAGGCCGGCACGGTGGCAAAGCCGCCGCCATACATCGACAGGATGATGCCGAAGCCGAGCACGAACAGCAGTTTCGAGCCCATCGCGGCAAAGGTCGGCGCCAGCGCGTAGAGCGCGATGCCGAGGATGAAGAACGTGTAATAGGTGTTCTTGCGGCCGATCTTGTCCGACAGCGACGCCCAGAAGAAGCGGCCGCCGATGTTGAACAGCGAGAGCAGGCCGGCGAAGCCTGCCGCGATGCCGGCGATCGTCGCCTTCTGCGTCGCGTCAAGCTGGTTGAAGCCGACGTCGGGCAATCCGATCAACTTGCCGGCGAAGATTTCCTGCAGCATCGGCGAGGCCATGCCGATCACGCCGATACCCGCCGAGACGTTGAGGCAGAGCACCCACCAGATCAGCCAAAACTGCGGCGTCTTGTGCGCGTCATTGAGATGAACGTTGTTCTGCGAGATCATCGCGTTGGCTTTTTCCGGCGGCGTCCAGCCCTCGGGCCGCCAGCCGGCCGGCGGAATGCGATAGCGGAACGCGCCGATCATCATGAACACGAAGTAGATCACGCCCATCGCGACGAAGGTCTCCCAGACGCCGACCGAGGTCGGGGTCTTGAAATAGTTCATCAGCAGGTTCGCCAGCGGAGCGCCGATCATGGCGCCACCACCAAAACCCATAATGGCCATGCCGGTCGCCATGCCGCGCCGGTCAGGGAACCACTTCACCAGCGTCGACACCGGCGAGATGTAACCGAGACCCAGACCGATGCCGCCGATCACGCCCGAGCCCAGCCACAACAGCCACAGTTGGTGGGTGTAGACGCCGATCGCGCCGAGGAAGAGACCGCCGCACCAGCACAGCGCCGACACGAAGCCCGCCTTGCGGGGCCCGACGCGCTCGAGCCAGCCGCCCCATACCGCGGCGGCAATGCCGAGCAGCACGAAGAACAGCGTGTACATCCAGCCCATGCTGGCGACTTTCCAGTCGCACGTGGTGGTGAAGAGTTCCTGCACCAGCGTCATGTCCGGGCAGGCCTTCGACGCGCTCAGCCCGAGCGCGCGCGACAGCGGCAGCCAGAACACGCTGAAGCCGTAGGCCATGCCGATACAAAGATGAATGCAAAGCGCGGCCGGCGGTACCAGCCAGCGATTGAAGCCGGCGGTCGCAATCGTCCGCTCCCTGTCAAGCAGTCCCGTTCCTGCACCGGGGATGCTCCCGGCGCTGCTGATAGATGTCATCGCTATTTTTCCCCTGAGCCCAGCGTCCTACCAGGCGTTTTTGTCTTCGATCCCATCGTCTTCACCCATGCAGCGGAACAGCCCCATCCTGCTGTCCCATGCAATTCTTGAACGCGCGGGGATCGCCACGCGCGTTCGAGCACACCCACCCTGATGTTTTGATTATGCGTGCGGCCTTGGCAGCCAATTGAGGTGAGATTTTGCCGACTTCACATAAACAACCGACAGATCACCTCGGCTGTGCATCGCTGGTCGATGTTCCTCCCCTTCAACCCGTTGAAAAGAAGTGAGCAATCCATGTGCCAGATCGCGCCATACGAGAAATCAATGAGTTGTGAGTGACCGCACTGCAACCCAGGACAAAATGTCCAGACATTACCGG
>Ga0307510_10005928_pt1 | contig 14580 bp, 13 predicted proteins | sample 12_EM_MG_FD_207224 | JGI IMG/M metagenome (GOLD analysis project Ga0307510, IMG submission 207224) | Populus trichocarpa ectomycorrhiza microbial communities from riparian zone in the Pacific Northwest, United States - 12_EM | ecosystem: Host-associated > Plants > Roots > Unclassified | place...
CGCTCATCGCGGCAGCCGTCACGAGCCATCACGCGCGCGTGCGACCCGGAAACGGGCTGCACGCGCGCGTGCTGTTGTGCGGGACCTCTGGCTCTCGGGAGGGTCGCTCAGTCCGCGAACGCGGCGCACACCGCGTCGTACTCCCGGGTCCACCACACCGCGAGCGCCGAGGCGGCCGGGAACTGGGGGTCCGCGCGGGTGTCGCCGCGCTCGTAGTGCCAGCGCAGTATCCAGAAGTCGTTCAGGCGTTCCCACCACACACGGTGCACGGCCGCCGCGAGCTGTGAGGGCGTGGCGCCCGCCGTACGCCGGTACGCGCGCGCGTAGGCCCGTACCTTCGGCAGGTCGAGGGTGCCCACGGGCAGTACGAAGAAGATCGCTGCGGCACGTACGGCCTCCTCCGCGCGGGGTTTCACGCCGAGGCGGTCCCAGTCGACGATCGCCGCCGGTGCGTCCCCCTTGTAGAGCAGGTTGAACGGGTGGAAGTCCCCGTGCACCCAGCCCACCGAGCCTCCGCGCGGGGGCCGCCGGTCGGCGTACCGCTCCAACAGCGCGCGCCGCTCCAGGAGCCGGTGCCGGGCCAGTTCGTCGAAGGAGTCGGCGGGCCGGTGCCGACCCACGCGGGCGAGCAGTTCGTCGATGAGGGTGAAGGTGTCGGCGGGGTCGGCGCTCAGCGGCAGCGGGTCGGGGGTGAGCGGCTCGGAGGCGTACGGGGGAGGTGTTGGTGGCCCGGCGGCCGGGGGGATCGGGGTGCGCTGTACGAGGTCGCCCTGGGCCCGCGCGGGCGGCGCGGTGAGGCGCGTGTCGCCGTGGTGTGCGGTCGTACGGGGGGCGTGCCTGGCGGTGCTGCGGGCCGACGGCGCGGTGGATGGACGGGGGCTCGGGGCAGGTGCCGCGGGGGCGGGAGGGAGGCGGGCGTACGAGCCGGGTGCCGACGGGGTCGGCCGGGGCGTAGGCCTCGTCGGTGTGGAGGGCGAGCGCGTGTCCGGGTGGCCGTGCGCCCGCGTGCCGGGGCTCTCGGCCGGCGCCAGCTCCTCCGCGCGCGCCCGCGCCTGCGTCGGCATCACGTGCTCCAGGCTCGCGTGCACCACCCCGAGCAGTGACCCGAGCCGTGCGCACTGCGCGGTGGTGAGCTGACCTCCGTGTCGGTGGCGTCCGTCGATCCAGGGGTGCAGGGCGTAGGCGTGGCCGCCGACGACCGCGACCGTGCGCCCGTCGCGACCGGGCAGCGGGGGCGCCACCGGGACGCCCAGGTCGGCGAGGCGTTGGGTGGCCCGGTGCTGGCGGGCGATCGCGTCCGGGTCGGCGGTCTCGGGGTCGAAGTGGTGCTTGAGGAAGTAATGGCCGCGGGTCGTGCACAGGCGGTAGCCGCGATTGAGGAGTCCCTGGTCGACAGGCTCACAGGTGAGGGCGGACCCGGCGGCGTACTGGCGGAGGAGGGCGCCCAACGGGGGCGCGTGGGGCATGAGGGGTGGTACACAAGAGCGCGGCACGCTGCCCGATGCTAGGGCACGGATGACCCCTCTGAGCTGGGGGTTGTCACAGACAGTCGCTTTCGGTCACGGGATGCGCTCGAAGTGGCTTTCCGCTCAAAGCAAGGGCCTTTGGGTGCGAGGTCGACCCGACTCCACCCGGTGGTCAGTCCTCGCCGATCGGATCGAGTATCGCACTGTTGTTCGGTTGCAGGGGGTTGGCTGTTCGGCGGCCTGGTCGGCATGGCCGGAATCCGCACCAGTGCGTCGGTCGCCACGCGGGCCTCGCCGACGACCTCGATGCCGTCCTCGATGCCGTCCTCGACGGACAGGGGTTCGTGTTCGTCGCGCCGGACCACCGCATGGTCGTCCAGGGGGAATACCCTGATTTTTGCGGCTTCGCGCACACGGGCGGTTTCACGGAGGGCTTGGGGACCCGCCCTCGGTGACTCTTCCCGTGAGCTGGGTCACCGGGATAACGTGCCGTTGTTCCGGCCCCCTGCAAGGCTGTGACCAGGAACTGTTCCCGGTTTTGCGTTTTTACTTGGAAATCCAAGCAAAAACGCAGGTCAGGAGGGGTTTCACAGAATTGTGGAGCACTGGGTAACGTGCCTAGGTGCAGGGCGCTCGCCGGGGCAACCTGTCACTCCTGTACCGAACGAGCCGCACCCACCCCGTGCGTCCGTGAGGCCACAGGTGAGCCGCACTGGCGCCCGGCGAACCCGGGTAGCCGGACCGACGGAGGAGCACACGTGACCGTGGAGAGCACTGCCGCGCGCACACCGCGACGCAGCGCGGGTACGACCGGTACGAAAAGCACGGCCGGCAAGCGTACGACCGCCAAGAAGCCCTCGGCGACCGCAAAGAATCCGCCAAGTGGCGAGCCCGAACTCGTGCAGCTGCTGACGCCCGAGGGCAAGCGCGTCAAGAGCGCCGACTACGACAAGTACGTCGCCGGCATCACCCCCGAAGACCTCCGCGGCCTGTACCGCGACATGGTGCTCACCCGCCGCTTCGACGCCGAGGCCACCTCCCTGCAGCGCCAGGGCGAACTCGGCCTGTGGGCCTCCCTGCTCGGCCAGGAAGCCGCCCAGATCGGCTCGGGCCGCGCCACCCGTGAGGACGACTACGTCTTCCCGACCTATCGCGAGCACGGCGTCGCCTGGTGCCGAGGTGTCGACCCGACCAACCTCCTCGGCATGTTCCGCGGCGTGAACAACGGCGGCTGGGACCCCAACAGCAACAACTTTCACCTCTACACCATCGTGATCGGCTCCCAGACCCTGCACGCCACGGGCTACGCGATGGGTGTCGCCAAGGACGGCGCGGACTCGGCGGTCATCGCCTACTTCGGTGACGGCGCCTCCAGCCAGGGCGACGTCGCCGAATCGTTCACCTTCTCCGCGGTCTACAACGCCCCCGTGGTGTTCTTCTGCCAGAACAACCAGTGGGCGATCTCCGAGCCCACCGAGAAGCAGACCCGCGTCCCGCTCTACCAGCGCGCGCAGGGCTACGGCTTCCCGGGCGTCCGCGTCGACGGCAACGACGTGCTGGCCTGTCTCGCGGTCACCAAGTGGGCGCTGGAGCGCGCCCGCAGCGGCGAGGGCCCGACCCTGGTCGAGGCGTACACGTACCGCATGGGCGCCCACACCACCTCCGACGACCCGACCAAGTACCGGGCCGACGAGGAGCGGGAGGCGTGGGAGGCGAAGGATCCGATCCTGCGCCTGCGCCGGTATCTGGAGGCCTCAAACCACACGGACGAGGGATTCTTCGCGGAACTGGAGGCGGAGAGCGAGGCGTTGGGCAGGCGAGTGCGCGAAGCGGTCCGCGCCATGCCGGACCCGGACCACTTCGCCATCTTCGAGAACGTGTACGCGGACGGGCACGCGCTCGTCGACGAGGAGCGAGCGCAGTTCGCCGCCTACCAGGCGTCGTTCGCGGACGCAGAGGGGGGAAACTGAGATGGCCGGGACCGTGACATCCACAGCGGCGCCAGCGAAGAGCATGGCTCTCGCGAAGGCGATCAACGAGTCGCTGCGCGCGGCCCTGGAGGCCGACCCCAAGGTCCTCGTCATGGGCGAGGACGTCGGCAAGCTCGGCGGCGTCTTCAGGGTGACGGACGGCCTGCAGAAGGACTTCGGCGAGAGCCGCGTCATCGACACCCCCCTCGCAGAGTCCGGCATCGTCGGCACGGCGATCGGCCTCGCCCTGCGCGGCTACCGCCCGGTCGTGGAGATCCAGTTCGACGGCTTCGTCTTCCCGGCGTACGACCAGATCGTCACGCAGCTCGCGAAGATGCACGCCCGCTCCCTCGGCAAGGTCAAGCTCCCGGTCGTGGTCCGTATCCCGTACGGCGGCGGCATCGGCGCGGTGGAGCACCACTCGGAGTCCCCCGAGGCGCTCTTCGCACATGTGTCGGGCCTGAAGGTGGTCTCCCCCTCGAACGCGTCCGACGCGTACTGGATGATGCAGCAGGCCATCCAGAGCGACGACCCGGTGATCTTCTTCGAGCCGAAGCGGCGCTACTGGGACAAGGGCGAGGTCAACTCCGAGGCGATCCCCGACCCCCTGCACAAGGCGCGGGTCGCCCGCCAGGGCACGGACCTGACCCTCGTCGCCTACGGCCCGATGGTGAAGCTCTGCCAGGAGGTGGCCGACGCCGCCGCCGAGGAGGGCAAGTCCCTGGAGGTACTGGACCTGCGGTCGGTGTCGCCGCTGGACTTCGACTCCATCCAGACGTCGGTGGAGAAGACCCGCCGCCTGGTGGTGGTCCATGAGGCCCCGGTGTTCTTCGGCTCCGGCGCGGAGATCGCCGCCCGGATCACGGAGCGCTGCTTCTACCACCTGGAGGCCCCGGTGCTGAGGGTCGGCGGCTATCACGCCCCGTATCCGCCGGCGCGCCTGGAGGAGGAGTACCTGCCGGGCCTGGACCGGGTGCTCGACGCCGTCGATCGTGCCCTGGCGTACTGAGGAGAGGGTCGTGACGACGATGACGGAAGCGTCCGTACGCGAGTTCAAGATGCCGGACGTGGGCGAAGGGCTCACCGAGGCCGAGATCCTCAAGTGGTTCGTCCAGCCCGGCGACACGGTGACGGACGGCCAGGTGGTCTGCGAGGTCGAGACCGCGAAGGCGGCCGTGGAACTGCCGATCCCCTACGACGGGGTGGTACGGGAACTCCGCTTCGCCGAGGGCAGCACGGTGGACGTGGGCACGGCGATCATCGCGGTGGACGTGGCGGGCGGCGCGGCTCCGGCCGAGGCGCCGGCCCCCGCCCCCGTGGAGGCTCCGGACTCCGTGGCGCGGAAACCCGCGGCGCAGCAGTCCGGGGAGCGTAGGTCCGAGGAGAAGAGCCCGGCGGGCTCCGGCCGCCAGCCGGTCCTCGTCGGCTACGGCGTGGCGGCCTCCTCCACCAAGCGCCGCCCCCGCAAGGGCCCCGAGGCCCCGGTCCAGGAGGCGCCGACAGCGATCCCGGCGGAGCTGAACGGCCACGGCGCTGCCGCCGCCGTGAAGGCCCGTCCGCTGGCCAAGCCGCCGGTGCGCAAGCTGGCCAAGGACCTGGGCGTCGACCTGGCGACGATCGTCCCGTCCGGCCCGGACGGCATCATCACGCGGGAGGACGTGCACGCGGCGGTGGCGCCGGCGCCGGCTCCCGAACCGGTTCTCGAGACGCCGGCCCGTGTCCAGGCACCGGCTCCGGCGTCGGCATACGACACCGCCCGGGAGACCCGCGTCCCGGTCAAGGGCGTCCGCAAGGCGACGGCCGCGGCGATGGTCGGCTCGGCCTTCACGGCGCCGCATGTCACGGAGTTCGTGACGGTCGACGTGACCCGGACGATGAAGCTGGTCGAGGAGCTCAAGCAGGACAAGGAGCTCCAGGGCCTGCGAGTCAACCCGCTGCTGCTGGTCGCCAAGGCCCTGCTGGTCGCGATCAGGCGCAACCCGGACGTCAACGCGTCCTGGGACGAGGAGAACCAGGAGATCGTGCGCAAGCACTACGTCAACCTGGGCATCGCGGCGGCGACCCCTCGCGGGCTGATCGTCCCGAACATCAAGGACGCACACGACAAGACCCTGCCGCAGCTGGCCCAGGCACTGGGCGAGTTGGTCTCGACGGCACGCGAGGGCAGGACGTCCCCCGCCGCGATGCAGGGCGGCACGGTGACGATCACCAATGTCGGCGTCTTCGGCGTCGACACGGGCACGCCGATTCTCAACCCCGGCGAGTCCGCGATCCTCGCGGTCGGCGCGATCAGGCTCCAGCCGTGGGTCCACAAGGGCAAGGTGAAGCCCCGCCAGGTCACGACCCTGGCCCTGTCCTTCGACCACCGTCTGGTGGACGGGGAGCTGGGGTCGAAGGTGCTGGCCGATGTGGCGGCGATCCTGGAGCAGCCGAAGCGGTTGATCACCTGGGCGTGACCAAACGCGACTGGATACGTTGAACCTCGGAAGGGCGGCCGCAAGTTCCTTTTGCGACCGCCCTTCCACCGTTCAGTCCCTCAGGTTCGTCGAGTACGTCCGTCAGGTTCGGTTGAGCATGTAGACCGGCGCCCCGTCCTCCGTCCCGCCCCGGGAGTGGATGCAGGCGTGCTTGCGCAACAGGCGCAGGCATTCGTTGACACGGTGCACCGACAGCCCCGTACGGGCCGCGATCGCCTCGAGCGGCTGACGCAGCTCGCCCTGCTCGACGAGAACCGGGGCGATCACCACCGCCACCGCCCAGACGTCCGACGTCACGGACAACCGCTGCCGCCAGTCGGCCAATACCGACTCGGTGGTCGGATGCGCGGCGAAGTCGGCGGTGGGCGCCGGACGGTCGAGCATCACGACGTCGAGCCGGTTCGCGATGCGTTCCATGGCCTGGGCGATGGCTTGCTGCGTGGCCAGCGTCGCGCGCTGCATCTCCAGCATTTCCCTTTGCACAGCGAGCACTTCGCGCTGGGCGCCCGCAAGCTCCTCGTCGACCTGAAGGTTGTGCGCCTCGAGCCGGACGATGGCCTCCGCGACCTGCTCCGGCATCGCGTACGCGATCGGAGCCCCCTGATCGGCAGGCTGCACCTCGGCCTCATCAAGGGCGTAGGAGCCCTCCCGCTGGACCGTCTCGATCACCTCGGCGACCCATTGCTTGAAGGGGGCACAGGTGGGCTTGGTGCAGGCGTTGACGAGGATGATCAAGCCTTGGAGATCGATGAGATTCAGGTCTCGGCGCCACTTCCTACCTGCGGGAATGCTGAGACCGTAAGCTCCAGTTACGGTCTCGAGAATGTCTCGATGCCGCTCGGGGACATGGTCGGAGAGCGCTTGCCTCGAGTTGGTGTGCCCCAACTCCTTGCAGACATCCACCGCCGGAAACCAGTGCGTCCCGTCCGGCATCGTCAGCCTCCGGACGCGGGCCCCCGTGGCCGCGTAGACGAAGTCGCTGACGTCGATCGCGTCGTGCTGTGTCCGCGGGTCGGGCTGGTGCTTGCTAGGTTCGATCATGTGAACCACCTCCGCCGCGGAACGTAGAGCGGAGCAAATCGAATATGCCAGTCCACACAAGGATGTTCACGATTGCGAGGGAATGGCTGGCCAAATCCGGTGCGAGACGTCATCGGTGCATGGACGACAGGCCGGCAGGCCCGCTCCACCGGACGGCGTCACCGGTTCGAGTAAGCCGGCGTCATCGGGTCCTTGGTGATCATCGAGTGCGGCACATGCTGTTGACGGCCGGCCGGCCGTCAGACGGGCTTGTGGGCCAGCAGGGTGGCGATCCGTCTCTTCGCCCCTTGGGGTGACTCCTGCACCATCCGAGCGGTGACCACCAGTCCCGCGCGGCCGAGGAGTTCGGCGAGGTGGTCCATCGGCACGAGGTGGGACTCGTACGACACCGGATGGCCTCCGTAGGCATGCGTCGGGCGCAGCCGCTCGCCGTCTCCGACGTGGCCGGCCAGCATCAGATAGCCGCCGGGGGCGAGGGTGCGGTGGAACTCGGCGTAGACGCGTGGCAGGAGTTCGGGCGGGGTGTGGTGGGTGGAGTAGTAGGCGAGGACGCCGCCGAGGGTGTTGTCCTCGATGTCCAGGGCGGTGAGTGAGCCCACGCCGAACGTCAGGGCGGGATACGCCCGTTGGGCCAGCTCGATCATTCTCGGCGACAGGTCGACACCGAACACGGGCACCCCCAGCCCGGCCAGGTGAGCCGTCACTTTGCCGGGCCCACAGCCGAGATCCGCGACCGGACCGACCCCGTCCGCCCGCACACTCTCCGCGAAGACGGCCAGCAGCGCCCTGGACAGCGGGTCCAGCTCCACAGGCGCCTTGACCAGCTCGGCGTAGGCGTCGGCGACGGCGTCGTACGACTCCCGCACCGCCGCGAGATAACAGGCCTCGGTCATGACGCCATGCTGTGCGAAGTTCACGTGGCCCAGGGGCTCTTCGCCCAACTTGGTTCCGGACGCTCGCCCTACGACGAAGGCCCGCCGCTTCAGGAGCGGCGGGCCCTCATGGTGTGCGCGCGGGTCAGCCGAGCTTCGCGAAGCCGTAGTTGAGAAGCTTCTTCGCGTCCGTCTCGCGCTGGGGCGCGCTGGTGGAGGAGAGGACGGTGCCGTAGACCGTCTTGCCGTTGCGGGTGGCGGCGAAGACGAGGCAGTACCCGGCCTCGTCGCCGGAGCCGGTCTTCACCCCGATCGTGCCGCTGTAGTTGCTGAGCAGGGTGTTGGTGTTCTTCCAGGTGCCCATCGTGCGGGTACTGCCCGTCTTGGTGATGGTCTTCGCCGTGTACGCCTTCGTCTTCACGACCGTACGGAACGTGGAGCTCTTCATCGCGCTGCTGGCGAGTTTCGTCAGGTCCTTCGGCGTCGAGTAGTTCGCGCCGTTGCCGATGCCGTCGAACGAGTCGAAGTGCGTGTTCGTCAGTCCGAGGCTCTTGGCGCTGGCGTTCATCTTGCCGATGAACGACTTCACGCGCGCCGCCCGCGTCGAGCCCGAGCCGAACTTGTCGGCCAGCGCGTACGCGGCGTCGCAGCCGGACGGCAGCATGAGCCCGTACAGCAGCTGACGAACGGTGACCTTGTCACCGACGATCAGACGCGCCGACGAGGCGCCCTTCGACACGATGTAGTCGCTGTACGCCTTCTGGATGGTGACCTTGGAGTCCAGGTTCAGGTTCGACTGCGCGAGCACGACCTTCGCGGTCATGATCTTCGTCGTGGAGCCGGTGGAGCGCTTGGTGGTCGCGGCCTTGCTGTACAGCCCCGCGCCGTTCGCGTTGTTCATCACGTAGCCGCCCTTGGCGACGATCGTGGGCGCGGTGACGGCCTGGGCGGGCGCCGCGGTGAGGGCTCCGGTCGCCAGGACCGCGCCGGCGGTCACGGTGACGGCGGCGGCTCGGCGGAAGCGGACAACCTGGAAGCCGTCCTTGATGCCGATTATCAACTGATACCCCGATTGTCTCGAATGCCCTTGAGGTGCGGCCGGTTGAGGTGTGGCAAGGAAAATGGGGCCGCAGGTGTGTGACACGTAAGTAGCACAGAAGGTTGTGCGGTTGCTGGACCGGGGTGGGGATCTCTGTCGGAAGATCCCCCTTCCGGGTAGCGGGACATCGCTACCGTCCCATATCCCGGACCGGTCTCCATCATGCGCACCTGTTGTATCTATGATGTCGGCATGAGTTTGGCCGTGAAGCAACCTCCCGCCGCCGACCGTGTCTACACGCACGTCAAGCAGGGTGTCCTGGACCGCCATTACGAAGGCGGCATCCTCCTCACCGAGGGTGAGCTCGCGGAGGCCGTCGGCGTTTCCCGAACGCCAGTACGTGAGGCGCTGCTTCGGCTGGAGGTCGAGGGGCTCATCAAGCTGTACCCGAAAAAGGGAGCGCTGGTCCTGCCCGTCTCCGCCCAGGAGATCGCGGACGTGGTCGAGACCCGGCTCCTGGTCGAGGAGCACGCGGCGCGCAAGGCGGTACCGGCCCCCGCCGGGCTCATCGAGCGGCTCGAGGGACTGCTGGCGAAGCAGAAGGAGCAGGCCGCCGCCGGCGATCTGGCCGCGGTCGCCGTCACCGACCGCTGCTTCCACGCCGAGATCGTCCGCAGCGGCGGCAACGAGATCCTCTCCCGGCTCTACGACCAGCTCCGCGACCGCCAGTTGCGGATGGGCGTCGCGATCATGCACTCCAACCCCGACCGGATCACCAAGACCCTCGTCGAGCACGAGGAGATCCTCGAAGCGCTGCGCTCCGGCGACACGGAGGCCGCGGTCGGCCTCGTCCACCGGCACGTCGGCTGGTTCTCGAACCTCGCGCGGGGTGAGGTCCGATGAGCGCTTCCTCGGCCTCCTCGGTCTCGCTGCCGGGCGATCCGCCGGGCGGACGGCGCGCGATGGCCGTGTGGGGCGTCGGCGTCTCCGTCTACTTCGTCGCCGTCATCTTCCGTACGTCCCTGGGGGTGGCCGGCCTCGACGCGGCGGACCGCTTCCACGTCAACGCCTCCGCGCTGTCGACCTTCTCCATCCTCCAACTCCTCGTCTACGCGGGCATGCAGATACCCGTCGGCCTGCTGGTCGACCGGCTCGGCACGAAGAAGGTGCTGAGCCTGGGGGCGGTTCTCTTCACGGCCGGGCAGCTCGGGTTCGCGTTCTCACCGTCGTACGGGATGGCCCTCGCCTCGCGTGGGCTGCTGGGCTGCGGAGACGCGATGACCTTCATCGCCGTACTGCGTCTCGGCAGCCGCTGGTTCCCGGCCCGGCGTGGACCGATGGTCGCGCAGTTCGCCGGGCTGATCGGCATGGCGGGAAACCTGGTCTCCACCCTCGTCCTGGCCCGGCTGCTGCACGGCATCGGCTGGACGGCGGCCTTCGCGGGCAGCGCGTGCGCGGGTGCCGTCGTCCTGGTGCTGATGCTGCTGTTCCTCAAGGACCACCCTCAGGGGCACGAACCGGAGCCGTTCCCGCACCGGGGCGCGGCGTACGTCCGGCGGCAGATCGCCGCGTCCTGGCGGGAGCCGGGGACCCGGCTCGGGCTGTGGGTGCACTTCACGACCCAGTTCCCGGCCATGGTGTTCCTGCTGCTGTGGGGACTGCCGTTCCTGGTCGAGGCGCAGGGACTGTCCCGGGCCACGGCCGGCGAACTGCTGACCCTGGTCGTGCTGTCGAACATGATGATCGGGCTGGTGTACGGGCAGGTCGTCGCCCGGCATCACGAGGCGCGGCTGCCACTGGCGCTGGGCACCGTGGCGGCGACGGCGCTGATGTGGTCGGTCACGCTGACGTATCCCGGTGAGCGGGCGCCGATGTGGCTGCTGGTGGTGCTGTGCACGGTGCTGGGGGCGTGCGGGCCCGCGTCGATGCTCGGGTTCGACTTCGCGCGGCCGGCGAATCCGCCGGAGCGGCAGGGGACGGCGTCCGGGATCACGAACATGGGTGGCTTTGTCGCGTCGATGACGACGCTGTTCGCGATCGGGGTGCTGCTGGACGCGACCGGGAACGACTACAGCGTCGCGTTCTCGGTGGTGTTCGTCCTGCAGGCGGTGGGCGTCAGCCAGATTCTGCGGTTGCGGAAGCGGGCGGCCCGCAGGGAGCGTGAACGGTTGGTCGCGAGCCGCGTGGAGACCGTGCACGTCCCCGCGTAGGCACTCGGTGCCGGGGCAGCGGATCGGCTCGCGCACCCCGGCACCGTGAGGCGCCACCCGCGCTCACCAGCGCCACCCGTGCCCATCCGCGCCCACCGTGCCGCCCGGCGACACGAGTGCCGCGGCTACGGAGTCACCGCGAAGTTCCGCAGGATCGCCCCGGTGAGCGTGGGATCCCCCTCTGTCTTCAGGCGGTCCTTCACCTGTTCCGGTGTCACGCGCCCGCAGGCCAGGCGGACATACGTCTCCCAGTCGAGGGTGAGGGTGGCGGCGGGGCCCAGGGCCGGGGTGGATTCGAGGGTGCCGCGGCCCTGGATGTCGATGCGGATCGTGCGCAGGAACTCGATGGGGCCGTGCACGTCGAAGACGATCGCCGAGCTGCGCGGGGCGTCGGCCTTGACCGCGACGACCTCGGGGAGCGCGGCGAGCAGCACGTCACGGGCGATGTGCGCGCCGGGGGAGTCGAGGTTGCCGGGGCGGCCGAGAGCGGTGCGCAGATCCTGTTCGTGCGCCCACACGGTGAACGCGTGTCCACGCATGGACTCTTCGAGCGTCTGTTCCGTGCTGAGTGGGCCGCGCACCTTCGTGCCGGGATCGCGTGACTCGTTGCGCAGCTGGCGGTTGCGGCGGATGATCACGTACTCCAGCTCGGAGGTCATCTCGGGCGCCGTGTGGTGACGGCGGACGTCGACCTGCATCTCCATATAGCGCTGGTGGTCGTTGGTGACATGGAACAGGTCGCGCGGCAGCGTGTGGATGGGGCGCGGGTCGCCGAGCATCTCGCAGTCCAGGCCGATGACATGGGAGACCACGTCACGCACCGACCATCCGGGGCACGGGGTGCGCCGGTTCCACTCCCCCTCCACAAGGGGCGTCACCAGTTCGGCTATCGCATCGATGGAGTGGGTCCAGGCGTCGGCGTAGGGCTGGAGAGTGGGATGCAGACTCACGGAACGGGACCCCTCGGCGGTCGGTACTCGGGTGGTTGTGGCGGCGGCGTTGCCTGCGGGAGGTGGCTGTCGGCGGGTGTCTTGGAACGCTAAGTTACGCTGCTGTGAGGCACCCCGGCAGTGCTTTCGTGTGACGATCGTAGGCCCGTGTGGACGGCTCGAATGCCAGGACGGTGGTAGTGTGCGCGCCTCTCTGATCCAAGTCGCCGTGGGTGAGGGCGAATCGGTGGAGTCCCGTCGACGGCGCGTGGCCGCGTCGGTCCGGGACCGGGCCGGGGTGGACCTCGTCGTCCTGCCCGAGCTGTGGACCACCGGAGCCTTCGCCTACGAGGACTTCGGGAGCGAGGCCGAGCCCCTCGAAGGGCCGACGTACGAGGCGATGGCCAAGGCGGCGAGCGACGCGGGTGTGTGGCTGCACGCGGGCTCGATTCCCGAACGTGATCGTGACGGCTCCCTCTACAACACCTCCCTCGTCTTCTCACCCTCCGGCAACCTGGCCGCCGTCTACCGCAAGATCCACCGCTTCGGCTTCGACAAGGGCGAGGCCGTGTTGATGGGCGCGGGCCGGGAACTGGTGACGGTCCGTCTGCCCGAGACGGTGCTCGGTGTGGCCACCTGCTACGACCTCCGTTTCCCCGAACTCTTCCGCGGTCTCGTCGACGCCGGCGCCGAGACCCTGGTCGTGCCGGCGGGCTGGCCGGAGCGCCGCCGGGGGCACTGGACGCTGCTGGCCCAGGCGCGGGCGGTGGAGAACCAGGCGTTCGTGCTCGCGTGTGGAACGGCCGGGACGCATGCGGGAGTTCCGCAGGCCGGTCACTCGATCGTGGTCGATCCCTGGGGCGAGGTCCTGGCGGAGGCGGGCGCGGACGAGGAGATCCTCACCGTCGATTTCGACCCCGGGAAGGTCGCGACGACCCGGGAGCAGTTCCCGGCCCTGAAGGACCGGGTTCTCTAGCTCCTCAGCTCTTCTTGGGGCCGCCTCGAATCGCCCTGTACCGCTCCATATCACCCGTATCGCTCCGGCTCTCCTCGGCTTTCCCCGCTCAGTCGTCCTCCCGCTCCTTCTCCGCCAGGTGGATCACGCACACCGCCACCGCGATCAGCAGCGCCGGGTCCGCGTCCTGCCGGACGACGTCCACGCCGTAGGTCTCCCGGACGTGCAGCCACCGTCGTGAGATGACGGCGAGCAGTTCACCGTCGTACTCGACGGCGAACTCGCGGTCCAGGATCTTGCCGCTGACGTCGAGTTCGGTGCTGCCGTCCGCCAGGGACACCCGGTAGTGGTTGCGCAGCAGCGACAGCCGTTTGCGTCTGATGCGGGCGAGCGGTTCGCCGTCCCGTTCGATCACCATGGTGTCCCGGAGGGCGAACACCTTCTGGTGGATGTCGATGAGGACCCGCCCCTGGGTGTCCTTCAGCTCGAAGGTGTCCCTGAGGCGCATGGCCTTGCCGTCGACGAGGAACACCTTGTTGCCGTGGTCGTCCTCGATCCAGTAGTCGTCACCGATGCCGAGGAGCCGGTCGCGTACGAGGAATCTCATACCGTCACCGCTTCCCCGGCGGCAGGTCCGAAACGCCGCCGGTAGGCCGACGGGCTGAGCCCGGTCTCGCTCCGCACCCGTGCGCGGAGGTTCGCGGCCGTCCCAAGCCCGCTCCTCGCCGCCACCACGTCGAGCCGCTCCTCCCCGCGCTCGATCAGCCGGCAGGCCAGCGACACGCGCTCCCCGGTCAGCCACGCCAGCGGGGTCGTCCCGAGCTGGGCGCGGAAACGCCGGTGCAGTGTCGCCGGAGACACCGCCGCCCGCGTCGCGAGGCCGGCCACCGTCAGCGGCTCCCCCAGCCGCTGCTGCGCCCACTCCAGCAGCGGACCGAGCGACTCTTCGGGCACGTCCGGCACCGGACGCTCCACGAACTGCCGCTGGCCGCCGTCCCGGTGGGAGGCGAAGACCAGCCTTCGGGAGACGTGGTTGGCGACTTCGGCGCCATGGTCCCGCCGTACGACATGCAGGCCGAGGTCGAGGGCCGAGGCGCTCCCGGACGCCGTGAGGATGTCGCCGTCGTCGACGAACAGCACATCGGGCTCGAGCCGCACGCGCGGGAACCGCGCCCGGAAGGACTCCGCCCACATCCAGTGGCAGGCGGCGCGGCGCTCGTCCAGCAGTCCGGCTTCGGCGATCGTGAACGCGCCGGAGCAGAAGCCGATCAGTCGGCTGCCTCGCGCGTGCGCCCGGCGTACGACGTCCAGGACGCGCGGGTCGCGAGGGGTGTCGGTGTCGGGCCGGTTCGGCACGATCAGCGTGTCCGCTGCCTCGGCCGCGTCCAGCCCGGCGACCCCGGTGAGCGTGAAGAACCCGTCCCGCATCCGGATCGTGGGGCTTGCGGCGCACAACCGGAAGTCGTACAGCTTCCGGCCCAGCTCGGGCCGGCGCAGCCCGAACACCTCGATGGCGCAGCTCATCTCGAAGGGATTGGAGTTGTCGTCCACGAGCAGGACGACGGTGTGCGGTTGAGAGGATCCTTGCGCCATATGCGATTTCTAGCACTCGTACGACGCC
>Ga0307510_10005929_pt1 | contig 14579 bp, 6 predicted proteins | sample 12_EM_MG_FD_207224 | JGI IMG/M metagenome (GOLD analysis project Ga0307510, IMG submission 207224) | Populus trichocarpa ectomycorrhiza microbial communities from riparian zone in the Pacific Northwest, United States - 12_EM | ecosystem: Host-associated > Plants > Roots > Unclassified | place...
GTGAGGATTGGTAAGAAGGGGCGGTGGCTCTAGGGGTTGAGGAAATTGTGGGAGTTGGGGATGGGGCCCACGTGTGGTGGTGGTGTGGTGAGGGAGAAGGGGATGGTGTGGTTTTGATCATGGTGGTAGTGGTGGTGGAAGGAGGTGTTAATGGTGCTGGTGCTTTGAGTTTTTGTGTGTGTGAGTGTTGTTTCTTTGTTTTGTGGGGTTTGGAGGTTTAATGTAATGGTTGACTATGACTTGTCGTCGGGAGGGCTGCAGTTGGATGACACGTCGACATTCATGAATTTAAGGCGGGTCAGTTCTCTGATCCAGTGTGGATAATACTACTCTAACACAACTTCTACAATGGTTTAAAACGTGCCACATTATAGACTCGGTTGTGAGGCGCTTGACGTGCAAACTTTTGAGTGGCTGTTCTAGTGTTTGGCTGTGGATTTGAGTGTTTTGAGAAGTGAAATAAAAAATCTACTGTAGGATTTGGCTTAATGGAGGCTCGATGTAGGGACCCACAATTTGAAGGATTTTCCTCATTGATTTTGACACACACTCTCACAGACAAGACTTGTGGAGTTTGAATGGTGCTCTCTCCACTATGGAATTCCAACTTGTTGAATTTGACCTCATACAAGGCAACTAGCATCCTTGACCCAGGTCAGGAAGTTAATAGAACAAGAAACAGATCTAGGTGCGGGGATCATGCCCAGAAGAAGAAGAAGAAGAAGAAGAAGACAGCTGCAAATTGAAGCGTGTCTGGAAATTCATTGCAAATTTGGAATGTTGAGGATATGTATATGGGAATCAGTTACTTAGAAAAGGAAATTTTAATGGGTTTTACCCATTATTCATCCCTCCATCCTTCCTACTTTATTTGATTGAAACAATCTTTCTCTTATTAATTGAATGGATCTGTTATATACTATTCTAATCTGCTTAATGCGGATCACTCTGTGTCCTTACAGAGTTGAATGCGATCTAATAAGGTGTTGGATAATCCTGACTTTTTGAGCACTTACTGCATTTAACTTGTTTGGGAGTGCGGTAATGATGTGTTTTAAAATATTATGTTTTTTATTTAAAAATATATTAAAAATAATGAAAACAGTGATTCAACGCAACCCAGTACGCTCTGCATCACAATCTTGATAATAATAAGATGTTGGATGTATACGACGAATGATCAAAGATCTACCACTAGATTCCTTTCTTTCTGTTTTTTCTGACATTTTACAAAGTCGGCTATGTGAAAACGTATGTTATTTACGTGCGATGTCGGGCAGCCCGGTCCCGGTGACTTTTGGTTAGGTCTCAGCATCGATTTCCTGTCCAATGGACCGGCCCGGTTGCTATACCATTAAATATGTTTTTTTAAAAAAAACAAAAAAGAAAATCCTTTCCCCTCTTTCAATGTTCTTTTTGTCTCTCTTTCAAGATGATTCGAGGGCTGTGTTAATTTGGCTATGATGCATCATATCAAGCTTCGAAAGAAATCGAGTGGGGTCTTGTTAGAAATCAACTGAGATCATGTCAAGTTTTTGATGATTATGGACTCTTGATTTGGGTATGGCTATGCTGCTGGTGTTAATTTCTTGAGAAGCTAGCTTGTGTGTTCATCCTTTCTACCCAAAAAGAAATCAGAGAGGAGAGAACAAAACTAGGAGAAACAGTTCGTTTTGGGAGGGCCAAGGTGTTACCCCTCATTTTCATACACTGCGAGCAGGCCCACGATAGAAACATATACCCTTAAGCCCCGTAAAAAGATGGTCCAAAATTATACTTTTCCCACTTCTCAGTGCGAGCTTGAACAGAAGCCCAGACTTCCAAGCTCTAATGAGGATGCAGGGCTGCCAGATCGAAAAGGTCAACTCTTAGCATGATGATTTTTATTTTATTTTTGCTAAAATTTAAAATATTTTGTATGTTTTGTATCGTTTTGATGTGCTGATATCAAAAATAATTTTTAAAAAATAAAAAAACTTTATTAGCATGCATTTCAGCATACAAAATTATTTTAAAAACGAGCGCTACCACAATACCAAACATATTTTTAAAGGAAAAAGAACACAAATCATTGTATAGAAACACAGATTAGTTTCTATACCCCCATCTCCAAAATGACCCTATTTGAGCTCAGATGTTTCTAGGCCCAGGAAAGGCTCGTTCTGGGCCCTTTCCAGTTCTGACACAATCGAACGATCCACCAGCAAGAAATTCATGACTCTACTTATCCCCTGATCAAGTTTCTGATGCTGCACGGGCTGTTCGGTGATGCGGTAGTACCCGTGCTTGATTAATGTTTTATATATTTTTAGATTTTTTTATGTGTAAATATTAAAAATATAAAAAAATATTTTAATATATTTTAAAATAAAAATTACTTTAAAAAACATCAACCAACCACCGCATTACAAAACACAAACATGAATTCTTTACCTTTCCTTTCGTGAGACACTGGCATGTTGTCAGAAGACTTTCCATGCTCAAGCAATCTATGAGAGAAATACCACACGAAATGACTACAAAATAGTAAAAGATCGAGAGGATATATTTTATGTCATAAATGATATATATGATGTAATTAATCATCATTTGTATTGCTCAACTATCTTGAGGCGTCGGTGGAGATGCTATTATACAAATGGACTTGCTTGTAACGCCACCGTTTTCAATCACTTTTAATTCAAGAAAAAAAAATTCAAAGAAAAAGTCTTCAAATAAAAGCCCCCACCCACTACATGCTTCGAATTTAAACCAGACAAAGTTATTTCACGTGATAAGATGATATTGATTATTTTTTAATGTATTTTTTATTTTAAAATTTTATTTTTGATACTAGCGTCTAAAATGATTTGAAAATATATAAAAAATAATTTAAAACAAAAAATAAAAAAACTTAATTCTTTTTGAAAATATTTTTAAAATAAAAAACACGCAGATTATTAAATAGTAAAAGAAGAAATGAGTGAGTTGGGAAGATATAGATACCATTTGGGAACTCAGCACAAAAGAAAATTTCAAAAAACAATTTTGATTTAAATTTATTTTTTAATATTTTTAAATTATTTTAATATATTAATATTAAAAATAATTTTTAAAAAATAAACGTTATTACACTTTTAATTCTGCAAACATCCATAAAAGTACTTGGAAATTGAATGGCCTCTTGTTTCGTTAAATTGCATTAATCACAACTGTCTGCATCCAACCTACCAGCTACGAACTCGCTTATTGTCTGTGTTTTCTTCAATGGAAGCCACCGATAATCATGGGTGGATGAAGTGATCAACACCTACCTTTCCAACTCTTATCAAATCCGACCATCTCCCTCTATTTTCCTATCTAATTGCAACCATCTCTTTGTTTTTCATCTCACCTCGTGCCTTTTAAGCTGTGAAGTCTGTTTTAGATCATATTTGATTTTTATTTTTAGCCTAGGTCAATTTAACTACCATTTAAACAACTTCACAAATTATTTTATAATTGATTTTATATTGTTCAAAAATTATGAAAAGATTTTCTTTATAGTTTAGCCTTGAAAAATCTATCTGGGTTTAATTGCAATCTAAAAACAAATCTCTCGGATTTGACAACAATCGAATGGTGTTGTTCGGCTCATTATACAACCGAGGCAGGGAGTAAAGGGTAGCCGAAAAGATAGGTAGATAATTTTTCTTGCAATTCGGCGGTTTTTATAGGTTGATATTAAAAATAAATTTTAATATATTTTTAAATAGAATTACATTAAAAAATAATTATTATCAATATTATCTCAAGTTCTCCTAAAAAAAGAAGAAGGAAATTCACGTAACTCTGCAATGAAAGAGACTTTTGTTGTGCCAATTCTATCAAAGACTAGTCGAGGATTATCATTGTGTTTTTAACATTTATTTCGACATTCATGATTAAAATAAATAAATAAATAAAGCTTGACCTGGCCGAGATGATTGATGGAATATAATTCCAATTTAAAGCAGTCCTTTTTGCCAAGAATTGAAAGGCGTGATTAGACCATCAAGCATGTTACATGTAGATTAACAATTACAGCACCGATTAAACTTATTATCCTATCGATCAAGCTTTTAGCAGCCCTGAACCTTAGCCTTCTAGGAGTCAATCAAGGAGGCCATCAAGATCACAGGAGTATTAATCAGCTTGATAAATCAGGTTAATTTCATGGGGTTGGAGGGAGGGGGCCAGCCCATCACTACCATAATAAACAAGGTTGCAAGTAACTTACAAAGAACAGTTCAAAGAGAAATCATAATAAAAACAGCAATAAAATTTGGTCAGATGATTGCCCCTGCTAGTAATGCAAGAATTTATTGCAGCAGCTCAACAAACCCACCACCTCTTCTCACCTCTCTCTCCTTTTCTCTTTCTCTTTCCCACACATTTGTTAAATTCAACAAGAAATCTTATCACAAACATCACTATAACTATATCCCATCTCCTGCTGCCCCCCTCTTTTTTCTTCTGTCATAACCAGCTGGCTTGATTAGTTCTTGAAACCCTCGCCGTTCTTTCGTTTCGGTCACACAACGTCAATGGAATTCATCGTAAAAGTTGAAGAATCAAGACCTGCAAGTGATGGAAAACCATCAGCAGGGCCTGTTTACAGGTCCATTTATGCCAAAGATGGCCTCATGGATTTGCCTGCAGGACTAGAGTCTCCTTGGCAGTTCTTTAGGTATAAATCATCACCCTTTTGTTTCTCATTTATGTTAAAGAGATGTTCAATTATGGTATTGCTAGCTGTCTGTTAAGCATACAGATTGACATTGCCAGATTCTCTTCTTCTATGGTTCTTGAAAATGAATATGCTTTGGAAAACTGAAGAAAGAGAGGCGTTTTTCATGCATTTTGGTTTCGGTTATGCATTCCCAGACTCAGATCGAATGTTTTTTTTAACGTCTCTTAGGCACACGATGATAACTTGAAGTGAGCTTTTTCATGTAACGAATTGGTTTTTTTTATTTATTATTCACATATGCCCCTTTGCTTGTTGAGAATTGTGCTGTTATAATTCCAGGTCCATGGTAAAAGGGACAAAATTTGAAGGAAAAAAAAAGATTAAAAATCATGCATGAACCCTCTAACTAAGGGCGATTTGATCATATCAAATCATGTAATTTTAAATTGTCAGCTAAGGGCGATTGTTTTGTGACAAAATTGAGCGGAGGATAAGAAAAAGGGTCAATTTTTTTGGACCTAAATAAATGGAGGGTTTGATAGATCTGACTTTGAAAAGTAGAGGGGCCATTTGATCAATTATAAAGTAATAAAAATGATTGGCCCATGCAGGTTTCGAACCTGCGACCTTCGCGTTATTAGCACGACGCTCTAACCAACTGAGCTAATAGGCCATTTGATATCGTGTTTACTTCTTATAAAATTGGACTACAAATAACTCTGTCCTGTGAAGAACATATTCAATCATTTTGAATTTGATGAATTTTTTTGTTGATGGTGTGAAGTGATTCTGCTCTCAAGAACCCTGAAAACAAAATGCTAGGTAGGCGGCAAGTCATTGATTCCAAGGTACTATTTCATTGATCACATGTAATTCGATCACTAGAAGATATCATAGAGACATGAATGAATTTCCCATAGAAGAAACTGAAAAGTCCTTGACACAAACTAGCAGGTGGGTCCTTATGTGTGGCTGACATACAAAGAGGTTTATGATTCTGCCATGAGGATGGGTTCCGCAATGAGGAGGCGCGGTGTCAATCCTGTAAGTTCAAAACTTAGACTATTCGCTTCATAATTTGGTGATAGTAACTGTTTTTTTCCCCTAATGATTAATGTAAGTAATGAACTTGGAAACGTTGGATTTTCATTACTAGGGAGACCGTTGCGGTATATATGGTTCCAACTGCCCAGAATGGATCACTGCTATGGAGGTAAATTCTACGTGTCATACCAGACACAATTCACCCTTTTTCTTTGAGCTTAGCGGACATTTAACAGTTCTGGTCATTTTTGAAGTTTTTCACAAGGAAACTGGATCATAACTTGTTAAATTTCATGTATTTGTGTCTGGTCTTTCTCAGGCTTGCGACAGCCAGGCCATAACATATGTACCACTCTATGACACTCTTGGTATTGCTTCCTTTTATTCTTCAATTAGTCTCAGTTCACTTCTAGAATGACCTGTTGAATTCTCACTGCGTAACTTGGTTTAACAATCACAGGGCCTAATGCTGTGGAGTTCATCATCAATCATGCTGAAGTTTCAATAGCCTTTGTCCAAGAGAACAAGCTCTCTTCTGTACGTTATCATTCTATCTGAATTGGGAATTGATGTTCTTATATCTCAGAGTGGAATCTTGATCTTTTCAGAACTTTAATAAATGATATATAATGTGTTGTTTGTTTAACACAATTGCTGCTCTTTTTGCAGATTCTATCTTGCCTTCCAAAGTGCTCTTCAAATTTAAAAAGTAGGTCCAAAGACTAATAAAAGGTCCTCTTTTTTGAAAGTTTTGAGAGGATACTCTAGAGTAACAATTGACTGTGATTCTCTTTGTTCAGCTATTGTCAGCTTTGGAAAAATTTCTGACATGCAAAAGAAGGAAGCTGATGAACTAGGGGTATCTTGCTTTTCATGGGAAGAATTTCCTCAGTTGGTATGGTGGTGACCTTGACTTCTCCTCTTTCATAATTGATCATTTAACTCTTTACGTTTAATTGATCCTTGATGTCATAGTAGTCATTCAAGTTGGATTTATAAGAGTTCTGCCATGCTGCCCATCTTTTGACAGGGGAGTTTGGATTGTGAATTACCTCCAAAACATAAGACTGATGTCTGCACAATAATGTACACTAGTGGAACAACAGGAGAACCAAAAGGTGTCATCCTAACCAACGGGGCTCTTGTGGCAGAAGTATTGTCTGTGGACCAGCTACTTTTTCTGACAGACAGAGTGGTGAACAACTAAACACATATTATGTTTTCAATTCGTTTCTGATTAACCCCCTCAAGTTACAAAGTTGATATTTCCTAGATTTTTTGTCTTAGGAAACAGGGTAGTTGCCCTCTACGGGCCAAAAACATTGATTTTGCGTGTTGATAGTTTAGCAATGATCTAATATTGAGTTTTCTGTGTTATAGGCTGCAGAAGAAGATTCATACTTCTCTTTCCTACCCTTGGCCCATGTATATGATCAAGTAATTGAGACCTATTGCATCTACAAAGGTGCCTCAATAGGATTTTGGCAAGGGGTAAGATGAAGAATCAATTTTTCTTGCAATGACTCCTTGCCTTCTGTTTTTATTTATTTTCCCATTATCTTTAAACATATCACCTTTGAATTGTATGTACTGAGGTTGGTCTTGCATTCTGCTCATAGGATGTAAGATACTTGATGGAGGACATCCAAGAACTGAAGCCAAGTATATTTTGTGGGGTTCCTAGAGTTTATGACCGCATATATACTGGTATTGTATACAATTATAACTGGATACGTATATATTGTTTTAGATATGTAGATTGTATGTCTTTGCTATTCCATGTATTTAACTCTAATATTTCTTCTTGAAGGAACACTTGCTAAGGTTTCAGCTGGAGGTGGATTAAAGAAGAAGTTATTTGATTTTGCCTATAACTAGTAAGTTTGTAATGTTTATCACTTGGATGTTATCGTCTGTGTAATTACTGTAAGACTAATTAAGAAGCTGTTGGCAGCAAGTTGGGTTATCTAGAGAAGGGATTTCCACAAGAGAAAGCAGCACCCCTCCTGGACAGGCTTGTCTTCGATAAGGTTGGCCAGTGTACCCTTTAGTCCTGTCTTAAACTTCGATTCTGCAATCTAAAATGTGCGATTTTGGCAGACAAAGCAAGCACTAGGGGGGAGAGTACGTATCTTGTTATCTGGTGCTGCTCCTTTGCCTAAGCATGTAGAGGAGTTTTTGAGGGTCACATCCTGTTCTACTTTATCACAGGGATATGGTACGATAGAATAATTTTTCTGCTCAAGTTTGTTGTGATTTTGGAAGATATGCATTGATTCATATTCTTGCAATCTTAAATAATCTTGGCATTAAACTTAGCACAAGTTTCAAATTGAAAATCAAATTTTTGCTAACATAAATCTCTTCATCTAATATCTCTTCCCTTGATTTCTTGTGATGAATTTAAAATCTGATTCTAGTCTCCAGGAAAGGCCTATATTCTGCAGTGCTGCATCCAATGCATTGAAGTAATTTACATTTTTCTCTCGACTACTCTCCGTCTACTTACTTTTGAATGGTTCTGGGTGATAGGTCTCACTGAAAGTTGTGGGGGCTGTTTCACATCCATAGGCAATGTGTATCCCATGGTGGGAACTGTTGGAGTGCCCATGACAACCATTGAATCAAGACTCGAGTCTGTGCCAGAGATGGGATATGATGCATTATCCAGTGTTCCAAGGGGAGAGATTTGCCTGAGGGGAAGTACATTGTTCTCTGGTTACCACAAGCGAGAAGATCTAACTAATGAAGTCCTCGTTGATGGATGGTTTCATACAGGTAAAAATAAGTGATGCCTTTTTTTTCCTTGATCTTTAATTTGAAGATGATAAGAAAGCTGCTTTCAATGGAGCTTATCTTGGAATCGTACTCAACTACCTGGGACCATTTTTTTTCTTTACCGTGAATAGGCATGATCTTCAAACTATTGCAGGTGACATTGGAGAATGGCAACCCAATGGAGCAATGAAGATTATTGACAGGAAAAAGAACATATTTAAGCTATCTCAAGGTGAATACGTTGCTGTAGAGAACCTTGAAAATGTCTACCTGCGATGCCCTCATATAACATCGGTATGTAGAACAAATAGGATGGAAACCATATTCATAGAATATTACAAATAATCAGGCTGCTAATGATCTATATACTAGCACTACAGATACCACAAGTTTCTGCATTCTTCTAATCTATCAGTTGCTCACTTTTTCTGGTGCACAGATTTGGGTCTATGGAAACAGTTTCGAATCATTTCTTGTTGCTGTAGTTGTCCCTGACAGACAGGCACTTGAGGATTGGGCTGCAAACCATAACGAGACTGATGATTTTAAATCGTTATGCAAAAATCTGAAGGCAAGGAAATATATACTCGATGAGCTCAATAGCATTGGTAAAACAAACAACGTATGTTCATACCTGGCTCTATCACGTCTTTCTAATTGCATTTAATTATGTTTCCTCAACTGACACAAAGGATATTGGCACAGCTTAGAGGATTTGAAATGTTAAAAGCTGTTCATTTGGAACCACATCCATTTGATATGGAGAGGGACCTGATAACTCCAACATTCAAGCTCAAGAGGCCACAATTACTCAAATGTTACAAGGTTTGCCTTGTTCTGTCTTTTGCCAAATTAGTACAAAATTAGCCTGTTAATTGAATTATTAAACAGATTTTACTTGTCAAACATTCAGGTATTCTAACATCATCTGTGATTTGATGTTCCAATATCATTGTGTGTAGGACTGCATTGATCAACTGTACAGTGACGCAAAGGGCTTGAAGGCATGAGAGCAGTTCAGAAAGTTAGAAGGCAGAGTCAGCTATGCAGAGCTGTCTCTGGAATTTCAATATATAGATTCCTTCAGTTCCCTTGTTAATCTTTTGCTTGAGAACCTTAAGAAGAGGAATAATTTATGAAAGGTTTTCAGTACCTGTACGTTTATGATAATTTATTGTCAATGTTCGTATATAAATAAGATTGCTTGAAGATTTCCAAGTAGAAAATTTATTAGGCTATTCCAAATTTCAATCATGTGATTGGACATTAATGTTTTTTTTCATTTTCATTCTCTTGGGGTCATTAAGTTTTTCAAGGGAAAATACCGATTAGAAAACACCAAAAAAATATAATCAACTCAGCTCATCGTGCACGTGCTTGAACTTCGAAGATTGCAGATTTTAACTAAAAGAAAATGTTCATTTAGCAGCCTGAGCTCCTATGAAAATGAAAGCCTCACAGCATCAGTAACATTAAAATTTGTTGCCAAGCATCAATGCTTTCCATTCACCCCCTGATCAGCTCAGTGCTTTCCATTCATAGGAAAGGTCTTGGTACCCCAGTTCTGTAATGAAGGTTTGCAAGCTGTAGGTGAATGTGGCTGCTTTCTCATTAAACCATTTCCAGAGGCTATTTAAAAGAAAACAAATTGATGATTAACGATTTCAATACCATGGTCCTACTCTGGATCCATGGTGCGTTAACAACAGCTCCAATTATTGGGAACACGACATGTAACTTGTTTTTATTACAGGTGAGAGCAAACGGTTTGATTTTGTACCGCAATGCCAATAGATAACTGAATGATACAGTCTCGATAACACATCAATCACAACGAATTTGAATGTCAACAAATTGATGATACAACTAAAAAACACTTAAAAAGCCTGCTAATAAGGCTACAATGCACATCTGCTGAGGTGTGCTTAAAGCAAATCAATCAGCAATGCCCAGGCAGGATAAACAAACAGAAGTATTATGCCAACAGTGTTGGATATGCCATGTGCTTTTGTGAAGGAGTTTCTAAACCCACCCGATGCCCGGATGTGTTCTTGCAGCAAATAACATTCAATGGCTAGACATATGGCCACACCAATCCAGTTATTCCTTATCGTGCTTGCAAACAAACTAGGAGCCACCACTATTAGAAGAATCAAAGCACCAGGCATTTCAAGCCAATCTGCAATAACAGACATAGTTAATTATCATGCATAGATTGCCAAGAAAATTGATATACATTTACTCAATGGACATGAGAGCAGCTTTTTTTCTGAGAATATAAAATGGTAATGGTAATGGCTAGGAAAATCAATGTTTATATGGAAAATCTCGAGTCACAATGAAGTAAGCAGTTCCTTACCTGGGAAACGTTTTGGGAAGAAAAGACGCAATATAACAGCAACGAAAGCGATCCATTTTCCAACATCTCCTCTGCACAAAGAAACAGCTCAATAATGAAAAAAATGTGGTGGGGAATCCATAGAAAGCTACTCGAAGAACGTAAACTAACCTGAGCAGGCTGAACAATATTGAAGGAAGAGTAAAGAAAATGTAAGGGATTAATAGACCAGTAAGAATGTTGGTTTTCCAGTTCGTTCGATCCAAGATCAGTAGATAACTGCAAGGAGCACAGTAAGGATGGCATATCAGGCTAAAACATAGTAGAAGACATCGAAGTGATCCAAGTTATATTAATCCAGCACCAAAGCAACAGAAAAGAAGTGGACTGGAGAAACAGAATATAAGATGGTTAATTTGCAGCGAGGAAAAGAAGAAAAACTAATCATGTGCATAGCATTCATTGCTGAATTAATCATGTTCTTCAAAAATTTTGATAGAGCAATTACAATTTACAAGAAATCTCATATATACCAGCCATTATATTTGTGAAATACAAATTTGTAAGGGTAGGAGATCAAGAAGTTAATCTTTGCAAGTCCCAATTCTCAAGAAATTCTTTAGACACAAGCACAATTATACCACCTGTACTGAATTAAGAAGCATAGCTCAATTATGCAATCGCTACATACTAAAGCTTAAGATAATGGTTTCACACGGTTATTCAAAAATATCAACAATAATTCATCAGCATAAGCAACCAAATTCAAGGCTAACATGTTCACTTTTCAAACAACCAAATTCTTAATTTGCCACTGATTCGGTAGATTAATGCTGCTACACTGACAGGCAGACATCTATTAAATTAACATCATCATAATAAAATAACAAACAGATAGTCCCTATATGTGCTGAGTATATTAAATAACAAAAGAGATCAAACTTCAAAGTACGCTTACATAGCAGCAAAAGCAGCGATCCATACCAAACCCTAACCCACCAAGCTTGACAGCATGATTAGCTAGCTTCTTAGCAGCATTAGTCAAGTCTTGAAAATCAGAAGCAAGCAAGCTACTCTCCATTCCCTGATCCCTCCTCATCGCCAAGTAACTTTTCTTTCCCATCTTTTGCTCTCTAGCTTTTCTCACTCTGTTGACCATATAACCCACACCTACACCGTTATAATTCAAGAATCAGAACAGCTCTTTTGAAGACTAGACAGACAAGCGAAGTGTACCAAGTGAAAACTGGCACATCAGTACTGCGAGTTTAGATAGATAAAGACAGCTGTCTGTTCTTGCATGCTTCGGTGCCAAGTGGATATCCAATAATGTTGTGGTTGTTGAACTACTTAATTGTTGCCGATTGCCCTTCTTACATTACGTGTCCTCTCTCATCTCTAATTATTTTAGAGGAAACACACTTTGTTATTTATCACAAGAGGTGTATACTGTATAATTTAGAACACCGAGACATTTCAGAACTATAAAATATGATTTAGTCCAAAGGTTTTGTTTTTTGTTTTGGCTTTAATATCCCTATCCGAATATGATTAATATATATGCAGAAGATAGTAGAAAGTACAAGTCTTTACTTTGATTATTGCTTTTGTCACCTCAGGAGAGAGAGAGAGAGAGAGAGAGAGATGATACCTTGATCATGACAACGATGGATTATATATATTAGGATCTGAACAGAAATGAATCATTGAATCACCGAAGATATTGTTCAAATTAGGTTTTGCCACGTCCAATACTGTTCCACACATTCAAATCAAATCAAATCTTGCGGCCTTACTCCATGACAAATAGCATCATTTATTTATCAATGCCCATTCGTTTAGAATTTTCCCTTGTTTGGTCATAACATAGCTTCAGAAAAATTAAGCACACGCATGGAAAAAGCCCGCTGTCTTGGCGTTACAATCGAAAACTATCTAGCCTATGGCCTATAGCGACCGAAACTTTATGACCCCAGTTTATTTATTTATTATTTCTTTATGACCGAAAGCTATCTGGTACACAACCTCAGCCAAGCCTTCTTGTGTTTCCGGATCAAATGGGAAAGCAGAAACCGAGCCCCAAGAATAAAACACTGAACAAGAGTAGAAAACAGAAATGGAGTAAATGCTTGCCATCTACGTAGTTAAATGCTGACACCAAAAATTAATAGCTGACCAGAACTTATCAATGCAGTCCTCATCAGAATGCTTCTTCCATGGATGGTCCTGATGTTTTCATACAATACGAAAAGAAACTGGCATGTTGCGATATTGAATTGAATAAGTTGCCCTAACACGAAATTATATTGTTAGGTTGAAGAGCAATTAAATTCTTATCCTGGTATTACATCACCATCGGCTTGATGGGCATTTAGAAAATATATTACCAAGTACTCATCATGCTCAATGACATGAAAAGACTAGCCTGATTGTCTTGTAAAATAAAATATTGTATGAAATGATTGGAAGATTTTGTTTGTCTCGCGAGTTTATTCATCTCCCTAACAAATCTCAAAGATGATCTTTGTTCAAATCAAGGAGCCAACATGTCAAGTTTCTTGTAATTATTTTAACAAAAATATTAATGCCATAATCAACGAGACAACATGTCAAGATTTCAACCTACATAACGGCGTTTTTTCCACACATAACTGGTGTACCGGTCGTTAACGCTATATAACTGCGTCATGGCCGTTATCCGTGTGAAATGCCGTAACCTCCACTCTTAGTAACGGCCGTTTTAAAAGACGATGCTGGGACTGTCCTCTGAAATTGGGACCAAAACCGTACTCAAAATTAAGTTTCCATCTTTTATCTTCTTTGGACCTTGAATCAACTCTGGGCCACGTATCCCAAAACGTTTTTCTTAATAAACCCTGTAATGGGCCCCCACCACTGTTGCTCAATAAATTATCTAAACTGCAAAAAGGCCAACCTTGTTAGGCGGGAATCAAAGGATACTCGGCCAAAAAGTGCCCAGTCTTGCTTGCCGACTGTTGCCTGTTAATTTAGGTTAACTGTGTTTTTCTTTATACTTCTGTTCCTGTTAAGACCCTAGTTGCTATTAATTGCTCAAGAATTCCAGTCTTGTTTGTGTGATTTTAAAAAAAAATATTTTTTATTTTTTTTATCGTGTTAAGGTAAAAGATAAATTTAAAAAATAAAATAAAAAAATATTTATTTTAATGTATTTTTAAATAAAAAAATATTAAAAAATAATCGTTATCGCACTACCGAGCAGTATCTTGGTAGATTTGATAAAATAACTATCTTATACCGAGAGAAAAAACCCTGCAAGAGATCGGATATTTTCCCTGATATATCAAGACCGGAAATGGAAATGGAAGTTTTAGCCAGCTACGGGTTCGTGATTTGGTTTAATATGATACATGTGTGTTTTGTAATTAAGAATATAGTTGAGTTAGGTGTCTGTTTAATAATTTTGGCAAATAACCTTGAAAAAAAAAGGGAGGAGGTAGCAATCATGCAAGTTAAACAATCTTATCGAAATACATATTCTGTACACATATATATACCTTAACTATCAATAATATCCAAGCAATTAAATGTGTGATTTGTTTTTATATTTTAAAAATATTTTTATTTTTTTATTTTAAATTAATATTCTTTTAGTATTTTTAAATTATTTTAATATGTGAATATTTTTTAAAAAATTAATATTATTTTAATATAATTCTGAATTAAAAACGCTTAAAAATCAACTTTAAA
>Ga0307510_10005930_pt1 | contig 14578 bp, 5 predicted proteins | sample 12_EM_MG_FD_207224 | JGI IMG/M metagenome (GOLD analysis project Ga0307510, IMG submission 207224) | Populus trichocarpa ectomycorrhiza microbial communities from riparian zone in the Pacific Northwest, United States - 12_EM | ecosystem: Host-associated > Plants > Roots > Unclassified | place...
CCAATGGAATCCCCCCCCCCCCCCAATTCTCTCCCTCCCTCCCTTATGTGGTATTTCTTTTTTCGCTTCTCCTCCCTAATTTATTCTATGTGTTTTACTGCAGATTTATACTATTGAAGACAGGGCAGAGGTGCATGTCTATGTTCCCTCTGCAAAAGAATTATGTAGATTTTATGACAAAGCATGGTGTTCTTATGTGGAGCTGAAAGATAAGATTGAAGCTTCATGGTCCAAGGTATTCTTTTCTTGTGCACATATATCAAATTATGTGGTGGAGGTGGCACTTACAAAGAAATTTCTAGCTTTGAGATTTGTGGAATGAGTGGTTTATTGGTGTTGATACTGATATGTTTTGTTTTGAGTGGATAGTTTGATGCTTCAATGTTAGCTTTGCAAGGCTCAACACAAAGTTGTTACAAAGATATGGATGATAAGCTTAAAGCAACGAGAAAGCAGTTGTCCAAGGACCACGCAAAGATTTTGAATTGCCTAGAAGATCTTGGCCTCATATGTGCTTATGAGGTATGATTGCAATCACAGTTATTAAAAACTAAGGAGAAAATGGATTAAATGCTGAGATGTAACGCCCACGCCCTATGTTCTTCTGCTGTCACTATGTCTTCTTTCTATTATGTGAAATGCAGTAGCTATAGGCTATACTTGTGATTTTCATAAAATGTATTCATGAATACTACTCCCTCCATCCCAAATAGCGTTCTTTCATTTTGGGTTTGTCTACCCTTAGTTGAAAATTGATTTCAATTTTTCCAACTCTTGAAAAACATACTTAGATTAGAAATTTCTTAAGTTGATATGGAATAACTGAGGTGACACAATATTTTTAGGCATTCTTAATGTGCAATAAAAAAAGACACTTTGGAACAAAGAGAATACCTCATTTTCTTTGTTTTCCTCTAAGGGTTTATTTGGCACATGGTTAGAAAATTTAGGTGAAATTTTTCATGAGTAATTATTACAAGAATGATTGTTAAGGGTGTAAAATTAGATTTTTAAACATACTTGGTGTGTTGATTGTTAGAGAATAATATAAATCATATCCTGGGACCTCACCTAATAACTTAAGTTATTGGGTTGAGATGGTTCTTTAACATGGTATCAGAGCCTTGATGACCAAGCGGTCACGGGTTCGAATCTCACCATCCCCATTTATTTGATAAAAATTAAGCATAAGGTAATATGGGCCTGTGCAAGTTTCAAGCCCAAAGAGCTTCCACTTGAGGGGGTGTGTTAGAGAATAATATAAATCATATCCTGGGACCTCACCTAACAGCTTAAGCTATTGGGTTGAGATGGTTCTTTAACATTGATAAATGGAAGGGTATATTTTTTAAGGAAAAAAAGATTGAGATATTGTTAGTGAGAAGAGAGAGAATTAAACATTGTTTAGGTGTGTTCTTTGAGGGGAAAAAAAGAGTTAGAGAAATTGAAATATATATAACAGGGGCAGGGGGGTGGCGGGATTATCCCCATGGGTATATCACTAGGGTGATTCTTATCCTCCATCACCCCCAAATGTAACTCACATGGCTTTTATAAAGATAAAGGGGACAAGGATTTTATTTTGCAGTTGTCTTCTCTTGTGATTGCAGTTTATTATTTCTCACTTTTCTTTCATATAGGCCATCAAGGTTTGTCTAGAGAATGCTGGTAACCCCACTGGTGAATGCAAATTATATCAAGAAATTTCTTTGCAGTGTAGATATTTCCTTGAGGATGTGTTACATATAATTGGTGAATCTTTGCTGCATGGTATGATAATAGCACCTTTTATACTTTCTCTTTCCTAAGAATTTGTAAAATATTGCTTTTCAGCTAATTGCATACTTGCTGTAAAAGAGGTGTGCTCAAATCTAATGGAAACTTTTTTTTGTTCCTTTGTCCTGTATTTATATACATGGTTGTTGATAAATCACTTGCAGTGGTTGACATTGTTCGCTTGCCTTATTTAGCATTATTCAATATTTGGATGTTGGCGCCTTTGTCTCTCCTGCTGAATGAAAAAAAAGCCTTTGCATTTCTCGAAAACTGTGTTGTTTGTTCTTGTTTATGATAAGGTTTCTCACAGTTAATCCCACAATGGGATTTTGTAGCTGCCATTTATGTATGGAACAATCTGGCTTTGAATGTTACTTTTTTTTTGTTATGATTTGTTTGGAGTATTTGGAATCTGTTAAACACGTGCATCTTTTGGCTTTGTTTGGGTTCATGGCAATGAGACTGCATGGAGGAGGAATGCTTTGATTGGGTGACCGATTGGAAAATTTTAAAATAATATGAGCTTTAACTTTTGGAGTAATTAGTGAAGATTAATGATGCATCAACCTCCTACCAGGATGCATCAAGGATCGGATGATGCCACTTGTGACTCAAGTAGTTACTTGAGAATTGTAAATTAACCGTGACTGATCCTGCTGTAATTTACTCCTATATAGCATTAGCAACCAAAATTGAGCTTGCATAAGGCAGTCTGTGTGTGTGAATAGCTGATGGGAAAGAGAGAGCGATAAGTTATAACTATAAAGGGCACCGCATCTGGATAAACAGGTAAAAGTCCCATACCTGTGGATTGAGGAATATTTAAATTCTCTTGTAATGCATGTCAAGGTGCTGCCAAGGAACCGAGGGCCTTATAGAGCACAGGATGGGTACAGATAGAGCTAGCCCATCCCTTATGCGAATCAATGGTTTGGACAAAACAAAGCTTACCTCTTGCACCTAGCTTCATCTGGTGTACAGTAGTTTACTACTTAAGTTGAAAGAGAGTATAATTTAGGTTCAAACAATGTAGTATCTCTCCTAGATTCTATTTCATCAACTCCTCCCATCTCGCTCCCACAATTATTATTTTCCAGTTATTTCTTATGTATTCTGTTGTTCATGAGCAAGCAATTCATTCATAGTGCATAAAGATACTGTCTCTGGAGCACAGTGCCAGTGAATATTTTGTCTGCCTGATGTTTTTCCTTGCGATATTGCCTTTCTGGAGACACTAGTATGTATTTTGATTGTGCTTTGAGTATGATGCTTATTACCAACATTATTCCTTCTCTTAACTCAGGTGATAATTTCTCTTTGGATCATGGGTTTGATTGTTCAGCAGCATTGGGTTTTGGCTACATATCCCCCAAACTACATGAACTTCTCCAACTTTTTCTATCATTTGGGTAATAGAAATATTTGCTCATCTTTTTATTTTAATTTTGTATCCAAGTTGATTTACTATCCTTTTGTGGTTGCAGAGAAGCTAGGGAAGTATTGTGCCTCATTTTTGTTGAAAGAATTATTACAGCGAAAGTGGTTGAAAGATTTATGAAGAAAGTTGAGGTTTTAGCACATTTCACTGTTTCATATTTGACTGGAACTAATGCATCAGCTGATGCACTGGCCCCAAAAATGCAAATGGAGACCTTGGAATCATTTCGCTCTGGGAAGGTATATGTTCTTCAGTATTATGAATTGTTCGCAGGAAGTTGAAAACGCGATAACACACGGGTAACTTTATGCAGGTCAATCTATTATTTGCCACTGATGTGGTGGAGGAGGGAATTCATGTGCCAAACTGCTCCTGTGTAATACGTTTTGATCTGCCTAAGACAGTCCGCAGTTATGTCCAGTCTCGGGGACGAGCTCGACAAAATAATTCCCACTTTATCACCATGCTTGAAAGGTGATGCCTCTTCATCCATTTAGACTGCAGTCACACTGAAGCATCTTTGATATGCTTTCTGGCACAAAAAGCAGCTGTAGCGTAGCAAATAGAATGGGGCCTTCATCTTTGTTTGTGTGTTTGATATTTTGATCGTGTAGATCATTACAGTTGTGATAGAATCCCTAGTTAAAGCTCTTGCGTCATAAACATGCTTGGCGCATGATTTTTTTCATGTATATGTTATCAGTAAACATGGTATAACTGTGCATATACTTGCAGGGGAAACACCAAACAACGGGATCAGCTATTTGAAATCATTAGAAGTGAGTGGTCAATGACAGATACAGCTATAAATAGAGATCCTAATGTATGGAATCTGAAAGCATGTGCTTCAGAAGCAGCAAAGGCTTATGTGGTGGATGTGACAGGAGCATCAGTAACTGCAGACTCTAGTGTTAGCCTCATACATCGATATTGTCAACACCTCCCTGGCGACAGGTATTTAAATATTTCCCTGTCCATTTTTTTGGGTTAAGTATGCGGTATAGAAGCAATTAACTTTTAATTGGTTTCCTTTACAATTTAGGTACTACACACCAAAGCCAACTTTTCAGTTTGAAGTTTTTGAACAGTCTTGCCGCTGTGCAATGAAGCTACCTCCTAATGCAGCATTTCAAACATTAGTTGGTCCAACATGTAGGAATCAACAATTAGCAAAGCAGCTTGTATGCTTGGAAGCATGTAAGAAATTGCATCAAATGGGTGCTTTAGATGATCATCTTCTGCCATCAGTTGAAGAGCCTTCAGAAATTGCTGTTGTTAAAAGCAAGTCAACATCTGCAGGTGCAGGTATATGTTTATTATAATAAAATTCATATTGAATATTCCTATAAGAAACTCTATTAGCTCATTGGCCAAGCTGCACCATCCTTTCTTTCTGGGTCATTAGTAAGAGTTGAACCTGCTAGGATTTTTAGTTGGGTTATCTCTTTTTTTACTATTAAAGAATCTATGAAAAATCATAGATAACCTATGACTTGACTAAATTAGCCTACTTATTAGGTAATCCAGAACACATTCCTTCATCTGTAGTTGCCAACTACCATGCTTTGTTGATATCAGGTGGCCAATACTAAAGTATAGAGCAATTCCGCTGCATGTGTGCGATATCATCATTTAGAATGCTCTGAAGCGATAATGAAAAAAATAAAATGAAATTGTCAAGACATCAGTATGGTTCATGTAAGGACAAACATTATAATGCATTTGCTTTTGTAATTTAGCAAAGTTGGCAAAACCTTGATGGGCGGATACACTAATAGTTTCACATGAATGTGTTTGGATTGCTGTATCAATCTTGGAAGGTGTAGCGGTGTTTCTCTCCTTGTTGTATGTAATAACTCATTGTTTCTCTCTCTGTTCCACTCTTGCCTATTCAGGAACTACAAAAAGGAAGGAATTGCATGGGACAACTTGCATTCATGCGTTATCCGGAAGTTGGGGAGAGAAACTTGATGGAGCCACTTTTCATGCATACAAGTTTGATTTCTCTTGCTCCATTGTCAGTCAGATCTATTCTGGATTTATTCTTCTCATTGAGTCAAAGCTCGATGATGATGTGGGAAACATTGAGTTGGATCTTTATTTGGTTGCAAAGATAGTCAAGTCTTCTATTTCTTCATGTGGAGTAGTTCACTTGGATGCTGCACAGGTATTAACATGTTGCGTGCTCATTCTCTCAGTAATATTTCTTTTTATCTTGGATTGGTTATTTCCTGAATGCTGTATCTATTTTTTATTTTTTTATCAGATGACGAAAGCAAAACGGTTTCAAGAATTCTTTTTCAATGGCTTGTTTGGAAAGTTGTTTACTGGATCTAAATCATCTAGGGAGTTCTTACTTCAGAAAGAAACAACATCACTGTGGAGTCCCTCAAACATGTATCTGCTTCTACCACTAGAGCCATGGAGCATTTCCAGTAATGATTGGTGTAAAATAGATTGGAAAGGAATTGAAGCTTGCTCATCTGTGGTAGAATACTTGAAGAACTCTTTTTTGGCTGCTCGGTCTTACAGTGGTGGAGGAAATCCATTACCTGATAATGTTCAGTCATCCACCATAGAATGCAATGGTACAAATTTAATCCATTTTGCTAATGCTTTAGTCAACGTAGAGAACATTAAAGATATGGTGGTACTGGCAATCCACACGGGAAGAATCTACTCCATTGTTAAAGTCGTGAACGATTCATCTGCGGAGAGTGCTTTTGAGGGAAATGCTGATAATGTGACAGAGTTTTCTACATACACAGAGTACTTCAACAAAAGGTTGGTGGGCCCAGCTGAGGGTCTTATGTTCATTTCTCCTCGTTATCATCTACAGTTTCCATACCTAACATCAGCTGCTCTCAGGTACGGAATTGTGCTGATGCATCCAGGACAGCCTCTGTTGCGGTTAAAGCAAAGCCATAACCCACACAATCATCTTGTAAACTTTAATGATGAAGGTTTGTTAGTTTGTGTGTTTGAGATCTGTTATGAGGTGGAATTGTTTTCTGTTGGGCAACTCAGTCTCAGTCTGATTATCTGGCACTTCAATTCTACTATCTTGAAGTTAATCCTATGCTATGATTATTGACAACGTGTAAACCAGATTTGAAGAATTGGGAAATTCACCAATATGCATCAACTTCTCTCAATTATAAAAGCAATCAATTGACATTATAAGCTACTACATTGTCTTCTGAATCAGGCTATGCAGTTGAATTTAGCAATGAGTTCCCTGTTCTGTTATCTGATTTGTTACATGTTCTATTAAATGACCAGGTGATTCAAAAGATGGCATGGTTGGCAGAAAACAGCAGCAGCATGTGCATATGCCACCAGAGCTTTTGATCAAGATTGATGTTCCTATCAGTGTTGTAAAATCAATTTATCTGATGCCATCTTTGATGCACCGTCTTGAGTGCCTGATGTTGGCCAGTCAACTTAGACAAGAGATTGATTGTCATGCTCCTAATTTTTACATCCCAAGCTCATTGGTCTTGTCCCATTAAATTGCTCTTCGTTTTTCTGTATTTTAATGAATTATTCACCTTTAAGTTAATGTAGTCACCTGCTTTGATCATTAGATTCTGGAAGCGATAACAACACTTAGATGCTGTGAAAGTTTTTCGATGGAGCGACTGGAGTTGCTAGGGGACTCAGTTCTAAAGTATGCTGTCAGCTGCCACCTATTTTTAAAATATCCCAATAAACATGAAGGCCAGTTATCTTCATGGCGCTCAGGGGCTGTTTGTAATTCAACCCTACATAAATTGGGAACAGATTGTAAAGTACAGGTATTTGATTATGATATATGTGGCTTCTAGTTCTATCTTTAAGAAGTATTATTCTCCATAAAAAATTGTGTTTTCTGAGCGCATGTGTTTTTTCCTCTTCCTTTGTGTTTTTTTTTTTTTTTTCCAGGTATTGTTTAATAACTTTGCTGATGTTCTGCGATTGCAGAAACGAATTCCAGAAGATTTTACAATTGAACCCAATGTTAATTTTCTTTTGGGATAGAATTTGTTAGTGTTTCTTTGTCCATTGAAGTATGCTCTCCCTGATTGTTTTGAGACTTGAATTGAAGTGTTTCACATTGCTGTGATTATAGTTATCAAATGTTCTGCACTTGTATTTGCACTTGTATTTCCATGAAATGACTGTGATGTGGTATTTGAATCTGGACAAGTCTAAATAGTAGACCTTCTACTTCATATGTACACATGTATATTCTGATCATCGTCCGTTTCTGTCACTCAATTTTAGCAGAATTAATAGTTCAGGCACAGGGATTGATATGAAACTGAATAATCTTCCACAAATTTTATTCTAGCCACGATATTTTAAATCTATAAGTGTTTTGAATAGTTCGTTTGCAATAGGTGTCTGAAACAAAATGTTCTGCATTTCTTACATGCCAGGGATATATACTAGACAGTGCATTTGATCCCCGTCGTTGGGCTGCTCCTGGACAGAAATCTGTACGTACTCCTGTTCCTTGCAAATGTGGGGTTGATACTTTAGAAGTACCATTGGATCGTAAGTTCCAAACCGAAAGCGCAATTGTTAAGGTTGGAAAACCTTGTGATTCAGGCCACCGATGGATGGGTTCCAAAACCATATCAGATTGTGTTGAATCTGTCATAGGGGCATACTATGTCAGTGGTGGATTGATTGCTGCAATTCATGTGATGAAGTGGTTTGGCATTAATGCTGAACTTGATCCTTCACTAATAAGCGAAGCAATTATGAGTGCATCTCTACGATCTTATATCCCTAAAGAAGATGAGATTAAGAGTCTAGAGTCAAAGCTTGGGTATACCTTCGGTGTCAAGTTTGTCTTGCAGGAGGCCATGACTCATGCATCTATACAAGAACAGGGTGTTACATACTGTTACCAGGTAATGAAATTTTTATCAACTTGGTCTTCTATTTTTCTTCTTCTCTTTTTTAGGGTAAACTACAATAGCCCTTGAAATTACAAATGGCATCTAAAAGTTTGAGGATTTGACAAAAACCCTTTCTATGTTTAAGAAATCATTACAAATTCCCTTGCTGTCAAAGGGGATAATTTTAGCCCATGAAGGGTATTTTTGTTATAAAAGGAGGTTTCTGTAGTAGTTTCTTAAAATTGGAGGTGATTTGGTAAGATTTTTCAAACTTTTGGGTGGTGCCTATAATGTTCAAGGGGGTTATTTTAATTGACACTTTTTTTTTTATTTAAGTATATTTTCCTTATTCTGGTGGCTCAGCAGCGAAACCAATTTGGAAATTTTTTTTTTTTTGAAATCTCAAGGTACAGTAATTTTATCTGAGCAATTTTTAAACAGATTTCTGTAACATACATGAATGATCTCAATGTTTTTTTTTTTTTTTCATTTTATAATGTTAATACAGAAACGTTTACTCACTAAATGTATTTGATGACGAGATTTAAGTGCACAAGACTCTATATTTCCTGTAACTGTTTGCAATAATCTTAACGGGCCTGTTTGTTATATTTCTTTTGGATTTTCGACAGAGGCTTGAATTTCTTGGTGATTCTGTGTTGGACTTGCTTATAACATGGCATCTCTATCAGAGCCACACAGATGTTGATCCTGGTGAGCTGACTGACTTGCGCTCAGCTTCTGTTAACAATGATAACTTTGCTCAAGTTGCTGTGAAACAAAACCTATATACCCATCTTCTTCATTGTTCTACACTCCTTCAAAGTCAAATAACAGAATATGTAAATTCTTTTCATGAATCTGATCAAGGCACAAAGGCTCCCAAGGTAAGTTCCTATACTGACCCACTCAATCTCTTATTTTCTTAATGTTAGAACCGTGCTGTTTTCCTCAATTATATTGCTATCTTCAAAGGTTAGCAGCAACTAATCCTTTGAAGCTCTGATTATGGTGCTTTTTACATATCTAAACTTGTTGTGGTGGTTTTCTGTTCTGCAATCCTATTTATTAATGACAAATTGTTCTGATTGTTGTCTTTCCTACAGGCTCTTGGAGACCTGATTGAAAGCATTGCAGGGGCATTATTAATTGATACAAAGTTCAATCTCGATGGTGTGTGGAGAATATTCAAGCCCTTGTTATCTCCAATTGTAACCCCTGAGAAACTTGAGCTGCCTCCACTGCGTGAACTTGTTGAATTATGTGACTCTATAGGGGTTTTTGTAAAAGAAAAATGTACCAAGAAAGCTGAGATGGTTCACGCCCAGCTTTGGGTACAGCTGGACAACGAGCTCTTGTCTGGAGAGGGGTACGAGAAGAACAGGAAAGCAGCTAAAGGAAAAGCAGCTTCTTGTTTGTTGAAGAAGCTCCAGGTTTGTAATTCTGGGAATTGCAATCATGCCTGTATGTTTTCATATTTTACCACTTGCTGGATCCCACAATAATAAAACCCAGAGCTGTTTTGTTTCTTTAGTTCCTTTTCTAGTAACTATCACTATTGTTGTAAGATTTCTTGGCTAATGGTCATACTGCTGAAAAATCCATTCTGTACTTAAAAAGTTGTTCTGGTGGTTGTTTGGATAGTAAATCCAACAGCAGGTTTCTAGAATGAGCAAACTAAAGATGATATTTATCCAGGAAAATTCATGGACGTGAAAGCTTTTACAGCATTCTAATTCTTGCTGTTTTTGTAAATTAAAATCAATGAAGAAATAATAGCATTTTAAGATATTTGTGTGACTTTGATGCTTTTCTGTCTTTGAAACATACAGTGATTAATTAATTGAATGTCTGTCAAGGCTTCAAAAAATCAAATTCATGTAAACTTTATTTTAACCCTTGTATGCTCATGTAAACAGAAAAGAGGCATCGTATACTCACGTGGAGGTTCAAAGAGGAGGAAACAGGACACTGACCCTGTTGTTGATTCAAGTTCCCTTGGCTTCTTAGAAAGTGAAGATTTTTCTGGAAAAACAAAGCCAAAAAAGCAGAAAATAGAAAACCAAGTGCCCGGAGATTCAAATACAGATTGTTCCCCTGCCATCAGTCCTAGTCATGGTCCCCCAGGTATCCATCATCAAATTATTTGGCTTCCTATTTGATTCTAAATGTGATTCAGAGAAGGAACAGTTTATTTTATATGTGCTGCTCAAGGGCACACACTATCTCAGCTCCTTTGTGATCAAGTCCAATGCTTAACACCTATCTTATATTATCTTGCCGTCTCGATTTTCCTTAAAACTGTTGCTAGCCCATCTTGTGCACCAGGAATGAATTGAAGAGTTTGGTTAATATAATAAATGCTTGTCATGGGACTGAGGGGGTAGTTTTTTGGTTCTTGCAAGAAAATTAGCGTGCTGATTGGTGCCTGCAGTTATATCTTGATTTTTCATTGTTAAATGAGTAGTCTTCTGCTTTCTGATGAATTCAATCGTACCCTCAAATATTGTGGAATATCTCGCTAAATCACCCCCTTTTGCAGTTATTGAGTCGATTAACAAGAAGAAAGGAGGACCTCGTACTAGTCTTTATGATCTCTGTAAGAAAGTTCAATGGACAATGCCTACATTTGACACAACAGAAACGAAATCCAGGTTTGCCAACTCTACAAGCTATTTTTTGGTCGCCCAAATTCTCGTTTATATATATACAAAGATCATTAGTTTTCCATGCTACATTTGTTTTTTCCTGCATATTTCTCGTTCTAATTAACTTGTTCCCGCAGAACTGCGATTGAATTTGGTGAAGGCCCTGATAAAAGGACGGGATTTAACAGTTATGTATCAAAAATCATCATGAACATACCGTCGTATGGCGTTGTTGAATGTGCGGGAGAGGCTAGTGCTGATAAGAAGACCTCATATGACTCTGCGGCACTTGCAATGCTAAATGAGCTTGAAAAACGGGGACAGCTCATCATTGATGAATCAAAATAAATCTTGCAGCTGTGGTATAGATTACCACTCTCAAATTTTGGGGAAGCACGATAGTGAGTTTCTGTTTTTGATTCGGAACAGAGCAACTAGGAGGAAAGTAGCGACGAAGTCCTTGTTGTTTTTGCATTTCAGAAACGCTTTTGAAAAAATTTGAAAATTTTTATTTTTTTCTTTACTTTAAATTAATATTTTTTTTGTGTTTTTAGATTTTTTGATGTGCGGATATCAAATATGATTATTAAAAAATAAAAATATATATTATTATAATACATTCTGAGTGAAAAACATTTTGAAAAACAACCATAATTATATTCTCAAACATACTCGTATCTTCTTTACTGAGCCTGGCAATCTTTTATTTAGTTTGGGAATTATTCGGGAAACTAAATATGTTTGATATTATAGAACTCTATTGGTTTAAATCTAAATCTAACATCCTTCCTTTTATTGTCATTTTCTTATGAACTTCAATTCTCTTACAACTCTACAAAAAGTCACAAAACCAAGAGATAAAAGGATTAATTAATTAAAAAAAAAACTAAAACTCATGAGACTTTTATTGAAGACTACCTCTTGTTTTATTGTGGATTCGCATAGTAAAAACACAAAACTTACAACATGGTTTGATTACGGTATTGAATTGTCAATTCAAAGTTCACAAGGGTATTTAGGATGTAAAATTACTTACTTCACAAGGGTATTTAGGATGTAAAATTACTAAACTAGCTTTAAAAATTAAATTAATTGAACTTACAACTGATAAGCTTTTCAGGCATTTTAAATTTTTTTGCATAGTAAGATATTAAAATTACTCTTGAAGTAAAAATTTCTTAAAGTTAAGGCGAAGAGTGTTTTGTTATTTCATTTATGTTTTATGTAACTAGTAAGGATATTCAAGTTTTTCAACAAAAATATAATATTATTTTAAATAAAAAATTATTGTCGTGTGTAACGGATGCAAGAGCAAATGGGACGCACCTGATGCCCTTTGGATAGTGCGTGTGGTGTCCATATTTTAGGGCATCGTTCAAAGCTTCACGCCACCCACTTCATGGTGGTGAGGCACGTGTTGGCTTACCCTGGTGAAGCTTCGACAATGGTTTGTCTCCCCTTTTTTTTTTCTCTCTCCAGCCTTGAAAAACATGTTGTCCTTGCAAAAATTGAGAAAAGTATGGTATTTGTTAATTTTATCAATTTTGATCCTTATTCTTTTCAATTTTAATTTTTTTAATTATTTTTTTGTTATTTATTTTTCAATTTTACCCCTCACTATTTGGTTGATTGAGTTTGCCTTAATGATTTTTTAGGTTTGGCTTTTATGGTTCAATCCGACCTCATGACCCATATCACAAGTTCAAGGGATTAGACCGGGTTGGATTTGATCTTTTTTTAAGTTCTTTTTTAAATTGATTTTTTCAATTTCACCCTTTAGCATTGTGTAGGTTGGGGGTTTGTATTCATTATTTTTTTCACTTCTTCTTCTATGGATTAATCCTGATCTCATGCCCCAGATTATAGATTCGATGGGTATACTAGGGTTGACTCAGGTCTTTTTATGTTGTTTTTTTTTATATTTTTTATTGTTTTATTGACCTAGTTCATTTGAGAATTAACCTTCATTATTTTATTTGGTTTGTTTTCCATGAAGTTATCTCGATTTTATAACTAGATCGTAAATTTGGCTTGATGGCTCAAATAAACTCGGGTTTTTTTTTTATTTCAATTTCCTTGGTTGACATTTTATTTGCTAAGAATTGAGATTCTTTTTTTTTTTCATTTTTCTTTCTATGTGATCATCTTATTCTCGTTTAATTTTTACTTTGTTAACAAATAAGATCATTATAACCTTTTAAGAATATTCTAAAGATATATTTTCATGGTATTGACAAGCATTTTTTTCATTAAATCATTGTTAGTATTTTTTTTTTTTTGCTTTATTTGTTATTGATGTCTTTTTTTCTAACCATATTATTAGATTAACCAAGCTTATAAACATAGTAGAATCAATTACTTGAATCTCATATTTTTCTTGATTTTGTTAAAACACATACATCGCCTTAGCATCTTGCTTACAGTGAAAAGTAAAATATGAGATTTAGCCTAGCCCACAACGTAGTGCGAGCCACTTATTTAGTATATAACAAAAGGTCTTGACATTTCACTATGGCAATGAAAAGTAAAATACTAATGCTTTTTTAACCTTTTTTTTTAATTTGAAACTTAGTTCTTATTTTAATTCCATCCTTCAATATTAAGTTTACTGAATATTGCATGTCATAATTTGTTTTGTTTTGATTTGATTTATATGGAGTTATCACAGTCAAGTTGCTAGTTTTGCGAGTTAGCCGTGTTGATTCGAGTTATTTTTTTTTTAATTTTTTTTCTCAGCTTCGTCCTTCAACATTAGATTGATTGAGAATTAAACTTTATAATTGTTTATTGGATTGTTTTCTATGAGTTTATTACGATCTCATAATTTAGATTGTGAACTTTTCAGGTTAACCAAGTTTACTCAGTTTTTTTTTCCTTTTTAATTAAGTTTTTCTTATATCAATTTCATCCTTTAATATTTGGTTGATTAAAAATTGAACTTTATAATTTTTTTTCGATTTACTTTCTTTGGAGTTATCTAATCTCCTAATCTGAGTTTGACAAGTTAACCCAGGTAGACTTGAGTTTTTTTGTCTTTTTTTTAATTTAATCCTTCAATATTCGGTTGATTGAGAATATTTTTTTATATTTTATTTTTATTTAATTTATATGGGGTTATCATAGTGTTATGGTCCAGGTCACGAGTTAGGTCAGTTGACTCGTGTTTTTTTTTAGTTGATTTTTTTTTTAATTTCATCCCTTAATATTGGGTTGGTTAGGAATTATGCTTCATAATTTGTTTTGACTTGTATTCTAAGAGATTATCTTAATCTCATGATTTAGATCACGAGTTTGTTCGATTGACTCAGATGGTTTTTTTGTCCTTTTTTTGTTGATTTTTTTATTTCTTCTTTCAACATTGAGTTGATTGAGAATTGAGCTTTATAATTTATTTTCTATAGGGTTATCCCGATCTCATGATCTAGGCTTGACAGGTTAACTAGGGTTGACTCAACTCATTTTTTTAGTTGAATTTTATTTTCAATTTCATATTTTAACATTGAGTTGATTGAGAATTATGTTTAATATTTTTTTTTGTGCTTTTTATAGGGTTATAAGAGTCTTATGACTTAGGTAATGGATTTGACAGGTTAAATTGAGTTGATCAGAGTCAATTTAGTATGTTGTCGTTTCAATATTTAAAAAAAGATATCATTTTGATATTTTTTTTAGTCAAACTATATTTTTTATCGATTTTCCAAGTTGTTTTTGTACCTATTAAGTCGATCATATCATATTAGATCAATACTCGTATAATTTAATTTTTTTTATGTTAAAAAACACATTAACAACACCTAAATATTTGTTTTACACCCAAATTTTTTTTG
>Ga0307510_10005931_pt1 | contig 14576 bp, 14 predicted proteins | sample 12_EM_MG_FD_207224 | JGI IMG/M metagenome (GOLD analysis project Ga0307510, IMG submission 207224) | Populus trichocarpa ectomycorrhiza microbial communities from riparian zone in the Pacific Northwest, United States - 12_EM | ecosystem: Host-associated > Plants > Roots > Unclassified | place...
CTTTAATAGCACGTGTAGAGATTTCTATATAAGTGAACCTCCAGCCATATGCAAAAGGAGGAGAAAATTTACAGAGGAACAATTTTAAGATAAAAAAAATTAGGGCAACCACAAAACCCTGAACCTAATTTTCTCTCCCGACCAAGATGAGCCGCCGCGGCCCTTAGGGATTTTTGGCTTTCTTCCCCTGCGCACCTGAGAGCCCCCCCTGACTCTAGCTCTCTGATTTCCCTCACCAGAATCAACTGAAGCCACCTTCCCCCCTTCTTCCTCTGGCATTCTCTCCCAAACAGAACAAAACCCGAGCCCCTCCATTTTCCTCGTCAGCACAGGCTTCCCCCACAGAACAACCTCATCTCCCCCAACCAGGGAACGGGCAGAGCCATTCCCCGTCTCCACCGACCCATTTCACTGTCAACCACATCAATGTTGTCCTCACTGGAGACCAAACCAACAGTCGTCCCCAGCTCTTCCCCACACATATCGTGAACACCAACCTCCAGCATTCCTTCTCTCCAGATCGCGCCGACCATAGCCGCTTCAGCAGCCGCAAACGGCAGCAACCCACAGGCTAGCATCTCCAGCAGACCTAGTTCACCGCCTCCAGCAGCGACACCCCTCTCTCGTCCGTTCCTCCTCCTTGCCGCCAGTACATGGAACAAAGGAGAAGAAGACGAACAAAAGAAACAGACCTGCAGTGAAGCAGATCCAAAAGAGATCGAAACAGATCTGAAAAAAGAAGAAATAAAATCAACTGCTATTTGTGTGTTTTTATCCTTTTTGCAGGTGATGGGGAACCTCACCGCCGGCAGGAAAGTGAAGAGGGGGGAAGCCATTCCAGATCGCCCGTCCTGTGGAGTTTCTTGCAGCAGCGCGTGAACCCACACGCCGCCAATGACGGTGGTGGGTGAGAACCACGCGTCGCCACTGTTCCTGCATTGCCAAAAGTCTTCCTCTGCAATTCCTGAATATTTTGGGGTCTATTTTGCAATTTCTGAATTGTATATTATGTCGTTAGATTTGTTTTGAATTTATGGTATTTTGTATCATGTAAAAATAATGTGTGAGTGGAGCATAGTAAAAGTGATGTGTGTGCGTGTTTTTTTTTTTGTCTTTAATTGCGATTTACTGTGATGCTTGTGTTTTTGACAAAAAAAATATAAAAAATGTTTTCTTCTATGTTGCATATGGTCAATACCCTAACGTTTTTTTTTTATATAAAAAAAACAAACATTTAAAGTTTCGAAAACATGTTTTTGCATGGATTTTTTAAACACAACAAAAAAATTATTTTCTTGCATTCTGGATTTTACAACATGTTTGTAAAACTCCAAAGGGTATTGGTCAATATTTCAAAAAATATAAAAATCTTATTTTGGGGGGAATTCATCTATTATTCACTGTTAATGTTTGGATAAAAAAATCTCAAAGGGATGGATATCCAAAATATTATTGGGAATAACTTGTTATTATTCACTGTTAATATTTGGATAAAGAAACCATAAGTGGTAAATATCCAGAATAATTTTATAGGAATAATAAGTCATCATACATCCTTGAAAGAAGCCTTGATTATAATTGAAGACATTTCAATTTTTGACCCCACGGTTTACGAGTCGTGAGAGTATGAAACATTAAGGCAAAAATAGGCTTTTAAAGCGCCCTGAATTTCCTTAGATTTCTAAATTTTTGTCATTCTTCCTTGTGATTTACGAGTCGTAAACTCTTGAAATACTAAGGGAAAAATAAGCTTTTAAAGAACATGGAATCTCCTTCGATTTCTATCATAATAAATTTAGTTTGAATCAAACACAGATTTCAAGAGACTTGCATCGGTTCTCTTTGACACTTTATAGACATATCTAAAGGTATGATCCATATTGGCCAAGAGTTCTTGCTTTTAGACTTTAAACCCAAATCCATTCATCATAGCAAACCTATCCTAGGAAACCTATTTAAAAGAACACCAACACCATAGTAATTACAAGACAAACCAAGCAGCTTACCTTAGGTATAGCGTACTAGGGGTGTTAATACCTTCCCTTTGCGCAACCAGTCCCTTATCTTAGAATCTCTGAAAGACCAGTTAGGGTTCTTAGTGACCATAATACTAGGTGGCGACTCTCTTATTCACAAAACCGAAATCAATCAAGGGTCGCCGCGCTCCGCCGCGAGGGTGCGACAAGGTTCATAAGCACACTTTTTGACATATTTGCCAAGTTCTTTCTTTTGTACATCAAACAGAAGAAATGAGAAGAGATATTCTCCCTATTGTCATTAATCAAAGGAGTTTTTCTTCTGCAAGATGCATAGCATCAAAAAATTTATTGGGAAGTGACTAAAAACATTCAATCTGGCAGTAGAATGAAATTTCTTCTCAAATTCATTTACTCATTATAGCTCCTTTTTTTGTAATTTTATCAAGGGCACTTTTCCTATCAGCTTCTGTTAGTGTTGGTTCACTGTAAAGTACTGCAAGAATTCATTTTGATCGGTTTCCACTTTCCACTTAAAGATAACTCAGTTTAATATGAAAAGTTATGCAATTTCATGAGCTACATGATTTAATAGTGTCAAATATGCTTTACATTGCCATCTCTTGAATATCCTTCCATAAAAATGTAGTTACTTTATTGCTGGATTTTATATTATCTCTATGACCTGCTTTCCAGCAGACAACAAAAAAACTTTGTGCCAATATTTGCATTTCTGATTTTGTTCTTTAACATATTTTTTATTGTACCCTTGCAATTCTGCCTTTAAAGTTAATGCGTAACTACAAAATTATGAAAAATGAGATCTGGTACTTACAAAATTTGATAAAGGCAACATCCTTTTTAACTGCAGGTTGTGATGCCTACAGTCGAAGCTGATGTATCATTTGGCCTTGGGAAGTTGAACCTGACTGAGGATGAAGTTAAGTGCACGGTGTCAAAAGCTTTGGATGCTGTGGGAATGTCTGCCTACATGCAAGTAGGGTCATGAACCATATAACTTTCAAGACATATCTTAACTACATGTTTCTTGCATAATCACCTTCTTCTGCCCTCATCAGAGGCCAGTTCAAACTCTCAGCGGCGGTCAGAAACAAAGGGTTGCGATTGCTGGTGCTCTAGCTGAAGCATGTAAAGTGCTCTTATTGGATGAGCTAACAACATTCTTAGATGAAACTGATCAGGTATATTAGTTGCTGTGCAATTTAGCTGTTTTGATGATTGATGATGTCAGATAATAACAGAGATGAAGCAGTCAGGTAGGAATTGGCATTTAACATTGTAGATGTAGGTTCTTTCAGAGTAGGGTAGGTGAGGCGGTGTTGTCTGTTAGCATCACCACCTCAAGGAAGGATTGGTGCAAAGAGTGTAGTGGACAATCTTGACAAATGTGAATGTTGTTGTAGGCGAGGACCTTATTAGTACTAGTAGTAATGGAGGATTTGACTGAACATTTCCAGTGATGAGGACTGATGCTTTCTACTACTACTACTACTACTACTACTCAAATGGAGAGTGTCCTAGGAATATTTGGGGAGTACAATAACATAGCATGTGAGGTTTTAGAGTGAAGCTCTCAAGGAATGCAGAAGGATCCTTAATGAGGTAATGAATGGCAGTGGTAAGATACTTCGCCATTCAGATCTTGCTAAGCCTCTAGCATGCCAATGGTAAGATAGGTGTCATGCATCTAAAATTATCATCGCTACATTCTCAAGCTCTTTCAAGAGAAGTTAATGAATGTCACCTTGGGCCAACCTTATTAGACTGCTTTGAGGTCACCAAGTCAAGTCTCTTTGTGCCAGGGTTGGGCAAGTGTTTGACTTGTTAGCGCAACCATATGAATATTTCCTAATCTTTAGGCTAACAGGATGCTGAGGGAGACTTAGTTTGGTGGGCTTAGAGAGGGACCTATTAAAGTTGCCCGAGTTGACATGAACCTTTCTTGAATGAGCTTTGATAACGTAAGGACACATGGTGCCTATCCTACCATTGACACACCTGGCTTGACCTCTACAGTCGGGTATCATCCCTGCCACTATAAATAATCCGTCTAGTTTGTTCTAACTCTTCCTTTACATGAGAGCTCTCTCCAATCTCACACTTTCTCTCTCTACATTACCTTTTTTGGCTAATTATTCCTCTGGGCTGTTGTGCTCCACAAATTTTACTAGGAAACACCCCCTTAGGTTAGTAGCCAACATCATTCCTAATCATTGGGTATATTTAGTCGCTTCACCTATTTCTAGTACCAAGTTCTCACCCGCTACAACATTCTCATCTGTTAAGACTTCCTGCTTCTCTTCTCACACCTCTCCCAACTGCACCAATTTCCTAATGCAGCATTACAAGATACTTCACCAGGTCTACTTTGAAAGAACCTGCGTCTACAAACCGCTATATATCTATGTGCGATGTTTAAGCTTAGTTGCTGAAAGCTTGATGTGATGGGCACTCTATTAGCTTGACATCAAATATTTTGCTTTCGCTTCTTCAAGTACATGTCTTGTCTGGAGAGATGCATATCAAAGAAAGCAGCTAAATCACCTTAATGCTTGAACTCCATTTATGTTTGGCAGCAAGCTCTGATTTTTTTATTTTTTTTGTGAAAATTATTATACATTTTAAACAAGAAATAGTGCTTATTGAAATATTGATTGCTAGGTTGGTGTGATCAAAGCCGTAAAGAACTCCTTGAATGCATCTGATGATGTTACGGCTCTATGGGTGACCCATCGATTGGAAGAACTTGAATATGCAGACGGTGCTTTATACATGGAAAATGGGAAGGTTGTCAAGCAGGGTGATGGATCAAGCATAATGAATTTCATCGAAGCCAGACAATCCTCTTACATCAACCGAATCAATTCTTGAGGATATTCTTTTAAATTCCTTTCTTTGGTTCCTAACAATTCTCTTGTTTATGATCTCAGATCCTAGTTATCTACAAATATACCGATTGCCCCAGTTCTCTTGTCCTGTTTTTTTATGGAACACCAAGCATGGTAATAAGCAATCCTGAAACAAGTTCCAACCATCAATCTCGCATGCCTACGTTCATTCCCTTGAAAGAGTCGTTGAGGCGTGATTGGATATAACCCTATTACATTGTTGTGTGTCTCGCTGGACTGTCAGAGGAACTGGTTGCCCCTCGGCTTTAGTGTGTCAGAATGCACTGAACTGCAGTAGACTCCTTGAAAGATTAAATTATAACATTAAATTATACTTTTAACAGAGAGGTGTCTGCTTATGCACTGTATGCGTGCACAGTGCAAGTGAATTGCCCTGTACACGTAAATACTGAAATTTGAAAAGCAGCCAGGAGCTGCTTCGTCAAAATCACGTGCAAAACGTGAATTATCACGAGTCCTACCAAAATTAAACTGTGTTTTTGACGTAACTAAACATAATGTTTGCTGTGGTTGCTTCAAATGCAGAAATAACCACACAAACAAACACCTCTTAGTCAGGCAATGCCTCCACCAGTGGTGAAGATTATTCCTGTACAATAGCCAAACTCTTTGATATTTTGTTATGTGCAGTCCAAATTATCTGAATAAGCTAAAAGCCAAGCACGTTTTGATACTTTCTTGATTTATTAACCTGATATGTTTTCAATGATTCCCAATTGAGCTAGTGGAACTTGGGTGCGTCGGCAAAACAGAAGCACTGAACCCATTCACATAACAGTGATGGGCGCCAAGAGTGAAGAGTCCTACAGTAGTCTTGGACATTGGCCCATCCACTGCACAGTTGAAGATGGAAATGTATCTAATTAAAGGAGTTGGTTGAGCTACCACAAGCAGGGCATTATTGAATAATTTTTTTCTTTCCCTGCCACCATGGCTAGTGGATCTTCCCTTCTCTTTCTTAGTGAGTCATAGGCTGAGCCACTTGGTTGGCAAACACTTCACATGCAGTGATTTGGTAGGAACTTGGCTCGCCAAAAATCATCAACTACAGGTCTACACTACAATTGCATGAATTACAAGAGCGGGCATCCTCCAAAGTTGACTTGTAAAGTTTCTTTCTTTGAATTCTCAATACTCGGTATGAAAGACTGGTCAAAGCCTAAAAGCCTAAGACTGGTCAAAGCCTAAAAACCTTTTTTTTTTTACATTAAAGTTAAAACCATACAAACCAACTTGTAATTTGTAATTTTAAAGTGTTTTAGAGTTTAATAGAAGTTGTTTAAAATATTTTTTTATTTAAAAATATATTAAAATAATATTTTTTTATTTTAAAAAAATTAATTTTAATATTATAACATTAAAATAATTTAAAAATATTAAAAAAAAATGTCAATAACTTTTTCTTAAAACACGGATTACAACATAATTACAAACAGCCTCTTGACAGTTGGATAAACAACAATGTCATAATCCAAATAGACTAGAAGAATAATTGCATTAAGGATCCCCTTGTGGCCATTGATTAAGCATCAATGTCTGAAATTAAAACATAGCCATGATTAAAAATAGTAAATTTGCAACGTTACTTACCAGATGAAACCATTTCATCAGAAATGTCTACCTCATTAGAAAAAAAAAAAAAAAAACCAGTTATTCATTAGGTGGGTTTTCTAGATCATAATACTATAATTCTTCCATATTTTCCCCTACCAAAATTATCGTGTTATAAATTATTGCTTTAGAACCCTTGATTACCTGCATCTTTCTCTCCTAATTCCCCTTATCTATTTTCCTTTTTAATTTCCAAAATTCTCACTTTCATGACATTTGACCAAGAAACCACTAAAAAAATATCCATCTTGAAATCTAATGTATTAAAAGGAGTTTTCTTTTTTGAGTCTACTCTCATCCATCTCTGAACAACTCTTATATGCATCTTCAGCTTTCCAAATTCTTTCTTAAGTTTGAAGAACCCAACTTGGGTTTTCTCGCTTTTTCTAGTTCTAATCTCTAAAGGGTCTCTAAATTTGCCTCTCAATTTCACAAATTCTCCTTCTTTTGGACAAGACCTCTTGCTTAATTAGTATTTCTCATAAAGGGCTTTAATTGGTGTCTTCTAATTTAAAAGTTTGGCCTTTTCTGGGTTTTATGGAGCTGCCAAACTTTTAGCTTTAATGGGTACAAGGTGATCCCTCCATTTTCCCTTCTTCTTTGGTTTACTTTTGCTGTTTGTTCTGATTGCGCTCTATTGGATATGAAATGGGAATTATTTTGTTGATGGTTGTTTTAATTTGTAAAAAGAGTTAGTTTCTTTATATATTCTTATGTATTTGACAATGGTACTTGAAGTAATAGTTTTTGCTTTTAAGTTACAGTTTGGTTGCCTAGAAACCTGTGGAAAATGAAAGATGTTAGAATCTATTGATGGGTACACCTATATTGGCTCTCAATGATCTCGAATTGAAACCAGAAGTGTCAACTTGGCTTCTTCTTCTTTTTCCATGTATCCTTGATCCTGTTGTACAGTAGCTGATCATGCCGTTCTTTTAAGGGTTATGTTGTTAATGTTGATAGTGATACGTGCATGCAGCAGAAACTCAAATGCTTCAAAGCTTTTTGTTGCGAGGCCTTTTCCTTAAAAAGTAGGAATAAAATGCAGTTTTGAAGTTGGTCACTTGATTTTATTTGTTAGCCTTGTATAGACTGGTGCATTTTGCACAACTGAGACAATTCATATCCTTTAGCTCTCCCTTTTTTTGAGGACTAGAAATTACATTTTAGCTAAATGAATGGGAGGGCTAGTTGGTCTTTGTTATATTTTTTTATTCCTTCTAAATGCTCGAGTAGTTGAGCCTGATAGTATAAAGAACTGAACTTTCCACGCTAGAATTTTTCAAATTCTCAATAGACAATGCTAATATAGTTACTTAATGATTGTTGTTGAGATGATATGTTTCGTTCCCTTTTTACTATGCATATCATGTACTATTCATTTTGTAATCTGTGGTTTCCAACTTTTTTTTCATTGGATGAACCTATGGTTTCCAACTTCGGGGAAATGGAAGTAATGTTGTGTTCTATATTGAAGGTCTATTTCTTTGGATTCTCCCGATTCTCTTTATGAAAGGAATCTCATAGATGATTCAGATAAGGTTAACCGAAATGAGGAAAGAATCCTGAAACTTCACGAGTCAAACGGGGTGGTGGAACAGACCTCAAGTCCATTAAAAAGAGAAGTAATTAACAGGTATGCTTCCATCATTATTTTAGTTTATCTGCTCAATTTATTGCTTGATATTGCATGTCAGTGATCAGTCGAGATTGTGTACTTTGGACAATGAGAGCTCAAGCTGCTTTTCTGCCTGTATCATTCCTCTCTTTCTCCTTCTGTGTATGTATTTTTTGTTAGCCAGACATCATTGAGTGGACTGGGTTTAATTAAATCTGTTAGAAAATCAGGAAAAGATGATCTTGAATTGTTGAGTGTGTAGATGCAGACTGAACACATAGTTCAGTACTAGAGGGTGCCTTTGCTGAAAACATTGTCGATACTGACATGGAAACTCTTGGTGTTGGGTGTGTTCCTGGAGCCTTATAAATAATGATGACGCCCTCATGATTAGATGAGCAAATCAATTGGATGAAGAAACTTAGATTATTGGCTACAACAATTGAAGAATGTTTAGAAAGTGAAAAATGTAGAAGTTGTAGTGAAGGTTCTAATTTGCTCACTACAATGGAAATGGAGTAGGCCTGCCAGACATTAGTGAAATATTCTCAATAAATCGTTATAGTTGTCAATAATGATAATGTGTAATGATTCTTGCTGTATCATTTGGACTGAGGCTTATAAATAGCAGGAGAGGTTTGGGGTGCATTCTCGTTAGCCATTATGTGATAGTGGAGCCTTTATGACACTGCATATCTTGAACTGAGGTCCTCTTAATATTTGAAATGAGAAAAGAATATGACAGTTGCACTGAAACATAGTTCATTGATGATATTGTGAATGCTCAAATACCATAAATTTGTCCATGTCTGCTTTTTTCATAGTCCTTTTGACTTTCTGTGATGTGAGAGTTTTTTAGGATCCCTTATCTTTCATACTTGAACAGGCTTTTACTTCTTTCTTTTCCTTTCCTTCTACTCCCTCTTCTCTGTTTAGTTGATATGCAACCAACAATGCTATATCAGAGTTGCAGTAGTTGTTCAATACCTTATCTTCTTTTATTTTCATACAGGCTATCTTATTCTTTTTCAATGAAATCTCATGAGAATGATGAAATTGACTTGGAAGGCGGCAAGTTGGTAAAAGATAAAGATAAGCCAACACGTAGTAAAGGTGTAATTAGAATACAGAATCAGGCCTTATTTTCTGGCATTGCTTATTGCATTTCCTCCTGCAGCATGATACTGGTTAACAAATATGTGCTTTCCAGTTATGATTTTAATGCTGGGATTTCATTGATGCTTTACCAGGTAATTTTTCATACTCGTGTATTATTCAACTTGTCATTTTTTGTGTCTGAAACTGATTTTTTGGGTTTTTACCTGCTCACATTCAACTCAAGGAATTGAAAACAGACTCCGATATCTATAAGTTCTAAAAGCTCATGAAACTTTGTTTTCTCTGCTGCAGAATTTCATCTCAGTTATTATTGTGTCAACGTTGAGATTTCTGGGTGTAATATCAACAGAACCTCTAACTTGGAGATTGATTAAGGTCTGGCTGCCTGTAAACTTTATATTTGTCGGGATGCTCATCACAAGCATGTTTAGGTATGACATCTTTTCTGCTTTATGGTCTTTCTGTATAGCCATTTTGTGCATTCATTTTAATAAAAAGAATGTTTGGACATTTGGATTTCTAAATGGTATTTGGACTTTTTTCTGTCCGGATGACTCACCAGCTTATGTCATATATGCTATCAGCATCCTATCATATATATATATATATATAGCAAGACTTGAAGTACGATTTACCTAGAACTAGATTCAGTATCGAGCTAAGTGATACAAGCTGATTATTTTGCATAAAACTAGCGAGAATCTTCATTTTTATAAATTGACCTTTTGGTTTGCTGTCTTATATTTCATATACCCTGCAGTGTGTAAACTGACAGGCAATTCTTTCAAGGTTTTGCATGTTACAACACTCAACATGACTAGGAAACCTTTCTATTTTGAGTGGATGAATGTAATATTTTTGTTATGCAAATCTCCAAGAAGAAAGTACTGAAGTAAAACATGTTACTCAGAAGAACATGAAGAGTAAAGAGGCTCTCACTTATGTTCTCACGTTTGTTAACTTGAATGAAGAAAGAAACATACACTGGTCTCCATGGATATCATATGCTTAAAACTCCATCGGTATCTTTCAAACATTAGGCTGAGATTTTCAGATTGGTTTGTTCAGGAATGCCAAACTGCAGCTTGTCTTCTTCTTTTTTTCTCATAACAAATACCCATTCTCATTGACTATTGGAGATTAATTAACATGTTTTGCTGAAGTCCTATTAGTTTAGAAGCTGAACTTTTTCCAAGATGACTTCTGTTTCTAGAATCTGGAATTCCTGAAGTGCTATCTTATTCTGAATTTGAAATTAGTGTTTCCTTGTGTTGCATGCTTATTACTAATTATGATATATAGGTGAGAGGATGCCTAATCATTTTCTATTTGCATTTTGACACGGATCGAAACAACACAAGAAAGAAATACAGAAAGCAAGCACAAGAACACAAAATTATGTTGAAAAAACGATCACTTAGAAACCTAATTCAAAATTTTATTGTTGAATATTTTATATGTAGTCTACCTCTCTAAGAGAATTACAACTCTTTAAATAAACCTAAAATCTAATCTAAACAAATTAGGAAAGCTGAAAATAAAGGAAAAGCAATAAAAATCTTAAACAAAGCTGGAAAAATAATAAAAGAAATCTAAATTAAATAGGAAAAAGAACTCTAAATCAACATAGCAAATCCTAAACAATAACTTCTGGACCTTATTATTTGAAGGCCTTTCCAGCCTTTGATGTATGAAATTTCAACTCTATAGAAAACAAGGTTTCTAGAATATCCAAGTAAAATTTCAGCCCAATCCAACTATCAGATTGAAAGTTATGTCCATTAACATAAGGTTGCATGTGAGGAAAAAATCTCCTTCATCACATTTCATCTTCAGAAAGTGTCAGACTTCTTGAATGGCACTTGTGCTTCGTGTGTTTCATCTTCAGCTCCTTTAATCAATATTTTATCTTGAAAAATCTATATTTTACTGCACATGCACCTCGAAATGGTAGAAAATAATTTATCTTGAGAGTGGCACTTTAGCCCCTTTAATCCATGTAGTGGAAAATACTTTTCTAGTGTCTGGGGGGATAATTTGGACACCTGCAACAGTATTTAATGAATCAGACATCCAGAATCAGTGGTAAACAAACGATAACCTGGATTCAAACTTGCAGTCACATACATGTGATGCAACCTTCTAGAAACCTAGAAGTCGTAGGTTTGCATAGTTATTTACATTCCCAATTATGAGATCTCGAATTTTGGTTTGCTTGTGTTTGGATGTTGAATTTTAAATTATAAATTAGGGGCTATGTTTATATTACTGATTACATTGATTCCTGCTATTCTGTGCTTTCTGCAGTTTGAAATACATCAATGTTGCCATGGTCACAGTCCTGAAGAATGTTACTAATGTCATAACTGCTCTTGGTGAAATGTATCTATTCCAAAAGGACCATGACAGTAGAGTATGGGCTGCTCTGTTTTTAATGGTATGTTTTTTTTGTTACAAAGATGGTTTTCGGATTTAGTTGGTTTAAGAATTAGTACCTTACCTAGAATGATACAGTTAGCTTGGTAATGTAGCTTTGATGTTGACTTGTTGATCTCATCAATAGCATCGCCCTGTATTATTCTCCTATCTATTCTATCTATTCTTGTATACCAGCCATATGGGTACAAGCTATCACATTTGGACTGATGGTGGAATGCTTACTTAAAAAGATTTAAAATATTGAGTCTAACAAAAGAATATCTGGAATATGTATGTATAAGAGGTAGAGAGAGAGACTTTGAATGCATTGTGTATGTGTGTGTGTATTTTGATTTGGGGATGCGTGGATAAAATTGTGAATATGATAAGAGGGGGAAATGAATGGATGTTTTAACTCTGGCATTGAGGATATGTGACTCGTTGAATTATTTGGGTCAAATTATATTGAGTTATGAAAATTTTAATGCATTGACATAGAATGAATGGGATATATTTTTTCATGTTATGCATGTAATCGTTCTTGTTTTTCTCCAATTTGGCCTTTTTCACTTGGTCTCATTTTTTCTGTTTTCCTTGTGCAGATTATATCAGCCATTTCTGGAGGAATTACTGATCTCTCTTTCCATGCTGTTGGCTATGCATGGCAGATCCTTAACTGTTTCCTAACAGCATCTTATTCGGTAAAGTACATAGCTTAGAGGTTTTGCTTTCTGTACTTTGGTTTCCCTTCATTTTTTAGCTTAATTTGTTAAAATATTATATCATTTTGTTATATATTATCAGGATTTAAATATTCATATTTCATTTTACACACTTATGAGTGCATTCTCTCGCATAAAATCTCTTTCTAGAGATGCAAGTGAATCAGAATATTTGAGCAATAATTACCAAATTACAGAGTAACCAACTTTAATTCTCTCCTCTCTTCACAGGAATATAAATTTAATTAAAAAAGTTATCTTATCGATCTTCATTACTTGCTATATTACCAAAGCATACATATTGTTTTGACATAATATATAAGATTGTATTCTGGTAGTTAAAACTTCCTACTTAAGATATTCACAAGCAATATTTTAGGTTCTACTCAGTAATGATTTTTTCCTTTTTGGTCCATCAAGCCTCAGGCTGATATACATTGATTTGGTTGGTAGCAAGCTCGAAAGGATTGTTATAGATACATCTATATTTTGTATGTTTCATTTCGGAAATATTGATGCTTAGAATGAAGTTGGTTTATGCATTTGATACGCTTATCCTTTATCAGATGTCTCAGTTAACATGCCATGTTTCATTTTAATTCTAAACTGCAACTGATAGATTTTCTGCTTCTTTGATTTTGTTGCCACAGCTGACTCTACGCAGGGTTATGGATACAGCCAAGCAAGTCACAAAATCTGGAAACTTGAATGAGTTTTCAATGGTTATGCTAAATAATACCCTTTCTTTGCCACTGGGGCTTATTCTTATTTTTGTTTTCAATGAAGTGGACTATCTCTCCAGAACGTGAGTTTCTCTTATCCATTTCCATTTCACATACTTTACTGCTGGTTTTATGTTTGTGAAAGTGTACTTTATATTCTGACAATGAATATGAGTGTTTTGGTCTGTCCATGATCGGGATGTTCATAGGGCCTAATTAGCCATTTCAGCTTTGAATCATCATCTGACCACCTTCTTCCCTGTGTACCTAGGACTCATACTTGTTGCTAAATTTATTGTTTTTATTTTGTTTTTGCCCTCTTCTGGTCTTGTCAAATTTTCTAGATTAGATTTCTTTTTGAGAACTTGCATATAACTTCTTTTCAACTTGAAGAATACATGTATCATTTTTCTTTAATTATCTTCGATAATGAATAGAGAGAAAATTTTTGGTCTCAAACTTAGTTAAATTGATTTTTTTTTTTTCAGTTGAATTTGTGTATTCGTTTAATGGATTATTGAAAGTTTCTAATTAAATGTCATAATCCTTTGGCAGACCACTTTTGAGGTTACCTACCTTTTGGTTGGTTGTGACGTTAAGTGGTTTTTTGGGTCTGGCAATTAGCTTCACTTCTATGTGGTTTCTTCATCAAACAGGGGCTACCACATATAGGTAAGGATTAAAAAATAAACAATAGTCAATTACAGAAAGATGTATTAGAGGCACTTCTAATCCATGATTCTTAATCTGCAGTCTTGTGGGGTCACTGAACAAGATTCCTCTGTCTGTCGCCGGCATCCTTCTGTTTCACGTGCCCACCAGTTTGCAAAACTCAGCAAGCATTTTATTCGGTAACATTTCTTCGTTTAGCTTGCTTAAGAGCAAGAAATGCACAAGCACTATAGCATGCACGCACAACACACCTGTAGAAGGTGTACATGTGCAGGCACTCTTGAACAACTTGGAGCTAACAAAAATAATTACTTTTGTAGGTCTTCTGGCAGGAGTGATTTTTGCTAGAGCCAAAATGCGAGAGAGATCTTAGAGCTGACTATCCCGACTTGTTGTATTTGTTGTACACATGATTGAGACATGCAATCGACTGAATTGCATCTGACCAGTGGCATACATCACAGACCTGGGAATCGGTTGAGCAGTTCCCTTGATGAGGAAAACATGGCAGCACATCTTTTTCTTTCAGGTGTGCTGTTTCATGTTGAACTTCCATTTTGACCAAGATCACAGGATTTTGTTGCGATGCATTGAGCATCTAGTTTTGTTGTATTGCAGAAACCATCATGTATAATTTATAGGGCCTCGTTTTGTCCCTGTACTTGCTGTGTTGTTCTTATAGATTCTTTTATTGGATATGAAATGGCATAGTATATTTTCCAGCTTTTTTCTTTTTCTTTTTAAATACAAGTTTCATATAAAATTTGGAAAATATATTTATGAAGAAT
>Ga0307510_10005932_pt1 | contig 14575 bp, 15 predicted proteins | sample 12_EM_MG_FD_207224 | JGI IMG/M metagenome (GOLD analysis project Ga0307510, IMG submission 207224) | Populus trichocarpa ectomycorrhiza microbial communities from riparian zone in the Pacific Northwest, United States - 12_EM | ecosystem: Host-associated > Plants > Roots > Unclassified | place...
GACAGCCTTTTCTCTTGTGGCCCGGAATCGAAGTTTCAGTACCCAGCATCCCCTCCCGTTACCTCGATCAGAGGCTGTTCTCGCGACCGATAACTTATAGCCCCAAAAGCTAAGGAAAGCCCTAGTCTCCGTCCCGAAGCATCTCTATACACAACTCCTAATGGTACAACCAGAGGGAGTTGTGAAGACTGCCGCCCAGCAGACACCGGGATCCGGTCCCTGAGACCCTAAACGCACCCATCCAAGTTCACCGGCACCTCCGGCCCCACCTTTATCAATAGCGCGATAGAGCGCTCACCGGAGAAATTCTATCTTAATTACTCCAACACTCATTATATATGCTACCCCAGTAATAGATAAAGTATCAAATCCTATCATCTCGCTTGTGTTAGCCCAACTCGTTACTTGATATTAACACATCACTCCCAGCTGGCTGTATTGGTACAGCACCACCTGTCAGCAAAAACCTTCCCCGTGGGTCAAGAGGTTCTTGATATGTCCTCTACAAGCTCTTCCGAGGGCATCTATTATCGAATTTTCTAACCCGCGGAACTAAACTAGAGTACTGTTGCCTACTGTGTGGTGTGAGGGGCCGCTTGGATAAAGTGCGGAAGGGGCTACTCCTCACTGCGATCTCGTTAACACAAAGACCCCTATACTGGAGAAAGGCCTGTTGACCGCGATGCGGAAGCTATAGGTGCATCTTTCCCCCACTGTGACCATCAGCCATGCGCCGTACCGTACTATACAGCACACCTCACGGTTGTAAGATCTTGTGGCCTCTCTCCCAATTTCACACCAAAGGTATCTTACTTTATTAGCCCTTATCAAACTCTTTCCATACAAGCAAAAATATATTAGCTATCAAACCGTAGCAGAAAGCTATCAAAATTTATCCTTTGACAATTCTTTAACTTATATTCAAACTATTGTCAAGAGTGGGTGGGGATGTTGGGCTGATGGGTAAGCGATACTCCAGATTCTGTATGAAAGCTCCATGCAAAGGATATATTGATATAATGTAGTCTATGGTATTTCCGCAATAATTTTTGACCTACACAACTTCAGAGCACAAAAGGTTTATTCAATCGAAGCCCATGGGAAGCCACTGCTATTCACAAGAGTTACCCCATTGTTTACCCAATAAAATTGCTCTTTGAGTTCCTTCCGTGAGATCTTTTGGTGCTAAATGGGGGTGTTAAAATCTTCCACCCACTAGTTATAAGCACCCCCTTGTACAAATGCGATTACATCTACAAACAAGGATAACCGGGCTATCGGGAGGGCACGAAGGTCCCTAGTCCCGACACATCAAGGAAACAGCGAAAGCCGGGTGGAAGTACTCCCCCTAGCACAAATCTCACTTTAGGAAAAGATGACGCTCTCGCCTCACCCCCATATTCCAGGTGCCACAGGTATGCCACCAGCGACCGCTGCTGTAGCGCCGACACTACAGTTTCCGGTGAGCCCCTCACCGGCATTTTTGCCTTCCTTGATGTGCCAACGCAGGAGGTTTCCAGGAAGGTTTCATTGACCAGGAAATCAAGTGGGCGAGGTGTTGGAAATGATCCACGGTCGGCCGAGTTCTTTAAGCGGTAGAGACGATAAAGTGTTTGCAGACCGCTTGATGGGTAGAGATACTGTGGACAGAGCTTCACTGAGAGTGAAGGCAAGAATGAGATTCAAAGGGAAAATGAGAGTTGTGTTAAGAGCAGTTTCGTTGGTTTAGTTTTCTGTGTGGAACTTATTGAGCCGAGAGAGAGAAGAAACGAAAACAGAGTGTGAAGAAGCCAAGTGAGCCCCATAGCCGGTTGCAACCAAGCTAGATGTATGACTAAGCTTCGGTGAACAACCCAAGATATCCAACACGAGGTACGCAGCTCAACATCTCCACCGCACATCACTCGGGTCGGCGAATGTCGGGGGCAAACCTGAGAGGAAGCACTAGAAGAGAATCGATCAATGAATCTTAACTGCCTGCTGATCATACACGGCATAACGTAGCACTATGTCTATGTATGTGCAGCACTTGTAGCAAACAAGAAGTCCCCGAGAACAGTGGCTACGGATGTGTATGGGAGCTCAGATACTCACCAACCTTTTGCAATATATTTCGTGAATCCTTAATTTACTTATAACGATAGCGCCTGGCCCACCCTTCCACGGAACCTAATATTTAGGGCGAACTCAGTGAAATAAATAGCAACGGGGATAGGGTGTCCGCGCGGCGGTCAGTCAAGAGCGGGAACTGGAATAGTGGCGATACCCAATTGGGGTGATGAGCAGGAAAGTACGAGAAACGGCTTCGGCAGAAGTGAAGACAAGAGAGAAGGGGGGATAAGAGCCATAGGACAAGGCAGATTTATTCGTCCGCCAAAAGGTGAAAAAGATGACATGCGTCTAAGGAAGAGAATTTAGGAAAAACACAAGATACCTGCTACCAATGACAACTAGGACAGCTTGATGACTAAGCAATAACTCTCCCCCTCCTCCTCCTCCTCCTCCTCCTACGTGCTACCCATTCACCCAAGTGACTCAACACAAATAGTTCATGCACGGGACTGGTCAAAAAGGGAGGGAAATTTTGGATGGGGAGACAGGGATCAGCCGACCGAGGCCCGTGAGGGGAAATATAGCGCGGAATTACAGGATATCTGACCCCAGGCTGTTGCACAGAGTGATCTCTCGTGATGGTGATTGTCATGATGAAATTGTGGCTTTCTGGGAGATTTTTGTTTTTGTTTTTAGGTTTCTCCAACGCAATATTGAGAAACTGCGGTTTCGCGTTGATATCGTAGGTGAAGGGAGTAAAAAAGGATCAGCGAAAAAGGATATTATAATAAGCGAAGAAATGACCAGCACAAAGAGATAGATATACCGGCAACCTGCAGCAGGCAGTGCATGCACTCTCTCAATCCTGTCTTCCGATATATCTACCAAGACAGCATTTTCTCCACTAATGCAGCTCGTCTCCCAACTACCCCGCCTGACTTCTCTAATTCTTTTTTTCCGACCTCTTTAACGATACTCGAGTACCCGAATGTACGAGTACCACAGCATGCACCAGCAGGCCGGGAGCCGGCATGCGAATCCGGGGCCTCACTAGATTAGCCCTCCAACCTCGGGTATTACCGGTAATCCCTCACCGTACAGCCCATCATACGGGAGGGCATACCAAGACATACTATGTCTCCACGATAAATAAAAATAGGGGAGGTGGAGATCAGCGGATATGAAAAGCGGTGACTTCTTGGGAGCACTACTCTTCTACAAATATTCTATTTGATTGCGATATTGCTAACATAGGAGCCTATCTGCTAACTGATACCATTCCCTCCCACTCCTGGAAATCCCTGTATGCTGTGAAGCCTGTGGAGCTTTAGTATCCAGAGTGTTCGACAAGGCCCTCCCTCCCTGAGTTAAATGGAACAGATCTATCTACAAGGTAGCCCGCGAGCTTGAAGGGAGCATGGACATTGCTGCTTGTCTATGTAATTCTCCGAGAAAAACTACCCTGTGGACGGATTTTCCTGACGGTGTTGCTAACCCTCCCTAACCGAAATGCCCGCAGACCTGCCATCTCGGACAATCCTGTCAATCACCCCAATTGATAGCATAACGAGTGATTGCCGGTGAATTTGGGTCGTTTTATCCTCAGGGAGCGTTGTTGCGGTGGTATGAGAAGGCTGAGTGTTGTGGGAGCCAGGTGTGATGCTCGTTGAGGCGTCGTATAAAGTGAGGCTCCCGTGAGGATACAGACGAGTTGGTGTTTTAATCGCTCGATTTTGAGGGCCAGTAGATTGCTGTGTTGCGAATTGTATCCCTGAAGGCGATAAACTTGTATTGCTAAGAGGGAGAGGGAGAGAGAGCGAAAAGAAAGAAAGCGTCAAAACAACAAGGAAAGGCCACCACTGGGAAATCATCCAACTGCGGAAAAGTGTACGCAGCACTACCACCACCGGGTACATGTTCTACGCACATCTATTGTAACATGCTGTGTGTGAAGGTGTAGACTATCTTGCGTTTGCCCACAGGTGAGCTGCTGTGCTATGCCAGCAATAGGGGCTACAGCGCTCGCCTCTATACAACCTGTAGACGGGAACTAGTGCTACTCGGGTGCAATAAGTATATTCTCTCATATTATTATCAATACCCCACCCGTTTCCAATACAGCCCATAAAGGCTAGGCTCAAGTACAGCACCCTAATCCCCTTCCCAGAGCAACCTTATGAGATCACAATACCTAATCCAATTTCCCACAGAACCTCAAACAAGAAGTTATAGGGGTAGGATATCCCACACTGAAGCATTTCCTTGATATCATAATATCATATTCAAAACAAGAATATCAGCCCTTCTCCTTTTACCCTAAACCGCAATACCATTTCAGAAAATACCGGACCAAAAAAATACCACGTTATTTGTAGCTGACAAACACGTTGCCAATTAATTATAAAAACACAATAAATGTATGCCATGAAAAGGAAAATACCAGGGCACCTCTGGCTGCTGAACATTGGTCTTAACTTATCTCTTACGAGTACAGTAGGGACCACCCATAAAATCCCGAAAACATCTAGAGATCAAAGTTTATTCTTATGCAGGGCGGCATTGCCCAAACTGAGTGTTTGCGAAATTAAGTCCATCCAGCGAAGTTTACAAATCCGACAGAGGGCACAAGTATGCCACCTAGGCTATTAGCATCGAAGTGATGGACTCCACGACATTCGGTATTAATCCTAGTAGACTTCATACTTGCATCAAAATTGAGCAAAACGCCTAAATTGATCTGGTGGCTGGGGTCTCGTCTCGTCAAGCAGATTTAGAATCGTCCAATCTCACTACCGTACCTAGCGTTGATCATGAGCGTGCCTGTCTACGGGGGGAAATCCCCTCGAATGGTACTTACTCGGTTATCTCCTAGAAGTAGTAACTGAATTCGCGTGGGAAAGAATGCTCAATAGCGCTGGAGTAAAAATGGCTCGGTGAAATGCTGGCACTGGTACGAGTTAAGCCAGGAGTAGTCTGCCCATTGGAATAATCGAGTCGCGTACTATGTCGTTGAAAATTCCCTACTTTAGAAAAGGGGGGCGAAAAACACAGCAAAAGAAGAGCAGCTCAGCCCCTCTATGAGGCATTAAAAAACAAAAAAACATCAGACCTCACCAGAGGGGGGCAACTCTGACTACAGAGCACACGGCTCGATTACTCCAGTTTTTACGGTCCTAGAAAAAGGTTTCTTGAACCAAATTTTTGGGCGCCAGGTAACTATGTTTGCTTCCCCAAGACCCAAGGCCAAGCTTGCTGTGTGATCTGTGAGTGGGCCGTCGTTGGCCACATGCCTCCCCCAACTTCCCTTCTCCCTGTCTGACTGTCCTCCTATCTTGCCCAACAATCCTCCCTTCTACCTTCCCAAGCTTCCTGCATGTATCTCTGATAGCTGTTACTGGGTCAACTAAGGGCAACTGATAAGCTTGCGTTGAGCTACCGCACTGTGCCCCGTCATGTCGTAGGCCTACTAGACGTATAGTTTGCCTTACAGAGGATGGGATAGTAGAGCTGTATGTCAGAGGCTTAGAAGAGCAAGAGATGCTTAAGAACTTCATCCCACCTGAGAGAGCTGGAACAGCCAACTATCTATGCAGTGAAACAGCAATGCATATCGGCAGTGGGAGAGAAATCGGAGGGAGCGATGTGGAAGTCAGGAGAGCACAGATGGGAAGAGAATTACATATATATTGAATTAATCGGGCAATGGCATGGAGAAGGGATAAATAGGATAAGTTGAAATCGGACAGCTTCAAATAATGCTAGCCGGCTATATTGTACTCGGGGGCGTAGAAAGTACGTATCATACGATATCAGAAAGCACCACATTCTCAGTTCGAACCATGCACTATCCCGAGTGATGTACAGTGAATATGAAATCGAGCCGGGTAATTGCCATATGAAATCCTAGTTTGTGAAACGCACCTAACCCCTCGAAATTTTGAGCCTCCAGGACGCGCCCCCACTATCGGCAAAAAAAAATTCAATCATCTTCACCTTAATTCCTAGACCCACCACCAATCCTTACAATAAAGTAAGGCAAAGATATCCGAAATGCCAGAGACCCACAAGGCTCCGGCCCCAAAACCGCTCCCCGCCCCATCTGCATTTCTACACACCCCCGAATCGATACCGTACTCACCCTCACCATCGATAATCCACCTAAAACGAGACCTACTCGTACCCCTCTCTTTCCAATCTGACAATGCTGGGCCAGAAACCCATGACGCCCGAGCCGCAGCCTATAGTTCCAAAGGTGTGCTCAACACTCGCTTCGGAGACTTCCCGCACTCCTCCATCGTTGGCATACCCTACGGGAGTCAAGTCCGCGCCGCCCCGTTGACAAACAACGAACAGAATCGGAAGCGCAAGCGGAAAGAGGACGCCGGTAAGGATGTAGCTACCAAGCCTACATCTACGGGTTTCCTGCACGTGCTCGCTCCGACGGCGGAATTGTGGACTGCCAGTCTGCCGCATAGAACGCAGGTTGTGTATACGCCTGACAGCTCTTTTATCCTGCATAAGTTGCAGGTCCGGCCTGGATCGGTGTTGATTGAGGCTGGAGCCGGGAGTGGGAGTTTTACACATGCCGGAGCTCGTGCGGCGTATAGCGGGTATCCCGATGGGAGGAGTGAGATTGGGAAGGAGGGGAGAAGGGGGAAAGTTTTTAGCTTTGAGTTCCATAAGGAGCGGGTGCAGAAGTTGACGGATGAGATTGAGAGGCATGGACTTGACGGGTTGGTGGAGATTGTGCACCGGGATGTTTGTAAGGATGGATTTTTAGTTACAAGGAGGGTGGACGAGCAAGAGGAAGAGGATACCTCCCCTGGAGCTACTGCCGTCTTTTTGGATCTTCCGGCGCCTTGGTTGGTTATTACGATTGAATCTTTGTGCTCCCCCCGCTGATTGAACCAGGCTTGCATTACCACACCTCACTCGTCGGACACGCCCAACGCCTTCCTTGCCGACCTCTACAGGTCTCACTCCGTCTCCCTCACCTGGCCCTACAGCGAGTGTTGAGAAGATTGGTGAAGTGGTAGCTACTGCCATGGCTACAAATCCTCTACAGGATCTTCTCGAACCCACCTTCTCTATTCCTGCCAAAGTGTCGGCTGAAGCGGAGGGGGGTACTATTACGACATCAGACGACAAGGCTTCCTACGAACCCTATGACTCCGGGAAACCCTCTGCTTTATCATCAACAGAGGCAGTTAGAATTTGCACCTTCTCGCCATGTATCGAGCAGGTAACCCGAACAGTTAGCGTCCTACGCAAACTCGGCTGGGTAGACATTGAAATGGTCGAAGTCCAACACCGTCACATAGAAGTCCGTCGACTAAACCCGAAAGGCTACGAAGACGGGGCAGGTCCACGAACAGTTGGAGAGGCAATTCAGAGATTGAAATGGGTCGGCAAGTACCGTGAACACAAGCGCGAAAAGGATTCGGTAGACTCTACTACCGCCACAATCAAGCAAAACCCGACCGAAGCGTGGAAGACACAGAACAGCCCTCAGAAGAAGAGCGCAAAGGCTGGCAAGATTGCCACCAGGATTGAGCCGGAGGTCAAGAGTCATACCAGTTATCTTGTTTTTGCTGTGTTGCCCAGGGAATGGACTGCGGAAGATGAGGCAGCCGCTCAGACACTAGTGAAACAGACAACTAAGAGCGTCGTGAATGCTCCAGTTGATGGTAATCTCAAGGGCAATGGAAAACCTAAATGGAAAGGGGGGGGAGAGGAGAAGCCCACAAGTAAACGCCAGATCAAAAGGGCAGAAAGAGAGAAGAGGAAGGCGGAGGAGAGAAGGCTCAAGATGGAAGAGGCTATCAAGGATGAAAGCACCCCACCAGCCAATGAGGAAGAGGGAGCCGATATCCCAGGTGCGGAAGGTGGAAACAATAAAATGGAGGTTGACGGGTAATGGCCTGATCAGGCTTGGTGTATCATTATTGTTAGAGTAGAGCTGTAACATAGCTTGCACGCCTTAGCGCCATTAATCAATGTAATGACCTTGTAGTTATTCCAATGAAATCACTTCTTACCCGCAAAAAGCTTGCAACCCAGACCGATATCTCACAAGGCCCATGATGTACAACTACGCAAACGCCCCCAGGTAATGATACAATCCCAGCTCTCACCCAATCAAACCCTCACTCTCCTCGCCCTCATCATCACCATCATCCATGATATCCATCACATCCAACCCAACCCCCACCCCACCAACCCCCAGTGCCCGCCGAATCCCTTCCTTCGCCCTTCTAGTAGCCTCGATCTGCACCTTCTTAATCGTCCCACTAACCCTAACAACACTAAACACCGCCCCTCTTCCGAGCACCTCCTTCATGAAGGTCAGAGAAGCCCACAGCATCCTATAGTGGGCCCTCGAGACTTTGATTATCCCCGTGGAGGTGACGGGCGAGAAGTACTTGACCGCCATGTTCCCTGCTGCGCCAGCGCCGTAGTCGCCGAATTGGAGGGCAAGGCTGTCGCGTATGAGGTTGCTGAGGGATTGTTTTGTCAGACTTGGATGGGAGGGGTGGGTGAAAGGGAGAGTAGGGCTGGAGGAATGGGGGGCGGGTTCAGTTGGATAGTAGATTGTTATTAGGAGGTAGCGGGCTTTGTAACGGACCATTATGAAGGACGTTATAGGGTGTGGTTGTGTTTCCGAGAAATGGTCGGAGGAAGGAGATATAATCAGTTAGGCAAGAATCTAAAAAGAGCCTCGGTCTTGGCAGCAGGTGTTTTGCACGTAGTTGGAGTGTCTTTTCTAATGTTTCCTTTGTGCAATGATTAAAGCCTTCCATCCCAGATTCCCAATTTCTTTCCTTTCCTACCACTAACACTAATATGCCTGTGCGAATTCCAGGTGTTTGCGCCCCCCGCCCCCGCTTTAGCCGGAGGTACTGCTCTTTAACGGCCCCTCCGCGTCCCCCACCCACTGGAATAGCAAACATATCCGGCCCTCGACAACTTATTGAGATCCACGGGAGAGATGCGACAAAGTTTCTTCAAGGATTAACTACGAGAGATATTCCCATGTTATCCGATAGCCGGAGTGCTTATTCTGCCTTTCTAAATGCCCAAGCACGTACCCACATGAAGTGTATTCGCACCCATACTAACGATATCAGGGGAAAGTTCTCTACGACGTCTTCATATACCCAACCAACCACAACCACCGCTGGCGCGCCCAAGTTGAAGCAAAGAACTTCCAACCCATCGGCCGGCCTCCTATCAAAAAAGGTCCTACAGTAGACGACCCTGGTTTCTTTGTAGAATGCGACGTAAGGTCCGCCGATGCCCTTCTCGACCATATAAGACGATATAAACTCTCTTCAAAGTTCGATTCTCGTATAGTACCTAGGGGCGAATGGGACATGTGGACAATCTGGGACGACCACCGGCTCCTGCTTCCAGACCCAAACGAAATCAGCTGCACGGATACCCGAGCGCCCAACCTAGGAAAGCGAGTCGCCGTGTTTGGCGGTAGAAAACTAGGCGTAGAAGTAGACTTCACCGTCTACAACGTGCGAAGAATACTCCTCGGCGTTCCAGAAGGCCAAGACGAGATCCTGAATGGTGGGAATATAGCGCAAGAGAGCAATATGGACTACATGGGCGGCGTGGACTTTCGTAAAGGCTGCTATGTCGGTCAGGAATTGACCATCCGGACGCACCATACGGGGGTTGTGCGGAAGCGGGTTCTCCCCATTCAGCTCTACCGCCCCGGAGATCCCGTGCCGGAGAGGCTCACCTACGACCCCACCTTCAACTTCGCACCGTTACTGCACGGGAAGGATACAAATATAAGCAACTTGATCGGGAAGAGACGGCCTGCTGGGAAATTCTTGCGGGGCGTTGGGAATATTGGGCTGGCGCTTTGTAGGCTAGAGTCTATGACCAATTTGGAAGTTGGGGGGAAGAGGGAAGATAAGGCGGTGCCAGAATTCAGGCTTGGTGCTGAGGGGGGTGAGCTCAGAATTAAGGCTTTTGTACCCGAGTGGCATCCATTGGGGAATGCTACTGCGTCTAGGAGGGCTCCAGTTACTGCGTCCGACTGAGTGGGATAGCCGCTGTATCTCCTTGCCCGCCCGGCGTATCCAAAACCTATAGATCACTAGACTCTGTCCTTTTACAATTCGACTATTCCTCCATTATTAACCTGGGCGAACGCGCATTTCGGCAATTTCATAGTAATCAAGTGGTGGTGATAGGTTTCTCGACCAATCCAACGACCCCATCCCAAACTATTATCCTAGTGACAAAATAATCGGATTCCGGCCTGTGATATCCGGCATTCCTTGAACCTTGTTTCAGCATGTTGATCGTCCAGATACTGGCCAAGAATGTTACCGTACCTTGTTTATTGGATCTGCAGTTACCCGGCCAACACGCCCGGACTCGATTTCTAAGGAAACTTGTCCCTTGCAGCTCCCTCAGGATCAACCCATCTTGACATCTCGACTGCCTTACTGAGCAAACCACCAAGCTTGCTACACACCTTAGAACTCAAAGTTCCTACCCTATCGAAAGTCCCTGCATCAACCCCAGGTCCGCCGCCCCAATTCCTCGTCGCATGACCGGGTCGCAAACCATTTCACCAACCATCCCCCAACTAGGCGGGAACTCAGCAGCACCGATGGACTCTACAATTGACACCGATATGGTTTTGCGGCAGAATTTAGAGCATTGGGTTTGTTATGGCTTACCTTTCTGCGAACTTTGCACCTGCTGACTTTACAGAAGCAGCAAATGGCTCCTCCCCCCCCGCCGCCGGGGCTACAAACACCCATGGGAATATCAGCAGTTTCCGAAACCTCAGACGCACAATTAGCGGAAAGTCAATCGCCGGAACTGCTCACGCCGAAAAATGCCCAAACACCAAAAGGAGGAGCAAAGGCTAGAGCCAGAGGTGGCACTGGGAGGGGTACCAGACGCAGGAAGACCAGCAACGCTCCCATAAAGGACGAGAGCGATGTATGGCCATTCCCATTGCTTCAGAGTTTACAGAGACTAACGGCTACAGGGGGCGTCATCAGAAGAGTTCACAATGGAAGGTGTCAAGACAAAGTCCGGGAGAAAGGTGCATAGGCCGGCGCACTTTAATCCCGCGCAGAAGCAACCGTCCCGACGCCGCGGGCCGTACCGTCGCATTCACGATGCACGAATATGCAAGATCTGCCAGCGTGGTCACTCACCACAATCTAACATGATTGTTTTCTGCGACGGGTGTAACACCCCATACCACCAGCTCTGTCATGACCCGCCCATCGACGACTTGGTGATAGCTGTCGCTGAGGCGGAGTGGTTTTGCGCGAGCTGTAGTAAGAAGCGAGAGGAACGACCCTTATCCACCGGTCTCAGTGGGCAAAATCTCACGGAGGACGAGAAGCGAACGTACCTTGCTTCATTACCGCTATCAAGCCTTGTGGAGCTCATATTTTTCTGCGAAAGGACGCACCCAGACTTGCCCTTGTACGATCCAAAAACAAAAACAATCGTAGCTAGCATCAAGACGGCAAGTGTAGCGGCGGTGGGGAAAGACGGAGACGAAGAGACACCGGGCGTCAATGGGGATAGCGCACCTGGGGAAGTAGAAGGTGGGGAACCCGCGACTCTTACTGGGGTACCAAATTGGGAGGACATGATCGTAAGGGCGATTGCAACGATTGGGGACGAAAAAGGCAGCCAGGCTAAGGCGATCTTTGAGTGGTTAAGCAAGTGAGTACCGTACCTTGTCCCAGCACTCTAGTCGTTGGGAATGCGATCGCTCCTGACCAGGTTAGTAATTATCCCGCTCTCGAGGACCGCGATATCCGCTCCGAAGCGCAGGGATCTCTACAATCGGCGCTAAGGAAAAGCCGCCTGCTCAGAGAGGGACATTCATATAAGGTCAATCCAGAATACGTATGTTTACCGATGATCTCCTTATCTACGACAATGAACAGTTTACTAAGCGTCGGTCACCAGATATCCAACAAGTCATCCGCACCGTCTCAAACAGATAACATCCCGGTCATATCCCCCGGCTCAGGAATAAAGCTACCTCCGGAAACCGAAGACACCGACGGTCTCTTGGTGGATGACGATCTGGTAGCCTTCAGTCATCGCTTCAATGAAACCGCCATTTCGCACCGCGCCGGGACAGGCGTTGACGACGATGACGTGATGGGCGGGATCGATGACAGCCACGACGGAGGCATACTAGGCATTGACAACATAAACGGTGTTCAAGACACAGATGACGGCAACGAGGATGCACCGGGGGAACCTGATGCTGAGGTGGTGCCTGCGCCTGTAGCCATGAGATAGGTTTCCAATTGTCTCTATATTCTAGCATATTCCAGGCACGACGAAGTCCCTATAACAGCATTTGCTTACCGTATTGTAATTACATTTCTAACTTGATGGTGTAAATTACAGAGGGGAAAATAAAACGAAGGGCTGGGGAAAAAAATCAAACTATTTAGTCTGCAATGTAATATTACTGCTATGACGCTGTACAGTACTCACCCCTAATTTAATTTTTTTTCCAAAAAAGAGAGAATGCTCCCGTACTCGCGCGAATACTTTATGGCCAGCATCACTCCTCCCTAAACCTACATAATCATGCGCATCTGCTGCGCTCCTGCCAACCAACACCTACCAAACACACCCACTCGATCTATGGCTCGGGAACAACCCTCCGAAACCACCACCCCTGTCGTATCTACCCACCCCGCAGCAGAACCACATCACATCACAGCAACGATATAGTAAGTGCTTAACCAGACAACCTTCCCCAATCCCGGAAAACGGGATACCGTACTGCACTCGAGGACAGCTATCCCCGCACAACCACTGCACAGCACTCGCACTTGCGACCAAAAGCAGCACTGCAGAGGGTCACTCGTGTTACGGCCAGCCAGCCAGCCAGCCGACACCAGGATTGATAGACGCGGACACGCATACAGTAGTGCCGTGTCCCACTTATGCTCCACGGCAAAACTGGACCACTGAAAAATATCTATTATATAACTACAGGATAGCCCCGCATACCATCCACCCGTCGATCCATGTGCAGATTTTTTTCTTGGAGGGGGAGGGAAGTTTTTTTTTTCTCAGAAGGGAGAATGAGGTGGGTGGGGCCCTTGCGGTGAGTGGGGAATCTGAGATCTCTTTTTTTTTTCGAATTGAAGGTTTTGGGCGGTGTTAAGTTGAGCTTAGGGGCAATCTATCGTACACGATTACGATAACCCATGCCGAGTCGTAATACTCGTGATCTTGGGGTTTTGGGGGCTTTCTATTCTAGAGCTGAAGAGTCGTGGGTGGGGGTGAAAGGACGGAGGGATAGATGGGGAGGTAGGTGAGTAGGTGGGCGAGTAAAACTGGGTAGGGAGGGGGAGGGATGGAGGGAGGGAAGCATGGAGGACCAATCCATGCGCAATTTCCCTTGTGGCATCAATGGATGAGAGGGAAGGTCTTGATTTTGGGTTCAGCGAGTGATGTTGGGTGATTGGTCGGGATTGGCGGCAGGCTAGTTTTCTCCACGGCACCTGTGCTGCTAGGGGGATGTCGGTACTAGTATACGCCGCAGACACCCATCCAGCAACCAAAAACCTGGCCAAACAGCTCGAGAGAACCTAGACCCCCCCCCTCCCACCTAGGAGGGGTTCTCTCATCCTACTCATCCTACCCAACTTTCCAACGGAAGTATTTCCCTGGCAAATCATGTCGTGCATCATCAATACGTGACACAACATATCCAAGCAGGCAGCATAAAAAGAAAAGAAAAAGGAAGTGCAGTGCAGTGCAATAGCTGCTACAGGCACCAAATCCTCCTCCTCTAGCACCATAGAAAAAACTACCCGATGAGAGCGCCGTTTACTGTGATGTGCTATTATCCTGGCTATATTTTATCGGAGAGGTAAAGTTAGGGCGCAGCAACAAATTTTAATCCTCCCATCATCCAATTTCCATCCCTTCATATCCGCTCCTCGACTTCACTCGTGTTACTTGTACTGCGGTCTAGGCTTCTTCATAGCCAACCATGGCGGCGCTCTCACAAACCAGAAGAATTAACTCCTGCGCGCTTGGCTTCTGGTTCCGGTGAGGACGGGCTGATGCCTCACCCATGGGTATTAAGTCGCCGAGCCGTGTCTCGCTTACGTCCGAGCCATCCTTGGTATATGCAAGGTGTGCTGCGGGGCGATGCAGCCGGTGAGGTCACCACCTGGCAAAAGATTATTTCCGGAGATCACAGATTATCACTCGCCTGTGGTTAGGGTTCGAATGGTAAGGTACAGTAAGCTACCATAGGATACAATACGGTAAAGTACGGTAACGTACGGTAAACTTACCAGGCGCCGTTTGCCGACCGTCATAAAGTTCCATATCATGATCTTGGATCTTAGTGCGATACTCGTGTCATAGCCAAGAATGCCTAGCCTAGCTGATCTCTTGTGGGTTGGGTTGCTTCGGCTTGATTAACACAGAGGGTGGAAGACAGGATTACCTAACATCAGAATCTAAGGTGGGAGAGGCCGTT